>Ga0214919_10000428_pt1 | contig 71990 bp, 69 predicted proteins | sample LL1503_MetaG_FD_177994 | JGI IMG/M metagenome (GOLD analysis project Ga0214919, IMG submission 177994) | Freshwater microbial communities from Lake Lanier, Atlanta, Georgia, United States - LL-1503 | ecosystem: Environmental > Aquatic > Freshwater > Lake | place: USA: Georgia | collected... | reverse complement strand
AAATTGATAATGAATATACTAAAGAATCTAAAAAATTATCTGACGAAATAGAAGGAAAAAAAATAATAAAAAATGTAGAATACCAAAAAAGAATAAAAAATAGAATACAAGAAAATTTAGAAAAAAAAACAAAAAGAGAATTAGAAGATTCTACTACTTGGAGTAAAGGAATTTCACCAACATTGTTGTTAAAAAGGGGACTAGAAAATACAGCTAATATAGCAAAAAGAACATATGAAGATATTAGAATAGATAATAAAGGTATATTAGGACAAACAAAATTAACACTTAATAGAAAAACTAAAAAACTTGCAGAAACAAGTTTTGTAAAATCTACAAAAAAAACTTTTAATAATATTAGTAGTAAAACATCTAATATAGGAACTAAAATATATAATTCGTTAACTAAGAAAAAAAATGAAAATAATAAATCACTTATTAAACAAAAATATTTATTATTGAGTAAAGACTTCTATGGGGATTATTATAAAAAATTTAAAACAGAAATTAAATCATTTTCTGATAAATATTTAAAAAAAAAAGATTCAAGTACAGTTCCAGGTACAGTTCCAGGTACAGTTCCGGGTGCAGTTCCGGGTACAGGTGCAAGTACAACAAGCAATATAACAAATGATATAATTAAATTAAACTTACTTAAAAATATAAAAAATACAAAAAAACAAGAAATTCATAAATATAGAGTTATATATATTTATGCAATACCAATAATATATTTAATTTATTCATATATTTATATACAATACTATAAAAAAATATATTTTAATAGAATAAATTCTGAGAATAATTTAAATTATAAATTATATAAATATTTTTTTAGTTATAGTAACCCTATTATTAAAAAAATAAATATATATTTATATAAAAAAATAGAGGTAAATAATTTGAATAAAGAAAGTAAATTAATAAAAAGTAGTGAAACAAATAATACAAATAAAAAAATGGAAGAAAAAAATGGAAGTGAAAGTATTAAAAAATATATTATTGAAGATGTAATAAATGGTACATTAAAATCAGATATAATTAGCTTTATTTCTAATATAGAAACTCTATCAAGTGATAAAAGTAATAAAAATGAAATAATTATTATTAATAAAATAATTAATAATCTAAATGATTTATATGATATTTTTAAAAGTATTATTGAAGATTTTAATAATAATATAATTAAGGAATTTTTTAAAAAAAAAAATGACTATATTAGTAAAATAAATAAAATTATTGATAAATTTAATAATCCTATTGAAAAATTAACAGAATTTTATAATATAATTAATAAAATAAGTAAAAATCATATAAATAAAAATATAAATTTTAAAAATATAATTAATACAGTAAGTAATAAAGATAATAGTCGTGAAAAAAAAAAGTTAGATTCAAAAATTGATACTTTAATTCAAGATATTTTAGTTAGATATAAAAAATATACTAGTACAGAAATACTTAATACTGATGAAAGTAAATTATTCGATACATCTTCTCATACTAATAAATTTTCTAATAATAAGGAAAAAATAGATAAATTATTAGAAATAATTGAAGGAAAAAGAGATTCTTATTATTATACAAGTACTGGAACAAGTACTGGAACAAGTACTGGAACAAGTACTGGAACAAGTACTGGAACAAGTACTGGAACAAGTACTGGAACAAGTACTGATACTAACCGTTTAATAGAATTGTTAAATACTGATATTAGTAAAATAAAAAAACTGATACATGATTATAATGAATTAGATAATATGATTAGTACTGATAAAAAAGAATTAGAAAATTTAGTAGATAATCTTAATAATATTATTGAAAAAATAAAACTAATAGACTTTATCAATATAACAAATATAAAAGAAATAGATATAAAAAAAACAGAATCAAATACAGATACAGAACTAAATATAAATAATAAAAGTATGAATGATTTAATTGAATTGTTTAAATATAATAGTAACAAACAATTTTATGATATATATTCAAATAATTATCAAATAATAATTAATCGAATTATGAACGAATTTTTATCAAAAATAAATGAAATAAATATAAATATATTAAAAATAGACAAAAAAGAAGTTATTCTTATTAAAACAACTTATACAATAGAAGAAATTATTAACCTATACAATATATATATATCAAAAAGAAATATAAAAAAAAATGAAAATACAAATATAAATAAAGATTTAATAGAAAATATCAATAATGAAAAAGATATAATTAAAGATCTCATTGAAAATTTTAATAAAAATAATATCGAATATATAGATACAAATATTAAAACTTTAATCACAACTAAAAAAACAGTTAATAGATTTTTGATTAATATAATAAAATATAAAGATAAAGATATAATAATTAATATAGATAAAATTATCAAAAAAGATTCAGAAAATATTAAAGATATTATAATGGATATAGTTAAATTATTTTATATATCTATACATTATACAGAATTAATCGAGTATAAATATTTAATTAAAATATCAGAAATATACTATAATAATTATGATAAACCATTTGATATAATAAAAAAAAATATTGATGATTTTATTAAAATAAACGAAATTGATATTGACAATATTAATAAAGAGATTGATAAATTAAAATCAAAATTTTATAATTTATTCATGATATATAAAACAAAAAAAAATAATGATGAATATACTAAATTTCTAGATAAATTAAGTAAAACTATAACAAATGAAAATGATAAAAATAATAATAAAATAACTAATATAAATTCTACAATAACTATCAAAAAATATTCTAGTAAAAAAACAGAAATAAATAAAAATATTACAAATTTACAAATTAAGCCAATTAATAATAAGATAGATGCATTAAAAAAAAGAATATTAGAAAAACATAATTATAAATCTATATCAGAATTTGAAACAAAAAAAACTCAAATATATGATGAATTAGAAATAGAAAAAGATATGTTTAAAACAACTATTGAAGAAAAAATTTCATCGATAAAGGATGAAATAAATACAAAAAAACAATCTATAAGAAATGGAAAAGCAAATATCAATGTAGAGAAAAAAGGTGCTACAGAGACGAGAGAAAAAAAAAAAAAATTAGATGATGAAGAAAATGAATTTATAAATAAAAAATATCAAGAATTAGAATTTTTTTTTAAAAAAGTATCGGATGAATATATTAATAAAAGTTTAATTTATTTTAAATCAATAATTGATATTAAAATAGATAAAGAAAAAGAACTTAAAATAGAAAAAAAAGATTTAGAAGAAGAACAATCTGAAAAAGCAATAGAAATAGAATTATTACAGAAAGAAATAAAAAATAATGATCTATATATAGATCAAATAAAAAAAATATTAGAATCTATTAATTTAGAAAAATCGTTAAATAATAAAAAAAAAGAAGATTTACTAAAATTAGATAAATTATTTTTTGATATATTAAAATATAATAAAGCAATAAATAAAATTTTTGAAAATATAGAATATAATAGTTATCAAAATAAAATATTATATTTCATTATTAAAGATGATATAAAAAAAATTATATTAAATATTAACGAAGAAAAAAAAGAAGAACATATAAAATTATTAAATAAAATTAATGAATATTTTATAAAAAAAAATTATAATTTTTTAAAAGAAATAAAAAAATATAATGATGACGATGAGTCTAATTATTTTTTTGAATCATATAATAAACACTTTATAGAAATTGAAAAAAAAATAAATAATTTACTATTATCAGTTAATTCAAAAATAATTACTTATCAAGAAAAACCCGAAAAAGAAAAACTATTTTCTAATTTATTAAAAAAAAAAATATATTCAGTTAAAAAACTTGAACCTAATATAGAAATTATTTTTAATACATCTTATGAATATACAAAAATAACAGAAAACATAAAAAATAATAAAATAAATATTCCACCATATACAAATATTTATTTTATATATATTATTTTTTTATTAATAATTATTGATTATCTAACAATTTTTTATCAATAAATTAAAAATAATTGATTTATATTAAATAATAAATTTAAAGAATTATTTATATTATATAATGGAGAATATAATGCAAAAAGGTTATTTACATTTAATTATTGGACCAATGTATGCTGGTAAAAGTACAGAATTAATACGTATTATTAATAGATATAAATGTTTAAATAAAAAAATAACTGTAATAAATCATATTTATAATAATCGTTATGGATCAATTTTTTTAACAACTCATAATAATGAAAAATTTAATGAATGCATTGTATTAAATAATTTATCAGACATTAGTTATGAAGAATTAATGAATTCAGATGTAATAATTATTGAAGAATTGCAATTTTTTAATGATGCTTTTGATAATATAACTAAATGGTGCGATGATCATAATAAAATAGTTATTGCAGCAGGTTTAACTGGAGATTTTATGAGAGAACCATTTGGTGATATTTTAAAATTAATTCCACATGCAGAAGAAGTAACAAAATTAAATGCATTATGTAAAAAATGTGGCGATGGTACTCTTGCACATTTTTCTAAAAGAATAACATCTAATATTGAAAAAACATTAGTTGGAAGTGATGATATATATGAAGCAGTTTGTAGATATCACTTAAAGAAAGAAACGAAAGAAACCTAGGTTTCTTTCAAACTTCCTCTTATAATAGACCTGGTTATGTATATCAAATTTTAAGAAAATATTATTTTATTGTTAAAAATATCCATAAAATAATAATCATTTCTTAAAATTTGACCAACGAGACCAGGTCTATCATCTTTTTTATTTAATAATTTATTCGTTTTATTATATTTTTTATTTTATATAAAAAATATAATGAATATATTAGATTATGATTTATTTGTATTTGATTTTGATGGAACAATAATGGATACCGAAGAAAACCATTGTAATGCATGGAGTAGAGCTTTATCAAATTATTTAAATAAAGATATTATATTAGATTTAATAGATTATCAAAAAAATTTTCATTCACTTGAAAAAAATTATTCAAAATATTATTTAAATATAGTATATAATATTAAGTTTGAATCATATGATGAATTATATAATAATAAACAAGAAATATACAAAAATATAATAAAAAAAGAAAATATTAATTTAATAAATGGAATTGAAAATTTTTTAAATTTTTTAAAAGATAATAATAAAAAATGTATTATTGTTACAAATACATCAATTAATAATATAAAAATATTTTATGAAAAATTCTCTATTTTAAATATTTTTGATAAAGTATATACAAAAGAAATGTTTAATAATAAAAAACCAAATTCAGAGTGTTATTTAAAAATAGTTAATGACTATAAAGATTTAAAAATAATAGGTTTTGAAGATAGTTTACCTGGAATGGAAGCATTATATAAAGTGTCTGATATATTACCAGTATTTATAGATAATGATAAATATTATTATAAAGATTATATAGTAAAAAAATATAAAAATATTATTTTATTAGAAAATTATGATATTAATGATTTAAACATAAATCTTAAAAAATTAGAATCTAAATTAGATATTTCAAAAAACGATAATTTATTTATAGAAAATATTCTAAATAATAATATAAATGAATTAAAAAATAATTTTATTAATATGAAAAATATAATTAACCAAATCTCAAATTTATTAAAAAATATAGATCCTTCAATGATATATTTATCAGGTATGGGTAAATCTGGATATGTATGTAAAAAATCTGTATCAACATGGCAAAGTCTTTCAATAAAATGTTCTTATATAGATTTACCAAATTTACCTCATGGAGATTTTGGAATTTTTAAAGATAATGATGTTTTAATTTTAATTTCAAATAATGGAAATACAGATGAAGTAATATATATATTAAATTATCTAAAAAATCTTAATAAAAAAATTACTACAATTAGTATAACTGCAAATAAAAATAGTAAAATGGAAGAATTAAGTTCTTTTACATATATTTTAAATAATATTAAAGAAGCCGACTTAATAAATATGACACCAAGTACATCAAGTTTAATTTTTATGTCACTTCTTGATGGAATTGCAATAAATATTGAAAAAAATATTACTAAATCTGAATTTAAATTATATCATCCTGGAGGAAGTTTAGGAAAATTATAGATTTAAGATGTTTTATAATTAGTTATTAATAAATTATATAATAAAAATATATTTATTTTTTAATAATTATGAATATTTAATATTTATATTTTAACTTATTGTTAAAATATAAATAAACATACTCAAATTTAGAATTTTTTGATAGATAATTTATTAAATAACAAAAAATATTTATGAATAAAACATTGATAAATGAATTATGTAACATATTCATTATAAAATCTTAAATTTGGGTGTATTTTTGAAAAGTTATTTTTTTATTTTTTAAATAATGATAAATATGATAAATTATCTTTTTTAGTTGGACTATTATTAAATGTACCATTAGGTTTTAGTAAACGTTTTATAAATTTTTCATACATATCTTCGGATAATTTTCAATATCCAATATTAATTCTAAATCTTTATTATTTATAAAAGTTAATAAAAACATTTACCTAAAAATTTGATAATAAAAATGGTGTAATAAATTTTTTTTAAGTAGATCTGAATATGAACTAGATAAATTTAGAAAGAGTAAAATATAATAAAATTATAAAAGTATCTAGATTTTCATCTAAATCTTATCATTATCAGAAATATTCTTATTTGTACTTTTCCAGTAACTCATGTAAAGTTAAACAAGAAGACTCCAATGGACGAAGAATTTTTAGTTCGTCGTTTTTTTTTGAAATGGAATCACAATATTCACAGATTATACATCTGTGAATCATGCTAAATACTCCGAGACGAGATGATGCAGGAACTCCATCAGATGTGAAAAAATAAAACTGTGTTGTGGCACGGTCTCTATTTTTTGTAATCCAGTATTCTTCAGGAATATCTCCATAAAAAGTCAAACAGTTTTCTTTGCATAATGAACATTCTCTATGAGTTAATCTTGATGACATATTTCTTAAGACTTTTTATATACATATACATAATAAATCTATAATATAAATAACTGTCATTTTTTATATAATTTATATATAAAATTTATATATATAATTCATATATGGATGAGTATTTAGTTATAGATACTAAAACAAATACTTATAATAGAAATAATTATACAGAATTAAAAAAATTAAAAAAAACATTATCTAATCTATATAATTGTGACAATGTTTTAATAACTAGTTCAGGAATGCATTCTATAAGTACTTCTATTAATTTATTTGTCAATTCAGATATAAATTATAATATAATTTATAGTAATGAATTATATTTTGAATCAATAAATTATTTAAATTATATAAAAAATAATAAATTTGAATTTAATATTAATAATTTAGAATCATTGATAGAAATATTAATTAATTTAAAAGATTCCTATAATATTTTATATTTTGAAAGTTGTTCAAATCCAAATGGATATATATTTGATTTTAGAATAATCCCAGAATTAAGAAAAATATCGAATAATTTAATTATAATTGTTGATAACTCATGGTTATCTAGTACTATTTTTAATCCATTTAATTATGATGTAGATATTATAGCAATTTCTCTAACAAAATATTATAGTGCAGGTAAGGCTATTGCAGGTGCATGTATTTTTAAAGATAAAAAATTATTTGAAAATGTAGAGAAAGAATTTCAAATAAATGGAATTCATATTAGTCCTGAAAATATTAAAATTATAAATAATAATATTGATACACAATTAAATAGAATAGTTGAAAGTTCTAATAAAACAATTGAGATCATTGATTATTTACAAAAAAATATATATTCTAAAATGATTAATCATCCATATATTAATACACATTCTTCTTATAATTTAGCTAAATTATTTTTTAATAAATTTAATGATAATATACTTTATCCACCAGTATTTATAATTATATTAGATATAGAATATGATAAATTAAAAAAAATATTAGAAAATAATAAATTTATTGAAAATAAAACATCATTTGGAACAAAAACTTCAAGAACTGATACATGGTATAATGAAAATTATACATTTTTTAGAGTAACAATTGGATATAATGATTCCATTGATAATATTATTGATGGTATTAATGAAATTTTAATATAGATTTATTTAAAGCTTATAATCTAATACAGTAACTTAATAATTTTAATTAAAGATAAAATATAAATTAAAATTATTTATTAATAAAAACATACAATATCTCCTATATAATTTTATAATCCTGAATAGTATTATTCATTATAAAAACTCATTCTAGAGTCTAGAGTCTAGCTTATCACAGTCTTCGCATATTACTTGCCTAAGACGTTGATTAAAAACCCCTTGTCTATATATGAGGGCTCGTGTGTGCCCTATCCTACCTTCTTTTATATTATGAAAAAAAAGTGTACCGCTATAACAACAATTGTGAACCGTATATCCCGAAGGGAGTTCACCAAAAAAAGTTAAAACTCTCTTAGAACATAGTGTGCAATTACGTAAAGTAAACTTAGATTGCTTATCCATGTTAACTCTCTAAGATTTAAATATATAATAACATTTTATATTTTTATGTATAAATGACTATCACTTTTATATTTTATCTAGAAAATGGCTATTTTTATCTTCTATAGAAAAAGTCTATAAAACATATATAAATTGTTAAATTAATAAATGAAATTTTAATATGATGAATTTAATATATATTTTTGTGTTTTAGTTACATAATCTTTAATTTCATTCCATAATATAGGATTATAAATATCTTTTTTTTCTCTAATATTTATATTTGATGAATTTATCCATATCATTTTTTTTAATTCATTTTTATCAATATCAATAAATTTTTTAGAAATATAATCTAAAAAATTTGAATTAGAATGATAATCTATTGCTGATAAATCCCAATTTTCTATATCTAAATCTTTTATAAATAATTTTATAGGTCTAATATTAATTGTATTAATTAATATAATTTTATTAATAAATCTACTTTCCCATAATTCAGCAAATAATTTTAACATTTTTAAATCATTTTCTGTTCCTCCATATGAAATCCTTAAATATATTGAATATAAGATTGAAAAATTAATTGTCTCTAAATTTTTATAACTATCAAGTTTTTCAGAAATACTTTTATTTATATCCAAATCTTTAGAATTATCTAAATTATCTTTTTTATCAATTTTACATAATACATAAATAATTCCAATTAACCACTCATATATATATTGTTTAAATTTAAATTTTTTATTTGAACTTGCAACCATTAACCAAATTATTGTTGTAAAAGATTCATGTAAAAATGTATCTTCTAACATAATAATAGGTAATCTTCTTAATAATTCATTTTTATCTAATTTCAATAAATGATATGCAGTTGAAATTGCTAATATATCATCTCCTTTACGAATTGATTTTTGTAAATGTGATTTTAAATATGGAATATTTTTATATATTTTTTCTTTCGATAAAATATATTCTTTATCATCAATATCTGAAAAATATCCACATAAATAAAAATAATAACCTTTTTTAAAACTATTACAATTTATTTTTTCTAAAAAATTTATTTTTGTAGGAAGTTTATCTGTCCAATATGCTTGTAATGATGGTCTAAATTTATTTTCCCATATTAAATAAAAATATTTTTTTATTTCATAATCATTTGTTTTTGATTTTAAAAAAAAATCATCTAATCTAGATTGAAATTTAGACATAATATAATCTTTTTAAATACTTTAAATATTATAATAAAAAAATCAAATTATTTTATTTTTTTAATAAATCAATTTTTTATACATTTTTTTATATAATTCTAAATATGAATTATTTACTTCATTATTTATATTAAAATTATTATTATAATTAATCATATAATCTTCAAATATTCTTGAACTCTTGTCTATTAAATCTTTTATTAAATAATATTTTATATCTTTAATTTGTTTTTCATCAATTATTATTAAAATTTGATTATTTATAGTATTTAAAATATATTTTGCACTTTTTATTTGTTCTTCATAATAATCTTTTTCTAAAATTTTACCTTCTTTTAAATATTTACATTGATTTTTTATTGAAAATAATAATTCGATATAATAATTTTTTAAATAATTTATTAAATTATCAACTTTTTTTTCTTTTTTCTCTTTTACAAAAGAAAATTTTTTATCTTTAATCATTGTATTAAAAATACAACTTATTAAATCTTTTTTACATATTTTATTATATTCATCATTAATTAAATATAATGTTTCTAATATATTATCAAATGTTGAATTATAATCAAAGTAATTATCTATTATTTCATATTCAGATACAGATTCATAACTATCATCATATCCTAATAAATGATATTTTAATAATTTACTATCTTTATATTCATATTTTAATTTTCTTCCTTCTATATTAAAATAATACATTTTTTCATCATAATCATCTATATCATATTTTATATATTCAAATTTTTCATTAAGATCTCTTATATATATTAATCTAGTTTCACTTGATTCAATTGGAGGATATATTTGTAAATATATATCACCTTTTAAATAATAAAATCCATCATTATACTTTTTATAATTAAAATTATAAGTTTTATATGGTAATCTAAATTTTAATAAATATGCTATAGAATTTAATTGAATTAACCATTTTTGTTGTTTAACCATATCATCAAAAATATCTTCTTCTAATACGCTTAATCTAATATCACTTATAAATACTATTTTTTTATTTTTATTAAATTTTAAAACATCTTTATATGTTTCATCTGTATAATAATTATTATTAATTTTTAGTCTTTTTTTATTATATATTAATGGATGCTTAATATTAAAATTATTTGCGTCACATAAATAAAAATCAAGTTCTGGAAATAAATCAAAGATTATAGATTGATGTGTTCCATCTGCCGCACCTACATATACTACTAATATTTCATTTAATTTATATTTTTTTTGTATTAATGAATAAAATTCTATTTCAGAAAATAATAATTTTCTTTGACCATCATGACAATTTAACGGCATTATTTGTCTCGAACCATATTTTAATTTAGAATAATTATTAGGAAGAATTCTAAATATTAGTAAATAATTATCCACTTCTATTGATCTATAATTAATATTATAATTCATTAAATATAATTTAAAATCTCCATATATAAACGATAACCATGATGATTTAATTTTTAAATCATATTTTTCACATATATTTTTTGCATAATTTATTTGTTTATATAATAAATCTAATTTTATTTTAATTTTATTTGTTCTATCATCATTTATGTTTTGAATATATATCAAAAAATTATTATAATGTTGTAATTGTTCATCTAAATATATGTCATTAAAACTTTTTATTTTTTTTATTAATTCATAAGTATTTATTTTTTTTTCTTTTGATAGTTTATTTTTACATATTAACCATATATTATCATTACGTGCTTTATCTCTATTTAAATAATCATAAATAATAACATCTTTAAATAATTTATTTAATGATATATATATATTGCAATTATCAGTGGTATATAATTGATTTATAAAAAAATAACAATTACCTCCTATTTTTATATTTTTTATAAAGTCAAGTTGTTTTACAAAATTATCTATTAATTTAATGGAAAAATTAATAATCATAATATCATATTTTTTTGTAATTTTAAAATTTTCGTTATAAATAATATTAGTATTTATATATTTTTTTTTTAGTAAATTTATTTCATATTTCCAATCATCTTCTTTATACAAATCATAATTATTTTTTGATAAATATAAATCTATTTTATTTAATATCTCAAATGCAATTGGTTTAGTACTTATTTCACATATTTTTTTACTTATATCAATATCATATAATAATTCTAATAATAATAAATATTCATAAGAATATTTTACTTTTGTAATCTGATTATATTTTAAATTATTCCATGATAATTTTTTATTATTAATAATATTAATATTTTTATGAGAATCTTTAACTATAAAAAAAAATTTATTTATTGCAAAATTTTTTAAATAATATTTTGTTAATTTTTTTATATTTCCATTAAAAAAATTGTTTGAAATATAATTCAATATTTTATTTATTTTATTTATATTATTAATATTATTAATATTATTAATATTATTTATAAAATAATTATTCATATAATAATAATAACATATTTATTAATACTGTAATCAGAAAAAATATTAATATATAAGCTGTTTCATAATTGGTTATCAATAAAATATACAATAAAAAATATATTTATTTTTAAATTGTACAATTATTTTTAATAATTATTTTTTTGAAATGGTCAAAATCATTTTTTTATATATTTCTAATTTATTTTATTGTAAAAATATTTTTTATAAAAGTTATTTTTATTGATATAATTGAAAAATGATTTTATATTTATAATAAAATAATATAACTATAAAAATAATTTCTTAATTTTAATTGTATAATTTATAATACTAATTTTTATTTTATTGATAAAATCATTGATACTTAATTATGAAACACCTTAATAAATTAAATTATAATTTATAATTTTTTGACTAGAATCACTAAGCCTATTTTTATAAAATTATAATATATTATCAATTCTACTAAATTAGTAATATATATTTTACTTTATTGTTAATTTCTTAATTTAGTAGAATTTAATATATTATTAATAATATAATTTATTAATAGTATTTAAAATTTAATTAATAATTATTATTATGTATAAATTTATATTTTTATTACCGATTGTTTATTCTTTTAAAACTCCAATAAATTGGAAAATAGATAGTTGGAAATCTTATCCAACATCTCAAGATATTTTTTATAAAGATAATAATGATCTTAACAATGTTTTAGATGAAATAAATAAATATTCACCATTAATATTTGCTGGTGAAGTAGAGACTTTAAAAAAAGATATAATAAAAGCATCTAATGGAGAATCATTTTTATTAATGGGAGGTGACTGTGCAGAAACATTTCGTGAATTTAAAACAGAAAATATTATGAATTCATATAGAATATTATTGCAAATGACAATGATATTTATGTATAGTATGTCTAAACCAGTTATTAAAATTGGAAGAATGGCGGGTCAATTTGCAAAACCAAGAAGTGATATATATGAAACAATTAATAATGTAACATTATATTCTTATAGAGGTGATATTGTTAATAGTGAAGATTTTAATGAAAAATCTAGGACACCTGACCCTAAATTGATGTTAAAAGCATATAGTCAATCTGCACAAACTATGAATTTAATAAGAGCATTATCAGAGGGTGGTTATGCAAATATTGATAGAATAAATGATTGGAATTTAAATTTTGTTAAAAATACTTTAAATGGTAATAAATATGAATTATTAAGTAATAATATTAATAAAGCATTATCATTTATCAAAGCACTTGGATTAGAAAAAATTGAAGAAAGCAAGAGAGCTAGATTTTATACTGCACATGAATCTCTATTATTACCATATGAACAGTCTTTAACAAGAAAGGATAGTATTACTAAAAATTATTATGCTTGTTCGGCACATATGTTATGGATTGGTGAGAGAACTAGACAAATTGATGGATCACATGTTGAGTTTGCATCAGGTATTCAAAATCCAATTGGAATTAAAATATCAGAAAAATGTAATCCAATTGATCTAGAAAATTTAATTCGAAAATTAAATCCTGATAATGAAATTGGTAAAATAGTATTAATTATAAGAATGGGAAAAAATATTGAAAAAAGTCTTCCTAATTTAGTATATATGATTAAAAATAGAGGATTAAATGTTTTATGGATCAGTGATCCAATGCATGGAAATACGATAAAATTAGATAATGGTATAAAAACAAGATATTTAGAAGATATTAAAGAAGAATATACATCTTTTCATAATATTTTAAAAAAAAATAATTTATATCCTGGTGGAGTTCATTTAGAAATGACAGGTAGAGATGTTACAGAATGTATTTATAAAAATACTGATGATGAATTTATTGATAATATGAAAATTAATTATGAAAGTAGTTGTGATCCTCGTTTGAGTGCAGAACAATGTTTAGATTTGGCATTTTATATTAGTTCTTTGGAATAATTTAATTAATTAATTAATTTTTTATTTTTTTCAAAAATTTTTATATTAACTTATAATATATGTCAGACAAATATTTAAAATATAAAAAAAAATATTTAAAATTAAAAAAATTTGTAGGAGGAGATCATCATTCTCTAGAAGATGCACATAGAATACTTCAAATGTCTTTTATAAATGGTTCAACTTATAATACAAAATATGTTACTATTAAAAATGCATATGATAATTTAGCTGAAAATGATAAAGAAAACTTTAAGGTTTTATTTAGAAACGCAATCTTTGATATAATTATAGAAAAAAATGAAAATCCCAATGAATTAATAGATAAAAAAGAAGAATTATATAGATACCTTAATAAGACTAGAAGATATTTAAATATACTTGATATAGAGTTAGAATCAAAAATAGAAGAATATATTGAAGATCATTATTGGCTTAATGATGTTACAAATAAAGTAAAAAATATAATAGTTGCTTCAAAAAGAGATTTAGAAACATATTTTATAACTCCACGATGAAAAAATATTATTTTTATAAAATAAAACTGTCGTATAAATCATTTATCAATGTTTTATTGATATATAATTTATATAAAACTCAAAATATATAATTTTAATTTATTTTAATAAAACATTGATAACTAAATTATGCAATATCTTCATAATCTTTTTAAATATATCACGGTTTTAAATATTATAAATATTATAATATTTATATATGTGTAGCATTAATCATAATAAAAAAGCAATTTTTATTCATATTCCTAAAAATGGAGGTTCATATATATCAGAAATTTTAAATAAATATTATGGATTTAAAAATTATTATCTCAGAAGACCAGATCATAAAAACTTTTGTTTAGGTATAGATAAATCTGTCGGAAATCACGAAAATAAAATACATGGTACATTAATATATTATAAAACATCGTCTCATATAAATAAAATTATGAATATGGATAAAGATAAATGGGAATCATATTTTATTTTTACATTTATTAGAAACCCTTATGATAGAATAATATCTGGATGGAATTATGTAAATAAATATAATATTCCATTTAATAATTATTTAAATTTAAATTTTAAAGCAAATTCATTTGATTATTGGCATGTTTTTATGACTCAGTCTAGACACTTAATAGATTTAAATGGAAAAATAAATATAAATTATATTGGTAAATTTGAATCTTTAGAAAATGATTTAAATATTATATTAAATAAAATAGGATTTAAAAATATACATAAACCTTTTAAAAAAAATAATAAAACTCATAAAGATTATAAAACATATTATAATGAAGAAATATTACAAAAAGTAAATAATTTATTGAAAGAAGATTTTAATTTAGATTACATAATGATTAATAATACGAATGAATTATATTTTTAAATTTTCAAACATTGACATTATTTTTTTACCTTCTTGTAATACAGGTGCTAATGTTGAAATAGTATCTTTTAATGCATTTACAGTATTCATTAATTCATATGTTTCTTTTTGGGCATCTTTTAATGCATTTGGTCTCTTATCATCACTATATTTTTTAGTATCTATATTTAAAATATCTGTTTCTTTAGTATCATCTTCATTTAATTCAATCCCACCATTCATTTTTTTTAATAATTCTTGAATACCTTCAGATGATTTTTTAAAAGCATCATCACTAAATATATTTTTATTAAATTCTGGTTCATTATTAGCTATATCATTTTCAAATTTTTCTATTGTATTTCTATATGACATAATTAAATTTACTAATAAAAATATTATAGAAGCTCCAATAAAAGTAATTACTAAATTACGTGTTATAACCAAAAATAATATAAATAATATAACAAATAATATTATTTTTTCTATTATTATATTAAATATTTGTCTAAATAATAAAAAAATAATAAGTATTATTATTATTATTAATAATATTCTTATATGAAAATTATTTAATTCTAAATTAAAATAATCTAATTTATTAGTATTATTTTTCTTCATACCTATAAATAATATATATATTAAATTTTATAAATTATAAAATTTAATATATATATTATTTTATACAAATATACACTATTCTCAATATTATATATTTTCATTTAAAATCTAATAAATCTAATAAAAATATAACTTATTATTGATATTAAAAATGTTTTTAATAAAAATCCATATGTATTACATTCATTAAATTGATTTCCTAATACAGGAATTTTACTTAATAAAAATTTATCAAATGTGCAATTATAAAATATTAATATAAAAATAAAAATAAAAAAAGGAATTCTAATTTCATTTAAAATTTTTTTCCATAAAGGTAGCTCAATAACTTCATATTCCTCATATTCCTCATATTCTTCATCATCTCCATAATCTTCTTGAGTATTTTGTTGAGTATATTGTTGATTATTTACTTTTGTTCTTTCAATTTCTTTTTGATAATGTTCTTGATAAGCATCATTATTACTATTTATATCATAAATTTCTTTATTTAAATTTCTATTTTCAAATTGATTTTCCATATTTTGAATATTATTTGGCGGATAAATAGTTGTTTGACCATCTTGTAAATTATTGTATTTTGATAAAATTTCATTTACAACTTCTGAATCATCTGATCTATTATTAAGACTATCGATAGGTGTACTTTTCTCATCCATTTATATAAATTTATATTATAAAATTCTATATTATTTTACGCAATTTTTATTTAATTATTAAATAGAATCATTTGTACATTCTGTTACTATAGTATTATATTTATAACATTTTTCATCATAATTATATACATTATTAATGATATCTGATGGTTTTGGTGCTTTATATATAATACATTTTCGACCATTACATGCAGATCTAAATATACATGCTAATCCAAATCCCCATAATATTCCAAGTATAATTTTAGTATTTTCATTTTTAAAAATATTACTCATTTTAATATATAATAATATATTAAAATTTTTCTTAAATATTTCTTAATTATTTCTTAAATTTAAAATGTATAAATTCTTACGTTTTTTTTATTGATTTTACATTTTCTATATATTTTGAATAATCATTTTGTCTACAAATATATTCATCATAATATTTTTTATCATATTTACAATCAATAGAGTTAAATTTAGAAATTAAAAAAATTAATGAATATCTAATTTTTTTAGGTGTATAATCTATGTTATTTGGTATAGAATGAGCATATATAAATCGAGATAGCCCATCCATTATTGTAATTTCCCCTTCTTTAATATTTAATCTAATAGATTTTTTTTTGTTATTTAATGGTATTAAATCATAATAAGTATTATCAGGACCTATTGGTATTGTTATAACAATACCGTCACATCTACGGATATTATCAATATGTGTTGATATTCCTTTATTATTAGAATATCTACCAACTGATAATTTTGATTTTTTTAAAACATCATCAATCATATCATCTGGAACATGTAGGTTAGACATTATATCTGTTATAATGTCTATAAAATATTTACTCAATACTTTATTTAAATTATAACTATAATATATTATATCAATTAAATTTAAATTATCAAATAAAAATACTCTTTTATTATCTTCTTGATATGTAAATGATTTATCCTTTCTATTTTCATAAAATGTTTTCTCTAATTCTATAAATAATTTATCTAAAAAAAATTTATCATATATTGATTTAAATACATACATACCATCTGGTAATGAACATTTATTACATTTCATATTTTCATAATCATTTAAATTATGATGTTTTTTTAAATATTGTTCGTTAATATATTTTATTTTTTTTTTAGTACTAATATTTTTTAATTCTTTAGGTAAAACTACATTAGGTAATTTATATTTAATTTCAAATAATCTATCATCTAAATTTTGAATTATAAATTTTTTTTTATAATTTCTTTTCATAATAATTAATTTAATAATTAATTTTGATAAATTATATAGCATATATTATAATATAAGATAAAAGTATTTTTTTATTTATAAAAATATAGACTAAATCAAATACTACTAAATTAAGAAATTAATAATAAAGCAAATTATAAATATATTTTTATTTATTCAGTATAATTTATGAATAACTTTTATTTAATTATTATCAATAAATATATATAGTCGTCGCATTTTATTTATAAAAAGGTTTATAAATAATTATTTGTATATCTAATTAATATTTTTTCATGGTCTAAGATAATAATCGCCACATTTTAAATCCAAAAAAATTTTAGATAATATTAATACATTATTTTTCTAAAATCTATTATACATTTATCAGATAAATTTAATTCTCTTTTAGTAATGTTAATATGTTTTTTATTAAAAAAAATTATCATTAAAACTATAAGAACTAGAACTATTCTTTTTTGGAAAACTAATATTTCGATGTGGTTTAGAAGATTTAGAAGATATATCATTAGTATTACAATTTTCACTAGACATTTTTAATTCTTTATTTATTGTATTTTTAGAAAAAATATTATTAGTTCTATAGAAAGGACAAGAAGATTTAAGAGTATTAGAAGACTTTTTAGATTCTAATAATAATTGTTTTTTTTTATATAATCTACGTCTCCTTTTATTTTCTATATTTAATTCATCTCTTGTTTTCATTTTTTTATATAATCTATCATTTTTATGTTCAAATAGTCCATTCATTAATTCTTTAGTATATCCAAGATTTAAATATGTTTTGTTTCTTATATCAATTTGATCAATTAATCCTTCTTTGGAGAGTAATTGATAACTATATATCATTGGAATATTATATGCAAAATCATCAGTAGTGATATAATTAATACTATTATGAAATAATTCAACTAATTTATTAAGATGAGTTGTATCATATATATCAAATAAACATAGTATAATATTTAAATCAAATTTGCTTTTTAAATATTCTATATTAAGACGTAATCCATTTACATTATAATCAGGTGAACAACAATATATATTAAAACCTTCGTTATTATATTTAATTAAATCAATCTTTTTTTGATAACCATGACCATAACCATCACCGCATGCTAAAATCATTTTACGTTTATCTAAAGTTAAAAAATCACAAGGTAACATTAATCTACTATTTTTTCTAAAATCTAATATACGTTTATCAGAGAAATTTAATTTATTATTTGATATATTAGTATTTAAATTTTGTCTTTTACTTTGAACAATCGTTGTATTTACTTTATTATTATTTAAATCATAATCATATCGATTATTATTTAAATAATTTTTATTTTCCATATTTAAATAATTTTTATTTTCCATATTTAAATAAAAATTATTTTCCATATTTAAATAATTTTTATTTTCCATATTTAAATAAAAATTATTTTCCATATTTTATAGTCATATAAAAAGTTTTAATATTTTATAATAAATTTTAATTTATTATAAAATAAATATTAAATAAATATTAAATTATATATTTTTTCATATTTTTAATTCTTTAATAAATACAAAAAAATGCTAGATTTTAATGTAATAAAATTTAATAAATATATAAAATTTTAATAAAACTATTTATTAGATAAGATTTCGTTATAAATGTTAAATCATCGTATCTTTAATCTGTGATTTATCATCAGGACAAGGAATTTCATTTGCTTTATATTTATAACAAGTATCAGAATCAGAATCATCTTTATAAACTATTTTTCCAGCATTTTCAGGCGTCGGCCATTTTATAATAATTTTTTTAGGAGGTGAATAAATATATGTTATAAAAATTCCAATAAAAAGTGATATAAAAAAAGCATTAACATTAATATAATTTGTAAAATTAATCATATATATTCATATAATACAAAATAAATTAAATATATTATTAAATAAATTTAATATTTTCTTATAATTCTTTAATAATAGGTTTTTTAATTATCATATATTTTGTATTTAAATTATAATTATTTTCAATATTATTTATATTTTTTTCAAGATCAAAAATTTCTTTTTTAACTAATAAATAAAAATAAGAAGATTCTATCCATTTAAACCATTTTTCAATTTCATTTGATGAAATATTATTATCTTTTCCAATAATATTTATTTCTTTTATATTTGGTATTTTTTTATTATTTTCTTTAAATATATTAATTAATTTATTTTTTAGTTGTATTGATATCATTATTTCAATTTTAGAGTATTCAAAAGTTCTTTTTTGAAAATATTTCATTAATTCATTTGTTTTATCTATTTTTATAGTTAATAATTTATCAATTTCATCATAAAATTTATTATTTATAAAATCTATATCTTTTATTTTTTCTCGAAATGATATATATTTTTTTTTTAAATGATCAAATTCTTCTCTATTTTCATCTGTTATATTATTTTTAGATTCTATTAAGTCACTTATTCTTTTAAGTGTTTCATCTGAATATTTTTTTAGATCGATATAAAAACTATGAATATCTATAAATTCAGAAGGTTTTATTATTATTTTTTTATTAGGATTTTTTTTATCAATTAAAATATAATTTTCATCTAAATATTTTTTAGAATATTTTTCTTTTTTAAATTCTTTTTGATGATATATTGTTAAATATTTAATGTATGATTGATATTCATCACTATCAATATTTTGTATTTGAAAATTATACATTTCTTTAATATTTAAATCATCATTAATTAAATTCATATCTATAATCATCTTAGAAAAAAAATCTATTAAAATAATCTTTAAAATTTTTAATTACTATATTTAACTATTAGAAATTAATATTTCACCAGTATTATATTTAATTATTGGTAAATATTTATTATCACCAATATCTATATAATACGTATTAATTAATTTATCATATATCATTTTTCCATTATATGTATTATTATATATTGCTTTATTTTTTGTTTTTATATATTTATTTCCTTTCTTTTCATATAAATATACGTTTTTATTTATTACTTTATATTCTTTATTTTTTTTACCACCAACCATTTTTATTCCATGTTGTCCATTTGTTAATCCACTTGCAACTATAAATCCATTTTCTGGCGTAGTTCTTCCAAATATATATTCGTTAATACCAACATCTAAATTAACTGCATAACTTTTATTGTTTTCTGAGTTATTCCAATCTCCACTTGTTTGAGTATATAATTCCATAGGTTCACCACCTTTAAGTTTTCTTAATTTATACATTATATTATTAAAATATATAAAAATTTAAATATCATTATTTTTTTCATTATTTATTTTTTTTTTTTTATCAATATATCTAAAAAATAAAAATAAAATAAAAAATATAATTAATAAAATAAATAAAAAATTAAAAAAAATTATATTATTTTTATTATTAATATTTTTTTTTTTTTTTTTTTTTTTTTTATTAATATATCTAAAAAATAAAAATAAAATAAAAAATATAATTAATAAAATAAATAAAAAATTAAAAAAAATTATATTATTTTTATTATTAATATTTTTTTTTATATTTTTCCTTTTATTAATTATATTTTTAATAATTAAGATATTTGTTAATTCTGGTTTCATATGATTATTCTATAAAAATATATTTTATAAAATATATAAATTTGTTTATATATTTATAAAATTCATAAATATTTTTATTTTTTTATTATCAATTAGTATTAATATATGAAAATATATATAAAATATGAAAATAAAAATATAATAATAAATACTGATAATTATGAATCTATAAATTCTATTATTAATAAATTTATAATAAAATATAAAATTAAGAATGATTTATATAATTATTTAAATATATCTGATAATTATTTTATAGATTATAATGGTAAATATTTAGATGTTAATATGTGTTTAGAAAAATATAATATAAAAAAAAATAGTATATTAAATTTAAATAAAAAAAAAAGAGGTGGAAATTCTTTTTTTGATTTTGTTAAAAAAAATATATTTTTAGTATTAATCGTATTATTTATTGCATTTTTACCTGTTTTAATACTTCCAATTGGATTTATTCCTTCGACTGCAACTTTGATAAAAATTATTATTGAAAAAACATTTGAATCTATATTAAATTTTTTATTATGCAAATATGGAAGAAAAACTTTATATAGTAGATTAAAATTAATTATTTCAATTTTTAAATACTTTATATTTATAATTATTATTTTTGTTATTATTAGTTTTCCAATAATGTTATTAACAATAACAATGACAGGACATAAATTAATGGATGACCCTAAAAGTATGTGTAAAGCAATAAATGTTGGAAATATTACAGGAATGGTCCTAACATTAGTTTATTTTGGTATATATATAATGTATAGATGTGGTAATTATATTATACCAAAAATAATTAATTTATTTAAAAAAAATTATATATTAAATACACTTTTTAATCCAATATTATCATCAATACTTAATACATATAATAGATCTAAATATTATCCGATTATGATTATACCAATAATTGGAATAGGAATAAGTGCATATTATACATTTTTATCACTTATTATACCAGGTCTTGAGTTATTATTAACAGCTGTAAGTGAAGTAGGTTGTCACAAAGATTTTAATAAAAATAAGTTTATGGATAAAATGAATGATAAATTAAAGAATTTAAAAAAAAATATGGGTAAAAAGTTCGATGAAATAAAAGAAAGAGTAGAAGAGAAAATAGGAGAGATGGATGAAAAATATGATAATATGAGTAGTAAATTAGATGATTTAAGAGGAAAATATTATAATATTATTGACAAATCGGATTTTCCTTTAAAACAATCTGTTACTAATAAGTTAGATGATTTTAAAAAATATGATTTTAAAGGAAAATTAAATGATTTAAAACAAAAAATAGATATTAAAGGAAAAATTGAAGATGTTAAAAAACATATTAATAATTTTGAAATGCCAAAATCAAATATGAATGGTGAAATAAGTTATATGAAAAATGATCCAAAACATGATAATTTAAAAAATAATGATCCAAAAAATGATAATTTAAAAAATAATGATTCGAAACATGATGAATTAATATTTTTAAATGATATTAATCCAGTATGTTTAAATAGTGAAATACAATGTTGTAATCCAAGTAATTTTATAGATATTGCCGATGTAATAAATATGTTATTAAATAATGCATTTACATCTTTAATATTAAAGAAAAAAAAACTTTATCCATGTTTTGTTCTATTTGCAGAAGGATTATATGAATATGCATTAGATAATATAGATGATAATAAATCTAAAGATGAAATAAAAGAAGAAATAATAAACAAAATAAATATTATAGACCAAAATATGATAGAATATTCTAAAATAGATGGATCTGTGTATATTCCAGGAAAGTCATTATTTAAAACTATATTTAAAATAGTATTTATAGAAACTTTTTGTAATATATTTCAAACTGCTAAAACATCAAAAGATGTAATTTCAAGGATGGGAGAAACTGAAGAATTAGTTGATATGTTAAAAGCAGGTTCATCTACTGGAATAATAATGTCTCCGTTATATTTTTTAACAGTAATAATTTTAATTATATGTGGAATATTTAATGTATACTAATATCAAAGATATATATTTTTATTTATTTTCTAATATATATTTATATTTTAATGCAAGGAATTGGTAATATAAGTTATTCATTAGATAAAAATAAAATTCATCCAATAATTATTTCATCTATAATTCATTTTATTCCATTTTATTTTATTTTAGTTATAATGTCTTTTATCTATATTTTTACTATAAGATATCAAAAATTTAATTTTTCAAATAGAATAAATGAAGATATAATTCATTTTTTTAAAAGTATAACTTATAACTCACCTTTTAAAATATTAGAATTATTACAAAATAATCCTTTTATAGGATTATCAGAATATTCATATATTTATATTATTGTAACATATATTATTACTTTAATCCTAATATTAGAAGGATTAATGAGAAATCTATTATTATCTTTTTATTCTAATATGATACAAATAAATAAAAATAACAATCCATATAATAATTCAAATTGTATAACAAAAATTTCTAATAACCCTATAATATCAACACAAATAAATTATATGGCTATTATAACATTATCTATTAATTATTTAATTCCATTTTTAATACCATTTTTAATATCTTTTTTAAAATTTGATAATTATGATATAAAACATAATAGTTGGTTTAGTTATATAATATTATTTATGATATTTTATCCATTTATTATTATTTTATTATCAAAAAAAGTTTTTTTTAAAAAATTACAAATATTTCCAGAATTAAATAAATTTATAGAATCAATAGATTATGATTTTACTACTTTTATTAAAAATAATTTTAATTATAAATTTTATAATATTATACCTTTTTTATTTATTATATTTATATATCTATATTATACATTTATATATACTGAATTTAAATATAATGATAAAAAATATACAATATATGTATTAATTATTTTTGTAATATTTATTTTTATACCAATTTTTTTAATATTTTTTATATTATCTTTATTATTTAATAATAATTATAAAAATAAAATGGATAATAATGTTGAAAATATAATTAATAATATTGAAAATAATAGTGTAAAAAGTCTTTATGAATTATTAGTAAAATATAATTACCCATGTTTTGAAAAAAAATCTAGTTAAATAATTTATTATAAAAACAATAAAAAATGATTTTTAAAAATAACTTAAAAAAACAACATTATATTATAATATGTGTGGTATTTTTGGATATCTTGGAAATAATTATTCAGATGAACAACTTTTAAATATGGCAAATAAAATTTTACACAGAGGTCCAGATTCAACATCATCCCTTAGAATTAATAACATTTTTTTTACATTCCATCGATTAGCCATTAATGGATTAAATCCAGAAAGTGATCAACCAATGATTAATAATGGTATATATTTAATATGTAATGGTGAAATCTTTAATTATAAAAAATTAATAGAAGAGTTTGAATTTGAAAATTATATATCAGAAAGTGATTGTGAAATAATTATTCATTTATATATGAAATTTGGAATTGATAAAACGTGTAAATTATTGGATGGTGAATTTGCATTTGTTTTATATGATTCAAATAAAGATATTTTATTTAGTGCTAGAGATCAAATTGGGGTTCGATCATTATATTGGAGTTTTGATGATAATTATAATGAATTATGTTTTTGCAGTGAATTAAAAGGATTGGTTATTATTAAGGATGTAGAACAGTTTCCAGTAGGTTCTTATTGGAGTTCTGAAACAAAACAAATAATTAAATATTCTGATTTTAATGATAATATTAATTTTGAAGAAACAGAAGAAGAAATTATTAGTAATATTAAAGATTTATTTATAAAAGCTGTTGATAAAAGATTAATGTCTGATAGAAAATTGGCATGTCTTCTTTCAGGTGGTTTAGATAGTACCACTGTTACTGCATTAGTTGCAAAGAATTATGAACCATATTCATTAAATACTTATTCAATCGGATTAAAAAATTCTGTTGATTTGCATTATGCTAAAATTGCAGCAGATTATTTTAAAACAAATCATGTATCAGTCGAATTATCAGCTAATGAATTTATAGATGCTATTATTCCAACTATAAAACAAATTGAAAGTTATGATACTACAACTGTAAGAGCTTCTGTAGGAAATTACTTAGTATCATTATATATAAAACAAAATACAGATGATACTGTTATTTTTTGTGGAGATGTTTCAGATGAAATATTTGGAAGTTATAGAGGATTTTATTATGCAAAAGACGATTCAGAATTTTATAAGGAAAATATTAAAATGTTAGAAAATATACAATATTTTGATGTATTACGTTCTGATAAATCTATTGCAGGAGCAGGGTTGGAAGCACGTGTTCCGTTTTCAGATACAGAATTTTTAAATTATTGTATGAAAATAAATCCAATACATAAAAGATTTACTAAGGAAAAAATGGAAAAGTATTTATTTAGAAAAGCATTTGAGGATATTTTACCGAGTGAGTTGGCATGGAGAGTAAAAACAGCATTTTCAGATGGTGTAAGTAATTCTGAAAAACCGTGGTATGAAATTATTAAGGAATTTATGGATAGAGCTTATACAGATGATGAATTTGAAAAATTTCGATTAAAATATAGTCATAATATGCCGTATGATAAAGAATCTTTATTTTATAGAGAAGTATTTGAAGAATTATATCCTAATATGAGTCATACTATACCATATTTTTGGAAACAACCTTTTATTGAAGGTGATGATCCTTCTGCTTGGTGTGCGGAAAAAAATATTAATAATTAATTTTAATTTTAATTTTAATTTTAATTTTAAATTATTTTATAAGTATATTATATATGACTAACCAAAATGGAAATAAAGGAACTAAAAAAGAAACTTTAGAAAATATTAAAAAAAAAGAAGAAAAATTATCTAAAAATTTGGCAAATACGGCAAATGAATTAAATAAGACTCGAAATAATTTAGAAATAGCTAAAATAAATAGTACTAAAAACATAATTAAGGACAGTGAAGTAGAAATGACTCAAGAAATAGAAAAATTGATAAATGAACAAAAAGAAATAATTTTACGTGGACTTAAATATCATCCTGGACGTATTTATGGAGTTACAGAAGTAAAAAATAAAAAAATTGATGATGATCGCAGAAAAGTAATTGAAGATAGAATAAAAAAATTAGAAAATGATATCAGAGCTTTACAACCAATAATAAATGGTTTAAATAATGAAAGAACAAAAAAAATTAATATACAACATACAACCAGTGTAAAACAAAGTACAAACCATACAAAAAAAACAATAAATAAAAAATCATCTTTATGGCGTATTTTTACGTGGACTTAAATATCATCCTGGACGTATTTATGGAGTTACAGAAGTAAAAAATAAAAAAATTGATGATGATCGCAGAAAAGTAATTGAAGATAGAATAAAAAAATTAGAAAATGATATCAGAGCTTTACAACCAATAATAAATGGTTTAAATAATGAAAGAACAAAAAAAATTAATATACAACATACAACCAGTGTAAAACAAAGTACAAACCATACAAAAAAAACAATAAATAAAAAATCATCTTTTTGGCGTATTTTTACCTTTTAATAAAAATATAATTAAATAATATATGACAGATTATATTAAGCAAAATAGTAAAAGATATAATAAATATTGTTATTCTACAAACATCCAATCATATGAAACTGGACAAAATATAAAAGCATATTTCCCAATACAATGTAAATTAAATGAAGGTTGTATAAAAAATAATTATAATTTTCAAAAAAAAATATTAGATCAACAAAATTTATATACATTAATGCGTAGAAAACCTGAATTATTTCCAATTATAAATTTATTTAAAAATACAAATTTATCTATACAACAACAAAGAGCTTATAGCAATATGTGGTACAGACAATTTGGAACATCCCAAGCACTTCCTGTAAATGATAATTGGGGAGGATTTACAGTAGTTGGAAGTGAAGTTCCTTATACAAATTAATTTTATAAAAAAATATTTTATAAAAATCTAACTTAATATATATGGTAAAAAATAATAAAATATTTAATAATTTAAAAAAAAAAATTGATAATAGTTTTAATAATCGCAATGATAATATTAAAAAATTAAATTTTTATACCGAAAATTTTATAGATCCTAAAAAGTGGATTGAAAATACATTATCTAAAACAAAAACTTTTGATAAAAAATATTTAATTGATCATTTATCAATTAATTATTTTGTTGCATTACCAATGTTTTTATTAAATATAATATTTATTAGTATAATTTTAAATTATTTAAGAAATGTAGATAAATGTACTTGCTATAATGAAGAAAATAATCCAAACATAAATATTAAATATTTGATTGCAATTGAAACATTATTAATAATAATAAATGTAATAGCATTTTTATATTGTTCATATAGTTTATATTCTATTAAAAATATACAAAATGGAGGTGGAATGTTTAGAAATCAAACACTAAATATAATTTATACAGTAGTTTATACAATATTATATTCTATTTTTGTATATTATGTTTATAATTATGCTAAAAAAGTAGATATTAATTGTAGCTGTACTTATAATTGGATAAGATATTTATTGTATATTCAATCATTTTTTATGCTATTTTCTATATTTTTTCTTATTATATCATTATTTTTGGAATAAAATATATTGTAAAGTAACTGGTGTCATCCATTTACCATTTATATTTTGAGGAATAAATTCCCATTGCCATGGTAACCAATAAAAATCTTTTGTTGGACTATAACAAAGATATGTATGTATATAATATGGATCTGCAATTGTTTTAATAATAGAATCTAATACTCCTGATGTTGAAATAGAAGTTAGACATTTTTGTTGCATACATTGAAAAAATGACATAAATATAACAGTTGTTATAAAATAATCATTTGTTCTATCTTCTTGATGTATAGTTTTTAATCCAGAATTATTAGCATATTTTGAAAATCCATATTTTCCATATGGATAACTTCCATCATTACCACTCCATAATAGATAACAATTTAGATTATCATAAAAAGTATTTATTTTAAATTCTTCATTAAAATGAATACAAGTGATAAAATATTTACCATTATTATTTAATAATGTATATATAATATCACAAAATTTAGAATAAATATTTTCTGATTCACCGCTACATTTAATATATTCTAAATTACCACATTGTAATATTAAATCATATGTTCCTAATACTTCTTTTGTCATATTCCATGAATTCATAGTATATGCTTTAAAACCTCTACTTTTTACCAATTCTACTTGTTCAGATGATATAGAAACTCCTATTGGATTTATATCATAATTATTTCTTAAATATAACATAAAATCACCTTCACCAAAACCAATTTCTAATATTTTCATACCAGGTTTTACATTACATGTTTCACAAATTAATTTAAATTTACTATTATCTGTTATTTTTTTTAATTCATGTCCATGTTTTTTATTATTGATATCAATTAAATATGGTGTTTTATATTTAATTGAATAATCATATGTATATTTACACCAATCTAATATTTTTTTAATATTTTCTTCAGAATGATCTTTTGTATCAAAACCAATAATATTATCATAATTTCCTTCTGAAAAATTACTAAATATTGGATTTTTTTTATTTATTTCACGCCAATAATCATTATATTGATATTTTGTTGACATGTATTTTTCCATATGTAAACCTTTTAATTTTAAATATTCTAATAAAATTTCTAATATAAATGGTATCAATATAAACAATCCATTTTTATATATTATTGCTAAATATATTGATATTGCAAAAGATTCATTTCTAATAAGTGCTCTGTATGAAAACTCTTTTGTATTCGTTAAAAAATGAGTTACTAGTAATTGAATTATTATTACAATTATAATAATAACTATTATATTTCTAATTATATTTGTATTTTTATTTGTCATAATATAAAATATATTTATATTATTATTTTAAGGAATATTTTTATAAAAAATATTATATTATATTATAAATAATGCCGAACAAAAATAAATCTAATTCAAATAAATTAGAAAATTTAAATAAACCCAATTCAAATAAACCTAATTTAAATAAATTAGAAAATTTTAGTGAAAAATCTTTAAATAAACCCAATTTAAATAAACCAATTTTAAATAAACTAGAAATTTTTAATTTTTCTATAAATAATATTAAAAATATTAAAAATTTAGATAGCAATGTCTTAAAAAAAATAAATATGCGTCTTTATTTAGGTATTGTAATATTCATCGTAGTTATAATTTGGTGTAGCATTATTATAAATTATTTAACAAAAAATAATTCATGTAATTGTTACAATGAAGAAAATAAATTGAATCATTCTAATATCCAATATTTAATTATAATGGAAGCAATAATTATTGTATTTAATATTTTTTTTATTTTAGTTTGCTCATCTAGTTTATATTTATTAAATAATAAAAGTGGTGGTGGAAAATCTGATAATCCTTTAAGATTTATTATGACTTTATTATATATTATAATATGGGGCTTTTTTGTATATTATGTTTATAAATTCTCAGAAAATGTAAATGAAAATTGTAGTTGTACACAAAGTTGGATTAGATATCTATTATATATTCAATCATTCTATTATTTATTAAGTATTTTTGGTATTTTAATTATGTTATTCATTTAAATTTTTATGATATTCATATACTTTTTCTCTTAGTTTATTATAATATTCAAATCTAATAGGATCTAATTCTTTTTCATATACTTTTGAATTACCTGTTGAAATATTTTCTACATTTTTTTTAGAAACACCTGAATCTTTATCATTTTGAATTATTGTATTGTATATTTTAATTGTTTTCCATCCCTCCAATATTTTTTCAAATATAAATATTACTTCTTCTGGTTTTGCACCTCTTCTTTTTTTTCTTTTTTCTTCTCTTCTTTTTTGTTTTGCTTCTATTATTTTTTGATTATCTTGTTTCATAAATAATATTAAGAAATATTATTTAATATTATTTTTTAAATGATGATTTAAAAATAATATTAAATAATTTATAAAAATAGATTATTCAGAATATTACATTAATCTAAATTCACTACCTTCTGTAAATATATATTTTAACCATAATTATTTGTTCCATAATTACTTACATATTGTATTGTTTGGTTGTGTTGAAAACTTGGAAAACAATTTTGTTTAATCATATTTTCATGATAATTTAATGTTAAACCTTGAATTATATTAGATGCTGGATGACTTCTAATAATAGTATCCGGCGAAAATATATTGCTATGTGTTTGATTATACATAGATTTACTATTTATACACAATTGACTATCATGTGATAAATAATTATATTTATAAGGAGCTGAACCACCTATTATTTCTTTATTAGTTGATTGTGAATAGCCATAATATTGCGGATTAAATAAGTTTGTTTCTGTCTTTTTCATTATAATATATATACCTTTATTTTTTATATATAAAATTATCTATAACTTAAACAACTATTCCATAATTCTGGATTTTGTATAACACTAAACTTGTAACAAGGACCAGAAAAATTTGATACAAACGATGCAACACCAACCATTAATCCTAATTCATTTGCCTTTTGAATAGCTTCTGAACCTGGTAAAAAAAGAGTGGCATCTCTCCATTGATAACTATGGTGTAAACAACGTGTTGCTGATAAGTAAACAGCAATAATTTTATTATGTAATTCACCATTTCCAATAAAAGCTTTTGATATATCATCAAAAGATAATAACAGAAATTCAATAGAGCTTCCATTATTTTTATTAATATCACAACAAGGATTCATTACAGAAACATATTTTTCTAATTCTGTATTTTTTTTTGTAAATTCACTATAACTTAGATCACCATTTATATAATATTCTTTATACATTGGTCTTAATATATGAGTTAATTCAGCTGGCCATTTACATATTAGTGGTGTAATGATATTATTTTCACTATCTATTAAACCAGGTAGAATTAAAGAATAACCATAATTATGAGATGTAGATTTTGGAGGATAACCATTATCTATAATTAATGATGAAAATTTTGACATTTATTTTTTATTATAATCATAAATCATATATATTTTGTTTAAAAATCAATTTTATTTTGTCTTAAATCCAGTTTATAATAGACTTTATTTTAGAACTTTTAACCATATTGATATAGAATACATTTCTATATCTTTTTTTGGTATATTATCATAATCATCTTTATCTCTCAATAATTTAATAATATCTTCTTTTGTTGATTGTTTATCTGTTTGAATAAAGTCATATGTATGCATTACAAAACCAAGAATATTATTTTTTTCTATTTTAAGACATGGAGGTTCAACACAGTATTCTTTTGTTTTCTCATATAAATTATTTACATATTCAGATACTTTTTCCATTGTTTCAAATTTGATTTTGAAACAATTTAAATCATTTGATTGTTCTTTTGGATAACAATTTGAATATCCATACTCAATATCTAGTATAAACTTCATTTTTTTAAGATGAATATTAAATATCTATATTTTAATTTTAATTCAATTTTTAATTATTTTGAAATAACATCTAAATACATTTCATAAGTTATTTCAGAATTAAATTCAAATTCAAACATCTTTGTTTTACCTGACCAAATATTTTTAATCATATCATTCGTAACTTTTATATCCCATAATTTCGATAAATATTTTGATAAGTTAGTTGAAAAAATTTTTTGATTATCTAATAATTCACCATTATTTTTCTTAATTTTCCATAAAATTATATCCATATATTGTTCTGATGTTAGTGATCGTTTACCAATTGATGTTTTTTGTTCAAATGTTAAATCTTCATTAGAATCTTTTTTTGCGTGTTTTTCTGTTTTATTTGTTATAAATTCTGGATCATCTGTTGGTATAATAATGCGTTTCCAAATACGTCTAATCATTTCACGATTCATTCCATATTTTTCTGCAACATCTTTTTGCATAATTTTATCTTTTAAATCGTATATTTCACGAATTTTATCATTTGTTAAATTAGGATTATTCATTCTTTTTGAAACTGTTGTTGAAAGTGATATGTTAAGAGCATGTTCTGTTGATAGAGAATGTCCATAATTTGGATTATTAGTTCCTTTCATAGATTCTGATTTATTTTTATAAAATTCTTGTTTTTTCTTTTCTTTTTCATTATCCATTTTTTCTAATTCATTTGAAATTAATTGATTAAAAGATTCTTTACAATGAATCTTTTCATATATTTCAATTTGATGTTTTTCCATATTTATAATTTTATATATTTCTTCTCTTTTTAAATGGACTTTATCATAATTTTCATTTTTTTCTAAACGAGAATTTAAATATTCTTCAAATGCAATTATTTGATTATATTTAACAATCAATCCATCTTTGATTAGTTTAACTAATTTCAAACAATCTTCAAATGTATCTACATAATAAATATATTCACTAATTTTACCAAAACCTAAAAATTTATGTATTTCTTTTATTATTTCAGGATGATTTTTTTGTGTAATTTTCATATAAACACCATTTGAAAATTTAATTTGATTATTTATTTTTTTATAAGAAACATAAATATGTCCTTCAGCATCAAAAATACCTTGAATATATTCAATATTTAAGTTTGAATATTCATAATTATTTTTCTTTATTTTATTTAATTCTAAACATTTATTACATAATTCTTCTTTTTCTTCACAATTTACTTTATTGACTAATTTTTCAAAATCTATTAATAAATTTATTTGATCCTTTTTCAAAATAATTTTATCAAAAATATATTTTAATAAATATTTATATTCATTACTTCTAATAAATAATGAATAAGAATTTCTTTTATTATATTTATCATAATATCCATCTTCATTAAATTTATTTTCAATATTTATAATATTAGGTTCTATCATAGTTCCGCCAAAATGATATTGTAGTATTTGTAATATATTTGTTCTACTTTGTGTAAGAGATATTCCTGACTGATATCCATCTTTAATTTTTCTTATAAAAATTGTTCCATCTCCATCTATAAAACCTGCTATATATGATGGATTAGGAGGATTATTTTTATATTTTAATAATTTATCTATATTATCTTGTTTAATATCCATAATTATAAAAATATTAAATCAAATATCTTAAAAATATTAATTCAATATTTTTTAATTTTAAATAGGATTCATTGATGATTGTCGTATAATTCAGTATACAATAAATCATTCAATAAATTAAAATATTATTTTATAAAATAATCAATTAAAATTTGTTTTTTAATTTTTAAATAAAAATAATTAAACAAAAAATATTTACCAATAAAACATTAATAATTAAATTATACAACAGCTTCTGAATCAATATTTTTGAGATATTCTTTTGCTTGATTTAATTTTTCAATAACTGTTACTTTTTTACTTTTTGTTGTAGCCCATGTTTTTCCATTTTGTTTTGGATGTTTTTCAACTCTAAAAAAATCTCGTTTCATTATTCTATTACCATCACTATCTAAATCTTTTTCATAATCTACATTATATGTAATATATTTTGGTAAATCAGATTGTTTTAATCCACCTGGAAGAGGTCTAGCATTATGTTTTCTCTCTCTTTTACCAGTATTTTGATTCTGTTCACTTTGATTTGCTAGTCTTAAATTACATAATCTATTATCTAGTTTATCTCTATTTATATGATCAACTGTTAGAGAATCTTTTGATAAACCATGTCCATAATGATTCATAAGGAATGCATGTAGAGAAATTTTTTTATTTTTTTCAATTTCCATTACAACATAATTATTACAAATTGTTAATGTTTTATTTAATTCTAATATTTTTTCAATTGATTCTTCATCAACTTTTGTTAATTTATTACCACAACATTCGATTAAATAATATTGTTCATTTGTTTCAATATTTAAAACTAACCAATATTTATTTTTTTCTTCTCCTTTAAATCTACATACTTTATTAATTATTTTACCATCAAAATCTTTAATAATAATATGTTTTTCTTCAATTAATTCTTCAATACTTTTATCCATTTTAATGCTTTATTTAATAAATAAAGAATTATTATAATTTGAAAATCATTTTTTTATAATTTTATATATAATTAGAGTATCTAAAAATGTAATTATTATATTTAATCAATGTTTTATTGATATAACATAATAAAAAAATCTAGTTACTGTACGCTAAGCCGCCCCAGTGGCTCAATCATACTTTCATATGATGTCTGGACTATACCTTAAGCAATCATCAAAAGTTGCTAGCTTTCTCATGCCCATCCCATTGTAGTCTCTGAACCTTCTCCATATGCTTGCTGTAACGCACTTAGGAGCTTGGCTGCGGATAATCCAATCTTTTTCGTTATTACTATGCCTTAGGTCATTACCCCAGGTATTTATTATACTTTCATATAATAAAGTAGTAGAAAAAGCTATAAGGAAGTCCCCGCAATTTAGAAATGTTGCCTCATTGTAACATAGTCACATTGAGACTAGCTGGTTATATAATGTTTGTTGTAAACATATTTGCATTACACTGTTTACCCATATTAGATTGCAAATAACTAATATGGCAGCCAACTGTTCGGCACAGGTTGAGATTATACTTTGTAGCATAAGCTCGTTAATGCCTGACATTATTCTTAGCACATTATAATTGGTAGCATACACCCTGATTTTTGATCCAAGAGCTGCTTTAGGAGTAAGTTGAAGTTGAAGTGTTGCATTATCAATTCTACTCATGTTGCAAGTACCAGATGGTTGATGTTCTTCTGGTTTAAGAGCAAATGAGTAAACATTAATACCTGTAACAGGAATGTTAGTGTGATGTTGATATGGTTGTACTAAGTTAAAATAAGATCCAAGTCTTTCTTGGAAACGATCGTGACCATTCAATTGAAGTTTGGCACGAACAACTGGATTTCTTCCAGCATTAATTGGTCCAAAACCAGCATGATCAGAATAATCACCAGCAGTGGTAATAGCTCCGAAATCAGTTGGTGCTAAGTTATTAGCATTTGGCCCAGGTCCTGCTGGAAGGTTAATAGCACGTGATTGAGCATTTGTTGAATATGGAGTAATACCACCATTTGGACTAGAACCAACTTGAAGACCAGCTTGTTGTAAATATTGAAGATATTCTGAATCAAGAGCATTTGCACCGACAAATGGGAATACATTAGTTGAATCCTCTACATTGGTGAAAACAAGTTGGGATGGATCAGGTAATCCAGCATTATTGATATTGTTATATCCAGAATCAGCATCAAAATCATCAGTATAGTTGTTCCATTGGTTATAACCAAGTTTTACAACATCATCACGTTGAACAACCCATATCAATTCTTTAACTGGATGATTCAAGTTAAGTTTAACTTTAACATTGGTATTTACAGTAGATTCATCACCTGTGAATTGTAATTGTTCAATCAAATATTCATGAGATGTTTGTGCGAATCTTCTACGTTCATCAGTGTCAAGATAGATATAATCAATAAATAGAGTAGCATATTCAATAGATGGGACACAGAATGCATCAAGAGTTCCATTAACTGAAATACCACAACTGTTTAGACTACCTGAAGTAGATACATAACATTCTGCTTTAGGACGGAATTCAAGTTCAATTTTAACTTCGTGATATTGAAGAGCAATAAGTGGAAGAGCAAGACCTGGGTTTCTGCAAAACCAAAATTGAAAAGGAACATATAATGTAGTTGCTTCAGTTCTTTGAAGACCAGTACCAGTAAGAGCTACAGTGTTACCAACCATATTATCATATCCTGCTTTCAAACCAGGAGGAATAGTAAGTTCATTCCAAATAGTCAACCAATCACCATATTGTTTATCGATTCTTTGACCACCAATTTGGACTTCAACACCTTTAATAAGGAAATGACCAATAAAGTTAACCCATCTAAAGAAAGCAGATGATACTGTTGCTTCTACTCTTGGAAGAGTAACTTGTAAATAAATTCTATGAATCAAATCACCATTACGTGATACAGTGCATGTAACTTTCTTTCCAAAATCTGCAGTTCCATTAAATGTTTGTTCAATTGCTTCCATAGAAAAGTTAGTATGTCTACGATATACTACTTTAAAAAAAGTAATTTGAGGATTTCCAGTAAGATAAACGTCTTGAGCACCATAAGCTACGAGTTGCATGAGTCCGCCTGTCATTTTTTATATACTTATAGCTTAGAAAAAAAATTTGGCAAAACGCATAAAATTAAAATTTAATTAATTAATTAAATATAAATTTTAATTTTTTTAATGATATTGATTTTTTATAATATTTAAAATAAACAATGTATTGTAAATTATGTAAAATATTTTTATAAATTTATTTTCTTATATTTTTTATATAGATTTATTTTCTTATATTTTCTATAAAATTATTTTATAAAATAATTTTATAAATAAAATCTTATATAATAGAGATTTAGAATATATATTTCTTACCATAATTTGAATAAAATATATTTTTATTAATTTATAATTTTAATCAGCATTTACTACATGTTTCAGATATATTGTTTAATATATAAAAAATTAATATCCTTAATAAATCATTATTTTTTATAGAATTTTATAAAAAAATAACAGTCTTTTTATATATAAAATATATCAATGAATGGAAGTATCTATCGGTAATTATTACAGATATTTTTTAGAAGAGGTTTCATATGGATTTTCTTATGTTTATATATCTATCAAGAAGAATCTTCAGATTTATATGAACATGTCTCTAGAAATTTTTGTGTTACGTTCTTTTAGGATTAATGGAGGATATGAAACATTAGCCTTTCATGTTGATAGTCGATTGAGAAATAGATCTCTATATCATAATCAAGGTTTCAGTTATAGAAAAATAGCTCAAGAAATTTGCAAGAGATAAAGCAAAATTATCTGATTTTAAGAGAGATCAAGAGATTATTTCTTTAAAACACAAAAGAAAAAGATAGATAATATTCTCTTTCGGTAGAACAAAGTATGTAGAGATGATTTTGATACATGTTGATAATCTATCAATCGTTATAATACAAATTTTAGTATACATAAAATTATTTTATTAACATAAATTATTATATTTTTATTGTTAAAATATCAATAAAATATAATTTTTGACTAGTAGAACATGTCTAATTTATTTCCTTATATTTTATAAATAAGTTCATGATTCTAAACTTACAAAGAAGTCAATGTTCAATTCATTTAATAAATCTTTCATATCTTTCTCTGAAATTTTTCTATCATGAAAATTCTTAATGATTTCTTTTTCTTGGGCTTCAAAATTATTAAGTTCTTGACATAGTTCTTCATGTTCAATTCTCACTTCTTCAAGATGTTCGTAGTATGATTGATCTGCTCTTCTGAAACAGAATTCACTATCTTCTTTATCAGAAATAATGTCTAAGGTCTCATCTTGATATTTTCTTAATAGATATTGTTTATATTCAAATATCTTTTCAGGTAAACTTCTAAGTAGCAGATATTCTTCATTATCATAGACTGTTTCCTCTACATAAAAACATTTATATATTTCTTTGTAAAGAACATAATCTTTATACTTTTGTTCAAAAAGTAATTTATCAACCAACTTATCAGAAAGATTACATGGATAATCTTCTAAGAAATTATCTATATCATCATATTCTTTTATCATTTTTTGAAGAAAAAATTTAAATTCTTTCAATTTAGAAGTTCTAATTTCATGATATTCTAGAGTATCACTATCAGTATCTTCTGCTAAAAATGCATCAACAAATTCACACATTTGTAAAGAATAATTTCTTTTAATTATTCTTTATAAATTTTTTATTAGATATTAAAAAAATCATTTTTAATTATACATATTATATTTTATATATTTTTTAACATAATCTTCTAATATAATTTCTTTGTCAATATGTTTATTATTTTTAATGAATTTAAATTTATTATTATCTATTTTTTTAACAAGCCATCCATCATTTAGTGCATTAAAAATAAAAATCATTTTTTGAATATCTTTATAATTAATATTTTCATTTATACTTGTATTTGAATTAAATTCCATTTATATAATTTTATCTATAAATTTTATATATAAAATATACGTATATACTATTTAAAGTTAATCTTATAATATTTATATAAATATGTCATTTAGTATGAAAAACATTCAAAAAATATCATCTAAATCATCATTAAATAATGATAATATTACAATTGATGCTAAACATATGGAAATGATAAATCATTTTAAAAAACAACACGATGAAATACCAATATTAAAAGATGAATTAAATAAAATTACATTAGAATATAATAATAGAGATGAAACAAAAAAAAATGATATAGAATATATTATTTATAGAAATAATTTAAGAGATAAAATATGTGAAATAAAAAATAAAATAAATACAATATTAAGCAATAAAGAAATTAATAATTATTATTTAAATGTAGGAACATTATTACACGGATATTATGAAAACATTGAAAATTCAAAAAATACTAAAAAAAATTCAGAAAATTTTGAAAAAAATTTAATTGATTATAATTCTACTGATAATATTGAAATAAATACTGAAATAAATACTGAAATAAATAAAAATAATAGTGTAATAAATTTTTTTAATAAAAGAGAAAAAGAAGAAAATGATTTAGATAAAGATATGAATATATTAGATGTCGAAATAGATAATAAAAATGATGGTGTATATACAAGTTTAAAAATTAGTGATTTTGTAAAAGAAGAATCAACCTTTAAAAAAAAATATATATTAGATGAATATTTACAAAAAATTAATCAAAATTATATTTCAAAAATAAAGATTGATGAAAATATTTGTAAATGTCCAAATTGTAAAATTGAAATGACAATATATCCATCAGATGGAATACAAATTTGTGAAATATGTGGAATTCAACAAAATATTTTAATAGAAAGTGATAAACCTTCTTTTAAAGACCCACCTATGGAGGTGTGTTATTTTTCGTACAAGCGCATAAATCATTATAATGAGTATAGATTGCAAATTACATATAAACGAATTGGTAACTTTATTAATTTATTAATAAAATCAATTAAATATATTTATTATTAAATTAATTAAAAATGATACTATTTTAAACTAAAAAATATATAATATAAAAAATCATATGCAAACAAATATAGAAAATAAGTACGATAATTATAACTTACAAGATGATTTAAACAATGGTAATATATATTTAATAAAAAATAGAACCAATAATAAATGCTATATAGGACAAGCTCTATGTTATACTGGTTTAAATAATAATAAATGGGGTACATTTGGACGTTGGAAATCACATATTCGAGAAGCTTTAAAAACTGATAAAGATCATTGCGTAGCATTAAATAATGCTATAAGAAAATATGGTGCTGATAATTTTAATATTACTACATTAATGAAATGTCATAAAGATGAATTGGATGAATATGAGATTAAATTTGTAAAAGAGTATGATTCCATACAACCAAATGGATATAATATTAAATATGGTGGATATAGTTCAAAAAATAATGAAACAACTATTCAAAAAATGAAAGAAGCTCATACAGGTCATATGCATTCAGAAGAACAAAAAATAAATATTTCAAAAGGTCAGATGGGTAATAGAAGAAATGGTATAAAGAGAAAAAATGAAGAAGATAATGATTTACCAAAATATATTAAAGCAGTTCGAGAAAATAATAATGTTATAGCATTTATGGTTGGTGATATTCCAATAGGTATTAATACAAAAAAATATACAAATAAAAAACTATTTTCAATAACTAAAAATAGATCAAAAGAAGATACATTAATTCTAGCAAAAGAATTTCTTCAGAATGAATTAGAAAAATATAAATATATTGAGGAAGATATTAAGATTATAAAAGAAGAAGAAATAAAACAAAGTATTAAGGAATCTAAAGAAAATAAAATTACTCAAAAATTACCTGAATATATTTATCCGATAATTGAAGATAATAAAATTGCTGGATATTATGTTGAAGGAATTGTTAATAATGAAGGTAATTTTTATTCTAAAAGAATTTTTAATAGTAATACTAATCGTTCTAATCTAGATAAATCTATAAAGTTTATTGAAATATTAAAATATATTAATGAACATAATGTAGATTTAAATAATATGTCTATTGATGATATAGATATTAATGATGTTTCTGAATCTTTTTATGAAAAATATTATCTTCCGAAATATTTTAATATTTTTAGGAGAAATAATGAAGTAGTTGGATTTTGTATTAATGGATTTCCATCTGATAAACATAAAGGTGGTAAATATAAAAAAGAATTTCGTTTTAAAACACAAAAAGGAATGAGAACTATGGATGAAACATATATAGCTGGTATCGAATATTTATCTGATCTTAAAAATGGTAATATCACACTTTAACTAATTTGCATATAAAATAATAAAAAAATTAAAATAGTATCAATAATAAAAATATATTTAAATTCTGCTCATAAAAGTAGTCTGCTAAGTAATGATTAGATAAACAGTACTGCTAGTCTGTTTTTAATATCTTAACTGATAATAAAAAAAGGCGACACATCCAAATTGCGGGGAAATTCTTAGAGACTTTTCTACTACTTTATTATATGAAAATATAATAAATATCCGGGGTAATGACCTAGGACATAGTAATAACAAAAAGTATTGGATAATCCGCAGCCAAGCTCCTAAGTGCGTTAATGATAAGTATATGGAGAAGGTTCAGAGACTAGAAGGTTGTGGGTCTGAGAAATTATCAATTTCAATGATGACTTAAGGTATAGTCCAAACTTTAGAGAGATCTAAAGAGCTATTGGGTTAGCACAATTCCAAGCAAAAGAATCAACAGAAATACCTGAAGAGGTATATGATAAGATTCTTCAAGAAATTAAAAAAGAAAGAATAACAAAATTGGATAAATTAGACACCAAAAAAATAAGACAATATTTAAAAAAAAATAAATTAAATAAATATTATGATCATGCTGCTCATATATTATATCAAATAAATGGTATTCAACCTCCATCATTAAGTAAAGAATTAGAAGAAAAATTACGTTTAATGTTTAAAGAAATACAAGGTCCATTTATGGAAGTATGTCCAAAATCAAGAAAGAATTTTTTAAATTATTCATATGTATTACATAAATTTGTAGAGTTATTAGGTTTAGATGATTATAAAAAATATTTTCCTTTATTAAAAGATCGTGAAAAATTGCATCAAACAGATATGATATGGAAAAAAATATGTGATAAATTAGGATGGCATTTTATAAAATCTATTTAAATAGTATAATTATTAAGTAATATAATAGTCGATATTAAATTAAATAATGATAATATTATATAAAATATAATACTTAGAAATATCATACATTTTTTAACATTATTTGTTACAATTATTGAAACAATTGATATTAATATAAAAAAAGATAATATAATACCAATACATAGATTATACAAGTAAATTGTAAATGAATTTAATTTATCAATATTTCTAAATCCATAGTAAAAAGCAACAAATATTGGAGGTATAAATGAATATAAAATCAAAAAAAGTAATAGACATTTAAGATATATTTCCATATTATTTTTTGATAAAAAGTTTTCATTATTTTCTAATAGTATATCATTTTCATTAATTATTTTTTTATTCTCATTATTCTCAATATCAGTCGACATTATTAATAAATATTTTAAATTTATCAAATATTTTGTTTATTATTTTAAAGTTTTATAATTTTATACAAATAAATATTCAATTTTTATAAAAATATTTTTAGTCATGTCTCTATAATATGTTATATAAAAATTGAATATTTATTTATATAAAATTATATATTTAAGTATATTCAATAAAACAAAATGATACACTTTCTATTTTTATTTTTATCATCAGCATTTTCACTAAGAACTTTTATTCCACATGGAGTTAAAAGTTTTAAAAGTTTTTCATATAATGAAAATAATCAATATATGAAATATAATGATTATTTTAAAAGAAATGAACTATTTTTAGTATTTAATAATTTAATTCAACAAGATTTAAAAAATCCAATTATATTATCTGGTTCTCAGTTACAATATAATGAAGATTTATGTAATTTTTTTAGTAATATTAATAATATTGAATTTAAGAAATATACTTTTGACGATTTTATGTTAGAATTACCATATGTAAGTAATAAAAATTGTTTAATATTTGTTGAAGATTTTTTAATTAAAAATGGAAGAATCTTCAATGAATATGAAGAATTTAGATTAAAAGAGTTGAATGAAAATTCAAATTTAATTATATTTAATTCTGATGATTTAGATACAGTATCATTTAAAGATACTAATATTATTAGGAGATTTAAAAATATTAAATTAAAACCATTTTCTAATAAAGATTTATTGTATTATATTAATTATGTTATTTATGTAAATGATTATGATAATAGTTTATATTTAATTAACTGGAAAATATATGATTTTAAAAAATTAAGTTTTGAAAAAATAAATATGCTCCTTTTTGAATTAGATAGAATGTTAAAAGATAAAGAATCTTTTGATATTTTAGAATTAATTGATTTAATGTTGATTAATTTCTAGATATTCACTGGATTATAAGTCATATATGGATATGGATAACTACTATAATACTTATAAGGATACATATATGGATTTCTATAAACAGGATATTTATAAAAAGTTAAAGGATCTGCTCCTGTAGTTGCATAATTAAATGGTCCATATGAATATGTTTCAAAATTTTCTTGAAATATATTTAAATATATATTTATTATATAAAATATAATTATTATAATTATTAGTATAGTAATTTTAATAATTATATCCATTATGAATTATAATAATATTTTTATTTAAATTAATTTATTTTTTTCTTTATAAATAATATAATGAATAAAATAAATTTACCATTTACTATAAATAATATAAAAGGTGGTAATTCATTTAAAATATTAAATCAAAAAGAATTAAATAAAAAAAAAAATAAAACAATTCTTAATATGGTTAAAAATATGTTCCATACCAATCCTGAAAAATCAAATAATTCTAATACAAAAATAAATTATATAAAAGCTAGTACAACAAAAGAATATTATAATAAAAAATGAAATAGATAATTTATATAAATTTTTATTTATATTCTTAATATAAGGTTAAATATTTTTTTTTTTATATTTTTTAATTATAAATGTATTTACCGAATAAAACATATGAAATTATTTTAATAATTGCAATAATAACTATTCCTATTAGTATGTTATTTTTTTCACATATTCCTACTCCATATGGAAGATTTTATATAAAAGATATATGGGGACCAGAATTAGATGAAAAAAATGCATGGTTCATTATGGAATCTACTGGATTATTTATGTTTTTAATTTTTTATTTTTTATTTGGAACAAATAAATTTAAATATGTTCCATTAATATTTTTAGGATTATGGACGTTTCATTATATTAATAGAGCAATTATATACCCATTTGCAATAATGAAACAAAAATATAAAAAATTTCCATTAATTCTAGTTATATTTGGATTTTTTTATTTAACAATGTTTAGTTATTTAAATGCAAAAAATGTCTCATCTAATCCAAAATATATAATTGACTGGATTAAATCACCCGCATTTATTATTGGAGTAATATTATTCTTTATTGGATTTATTATAAATGTGTGGTCAGATTGTAAATTACAGCAATGTAAAAAAAGTAAAGATGATAAGGATAATAATCTTAATGAAAATGATGTTGAAAAACCACCTTTTAATTTCTATTCTGATAGTAAATTTAATTTTAGTGAAATGTTTAATAATAATATGTATTTTGAAAAAAATGAAAATAAAAAATATTTTCTCCCAACTGGAGGACTATATAATTATGTATCTTCACCAAATTATTTAGGTGAAATAATTGAATGGTTTGGATGGGCAGTTGCAACATGGTCATTACCGGGATTATTATTTGCACTTGGAGCAGTTGGTTGTATCGGAGTTAGAGCAATTCATACACATAAATGGTATGAAAAAAATTTTGAAAATATGCCAAAACATCGCAAAGCCTTAATACCTTTTATTCTTTAAAAAAATTGATTTAAAAATTATAAAAATTTATTTTTATCTTGTTCGAAAAAAATAAAAATGGGTTATTTTAGTTTTATTACACAAAATTCTAATAGATCAATACTTATATATGATTTATGTAAAGAAATTCGTCCAGGTACTTACTACATGTGGGATAATACTGGAAGAATATGGAAAGAAAATGAATATGAAGGTTATGGTGAATTTGGAGGAAAAGATTATTATGTTTTATTAGCAGAAATGAATAAAAAGTATGATGATGATATTGACGATGATATAAAGAGAGATGACGGTATAGAAATTTCTTTTAATAGTCATGATGAAAATACACTTTATCCAAATCTTACAGATTCTTTAAAATGGAAATGGATAAATAAAGCTCCAGAAGATTGTCCAAATCAAGGATTTTTTTAAAGAATTTATTTATTAATTTTATGTTTAATATTATTTGATAATAATTTCATGATATACATATCAGAAACCTTATCATAATAATTTATAATTGTATTATTTATACTTTCTTCACCATTTGTTTTAACTAATTCTCTCATTAATTTTTTTTTTTGGATATTTCTATGTTCTGATAATTCTTGTATTTCTTTTGGATTATTTATTCTTTTCATTTTTTTTAAATTAATTAATTTTTGTAAATAATATAATAATAATCCTATTTCACTTTCTTTTAATTTTGGAAGTTCTAAAGATTCATTTATTTCTTTTATAATATATGATAACTCCATTTTTTTATCTATTATTGTTCTTCTTATATTTATTTTTTTTAATTTTCTCTTATTTTTCATATTATTTATATACAAATATTCCATAATACTATCAAATTTAGTCACGGTACTTTCAAAATTAGATGAACCTTTATATATATCAATTAAATATCCTATTATTTTAATTATTATTTTCTTATGTTGGAGAATATATTTATTAGTATCTACATATTCTCCAACTTCATTAGGTATATTTTCTGAAAGATTTAAACTATTTTCAACATATTTCATACTTAATGTATCACATACAATATTTATTAAATACAAAATATTATCTTCTAAACTATTTTTATCATAATATATATTAATATTACATAAAAATAATATTACTATAAAAAGAATTATAAAAATATTTTCTTTAATTATACTATTATTAATTTTTGTTAATTTATTCATAAAAGATTCAAAATTATTATTTTTATTTTTATCAAGTCTAAAAATTTTAATACAATAACGATAATGTGATATATTTAAAAAATTATTAAGCTCATTTTTTTTATGAAATGTATTTTTCATAGTTGGTTCATCATCTAAATATAATGAATATATATTTGACATATTTGGATAAATTATATTACCTTTTCCAATATCTCTTATAATATCAAATATATCATTATTTTCATTATATAAAAGATTATTATTATCTTTTATATTTATTCTATCAGATGATAAATAATACATTAATAAACTATTATTTTCAATATTTAAATTTAATCTATTCAAGTCTACAAAATTATCTATATGTAATATTTGTATATTACAATTACTTAAATTTATATGTTCTAAATTACCACAATTATAAATAATATTTTTATTAATATTACTTAAACTTTTATTATTAGACATATTTAACGTTTTTAATTCATCACAATTATTTATAAATCCAGATTCAATAATACGCAAATTTTTATTATTTTCTAAATCTAAATATTCTAAACTTGGTAAATTAGAAAAAGTATCTTTATATAACTTTAATATTCCTGAATCACGTATGTATATTACTTTTAAATTATTATAGTTTAAAAAAGTATTACTATATAATCCTAATAACATTCTACATCTATCTAGACGTATTTCATAAAGATTATCACATTTATTTATAAATTTAGGTAAAATACTTTGTAATTCTATACTATCATCTAAATTTAAAGTTCTTAGTTCTTTTAATTTGTAAAAAGTATTTTTTTTAAGTTCTGATATTTTATTTCTTTTTATACTTATAGTTGATAATTTATTACAATCATTTATAAATCCAGATTCAATACTACTCAAATTTTTATTACTATCTAAATCTAAATATTCTAAACTTGGTAAATTAAAAAAAGTATCTTTTTCCAATCTTGATATATTGCAATGACATATTGATATCCGTTTTAGATAATTATAGTTTGAAAAAATACCACTATCTAATTTTAAAATTCCACAATCATAAATAATTATACTTTTTAAATTTTCACATTTAGTTATAAAACCATTTTTAATACTACGCAAAATTTTATTATTATCTAAAAATAATAAACTTAGCTTTGGTAAGTTAAAAAAGGTATTTTCATATAATTTTAATATTACGCTTTTCGTTATAACTATTTTTTCTAATTTTGGACAATTTATAAATGAAAATGGTTCGATAATTTTTAAGTTTCTATTTTGTAAATTAATAAATTTTAACTTATAAAAATTACTAAAACAATTTGATGTAATTTTATGTATAACATACCTAGATAAATCTATTTCTTCTATACCTTCGCCAAAAATATCTCTAATATTATCTCTATTTATCACTACTTCATTATTTTTTTGAGGCATTTTTTTAAAATATGATTCTATTTTTTTATTCATTATATATATATATTTATATAAAAATATAAATATATATTAAATGAATTATTTATTTAGAATAACTATTATTATTATTATATATATTTTATTTTATATTATTAATAAATTATTTAATAATATTGAAAAATTTTGTAAAATATCTTCTCTTGATAAACAAGATGACAAAAATGATAAACGCGTATTATTAGATTACAAACCTCAATCAAATATTTCTACAGCTTCATATGATCAATATTGGAAAAAATGTCCTTTAGAATATAATAGTACAATGGTAGACGACGAACCATTAGTTATTGAACCTTCTCAATTAAAATTACCTAAAGAGAAAGAATTTGGAGATAATAATTATAAAGCTGGATTTATTGATTATAATAAATTAGCAAATATGATAAATGATAATAATGAAGATATATTTTCAATATCTGAAGAATTATTAGTTGATCCAGTTAGTAAAGAAAAATTAAAATTTAAATATGAATTGGAATTTAGCTATATAGAAAATAATAAAAAAACATGGATTAACAGATGGGAAGAATATAATCCTTCCATTAAAATATATTTTGATTATAATGAAATAATATCACCAATTGAAGATATTAATATATTAAATTTAGAATTTAAAAAGAGATGTGATGAGAAACAAAAAAATCTATTGACAAATAGTCAATTAATATTATTTGGATTAATGAAATTTGATATATTTAAATATAAAATTTTAAATATAAATTATTTTAATAGTGATATTAATAGACCATTATATATAATACAAATAGTTTTATATAGAGAAACAGAATTATATATTAATACTTTTTCTTATATCGGTTATATTAAAGACGGAATACCATTAATTACAAATGTAAAATATATTGGTAGAAATAGTAATGGTTCTATGTTATTACCAGAATCTTATAATAAAAATAAATTAAAAGAAAATATTATTAATACAAATTTTGATAACAGTGTTGTTATAAATAAATATCCAAGTGCAATTTTAGCAATTTCTGAAAAATATAAAGAAGCATATAAATTAAAAAATCATCATGCATGTTTTAACTTAAATTATGATGGTAATATTGACGGACAATATATATTACCTGCTGTTTCACGTGAAAATTGTGAAACAAATTATGGATCTTATGGAAAGGATAAAAAAGTAGGTATATATGATACACCATGTAAAGAAGATTCTGATTGTCCATTTTTTCAAGTGAATAAAAATTATGAAAATAATTTTGGTAAATGTATGGAAGATGGATATTGTGAATTACCAATAAATATGGAAAGAATTGGATATAGATATTATAAGCAACTAGAAAACAAATTACCTTTATGTTATAATTGTGATTCAAATAAATATAATATAAGTTCAAATTTAGATAATTGTTGTCAGGAACAATATGATAAAACAAAATATCCTTTTTTAAAATCCCCAGATTTTGCATTTAAAAATGATACAGTTGAAAGACAAAATTATTTTAATACTCGATTTTGTAAACAAAAAAAAGATTCTGAAATAATATGTGATGATTTTGTTGTATAATATTATTAAATACAATAATTTGAATAATGTATAAATCAATGATGTAAACTTAAGGATTTAAGTGATATTATGTAACAATAAAATATTTTATCAAGTATTATTTATTAATAATCTTAAGTTTACAATATTTTTTATAATGTTATTGTTAATATAATATTAATGATAAATAAATTATTTAACAAAATCAATAATATTATTCATTAAATTTATTTATTAAATTATTATCTAATAAACTTTTATCAGTACATTCTGTTGTTCCTACTAAATATTTACAATTAGGATTTTCATTATTAGTAATATAACCTTTATCTCTAAAAAAATTTAAAACACCCATATGATAATCAATATAACTTGTATAATAGTTATTAATTGTAATATTTTGTAGCTTATAACCAGATTCTATTAAATTATTATTAATTGATTTATAATTTTCATAATAAAATTTTATAAATTCATATATATAAGATGGATTTGTAGATATATTAGAAATTAATATTTTATCTAAATAACATATTTTTAATATTGGTTTATTTTTAGTATATTCATTATCATTAAATTTTTTAGGTAAATATGAAGTACTTAATAAATTCAAATCAATATAGTCTATATTTATAATTCTTTGTTTTTTTAGAAATAAATCTTCATCTGGTATATTAAAAGGAAGTAATATTATATCTTTATCATTTAGATTATCTAAAAAATTCTCTATATTATTATTTGGAAAAATATCATTAATAATTATTATTTTACATTCTGAATTTATAAAACCTTTAAATAAATCATTTAATGTATCATATTTTTTAATTATATAATCAATATTTTCAGTAAATCCCAAATCTCTAAAAAAAATATTATAATAATATGTAAAAGAATTTCCGTCAACAATTCCTATTATAAAGCCTGGTTTTATATCATTTATTTGAAAAACATTATATTTTTTTTTAGTAAAAATATAAATATATAATTTATATAGTGTTGTAATTAAACGTATATTATTTATATTTTGTTTTAAATGATTTTCATAATAACTAATAGTTGAATAAGTTGTTGTTGAAAAATTTATTTTATTATTTATTAAATCTGATAAATTTTTAATATAATCTTTATATAAAATTGTTTCAGAATTTATTAAATAACTTGTTGATATAAAATAATTAATTAATTTATCTATAAAATATTTATCTGTTTTTGTTGTTCCAAATTTTAAAACATTATAATTAAATTTTTTTTTAAAAGAATTATTATTATTTTCATTGTATTTATAAAAATTTTCTAAATCAGTTTTTGAATCATCGTAAAATGGTAAAAAATATGTTAAATAATGTTCTTCTTTTTTTAAAAAATAATTATTTATAATATAAAATATAAAAATAATTAATATTACTAATATTAATATTTTCATTTAAATTAAATATATATGTGAAAAAAAACACAGAATTAAATCTAATTAATTAATAGATGAATTTAAAATATGTATTTTTTATATATTTAATATTTATATTATTAATTTATTTAATAAAACCCACAATATTGAATCTAAATGTTGAGAGTAAAAAAAGAAAAATATTATATTTAATGTCATTAATAATTATTATTGCTATTATTTCATTTTATATAAAAATTTTAGTAGAATGGTTTTTTTAACTTTTATAACCAGATGCTTTCAAATAATCAATATTTCTTACAACACTCCTTGTACTCATACCACCTCTTATCCAAAAAGTTGGTATAATATGATCAATATTTTGAACATTTTCTTCTAATGAAGGAACAAGTGGAATAAAATTATTTGCAGAATATGACGAAATTATATTATTAGATTTACTTGTTCTAGTATCTTCGCCAAATATTAATCGTGATGACAAGTCAGTATTCTTTAATACTGATTGTCCACTTGCCATATAAGGAGAACCTGGGAAAAGCCTTGTACTTAATTCTTTTTTAGGTTGGTCTTTCTGAATATTTCCATACCTTAATGATGTTGAGTCATCTATATTATCACCATTTTTATCATAATTTCTATCTTGTAATATACCATTAATTTCAATAGAATTAATATATGATTTTCTACTATTAATATCATTTATATTAGGTGTAAAATTATAGTCAAACATTCTATTATTTTCTAAATCATTTATATATTCTTTTTTTAAATTAGTTTGTTCATTTATAATTAAATTAGTACTCATTAAATTATAAAGAGAAAAAAATTAAATAAAATGATTTTAATTAATTTTTATTTAATAATTTGTTGGATTTAATAAATTTGGATTTGAAGTATCAATATATGGAACTTGACTCATTTCAGGAGTACAATAAATCGATTTTTCTTTACATGTTGGACCTGTTGAATAACACCATTTTGCAAAAGATGTTTGATTATTTGGAATTGTTGTAGATGGCATTGTATAATATTCTCTTTGACTATTATTTTTACCATATAAATCACCAACATCTCTATAAAGATTATATGTAAATTTATCTTCTATATCTTTTTGAATATTTTCATTATTCCATGAAGGAGGTGCATTATCTTTTTCTTTATTATCGGTTATTAAATTAATATTCATAAAAGGATTTTCAACAGTTGGTTTAATTTCATTTATTTCAATTTTTTCATTTTCTAAATTTTTTTCAATTAAATTATTTGGACTATTATTTTCTGAATTAAAATATAATTCTAAGTTATCTTTTTGATTATAATATATAAAACAAGTAAATGATCCGATTATAATCATTATATATAAATATAAATAATTACCTGTAAATAAATATAATAATATGCTTAAATATATAGATAATCGAAAAATAGAATTAAGTTTTTCTATTAATGTCATTTCAATTGTTGGAAAAAAATCAGTTAATCTTTCTTTATAAAATAAAATTTTATAATCATTTATCCAAAAATTATCTGTTAAATTATTCATCTATTTATATAATATATAAAAACAAAAATAGATGAACATAATTATAAAATTATCATTAAAATAATAATATTAATAAATATATCCACCATAAAATATATTAATAAATATCCCAAAAAATCCTTTAGATATTGTATCTAAGCTATTATAAAATATATTTTTTTTTGTATTATCAAATAAAAAAGCAACTCCGTATAATGCCCATATAATAAAAAATATAAAAAATACATATTTTTCATATGATACATTTTTTACATAATTATACCAAATATATAAAATTAATATAAAATAAAATATAAATCCAATTATTAAACTTATATATTTATTTATATAATTAATTTCACCAATATATCCCGAAAATAACATAATAAAATTTAGAAAAATTATAATTAAATATTTTTTGTATTCAAATCTATTATTATTTAAATAATTTAAAAATAATATTAATGATAAAAGTAATAATGGTGTTGTAAATAACCAATCTATATATCTATATCTTATAATATCATTCATTATATTATCTTCTATTTTTTCATTATTATTTTTATATTTTTTTATAATTTTAATAAATATTCCATAAAAAAATAATGCAATAATTAACACTAATATCTCAGATATTAAAATAATTTTTGCTTTTTTTTCTTTAATAATAAATATATTAATTATTGTTATTAATAAAGTAAATAATAATATTATAAATGTAATCCTAAAAGATTCATATAATTTATTATCATTAAAAATATTTAAAATATTTAAAATAGATAATATACCCATTATAATATATATTTATTACATAAATAAATTAGAAAAAAAATTTATATAGTAATATAAAAATATATTAATTTAAAAATATAAAAGATAAATTTATTGATATATATTTTTTTATAAAAAAACTAATTAGATTTAAAATTATTTAAATAAAATATGGTAGAATAAGATTTCTATTAATAAATAATTCACAAAATAATTTAATAGAACAAATTGTTGAAGGTCATTTTTATAAATATTATTTAAAAGATGATATTGATAAAATTTTAGAAATTATTTTATCATTAAATCAACAAATTATTAACAAAAATAATCAAGAAACAAATGTTAAAGAAATTAAAGAAATAATTGAAACATTAGGAACTATTATTGAAGATAATATAATATTAGATGACAAAAAAAGAATAAACAAAATAAGAGGATTAATTAGTAGATATATTAAAACTCCTAGTATTACATTACCAAAATTTGATAATTTTATTTCCAGATGGTATTTTTTAAATACCAAATTTATCTGAAAGTGCTCATATAATAGTTTCATCTTTAAAACATTCTCAGTTTAAAATGAAAGAAGTTGTTAAAAAAGAAAAAATAATTGTATTATATGATAAAAAATATATATTTAATAATTATATTCCAATTGATATTAAATTCATGAGAGTTTTTTATATATAAAAATATATAATCTTTAAGACTAGTTATTATTCACGAATTAACAAAAAAATATTTATTTAATCAATAATTTATTGATTAAATAATCTAAATTAATTTATTTAGTATTAACCCTAAATAATACCTAGTGCTAATAATCTTTATAATAAGAAATAACTTAAATATATTTATTTATTTATTCCTTTATAATTACATCCAGTTGGTGGATTTAATTTAATTTGAGGAACTTTTGGATAATATTGCATTTGACACGAAGGTTGATGGAGTAATTTTTGTTTACACTCTTTTGAACTACATGGCATTCCATTATTATTATTATTACAATTTTTACAACTTGGAGTATACATTGTACTTTGACATTTGCTTAATAATCTATTTTGACCTCTTAAATCACTCTCTAAATCAACTAAATTTCCACTAAATAATGATACTCCATTTCCACCAACTGTACCAAATTCAATTCTACATTTTGCACAATTTTCAAATTTACCAGTATACATCATATAATCTAATGGACTTGTTGATAATTTTAAATTATTTTCATAAGAACATGCATCATAACTTAATCTATTTGAACTCATTATATTATTAATATATAGAAATATTTTTTTTATAAATTATTTAATTAATTATTTTTTTTATTTAATTAAAATCTTTTATATTATTATAATTAAATAAAATGAGTTTTAATAGATTAAAATATGATAATTGTGAAATGAAAAAATATAATAAAGAAACAATTGGACCAGGTAATTATTTATATAATACTCCTATTATGTGTAAAAATACTCTAAATGATAATCCAATGGTTATTAACCAAAAAACAGGTGTTTCTATAAATAGTAATGTTGATTGGAGATTTTATACAGGCCCGGTTGATGTTGAATCAGACTTATTTAATTTAAATAGAATTGCATCAAGATGTCCTGATAATAAATATATTCCTAAATGTGAAAATAATGCATGTAGTAATCAAGGTGAAAAATGTGGAACAGGAGTATTGGAAAGCTGTCAAGATTCTAAAAATCCTTTAAGAAATACTTGGAATAGACCAGGTGACAATAATTTAGTAAATTTTTCAAATTATTTTTTCCCTACAGAAGATACACGTTTAAGTAATCCTTCTACAAATCTTCGTGGGACTGGATGGAATCGATTTAATCCATTATGTAAAAATCCTCAAGAACAAATAACATTTCCAGGTCAATATATGACTAGTACAAGATTAGTTTTTAAAGATAATCATCGACCATCAGTTGTTCTACCGAATATAAATGATATGAATCCTAATGAAAAAACACCAGAATGTCCTAAAATAAATCAAGTATGTGGTAATTTTACAAATAGTATGTATCAATATGATAAATGTGGATAAAATATTATAAATTTAAATAAATTATTTATTAATATTTGTAAACTTTATGATTTTGTTAATACATCCAAATCTAAGATTTTTGGATAGTTATTATAAAAATATAGAGTGTATTAAATTATAAAATATTTTATAATTTAATTCTTTAATAAAAAGTTTCCAAAAATCTTAGATTTGGATGTAAAAAGAAAAACTTTTTTAGGTATTAAAATAAATTCCTACTAAATTAAAGTTTTCATTGATAATAAATATAAATGAATTTATAAAAAAATTAAAATTTATTTAAAGTTGTTAATCTATTAGTCATAAGTGTGAAAAATTAATAAAAAATATATGAAAAAAAGGTAAAAGACCTGTAATATTTTGAATAGTAATAAATTCTTAAAATTGGTTATATTCAGTTAACACCTGATTATAATCAATTTTACACACACATAGATATTATCTAAAAAATTGCAGAATTCTAAAATTTGATGACTATATAAAAAAATATTTATATATAAATATTTTCTTTATTAGATAAAAAAATAATAAAAATATTTATTTAATATATATGTCTATAAAACTAATATATCCATTATTAATTATTATATTTTCAATTCTCATAATTTTTTCTATTATTAATAATAAAAATAATCATAAATTAAATTTAAATATTGAAAAATTTATAAGCAGTAAAGAAAAATTAATTATAAGTATTCAAAATAATCCTTCATATATGAAATCATTAGTTGTTGGTTCTTGGACATCTGATCTAACAACAATCGATAAAAATTTAAATGCAACAAATTTAATATCAATTACATTAAATGAAACACCATTATTAAATAATTATGGTAATTTGTTATTTAATAATAATGTTTATATTATAACATTTTTTAATAATAATAATTTAACAGCTACTATGAAAAATTTTAATGGAACATTGAGTAATATTACAGTACATATTGTATTTTATAATAATTTTACAGATAATAAAGATATAAAATTAAAATCTGAAATTTCTAATAAAGATATATTTAATTCAGTTATTTCAGTTTTTAATGGGAATAATTTAATTACTAAATATATATCATTTAAAGTAGATAATAATAAAATAAAAAGTGAATTATATATTATTATATCAACAAAAAATATTTATATAAATGAACCACCAGAAAAATATGATTTAACAGCATATAAAAAAATAATTAATAATTATATTTTTCCAAGTAATTTTATAAGTGCAAATTTTGGTGTAACAAATTCTACAGTATTTGATACATTAAAACAAAAATATAATAGTTCTATAAAATTTTGTATTCAACGTGTTTTTTATAGCCCATCTTCAAAAAATGAAATAATTACAAAAATAAGTCCTAATATAGATATTAATGTCATTTATAATAATCAAATACCTCAAAATATTAATATATGCGAATTTAATTCTGATAAATTAGCAAATAATCTTACTAGTTTTTTTACACCTAAATCTACTATATTATATTTTTATAAATTGCAATCTATTGTCCCATCATATAATTATTTAAATAATAATACTCAACAACCGCAAAGTGTATTACAACTACAGAATAGTTCAGAAAGTATGTTTCAATCAACTATTTTATATGACGATTTATCAAGTGTTAATCAAACAAATACATTTACATATCAATTAACATTTATTAATATATATGATGTTACAACTAGTACAACAGATATAAATGGGTTAAATACAACAACAACTATACCATTTAGTGATATAGAAAAATTATTATAAATTATTAATAATTACTAATAATTACTAATATAAAATATTAAAAATATATCTTATATATAATTAGATATGATAATTAAGTATTTAATTATATTTTTTATTTTTTTTATAATATTAATATTTTTATATTTAATTAATTATATTTTTAATAATGATATTGAAAAAAATATCGAAAAAAAAATAATAAGAGAAACATTTAAAAATGATATAAAATTAGATAAATCAAATAATAATTTAATAATAAATGGTAATTTTGAAAATGGTAAAAATATAAAAAATTATATAAGTGATGATGGTTATAATAAAATTATTATGTTAAAAAATCCTGGTTTATCACCATATGTATTAGAGCAAAAAAAAACAACTGAATTAACCTATTATAATTTTAGTGTAAAAAATATTAAAAATAATAAATATATTTTATTATTTTGGTTATCTGTTGATGATAATATTGAAAATTTAGATTTCGAAAAATTAGTTAAAATTAAAATACAAAATGATGATTACAGTAATTATATCCCTAGATTAAATTATAATATTATTAAAACAATGATAACATCTGATAATAATAAATGGTATTTATTAAAATATAATTTTATTTCAGGTAATAATACGCTTGATAAATTAAATATTTATTTAAATTATGATATAAATTTACAATATAATACATATTATTTTACAGATATTTCTTTGTATAAAGTTCTAATAGATGCAGAAAATTTTTTATATAATGATGAATTAATAACTTATTATGATTCTTATAATTATGAAAGTACTGATAATATATGGAGAGATCTAAGTGGTAATAATAATAATATAATGATGTCAAATATTCCAATTATAGATTATATAAAAGGTTCTATAAATATTAATAATATAAAATTAACTTCTTTCCAATCAGATAAATTACAAAATGATAAATTTACAATATTATTTATGCTAAATAAAAGTATAACTTATATAGAATCTAATATAGAATCTAATATAGAATCTAATATAGAATCTAATATAGAATCTAATATAGAATCTAATATAGAATCTAATATAGAATCTATAGAATCTAAAGAATCTAATATAGAATCTAATATAGGATCTAAAGAATCTAATATAGGATCTAAAGAATCTAATATAGGATCTAAAGAATCTAATATAGGATCTAAAGAATCTAATATAGGATCTAATATAGGATCTAATATAGGATCTAGTTTAGATCCTAATAAAAAAAAATATTTAATAAGTTTACCTGGTAATGATAGATATTCATTTGAAATTGAATTTAGAGATAATTATTTATATTTAATATGTGATAAAAATGAATATAAATCAAATAAAGAAATTATTCTATATAATAAGAGTTTATTAACATTATCATATGACAATGGTATTATAAATATAATACATGATGGTATAAATTATTTAAAGACTGATATTAGAAAAATATATTTTAATAATAATGATATTATTATTAATAGGAATAAAAATTTAAATTTAAATTTTTATGGTATTTTATTTTATAATAGATTAATCGGTATTAACGAATTAGATAAAATACGTGAATATTTTATAACAAATAGTAATAAAAATTATAATAAACCAAATTTATATGAATATTATATGAACAATGATAATTTAATTAATTTAGAAGAATCTAATAATTATTTATTTAATCCTAATAATAATAAATTTAATAAGAATAATATAATTGATAATGATTCATTTGCTAATTATAATAGTAACCAAGATACGATTATTAAAAATAGTTTTAAAAAATGTAATAATGAATGCTTGGATAAATGTTTACATTTAATGTCTGATAATCTTAATAATTTTTTATCTTGTACAAATAAGTGTAAAAATACAATAGATTCTTGTAAAAATTTTTGTAAATATGAACCAGAAAATGAAATGTATTGTAAAATAGAAAAAAATAATGATATTGATTGTCCAATTGTATATAAAAAAAATGATAAATATATGGTATATATTAAACCAAATAGTTTATATTCAAAAAAATTAAATTATAGTGGTGAAAAATCATATGGTATAGATATTAATAAAGCAAAAAATATGTATAATATAAACTTTCCAGATTGTCCTATACCAAAAGAATTAATTAATGGTTCTGACAAAAAATATATAGAAACATGTCCTTATATAATAAATGAATTAAATCCATGTTATACAACTTCATGCGGTAATGTAAATTGGAATGTAAAAAAATATTCTGATTTGAATTTAAATAAAAATTGTAAAAAAGCAGTTTCTAATTATTGTCAAATAAATTATAATCTTGATGATAATTGTTCTTGTTGGAATCCTGATAATAAAAATGATAAAAAATGTATAGAACTTAGAAAATATTTTGAAGATCCAAAAGATTATTGTTCTCCTAGTCAATTTAAAATAGAAGATCATCCAGATTTTAATAAATATATTAAAAAAGATAATATTCCATGCTGGGGATGTAATTTAACAATGTAATAAAAAAGAAATCTCAAAAAAAAATATAATAATATAATATATTATGGGTGATATTATAATTTGGATATTATTAATATTTGTTCTCATTATAATTATAGGATTATATATGAGTGATTATACATCATTAAAATTAAATGAAAAAAAAGTATTAGAATTAGATTATATAACTGAAAATTTTTCTCCAAGTACATCATCTACTACTGAGCAAACAGAAGGTGCATCTGGGTTATATAATTGGGGATTACCTGATAATAAAAAAATACATAAAGATGAATGTGATAAAAGTCCTAAACCATCATGTCCTACAATAAATAATGAAAAATGTGAAGAAGCACCAACAAATAATACACAGATATGTTATAATTGTGACATAACATTAAATAGAGATATTGATAAATATGTTTTAAAAAGTAGTGTTCCATCATATCCTGATATTAATGATTTTATTACAAAAAATATGATGAACGCTAATCCTGACTTGAGTGATTATATTTTAAAAAGTGAAATAGAACCTTGTGAAAAAATAAACATTACAGACTATATTTTAAAAAGTGAAATTCCTGCATGTCCTTCTTGTCCTATATGCCCTATATGTCCCATTTGTCCTATATGTCCTCCTGAAAAAAAATGTAAACAAATTAGTGAATATAATATATCAGAACATCCAGATTTGACAAAATATATTAAAAAAGATGAATTAAATAAAAATTATATTAAGATAGACGATTTAAATAAAAATTATATTAAAAAAGATGATCTAAATAAAAATTATATTAAGATAGATGATTTAAATAAAAATTATATTAAAAAAGATGATTTAAATGAAATATGTAATAAAAATTCTCAAAAATCACATAATATAAAATTAGTTGAATCAGAAAATCAAAAATCTCATTGTTTAAAACAAAATAATAATTTAAATATAAAAAATAATGAAACTTCAGAATTGCTTAATAATGATAATATTGGTTATTATGCAGGTGATAGTTTATATGCTTCAGTTTAATAAATTTTATTAAGATTAGTATACTTATTAAGGTATTTCATAATTAAGTACAGTCAAATCTAGGATTTTTTGATAGCTAATTTATTAAAAAATTATAGATTTAACTTAAAGAAATTTTAAAAAAAATAATTTATACTATTTGATATATAAAATGTCAATTATAAAAATAATAAACAAAGATTCGGTGTAAAAATTTGGTTTTATAAAGTAATATTTTTAACTTATTCAATATGAATTATATATTATCTCTATACATATTTTCAATTTCAATTGCCATTTTCTCAAATGGATGTTCAAATGATTGATTATTTATAGGATAGTAAATTATATCTTCTATCGATTTTGGATTACTATTATATGATGCACTATATATATTTTTATCATTATCCATATAAATCCAGTCATCTAAATCTGGATTTGCTCTTATATTATCATTTTTATCTCTCTTTTTAAATTTAATAAAATTATTTTTTATTAAATATATATTAATATCATTAATATATTTTTTTTGATATACATGTATTTTTTCATGTATAAGTGTTTTAATTAATTTCTTTTCTGAATAATTATCTATATTATTATATGATATAATAATAATATCATTTCTTGTATGAGGTAAACCATTTTCATATAATTTACCTTTTATACAACCTAATTTCCATTTAATTTCACTTATTTTTTTTGAACATAAAAAATCTAAATTTATTTTTTCAAAAAAAATATTTGCTTCTTTAATACATTTTATAATTTTATTTTTTTGTTTATCTGTAAAATTATATACAGAATATAATATTAATTTTTTGTATTCATCTATAGATTTTATTTTTCTAGAATATAAATCTTTATCATAAAAAGATTTATAATAATTATCACTATCATTTATTAATATATCATGTAATTCATAATTATTTAAAAAAATGATATCGTTAAAAAATTCTAGATTTTTTTTAATATTAATATTCAAAAAATAAAAAATTATTAATAATATTAATATTAATAATAAAAAAATATACATTAATATTTATTTAGATTAAAAATAATTTAAATAAATATAATTTAATTTATTATTAATATAATATATTTTTTATTTTATACCATGTTAATAATATCTAAGAATTTATAATTAATCAATAAAAAAATTGTCTTTTAATTATGCAATTAAAATTTATTATAATAATTATTTCTATGAACTTTCTTTAAATTTAGATCTTTTAGTACATTTTATTAATAGAGGGTTTTCTATACTTTTTTTACTTTCTTTTTTACTTTCTTTTTTAATTATTTTATTTATTATACTCCTAAATATTTTTTTTCTTTCTATTAGATTTTTTAAATCATTTAAATTATTTAAATTATTTAAATCATTTAAATCATTTAAATTATTATTTTTAAACAATAATATTATATCATTATTTTCTATAGGTATTTCCTTAAAATATTTATTAAAAATAGCATTAATTATTTTATTTTTTAATATTATACTTATTTTTTTTTTATTATAATTAAAATTTGAATGTCTTAAAATAGAAATAATTAAAAAACCTTTTTTTTTTAATATTAATTTAAAGTTATTTAATATTTTTTCAGATTTTAAATTAGGTGAATATGGAAAAGGACAAGTATTCATTATAATTAAAGAATAATAATTTAGATGATTCTGAATAAATTCTGAAATTTTATCTTTTTCATTAAAATACATAGTATAATTAACCGAATATGGTTGGTTTTTATCATTATATTTAGATGGATTTTCCATTGGATTTGACATAAATTCTAATTTAATATTAACATCTTGTAGTACTTCCTTTGAAATTTTCATTAATTTTTCTCTGACAATTGGTTCATTTGCTTGACATAATACTAATACTTTCTTTTCACTCATTTATATAGTAACATGATAAAAAAAGTTTAAGTTATTTTATAATAAATCAGAAACATTTGATGGTAAAGGAATTATTTCAGTATTATATAATTTTTGAATATGATTTAAAATATTATTTTCCCTTGAATTTACAAAATTAATAGCAGATCCTTTTCTTCCATAACGACCACTTCTACCAATTCTATGTATATATGTTTGTGGATATTTAGGCATATCATAATTAATAACAAGTGATACTTGTTGAATATCAATTCCTCTTGATAAAATATCAGTAGTAATTAAAATTCTTGTTCCACCAACTCTAAATTCTTTCATTATATCTTCTCTTTCTTTTTGCATTAAATCTCCATGTAATAATGATACTGAAAATTTTTGTTCATATAATGCATTTTTTAATTCTTCTGCTTTATTTTTTTTATTACAATATACTATTGCTTGACCAATTGAAATAAATTTATATAAATCTATTAATGCATCCAATTTATATTGTTCATCAATATTAATATAATACTGTACAATTCCATCTAATGTTAATTCATCGTCTTTTACTAAAATAGATAAATAATCAGGTTTAAATAAATGTTCAAATAATTCAGACATTTCTGTTGGAATTGTTGCACTTATTAAAATTACTTGTGCTTCTTTTGGAATTCTAACAAAAACTTTTTTAACTTGTTTTCTAAAAGATGTTGATAGAACATCATCTGCTTCATCAATAATAATAATTTTAATATTATCTGTACTAATTAGATCTTTATAAATTAAATCACTTAATCTACCAGGTGTTCCAATAATTACATGTTCATTTATACTATTTGAATTGTATTTAAATTGCATATCACCACCAATACATAAATTAGCTTTTATATTTGTATATTTTGATAAATTTAAAAATACTGAATATGTTTGATTTGCAAGTTCTCTTGTATTAGATATAATTATACACTGAGGTTTATTTATATCTTCATCAATTCTTTGTAATAATCCAATAATAAATGTAGCTGTTTTACCAGTTCCAGAATGTGATTGAATTACAATATCATTTCCATCGATAATTGGTTTTATCGCAACTCTTTGAATTTGTGAAGGTTTTTCAAATCCATAACTATAAATACCTTTTAGTATATTATCTTTTAATTCTAAATTTGGATCTTCAAATTTATCATAAAAATCTAATTTTTTACTTAATTCATAATTTTCAAAATAATTATTTTCTTTTTCTACTAACATTTTATATTTATATATATGTTTAATCTTTTAAATTAACATATTTTAATATAAAATTAATATTTTAAATATAGTCAAAACTTAAATTTTGCAAAATATTTTTTAAATTATTCATATTATTTACTGTAAGACCTAATATTAACCATTTTCCATTTTTAGATGGAAAAATATTAGTTGTTAATAAATTAGAATTATTAGAAAATCCACTTACATCCATTGACGGAACTAAATATAAACCATTTGATGTTTTAATATTAGCAGTTATTGCAACAGCATCAGTTCTATTACTTACTAAATTTTTTTTAGATTTAACTATTAAATAATTATCTAAAGTTAATTCTTGTTCATCACCACCTTTAAATAAAGATAAACTAACTGTTCCATTTTTATTACAATTAACATATTTAACTGGAAGATTATAATTTGAAGATGTACTCAAATTAAAAGTACATAAATTATTTACATCAATTTTATTGCCTGCATTTACTGTCCATAATGCAGGACTATATGCATTATTTCCAATCGGACCATAATATTGTTTTATATAAGTATTACATAAGTTAGTTGCATCGGCCATAGAATATGATTGCGGATAATTTATAAATGAAACTCCTTTTGGAATTTCTGGAAGATTCGTTTTAGTATTTAAAATATTTCTATAATATGATAATAAACTGATAGTATTAACTTGAGCGTTTGGATTATTAAGCATCTGATCCATCATATCTGCTTGAACTGTTAAAGAATTTTCACCAGGCAATGTTCCAAAAAATTGATAATTTAATGTATATGCATTACCAATATTAGTTACATAACATAAAATACATGAATTACATGAATTAAGGTATTGTAAATAATTACAAATATACATTGAATTATCAACATTTTTAGTTAAAATATTAAGTGGAGTAAAATTCATATAATCAGATATATTTCTAACAATGTTCGGGCATGTACCTATTGGAATAGAACCATTACTAACATCACTTGGAGATGGAGATGAAAATACACATGATGTATTATTTGGATCACATTTATTTACTATATTTATATCAGATATGATTGCACCACATGCATTATAATCATTTCCATCTAAATCTTCACTATATACTGTATTTGCTAAACCATAGTCAGTATATTGACAAGGAGATTCACCAGGAGTTTGACATATAACTTCTTCTAAATAAAATTCACTTTCTGGTATATATGGTAATGATACAGAAGCTTTATAATTATCATATTTTGTATATATTCTATCAAAATTAAAAATAATATCAACACTATAAGTAGTACTATATTGAATATTTTTTAAAGTCATTGTCATATTAATAGTTCTAACATTATCATTAAATAACATTTGTCCACTTAAACTTACTACACGTTCTGCATCTGTATAGAAGAAATTATCACATTTAACATCGGATTTATTAATTAAAAAACTAGTTTGATTATCATTTAATGTTCCTATCCCAATAAAATAGTTTGGTGAACACTCACCACTTGTAGATAAATTATCTATTATTTCACTATTTTGATATGTATTATGATATAAACTTAATGATATTATTAATCTATTATTAATTTGAAATATATTAGAATATATCCCATTTGTTGTAGAAGTTTTCCAAACACCATCCCATTTATTTAATGAGGTATTAGGATTTACAAGATCACCAGGCAAATAAGTATTACTATCAATAGGACCAATTATAGAATTAAATTTAGTAAATAGTCCTATAAATTTAGATAAAAAACTCTCATAATAATTTTCACTTTCATACATTGTACTTAAAGAACTTTGTGTATTATCAAAACTTTCAAGTATTTTATTATATTGATTATTTCTATATAAGAGATATAAAATCGATAAAATAATTAAACATATTATTAATAGATACATATATGGTTATAACAGAAAAAAATTTAAAAAAAAAATTATTATTTATAAATAATAATAAATTTATTATTTAAAAATTATTATTTTTATAATTAAGAGACTATAGTATAAAATATTGATAACTTAATTATTCAATTTCAAAAGTTGTCATATTTTAGTAGATTTTTATTTTATAATTACTGTATAAAATAAAGAATAAAAAATAAATTAAAATATTTAAAAAGATTAAAATTTTGCTATATTAGGTCTTTAACAATATTTATAAATTCTTTATATAAAATAATATTTTTAACAATATAATTCATTTTCTGGACTATATTCACAATATTTTTTACATGAATCTATTGTATTTTTACATTTATTGTTATAACATGTAAAATATTTATTTATATTATTATTTGATGATAAAGGTTTACATATATATGAACATTCATTATTACATTTGTCAAAACTATCAATACTTTCAGAAGTTTCCTTAAAAATTACTGAATTATCAAGATTTTGTATTTCTTCATTTATCCAATCATTTGATTTAGGAAATTGGTAATTTGAATAATTTGTTATTTTATCATCTTCATTTACCAAGTTATTATTTAAATTTACTCCTATTTTTTTACCATTTTTATTTAAATCATATTTATCACTATCATTATTTAATTTATTTATACTATTTTGTGAATTATAACTTATATTAATATTTAATGGAACTCTATTAAATTTAAAATCTTCTAAATATATATCATTATTATATATCGGATTTATTGTATCAAAACTTTCAAGACTTTTATTTTTTTTATAAAAAAAATAAAAGCTTAATAAAATAAATAAAATAAATATTAAATATAAATACATATAATATAGTAACTATATAAATATTTTTATAAATTATTATAATTTATTATAATTTATTAAAATCGCCGTTTTAATTGTGCAAATGTGTAGAAATAACTGTTCAAAAATCTTAGATATGTCTATAATTATTTTTTTGAAATATTCAAAATCTTTTTTAGTTTAATATTTTTTATAAAAATTATCAAATATTAAGTTACTGACACTGTCTTAAAAGGTTTAAAAATTATATGGTTCTGGAATTGAATCACCTGATAAATATTCAGACCATGGAGTATTAATCATTAATGGACATGGTGTTTTTATTTCTCTATTTTTTAAATTATTTAATCCAATTAATTTATTTTTTTCTGGAATATAATAATCAGGATAATTTGTCCATGCATTTTCTCCATATATCCAATCACTATTTAAATTTATTCTTGAATCTCCATAATTTCCTCCTAAATTTTTATTTAAATTATTTTTATTTAAGTTATTCTTTTCATTACTATTTCCATTATTTTTATCACGTTCGTTATTTATTTCATTCACACTATTTTGTGCATTATAACTTATATTAATATTTAATGGGAGTGGGTTTGATAATAATATTTTATTTAAATCTGGATTTTCATATTTTATTAAATTTTTATTTATATCTATTTCTTCTTCTGATATATAATTATTTTGAGTTTCGCCATTTATTGACTGGGGTTGAATAGAATTATTTTCTTCTTCATTTGTTTCTGATTCTGATTCTGATCCTGACCCTGATCCTGATCCTGACCCTGATCCTGATCCTGATCCTGATCCTGACCCTGACCCTGACCCTGACCCTGACACTGATCCTGTTCCTCCTTCTTCTTCTAAATTTATATTATTTTTAATTATTTTATTATATATAGAATTATTTTTATATAAATTAAAAATATTTTCTTCTTCTATATAATCTTCTAAATAATCTCTAATTATATTTTTATCAATATTTCCTCCATCAATATTTATAATTTCACTATTAGTAATAACTGAATTAGTAATATTACTAAATTTTTCTTTTGGAATTTCTTTTATATCAGCTAAATTATAAAAAATTAAATAAAAAATTATACTTACTAATATAAAATACATAAAAAAATTAAATTTATTTTTAGAATAATAAATAGAAATAATAAAACCTAAAAAAATAGATGTTATTAAAAATAAAATATTTTTGTTTATCATATATAATATATATTATATAATATATATTATATAATGTCATATAATAATAATAAAAATCATATATCTTTATTTGATGATATTTATGGAATAGATAAAGGAGTCGTAGAATTAAAATTAAAAGATTTCGAATATATTAATAATAAATTATATTTAAAAAAAAATATTTTTAATAATTCAAATGGATTTATAATATTTTATTCTCCAATATGTGAACATAGTAAAAAAATATCTAATTTAATAATGGAATTGTCTATATATAATATTAATATATTTAATTTTGGTGCAGTAAATGCATTAAATATTAATGATGGAAATGATTATATATGTAATTATGAAAATATTATAAAATATCCAACTATTAAATATATTAAAAAAGATAGAACTCTTGAAAATTATATATATGATTATACATTAGATAATTTAATATATTTTATAAATGTCAATTATTAAATACTAGTAATAATTTACTATATTATTAATAATCTAATTAGAAAGAATAAACCAATTGATATTAAAAATACCCTCATATCCATTCAACAACGGATTATAATTAAATTTTTACACAGAATATGTGTCTATTATTTTTATTAGTGTAAAATATTATAAACTAAAACCTTAAGTCGCTGACAGTTTTTGAAAATATTTTTTCTAATTTATTTTTCATTATTCATATCTTGTTCTAAAAGAATATTTTCTAATAATTTTATATTTTTATAGAACCATCTTTTAAATTCATTCGGAGTATTTATATCAATAAAACTTTTTTTATTTATTATTTTTTTTAATTTTTTTTTAATTTCTTTATTTGGATATAATAAACAAAAATTTATAAAAAAATTAAATATTTTATCATATTTAAATAATGACATATTTTCATAATCAAACTCTCTATATACATTATAAATAATATAATATATATCTTGGTTATTAACATTTTTACATTTTTCTATAAAATCTTTATATAAAAATATTTTTTTATTTAATAATTTATTTATTATATTATGTGTATTAAAACCCCATTTTTTTAAATAATTTCTAGTAATTTCAGATTCTTCTAATATATTTAAACTATAGATAATTTCACCATAATGTTCTTTACATATTATGCATGGTATTATATACATTAATGATGTATAAAAAATATAATAATTATGTTTTTGATTATCTGATATTTTTAAATTATTATTTACACTAAAAGAATGTATCAATCCCCATAATTTTGGACCCCATATAGTTCTACCATTTGACATTATATATATGTCAAATAAAATTTATTTGCTATTTTTTTATTTTTTATTTTTTATAATTAATATATTATAAATGGATATATTTAAATCACATGAATTTACTTATTTATATTTAATTAACAAATGTACTTTGTTATTTAAATATATTAATAATGATCTACAAAAAGAAATTATATCAGATATTAAAAAATTTATTAATAAACTTCAACAAATTTTTTTAGTTAATGATGATAATATTAATGAAACTAAAAAAGATAAAATATTAGAAATATTAATACAATATCTAGAAAAAATTATTGAAGAAAAAATTTATAATCTATTAAATATTGAAAATAAGGATGAAATAATAAAAGAAATCAATAAAAAAGCTTTATTAATATCACAAACTAATAAAAAAATTTATTTAAAAGATATATTAATTATTGATGAAAATAAAGAAAGCAAAGAAAAAGATTTAAAAATAAAATCTATATTTATAGAAGTTGAAAAAAATGTTATGGATATATTAGATAATTTTTTTAAAAATTCTGAATATATCCATAAAGATTTTGATATTAAATTTAATAAAAATATTGAAATAAATAATATATTTATTGAAAATAAATTAAAAATAATTTTAAAAAATGAATATTACGATAAAATAAACAAGGAAATTGATATTTTATTAAATAATCAAAATAAAAATATTTTATTATATATCCAACAAAATGATGATGATATAAATAAAAAAATAGATATTATCAAAAAATCATATTCCGAAATAAAAAATAATATATTAGAAAATAATATAAATAAATATAATGATATAAATATTGAAATAAATAATTTAATTAAAAATAAAACAAATGAAATATATCTAAATACTGATTTAGTAATTAAAGAATATATATCAAATATAAATAATACAATTGATATTAAATTAAAAGATGTATATTCTGATATTTTAAACAATAAAATTTATTTAGAAAATAAAATAAAAGATATCATTAATGATAATATAATAATAAATGATTTTATTAAGAAAAAAATAGATGAAATAAATATTTATATCGAATCTACAATAAAAGAATATATTATTAATACAAATAACTTATTTGAAAAAAAATTAATAAAAGCAAATAATGATATGAAAGAATATATATTATCTTTAGATAAATTATTAAAAGATTATATAAATAATAATAATAATATTAATAATAATATTATTGATAAAATTAATAATAAATCTAATGAAATTTATACTTATATCGATACAATATTTAAAAATTATATTTTATATAATATTAAAAATAATGATAATATAGAAAATAAATTAAGAGAAATTGAAAATAAATTTGATATAAATAATTTTAATCTAAATTTTGATAAAGAAAATAATATAAATTTATATTATTGTAATAATTTAATAACAAGTACTAAAATTATTAAAGATCCATCTCAAATCATTAAAAAAATTAATTTTATAGATAATAAAATAAAGATAATTGTTTCAGAAAATAATAATATATATGAAATTGAATCAGAAAATATTATTTCAAATTGTTTAAAAACAGTTAAAAATTTAGATTACACATATCTAATATGGGATAATTTAGATATAATAAAAATAAATGAAAAAAATAATTCTAACTTAATATTTTCAAAATCATTATCTATAGGAAATAATGGGATGTGTCTTAAAGAAAATTCATTAAATATTGGTGATTCAATATGTTTTAATAATAATTCTTTAGCATTAGGAAATAATTCTAAAACTTTTGAATCAGAAAGTGTTGCTTTATTTGGATCATGTATTGGTAAAAATGCATTTTCATATAGATCTAATAATGTTAATGAAAATAATGTTCAATTTGGTGAAAATTATAATATTAAGAATTTTAATATCATATCTAAAGAAATAACTTTAGACTGTGATATATTAAATATTAAGAGTAATAATATAATAAATCCTAAAATAAATGAATTAGAAAAAAGAATAATATTATTAGAAAAAAAAATATCCGATATATTTAAAAAAAAAATTTAATATAGATTTTAATTTATATATTTAATTAAATTAAAATAATACAAATTTTTTTTCTATTCTAAATATATATAAATGACATTCTTTATTGACAAAAAAGTAACTGAACTTCGTGCTTGGGAATTGTATCTTGGATTTGTATTTTTACAAATATTGATTGGTTTAGCTGTAACTCTATTGGTTGCAGTTTTTGATTTAGCTGGAATTCGTGGTGCACTTTCACAAATTGTTCGTCAAATAGCAGTTGTTATGAATGCTCAAGCACCACAAAAATATTTATCTCCAATCGCAGCTGAAATTAAAGAAGGTAAATATATTTAAAGTATTTGGATATTCTAAATAATTAATATTATATAGTTAAGAATTTATATGTTTAAAAATTATTTTATTTAATTAATAAAATAATTTTTAATTAAATCTGAATTATAAATGGTTTTATACAAAATGTATTAGAAAAATAAGTTAAAATATTTAAACATAGATTTTTCATAAAATCTTAGGTCTATATTAGGCAAGATCTAGTCTACATTTCATAAAGTTCTTTAAATATGATAACTTAATTTATTAATAATTATTTCAAAAATATTTTTATCAATATTATAGATATTATACATATGGATAAAAATAAATATACATTTCCATTTGATACATGTGAAAAACCTACTAATAATTTTTTTGCACAACCGTATTCTGTCACAGTAAATCTTATATCAACAATAATTGTATTATATTTTTTATTTAAGACTCATACATTACATGGATTTATGTTATTGTTTAGTTTATTACTATTTGATTTATCACATACATTTTCTCATTTTATACATATAAAACCTGGTATTCAAATAACATTAGTTCATGTTTTAGCATATCTTTTAAATTTTTCATTCTTTTATGCACTCTATAAATATACTAAAAAAACACCATCAATATCATTAATTTTTTTTTTAGTAATTATTTTATTTATTGATATTTATGCATTTTTTAATCTTTCTTTATTGTATTATATATTTACACAAATTTTATTTTTCTTTTCTATTTTTATTTATTATTATAGTTCATTATCAACTACAATGAAAAAAAGATTAAATATATTATTAATTATAATAGGTATTATATATTTAGGTTTTATAAATGAAGCATTTAATTGTAAAAAAATGTTAGAAAAATTTCCAAATTTTCCATTTCATGCACTAATTGAAATTTTAATTTTATTTGCAGTATATTTCTTTTCACTTAGCTTTTATAATATATAAAAGTATGATGATTTTATTTATATTATAATAAATTACTTATATTTTATTATAAATATTAAAATCTTTAGGACAAATTCTGTAAACTTAAGGATTTAAGTATTATTACGTAATAATATTTAATTATTAAAATATTAAATCAATAGTTAATAATTAAATAATTTTAAGATTCAATATTAAAATAATTCGTTATACAATAAATCAATGAATAATTTAAAATATTATTTTATAAAAATATCAATTAAAATTTAAAATTTGTTTTTTATTTTTAGTAATTTTATTGAATATTTTTTTTAATAAATAAATAATTAATCAATAAATATTTTCTTTATATTTTTACAATATTTTTGAAATATTAATAACTAATACACCCAAATCTAGGATTTTTTGACATATTTTTATTAAAGAATTAAATTATAAAATTAAGCTGTTTCATAATTGGTTATCAATAAAATATACAATAAAAAATAAATATATTTTTTAAATTGTACAATTATTTTTAATAATTATTTTTTTGAAATGGTCAAAATCATTTTTTTATATATTTCT
>Ga0214919_10000427_pt1 | contig 72040 bp, 52 predicted proteins | sample LL1503_MetaG_FD_177994 | JGI IMG/M metagenome (GOLD analysis project Ga0214919, IMG submission 177994) | Freshwater microbial communities from Lake Lanier, Atlanta, Georgia, United States - LL-1503 | ecosystem: Environmental > Aquatic > Freshwater > Lake | place: USA: Georgia | collected... | reverse complement strand
TCTGCACATTCTGCATCAAGTCATCATAGATTTCCTCAGCAGGCTTGCCGTCATATTTCTTTTCGTACAAGCATGGGACACTAGTGATAAATTGACCAACATTGTGCCGCTTCAAGTCAGCATTAACTGCATAGTCATCAGCGATATTCCACATTTGCGGATCACGATTACCGCGACGGTCCATGTGTTCGTATACAACGTGCAATACTTCATGTCCAACTAGAAACTCAACTTCTTTGGGTTTCAATAGCATAATGAAACGGCTATTGTAATAGAATTTCAATCCATCAGTAGCGGCAGTGCCACACCAGTCATCAGCATTAGTTAGTTTGAGACGGGTAGCAAGATTGCCAAAGAATGAATGGCGCAACAACAAACCCACACGTGCCGAAATCAATCGTTCACGGGCTAGCATATCAATCTTAGGATCAGTGGGTCCAATAAGATTTTCGTATTTCTTGCTACGTGTTTTATTTTTTGCTGGGGCAATTACGCTACTCATATACAATCCTTTATCTAATTAATATGCTATATTATAGCACAACATCTATTTAAGTGCAAGTAAAAAGAGTGAGAATGTTCACACCATTCTCACCCATAAACTTTAATTACCTGCGTCTACAATGTACTTGCCGTACTTTTTGTGAAACTCGTCAAAGTGCTTCAACTGACTAGGTTCAATCGGCAACTTGTAAGTCTTAAGCGCAATCTTAGCACCCATTACAACCAACTCTGTTTCAAAGTTAGCCATGATATATGTGAAGAAATTGTCAGCCATTTCGTGAAACTTTTTGTTGTTCACTTTTTGTACTTCCAATGCATCCTTCAACTCATAGCACATTGAAATTGTCAATGAATACATTGCCGAAATTTCTTTCACAGACAATGTAGTTACTTTACCAGAAAGAATATCTGCTGGGTCGGGCATCTTACCTGATGTTTTGCGGTGAGCCGCAAATTTAACTGCAAGACCTTCACCAACTGAACCTGCAATCAGATTGAACAATGTATCAGTATCAGTATCTGCCTCGTCATCTAGCAAGTCAGAAACAAAGCACCATGTACGGGGTGTAGCGAATGCACGGCTTGAAGATTTGCTATCAAAATCGTACAAGTCTTGTTTAGCAAACGACAAGTAACCAACTACATCCTTATGAATGCCTTTGTTTACTGCCCAGTTTTGCCATGCAGTAAAGTCAGGGCGCATTTCCAAGTGCAAGAAACGATTAGCTAGGGGCATCGGCATACGATAAGTAACACCTTTGTCAGATTCACGATTACCTGCCGCAACGATAACAACGTTATCAGGCAGTACATACTTACCTACACGGCGATTAAGAATCAATTGATAGCCAGCAGCCTGTACTGCGGGTGATGCGCTATTCATTTCATCTAAGAAAAGAACAACGATAGGGTATTGTGATGCAAGGTCCTCGTCAGGCAAGTCTACGGGAGACGCCCAATCCATCTTGTTGAGGTCCTTATTGAAGTATGGGATACCACGAATGTCAGTAGGCTCCATTTGTGCCATACGCAAGTCAATCATATGACCGCCTAGTTCAGCAGTTACTTCTGCCACAACTTCTGATTTACCGATACCGGGAGGGCCCCAGAGAAAAAGTGGGCGCTTAGATTTAAATGCTTTCAGCATAGCCTTGCGGGCTTGTACTGATGTTACTGTAAGATTGTCGCTAACTACTGAATATGCCATTTTGTTTCCTTTAAGATATTTACTAACACTAACAAACTAAAAACATAGTATAACAGAAAATTGATTTATCGTCAAATATCTGTTATACATTTTGGGTAACAATTATTCCGCAAACGCACGGCGTAGAATCAATTCTTGTTTACTGAATGCCTCAATCTCCCAGGGCATTTGCAAGTAAGGGGTTTTCTTACTATACATTTTACCTAACCAAGTATGACCACTGCGCCTTTGTTTCAAGGTACCTTTTGCCAACTGTTTCACGTGGACCATTTCGTGGGCCAATGTCAAACCCAATTGTACTAGGTTACGTTTGGGTTTAAGTACTACCAAGTATGCACCTGTCCATTTAGACAAGTCAATTGTCATTCCTTCGTCCGTACCTTCAGTTTCGTTTTTAATTCGGATCAATAAAGCCTTGCGACTTTTTTCCAATCCAAGTTGACGGACCATTGAAGGGAGCATTGCCTCAACAAATTTTTTGCTACGGGCGGACCCTTCTACTTCTATTTCCATTATACCAATCCATGTTCTATTAACTGAATAGCTTCTTCCTTTGCCTCTGCCTTAGTGTTTGCACCCAAGCAAACAATCTCACCTTTGTAATGCAGGGTATAGCAACTAAGTACCGAATCGTATTCAATATGTAAATTCATTACATGCTCCAAAAAGTTTCGCTAGCTGGGGAACAGCACAGGGGAGTGTTAACATCTTCCTGATATTCAATACCACTCATGAGGTTCTTGCGAGTGACCATATTGGGTTTATAAGTTTTGGTATCAACGATACTCAGTTCGCCAGCAGACCAACCTGACTTGTTACATAGACGGGTCCGTGTAGCACGGGCAGCCGCAAACGTTTTGTAAGTCTGGGTACGATTTTTACCGTCTGTAACGATAAGTCCAGTGCCCCGAGCGATAACATAATAAGCCATTTTCTAGTCCTTTATCTAACTGTCTAAGTCTATATTATATACCCAAAACCATTTAATGTCAAGCGAATTCGTAGAATTTCACTTTAGGATCCAGTTTTTTTAGTTCTTTTGCGGCTTTTGTCAATGAATTATACTTTACATTGACCTGACTACGGGACAATTCGCCGTCGCAAGTCAAGTTTTCGGGGCTGAGGTCGCTGTCTAAACAATCAGCAACTTCCTGACGACCTTCGCTAGTTTGTATCTCATATTGCTTACCCTTAAAGATACTGTTCCAACGATTTTTCTGGTCTATGTATTTTTGCAATGCTGACATAATTAACTCCGTTTGTTGACTGTCTAAGCCTCTATTATAGACCCAAATCCAATTAATGTCAACCTGAGGCCTCAGAGTGGCCAGGGGGGTTATTTCATTAGCAAACCCATAAGAATTAGCTTTTCTAAATGGTCTATTGCTTTGTTGATTTTGTCTACTAGTTCTTGGGTAAAGTTTGTAGTACGTAATCTACGCCCATTTACTTCAAGTTTGCTTAACTCTGTGACCATAAGCTGGATATTATTGAACATCTTTTTCAAGTCTGGGTTGTACCCAACACGGTCTAAATCTCTGCGTATTTGGGCAGAAACTTCTTGCCAGTCTAAAGCAGTTTCAATTTTCATAGCTGTAGTTTAACATATAAAGGTATTTATGTCAAGGGGTTTTCACAAACATAAATAACATTGATGAAACCCACTATCGCTTTGTTTTTGTACGATCCAAAATGCTCTGTCCAATCGGGAAACGGAGTAATGAAAGCCTTAAATCCATATTATAATTTCAAAATATTCAGCAAAAACAAATTGGAATATGATTTTTTTGATGATGTGGATATGATTGCAGTTCCCGGCGGGTTTGGGGATTCAGAAACTTTTGCCAAACTTTTTAAAAACAACGGGGCAAGAGTTAAAAAGTTTATCCGAAATGGTGGAAAATATTTAGGTATTTGTATGGGTGCATATTGGGCCGGAAGTCATTACTTAAATGTACTTGAAGGTGTGGATGCGGTACAATATATCAAGCGACCAAAAACTGATACGCTTAGACCACATGCTAAAAATTTACCAATAGTTTGGAAGGGACAACCTATGAACATGTTTTTCTATGATGGTTGTGCATTAGTAGGTGACCATCGTAAATTTGAAACTATCTCAACTTATGCCAATGGTGATTCTATGGCTATCATACAAAAAAACATAGGACTAATTGGTTGTCATCCTGAAAGTGAACCATTCTGGTATGACAGTTATAGTTGGATGAAAGACAAATGGCACGGTGGCGCACACCACGAGTTATTGTTAGACTTCACTAACGATTTAATGAATAGGTAAAAAAGAGCCTTTCGGCTCTTAGTACTGGTTACGAGTTCCAGCTTCCGCTCAATCTTGCGGCCGGTTTAAAATAGTCCTAAATGTTTCCAATCAGAACGAATTTTGTTCTTAACTGATGTTGGTAGTGCAACATAATCTAAATCATCTGCTGCTTTATCTCCGTTACTGAATGCCCAATCAAAGAATGTCAATGCTGCTTTGGATTTAACTGTATCTTCTGGCTTGATGTGAACAAGAATAAATGTTGCTCCAGTGATAGGCCATGCTTCTTTACCTGCTTGATTAGTTAGTATTTGATAGTAACTTTTGTTCCAGTCTGCATTAGCAGCGGCTGCTTTGAACGCATCTTCTGTTGGTGCTACCCAAGTACCAGCACTATTCTGTACGTTAACCCAATTCATTTTAGTTTGTTTAACATAAGCAAACTCAACATAACCTAATGCGCCTGGTAGTTGACGAACCATTTGTGCTACGCCTTCGTTACCCTTGCCGCCAGCACCAACTTTCCAATTTACAGCAGTACCTTCACCTATAGTTTCTTTGAACTCTTTACTTACTTTGCTTAGATAGTTTGTCCAGATAAATGTAGTACCGGATCCGTCCGCTCTACGAACAACAGTAATATCTTGATTTGGTAATACTAATGCTGGATTCAATGCTTTGATAGCACTGTCATCCCATTTAGTGATCTTACCTAAAAAGATATCAGCAATAACTGTACCTGTTAATTTCAATTGTCCAGGAGCAATATTATTAACATTGATAACCGGAACAACTCCACCTATTGCTGTTGGGAATTGAAACAATCCTGATGCTGCTAGTTTATCATCTGTAAGTGGCATATCACTTGCGCCAAATACTACTGTCTTAGCTTCAATTTGTTTAATGCCGGCGCCTGAACCAACTGATTGATAATTGATTTTAGTGCCTGTTGCTTTGTTGTATTCACTTGCCCACTTTGAATACAACGGAGCCGGGAATGTTGCACCGGCTCCTGTAATGTCTTGTGCTGATGCTGCAAATGTTACAGCCGCTAATAGAATAGCTAATAGTTTTTTCATGTAATCTCCTTTGTTACACAAATATTTAGTGACTAAATTGTGACAGTAATATTACATATGGCTAAAGGGGCAGTGCCCCTTTATAATCAATGTGATTAGATTGGATTAGAAATTGTGTTCCATACCCAATGCATACTTAGTAGTGGTTGCTGCTGCATCTTCTTTGATGTAACGAGCGTGAACTGTTGTACGCTTGCTTAAACTATAGCTTGCGCCTAAGTCTAATGCTTTAGTAGTATTGTTCTCACCATAGCTAGCAAGTGCCATCAATGAACTAGTAACTGGGTGATTAACACCGATACTCTTGCCACTTGTAGTTACGCCTGAAACTTTATCATCAGAGTAAGTAGCGAAAACAGTTGTACCTGTCTTTTCAACTTTAACTTTTGCACCATAGATTGTTGAAGTACTTGTTGTACCGTTATCAAAATTTGCTACAGTAGCACTGATTGGACCACGAGTAAATTCAATACTAGCAGCTTGTGCGTTATTAACTCCTGCTACTTCGCTATTACTATTGATGTAGTTAACAGTTAAACCAGCCATTGGAGTTGCTGATACAAACAAAGCGTTACTTAAACGTGAACCTTGAGCAGCGTGAATGACAGCGGTACTAGAACCGTATACATTACCCATTGCGTCATAGTTATCAAGTGTACGTGCGATTGTATGTTTATCACGACCAACACCAACTGAACCCAAAGCATTTGATAAACCCACTTGCATAGTTCTATCACCTAGTGTAGTTGCTGCTGGAGCATCTGCACCGATACCAGTTTCAATTGTGAAGTTAGCAGATAGTCCGCCACTCAATGCTTCAGTACCTTTAAAACCCAAACGACTTGAATCGTTGGTTAGTGCTGTTACTGCTGACGCAGATCCAACTGTTACTGATTCTTCATAAGCACGTAACTTACCGTAAACGGTAACTTGTGCTGATGCTGCAAGAGATGCAGCGGCTAAAATTGTCGCAAGTGCGATTTTCTTCATATTAAATTTCCTTTAAATAAAAACCTGATTGCTCAGGCTAGATTAATATTTAGCAGTAGAAATACAGTCAAATAAATTATGTATTCTCGCAAAGTAAGTATACTGTTTGCGTAATGTATGCTAGTTAATACAGGAATATTATATTTTGTTAAATGGGTTGCCAATCAATTTCACTACCCTCACGAATAAATGCTGATATGATATATTTAGTTCCCGATTCTACTGGCAATCCTGCATGTAGTGTTCTAAAATTCTGATGCCGATATTTACTATCATACTTAAAAAATAACATCATTCCTGTTTTAGGTTTAATACTAATATCCAGATGTTTAAAAAATGTATGTCCACCCTCAAAATCATCATTGAGATATAAAATACATGTTGCTAATCTATCATTATTAAAAACTTTCTTTTGTATATTAAAATGATCTAAATGTAGTTTGTATTGTTCACCCACTTCATATTTTTGTATTTTAAGTGGGATTTCCGTATTATACTCAGTATGTTTACCATTAAATGAATTCAATTCAGTATTAACAAAATCAGTAATTTTCATCTCTAATTGCAATAATTTTTTAGTAGAGTCTACATAGGTAGAATTAGTTCTATGAGTAGATTCATGTACAGTGATATTGCCTGTAACTGTAGAATACAGTAATGCCCTAACATATTCTTCTGAATCAATTGTATCTATTATGGATTTACACTCACCAGAAGTTAAAAAATCGTAATATGCTATAACCAATGGTCTATTGTAAATAATTTCTTTATTCATGTTTTTTAACTTAATGGTAGGTTATTCTGTTACGAGGAAACCTACCGAAACCCTAAGCAGCGTTTAGGCTGCTAATGCAAATATTTCATCGTTTGCGTTTATAGATTTTCTTCTTTTTACATCGTTGCTGATGTGCTGTCCACTCTGTTACTTGTTGCCCTGTCGAAACTATGCAGGCCCATTACAAAACATACTACAAGGTATCCAGACTTCCTGCCCCGGGTAATCAACGTTTTACCGGTGCCGATTTAGTAATATGCTTTATGGTGGACCTGGGGGGATTCGCACCCCCGTCCAGAACACTTTTCTCTTTGCTTCTTCCCTCACGGTCTCTACAGCAATCAAGTATTTATTACCAAGTTTTCTTAGCGATCCAATGTTGTATCTGTTGTACTCGCCACGCCAGTCCCCCGGGCAGTGTGAAAAATATCTTGTTACCATTAGGAGTATACATGGTCTTACCATCATTGTCAACACCCATTAACCCAATAAACATAATTTCTCCTTTAGTCAATACGAGTATAGTTTAGTACCATTCCCACACCATATATAGCTTCTGCTAATAACTTGGCTTGATAATCATTATCAGCATTGATTGTTACATCAGCCGTCTGATATTGATTCAATCTAACCCAAACTTTATAACGATACATTATCGTTGATAGCAATTACGCTCACGGTAAATCTGACCATCAGGTTGTTGAATCTCTTTCCAAGCAGTACACACAACTACTGGTTGCTGAACAATCACCGGCTGTTGTTGAACGACAACTGGTTGTTGCTGTTGCTGATTAGCATTGGCAATGACTGCCCCTGCAATTCCACCAATGATCAATGGGGCTACCCAATCATTGCGTTCAACAATAACTGTGCGCGGTTCAAAACGAGGGCCACATCTAGGATGACGATGATCTATCCCCCAACGACAATCCATATCAGCAAAAGCCATATTACTTACTAACAAGGTTGCAGCAACCAAAAGTACTTTTTTCATAATTTATCTCCTATACATATATAACGCATTAGCCTAGTGTTTAGTTTACTTGTTTGCCAATGGATTGTCAATAGCTTTCTGTATCTTTTGGTCAAGTTCCTTCTTCAATACTTCCACTTCTTTGGTAACTTCTTTCTTCAAAGTCTGTGTTTCGGCATTAACTTCTCTACGGGCTTGTGCCATTTCAGTTCTGACAGCATTTGCTTCTGCACGGGCTTTGTCCAAATCTTCTCTAACACCTTTACGCATTTCACGCATCTCACTTTCGGAATCACGTTGTGCCGCTTTAACAAATCTTTCAACCTGCTCAGTTACCGTTTCGTTTCTACGTAAATCGCTCTTTAAGTCATTCTTAATATCACGGGTATAGCCATTTGCTTCAGCAACTGAATCTTCAGCCTTCTTAATCTTTTGGTCAAGTATGGATATTCTTTTATCGAACTCAGTTAAGTCTGGTGCTGAATATTCGGATATCTTTTTCTTCATGCCAACGTAGTCTTTATAAACTTCAAAGGCTCCATAAAGTCCTCCCAAAATTGATGACACTAATGTAAATGCTATCATTAATTTGGCCGGAGTAAATTCATACCCGCCAATACTAATTACAGTATCTGCGCTAGCGTATTTCTTTACTGCTGCTTGTGCTTCGTCAATCTTTGCGTTGACATCTTTTATTTCTTCTGACATTTTATTTTCCTTTATATTGTTGGTCTACCATCTCTTGATGTAGTCTGTCATTTGATAACGATCTAAATGCTCTTGCGTTATCAACTGTCTTTTGGTCTTTATAAATTGCTTCTACTTTATAAAAGGCCGCATCTTTAAGCATAAAACTATATGCTTCATATCCTTTAGGTGTTGTTGCCATACTAGTAATATCAACATTACCCGCTAACTCATTTGCTGATACATTCTTGTTAACTGTATCTATTGATTGTTCTGACTGCAATGATTCAATGTTTATCTTGCTAGCAAATAAATCATTTACATTAGAACCACGACTCATACTTGTATTAAACGATACAGTTGGCATATCAACTTCTTGTTGCTTGTTTTCAAACTTTGGTTGCTCAAATTGCGGAGCAACTGATGCTACTAATGATGTATCAACCTTTTGTTGTGATTCATATCTAGTAACAGAAACTTGAGGTGCTAGTACCGGTACTGTAATAGTTGCGGATCCAAAAGTAACTTGACCCAAAGTTTGTTGTGGTGGTGTTAATGATATAGATTGAATTGGTGATACAAATGTCATTTGTGTAGCTGCGGTTGGTTGTTGTAATTGAACTACTGAACTATTTTGTTGAGATGACTGAGCATATGATTGAATATTATTACTTTGTATCATTGATGCCTGTGAACTTGCTTGATTCATTGTATTCAATGCTTCTACCACTTGATTAGCTTGTTCTTGTGCTTTAGCTGCTGATGTAGCTGCCACTTGTTGTGCGTTTTGTACTGCTGCTGTTTGTGTTGCCTTATCATTAGCTTGCGCTTGATTAAGCAAACTCATTATCAAACTCATGTTTGGAGTAGACTTACTTGATTGTGTAGATGCTAATTGTGATTGTTGGGCAATTGCTTGTACATCTTTAAGTGCCTGCGGAATATTGTCTGGGACACTGATTGAACCAGTAGTAGACATTTGTACACCGCCTACATTTGTCGTTGGAGTACTTGAGGTTGATGATTCAATTGTTGGGGTAGATGTACTAGCCTGTGCAGCAATGGTATTACTGGCGCTTAATTTAGCAGCAAACGCAGCAGCATACCCCTTACAATTAGTACTATACAAAGGATCATTAGCACAAGGGTCAGCAGTATATATTATACTAGCCCAAAAATTACCTACTTCAGATCCGGTACCCATAGATGACCCACTCAATCTAGCTGTACCCAATGATGATTGATTCAAACTTGAAGGTAATAAAAATTTTTCAGACACATTACCATTTGTGTTATCACCGGTATAACTATAAACTTTCTGATACAATGATTGATTAGTGTTACTAGTTAATGATGCGGTTACTCTTGCTGAAGCAGGAATATCCATATACCAACTACATGATCCATCTTGATTAGTAGCAGTGCAGCCTGACCAACTTTGTCCTACTTTATAACTAAAGCCATAATTGAATCCATGTACCATCGCACCAACTCCTGCACTTGTTAATGCTGTATTGATTGCTATAGCTTGGTTGTATGAACCAGCAAAATCATTTGACGGTAATAAATTAGTAGTATTAATAACTTTGTTAAAGCCAGCACAAGTTGAACTATATGCAGAGTTTGTACTGCATGGATCAACTTTATATGCTAGATTAAAACTAACATTTGTAATTTCAGGACCGTAAGGGCCAGCCCAACCATTAGTGTCTCTACCAATAAACCCCACTCTCGCTGTACTTAATGTTGAAGCAATATATGGATTGGCAAAAGTTTCACGAAAATTAAAATCAGTCCAGTTATACTGCTTGTTTGTATGCTGAGAATAATCATAGTTTGCTGCTTGTGTACCATTGGCATTATATAATGAAACATATGCTGCTAGATAATCTTGCTGACCGTTATCCCAACCATTACCATTCTTAGCACGAAACGCAAAATTAAATCCAGTTAATTGAACACCAGACCCACCTGCCTTTAAGGCAGCGTTTATATTAATGACTTGATGAAGATCCACTTGTCCATAAGAGAAATTAATAGAACCATTGGTCTGTACATTAGGATTAGGGCCGCAGTTGCCCGGTCCGCCCGGTTGCCAGCAGGTTAAACTATTAACATATACACCATTAACCCAATTACCAGATGTAGCCGTAGGAGTACCAGTAAAATTTATCAGATTACTGGTAGTTGGATCTACTTGAGAATTAGAAGGCTTTATAAATGATAGCGCCAAGCAAAGCACCAAGGCCAATTTTCTTGTAAGTGTCATCAAGTTTTTCCTCTTCTACTGTCGGGACTCTATCTTTGTTCTCTTCCCAGGCTACCCTAGCCGCTTCACCAATCTTACCTTCAAACGGGCATGGTGTGCCTGCTGCCATCATAGCATCAAATACTCTACGGTCTTGACACATAGTTGCTACAGCAGCTACCTTCATACCCATATCATATAGTGTTTTGGATAACTTTAGTCTCTCACAATTCTGGTCTCTAATCGTGCCTCCACCACTGACACCAAATATCTGTGTCTGAACGCCACCACTTGTACCAGTTGTACATAAATCATTATTACCACCACTCATCATCGTTGGCGCAACCGCGGTTGGTGGCGGTTGAATAACACGCTGAGTAATCTCAGTTGTGTTAATGTTACGATTGGTCATATCACCAGTCTGTACATTATTGTTTGTATTAGCATTAACGTTGGTCGCTGTGCTAGTATTAACATTATTGTTATTATTGGTCATTGTACCAGTGTTAACATTGTTGTTATTGTTAGTCATTGTACCAGTATTAACGTTGTTGTTAGTGTTTACATTAGTTGCGGTACTACTATTAACGTTGTTGTTATTGTTGGTCATTGTACCGCTATTAATGTTTGTACTTGTTACAGTGCTAGTGTTAACATTGTTATTATTGTTAGTCATCGTGCCACTGTTAATGTTATTATTAGTGTTGACATTAGTAGAACTGTTTGTGTTCTGATTAATGTTAGTCATTGTTCCACTATTAATATTGTTATTAGTGTTTACATTTGTAGCAGTGCTGGCACTTGTATTCTGGTTAATGTTGGTCATTGTGCCAGTATTGACATTGTTATTATTGTATGTCATTGTACCAGAATTCACATTGTTGTTATTATTTGTGATTGTTCCGGTGTTGACATTGTTATTGTTGTATGTCATTGTACCACTGTTAACATTATTGTTGTTATTAGTGTTTGTTGATGTACTTCCAACCGTTGTTTGATTGATGTTGGTAATCGTACCACTATTAACATTGTTGGTGTTAACTGTGCTTGTGCTGTTTGAAGTGCTATTAGTGTCAACTAATGTAGTTGTTCCGTAACCACCTGATATGGTGGAAGTTTGATTGATTAATGTCGTCTGGGCCATTGCGGAAATGGCGGCAGCTAGGACAGTAAGACTTATTATTGTTTTTTTCATGTTTATCTACCCTTGACTAATATTTAGTCGTCTTTTGGGTAGATAAATCTACTGATATATCAGTATATTATTGTACCACTAGATGACCAGTAGCATACATGATTGCCATAACCGGGCCGGCGATATGTTCACCGATTTCGTATAGTGCCCAGACAGTCAATGCGACTGCCCACCATGGATTAGTTTCGGCTTTACGCCCTAACCACATGAAGAATTTAGCATGTGCCTGTCCAATTTTGTTTGCGAGTTTAACTATCATAACTTGTATTTAGTCTCATAGTATGTTCTTAACCAAGCCCAATCGTAACTCAATCGTAACTTTTCAAATTCACCCTCAACTTCGTAATAGTACTCTACTGCATCCTTGGCACCTTGTATACTATATTCAGAGAATTCCCCAGTGCTGACGTTTAACCATACATCTAGTCGTTCTTTATTTTCCATAGTTCTGGATGATTTAAGTTTAATACATTCCCGGAATGCAGTACGCCATGTATCCCACTCACTACTATTATACATACCGATTCCGCTATTAATGGCAACAACTTCATGCTCACTATCCATAGTAAAGTCTAACCCAGTGCCAAAGTTTTCTAAAGTAAGTTTCTTGTTGTTAGCAACAATAGCTTGGTGGCCGTATACTAATCCATTTACAGGATTTGTAGCATGGAAAATGTAATGCTTAGGTATCTGTAATCTATCCGGTTGCCAATTAAAATCAAATTTTGAATCTACTTTCAGTTTAGCATTGACTAAGAAGTACCATGGCGTAGCACTACTTTCAGCAGCGGCATGTTGGCTCTTTACACGACCATTTATGCCGTCAATTCTTACTACTTTGTTGGGTAACTTTTCAGTTAATTTAAGCAAATGTTCATAATTTTCTTCAGCACAGGCTTCACCGTTGCTAAAGAAAACGATATCCATTGGATTGGATTTTGCCAATCTATCATTGGACATGATATATGGATAATCATACAATTCGTTTTTAATATACTTTTTTGCTTCCTTTGGAACAATAATTCTTGTCCCACCCTCACTGGTTATTATGATATTTTTAGTCTCATAACTCCACATGTTCATTGGTTCATTATCTACTACCTTAATATCTTTGTTGTCACTAGTAATGAATACAGAATATGGGAAATCAAACTCGGTATTGATACTAGATACATGAGTATCTTCCTCAGTAATAATAACAGGTGCTTCTAATCTTTTTACTCTTTGACTTTGATTAAAGTTAATTTTATTATAATCTTCCAACATAGTGATATCATTTATTAATTCACGCAATCTGCTTACATCAATTAAAAACGTATCCCCAAACTTCTGTTTAGCACTAGGGAAAACATGCAATTGTTCTTTGGCAAACGGATCACATATGTAAGTGAAATCAAAATTTGTATAATCACAAATAGTACTGGCTATCCAAACATAATGTTCTTTCTTTACTGGAAGTTTATCTAACATGTTCCTAAAAGTATTCAAGTAGCTATCTTCATACTTTACAATTAAATTATTAACATCAGACAAATCTTTATTACCATGGTCAATATAAACAATGTCATACAATACATTTGTTGCTTTTGCTTTTCTTTGTTTTACAAAGTTTAAATTAGATAAATGTTCAATAATCTTTACATACTTTGTATCTTCTGCAAAAGTTTCTTTATTAATCATGTAGGTGTTACCCCAATGACTCCATTGTGTACCAAACACATGAATCATTTTCATTTGCCATGGACTAGGATAGAAATCAAAATCAAATTCACTATAATCTAACTCACTATTCAGCACCCAAAACAATTTAGTTTCTGCTTTAGTAATACAACGATTGATTGTGTCTACCCAACTATTAAGATATCTTGTCTTTTGCAATTGTGGGTAACGCAATTTTAATTCATTAAATCTACTTGTACTTTCCTTATTACTTTTATCAATAAAGAACATACTTAAATTACTATCAACCTGTACTGATTGATCCTCAACATAATTATATTCTTTATTACCAAGAATATACAATGGGCCATTAATATAATAAGTCTGTGTATCTTTACTATGTTCATTTCCAAATACATTTATATGCCTGAAGTTTTCTTCGTTGGGTCTCCAACCAAAGTCAAACTTATCATATTTTAAATCAGGGTTGATAGCCCAGAATACTTCTTCGGGATGTTCGTTAATTAGTTCTTCCAATGTTGTTTTAATCTTGTAACGATTAACGATTGCTTTCTTTGTCTTTCCAGTGTGTTCCATTAACACCACATCTGTTGCGCCCGGAACCGTATATCTTGGTCCATTATCTTGCCATTGATATATTTGTGATGGACTATGTGGATTGGGTCTCCATGTAAAATCAAATGTCTCTAAGTCATCATTATTGTTTATAGCCCAGTATTGTATCTCTGCTTTAGGAATAGCAACAGGGTCAAATACATATTTGTGTTCAGTCGCGCCGTCAACATAATATTCAACTGATGGTTCAGTTGCAGCATCGTTCCATTTATTACCAAACACATAGATATAAGGAGGACTATTAGGATCGGGTCTCCAGCTATAATCAAATGATTCAATCGGGATTAATCGTTTCCAATGATTGTCTGTTGCTGTTGATTTGGCTAATGCAACCACATCAGTGATGTATTTCTTATCTGTTGCGCCAGGACAATGATATTCTATTGTGGGTTCAGTTATGCTATCATGCCATTGATTACCAAATACATATATGTAAGGGGTTGAATGTGGATTAGGTCTCCAACTATAATCAAATGATTCTACTGTTATAAGAGTTTTCCAATACTCCTGTGTTTTTGTTACATTAGCGACAGTATCTGTAACATATTTTTTCTCAGTAGCATTTTCTACATAATATTCTAATGTGGGTTCCGTCATAGCATCATGCCATTGATTACCAAATACATAAATGTAGGGAGGGCTATCTGGATCAGGTCTCCAACTAAAGTCAAAGTTTTCTACTGGAATTAATATCTTCCAGTTTTCAATTACTGGCAATGTCTTAACTACCTTATCTTCCATGTACTTGCGTTCAGTAGCGCCCAGTGTGTGATATTCTATTGTAGGTTCTTTTACTGCACTATTAGATTGATTGCCCCATACGTAAATGTATGCCGGTTCACGTGGATCAGGTCTCCATGTAAAGTCAAAACTAGTTTTATCTACTGGTATTAATATTTGATATCTATCCCATTCAGGGGACACATCAACTTCGCCTACATATTTTCGTTCAGTAGCACCAGTGCAATGATATTCTAGTGTGGGCTTTAATTCTCCGGGTATATGTTTATTACCCCATACATAAATATAATCAGGTTCTCTTGGGTCTGGCCTCCAACTATAATCAAAATTCTCTACTTCTTGAACGATATTCCATTTATCAAACTCAGGCAATACTTCAACATAGCCCATGTATTTGCGTTCGGTAGCATTAGGATAATGATATTCAAGTGTTGGTTTTATTTCAGCACCGATGTATTTGTTTCCCCAAGTATAGATATAAGCAGGTTCTCTAGGATCTGGTCTCCATGTAAAATCAAACTTAGTTTTATCAATGGGTTGTATCTCTTTCCATCTATCAAACTCAGGCAATACCTCAACTTCACCTATATACTTTCGTTGAGTAGCACCTTCAACGTGATATTCTAATGTGGCTTTTATCTCAGCGTTTATATATTTGTTTCCCCAAACATAAATGTAATCAGGTTCTCTTGGGTCTGGGCGCCATGCTAAGTCAAATTTAGTTTTGTCTACTAATTGTATTTCTTTCCAACGATCTAACTCTGGTGACACTTCTACTAACTCAGGCATGTACTTAAATTCAGTTGCGCCGGGCACCACATATTCAAGTGTTGGTTTAAGTTCTGCTGGTATATATTTGTTACCCCATACATAAATATACGGTGGACTAGTTGGATTAGGCCTCCAGGTAAAATCAAAATTCATTACCTGTTGTGTTATCTTCCATTTATCTAACTCAGGCAATACTTCAACATCACCCATGTATTTTCGTTCCGTTGCACCTTTACAGTAATACTCCACAGTGGGTTTAAGTTCTGCTGCTATATGTTTATTGCCCCACGTATAGATATATGCAGGTTCTCTTGGATCAGGTCTCCATGTAAAATCAAAGTTTTTTACGTCTTGCGTAACTTTCCAATGTTCTTGTTCGGGTAATACTTCAACAAGTTCATCCATATACTTGTACTCAGTAGCACCATCACAGTGATATTCAATTGTTGATTTCAGTTCACCGGGTATGTGTTTGTTCCCCCATACGTAAATATATGCCGGTTCACGTGGATCAGGTCGCCATGTCATATCAAACTTAGTTCTATCTATAGATTGTATTTCTTTCCAACGATCTAACTCTGGCAATACTTCCACTAACTCAGGCACGTACTTGCGTTCTGTGGCACCCGGAACATGATATTCTATTGTAGATTTAAGTTCTGCTGTTATATGTTTATTACCCCATACATAGATATAGGGCGGCTCATGTAGATTAGGGTCTGGTCTCCAACTAAAGTCAAATTTACTTTTATCTACTGGTTGTATTTCTTTCCATCTATTCCATTCTGGCTCTAAATCAACAATATCCATGTATTTGTATTCAGTTGCACCTGGCACATGATATTCAAGTGTTGGTTTAACTTCAGCTGGATCATACTTGTTACCCCACACATATATATAAGGTGGCTCATGTAAATTAGGATCTGGTCTCCAACTAAAGTCAAATTTAGAATAGTCTACCGGAATATATTCTTTCCATCTATTCCATTCTGGCTCTAAATCAACAATATCCATGTATTTGTATTCAGTTGCACCTGGCACATGATATTCAAGTGTTGGTTTAACTTCAGCTGGATCATACTTGTTACCCCACACATAAATGTATGCAGGTTCCCTTGGATCTGGTCGCCATGTCATATCAAATTTAGATTTATCTATTAATTGAACTTCTACCCATCTATCCTGTTCAGACAACACTGGCAAAGGATAAGACATATACTTTGTATCAGTGGCACCGGGCATATGATACTCTAATGTAGATTTTAGTTTACCATCAATATATTTGTTCCCCCAAACATAATTCATAGGAGGATCCAATGGATTGGGTCTCCATGACATGTCAAATAATGATTTGTCAATACTCTGTACTTCAACCCATCGTTCTGTCTGCGGCAACAACTCTACAATAATATTCATGTACTTTACAGATGTTGCACCCGGAACATGATATTCTAAACAGGATTGCAATTCTACTGGAAAATATTTACATCCCCAAGCATAGATATAAGGAGGATCAGTTGGATCTGGATGCCAACTAAAATCAAATTTAGTTTTATCTACTAAATCTAATAGTACCCAATTTTCATGTGTTTCGTTTTTGTGTCTTACAGTATCAACATCAGCACGATAGATAATTATATCGCTATGTTTTTCTGGGCATAACCAAGTGCCGCTATCTTTTTGATGTTGACTAGGCCATGCGTTGTTGTGTTCTTGTGCCCAAACATCTTCGTCGGGTAGAAATTCAAAATCAAAGTTCCAATCAAAATTGCGATAATCACAGTATTCGTTGATTATCCAAAAATGTTCAGTGGTACATTGACTTCTAGCATCTTCTAATGAAGTTGCAAATTTCTCTCTTGGGTGAACATTGGGTTTTTTACCGTAATAAAATACATCTCTTAGCATTTAATTACTTATGACAAAACCTTGACTCCATATAGTTTTTCAAATCTATCAGCATCACTGCGGTCGTTTACCATTGGCTCGCCACGAATGTTTAAGCTGGTATTCAATAACATTGGGCATTCTGTCATTACATACCATTTCTCTAATAACTCTCTAATTCCCGAGCCATCTTTAGGTACAGTTTGTACTCTACTAGTCCAATCATGATGTGCAATAGCAGGAAACTTGTCAGGGTACTTGCACTTACTAATAACCTGCATATATCTACTATCATGCCAGTGCTTTGGCATATCAAAGTATTGATGGGCATATTCTTCTAATATGACAGGAGCAAATGGTCTAAACTTTTGTCTGCGTTTGATTTCATTTACTTTGTCCTTTATTTCATCACCTCTTGGGTCTGCGAGGAGACTACGGTTTCCCAATGCTCTCGGGCCGAACTCTGCTCGTCCTGATGCGACACCAACAATCCTATCAGTAAGTAACACATCAAGTATGTTATTAACAGGATACTCGCCACTAATGTTATGGCCAAGAAAAGCATCAGTCCAATTAACTTTACTGCCATGTCCAAGACATGCTGCACCGAGACTATTACCCGCATCACCCGGGTTAGGCATAATCCAAATATTTTCATAGAAGTTCCCTAATAGTCTGTTTGCTAAACAATTTAATGCTACTCCGCCGCCGTATACTAAATTTCTACTACGACCCAATGTTCTAGCCTTACTCATTACTCTAGTAATCATATATTCAACTAAATGTTGACTGCTGCTAGCAATGTCCATTGGATCAGCATCTTTTAAGAAATCTTTACTAACACCAGTGTGTAGATTTTGCTTAAAGGTTAATATATCTTTACTATCTACAAACTCATTCATCATTTCTTTAAGATGATTAGGTTCTCCGTACGCAGCCATACCCATTAAAATGTATTCTTCATCAAGCGGACGCAGCCCAACTCGTTCTGTCATTGCTGAATAGAATAATCCAATACTGTCAGGATACTTTAGGCTCCATAGTTTTTTGTATTGTGCTTTGCCAGTTGAGAAATCATAATGTGCATCCCAGATAGTGATAGTGTCAAACTCACCTATAGCATCAATCACTACCACTGTGGCATCTTCAAACGGGCTTGTTTGAAATCCAGCTGCTGCATGACATAGATGATGACTATGCATATGTATTTTAGGTGTGCCCATCAGATGATAGGTTGAACCTAATATCTTCTCCCATGACGGCCATGTAAAGCCTTCACCAGTGCGTAATTGACGTAATGACTTTAACCATGGGCGTTCATAGTAATGATACTGTAAATATGCAGAGTTTGTGTGGTTATATGCGTCCCACAACAATTCTTTACACACATCTTTATCATGTTTATTTTTACTATAACGTTCACTATGACCAGCAAACAATATGTGTCCATGGTCATCTACAACGCTGATAGCAGCATCATGGAATCCAGCGCTTATTCCTATGTAATTCATTTGTAAATAAATGGATCTCGCTTACGTAATTCTTTTAAACGTTTTCTGTATTTGTATTCACGCATTAGTTTTTTAAAAAACTTTATTATAAACATATTTTAATCCTTAAACAAAATACAATTCGGGATACTCAATTAACACATGAACACCCCCTTCCTCATACGCACTAATATAACTATCTACAATTGAACTATAATTTATCAAATCATGGAACTTAATATTTGGACACAATGATTTGAATTCGTTTATATAATTTCCTTTATGCTGATGGCCCGGATCAAGTGGCTTATCAGAACCTTTACCCAATCTAACAAGTATATTAGCTTTTTTGCCAGTCATCAATGTATACTTATCTACATGATTAACCAATTGATTAGTGGATGATACTAAGAAATCCCACCGTGGATAAAATGTTATTACTGTTTTTCCTGTCATTGATAAACCCAAACTCATTCCCATTTGAGTTTCTTCCATTACAGGAACCTCAATCATTTTATCCTTTGGTACATTACCCAATGTAGTACTCATGGGATTTCCTGCATAGACTATTTGTTGTCCAATAAAAATAGTGTCATCTTTATTACCGAGATAAGTCATTGCTGTGGTTAGCGAATCTTTGTAAACTGTTGTTTGATTGTTCATATATTTTGTTTTCTTTTAACTATGGTGTAACCTGTTAAATAATTTCTTTTTTTAACGAAAGTTTCCGTATTACATTTTCTGCAATTATTTTATGGCATTTGATTGTTGGATGGCCATCTTTTGGTGGTTCAATGAAGTTAGTATAATCATTTATTATTTCTAAGTATTTGTTATTTTCTATCAAACTTTCAATACTACCATAAGTATTACCTTCATATTCAAAGTCAATATATCGTTCTTTTAACCAAATGTCATTTTTTATAGAGGAAACCATATCATCTGGCCATGTTAGTACAGATGTTTTAACCCCGTGATTTTCAAAATTCTGTAAGAAATTTTTTATATCTACAATGTCTTGTTGTTTACTCAATTCAATGTACTCATCAAAAGTCATATTATTTTCTTCAAGCCATTCAAAAAATATATTTTTATATTTTGTAAAATGTGTGTGATGAGTTAGTGGTCCAAGATCATTGTTTTTATATTTTATTTTAGTACTACTTCGCTGCCATTGAGTAAATTGAAAAACTACATGAGATACATCACTATAATCATATCTTAATGTGGGTATTTCTTGTGCAGCGTTATCACTTTTAGAAAAAGCACATTTCCACCAATCCAAAATTGAATAAGTAGCGCCGCCGTTAAACGGTTGAGTTAATTCAAAAGTTTCAAAGTGATTAGCAACTAGTCTAGGAAACCTAACAGACTTCATAAATTCAATATGAGTTTCCGTTAATGAAGACCTATCGTATACATATGCTTCCGGTGATGTCAACGTTGGCAAATTACTATAGTAATATAGACCTTGTCCCCAGGTGAAAGAGCAGCCTGCAAATACAATACCTTTTATTTGATTGTCACTATTTGATTTCATTTTAAAAATTCATTTTCTAAATGATTAATTATACTATTTGCTATTACTTGATGACATTTCAATGAGGGGTGATTATCCTTAGGGGGAATCTCAAAATGATCAGTGTCTAGTTTTATAGTCAGTTCGGGATGCGGGCCCCCACCAAATTCTGGACCTTTTAAATCTTCTATAGAAAAATATTCATTACCTTTATATTTAAGAGTTATTAATTTTTCGCTTAACCAATTGTCTTGTTTTATATACGGCAGTAGGTCAGCTGGCCAGGATAAAATATAAGTCTTAATTCCCTTACTCTCAAAAATTTGTAAATATTTTTTGACAGTAAGTACATCTTCTTGTTTTGCTTTTTCTATATAATCATCCAATGTCATTTTATTTTTTTTTAACCATCTAAGTAATAGATTAGATTCCGTACTCCAAAACTCATTGTGAGTATATGTGCCGTAATTTTTACCTAAAAATTCTATAACCCTAGAAGTTCTATGCCATTGTGTAAATTGAAATATCAAATGTGATACTTCATTGGCAATGTATTTAGGTTTACTGTCCATAGAATTTATACTTAGTTGATTTGTAGTTAAATTGGTTAAATCAAAACAGTCATGCCACCAGTTTAAAATTCTTTCAGTATTACCTCCATTAAATGGCTGCGTTAACTCACAGGTGTTAAAATGATTTGCTACTAATCTAGGAAATCTAACCGATTTTATAAATTCATAATTAACAAAAGATACTAGTGTGGCATCATATAACCACTCGCCGGATTCTTGCATATTAGGTAAATTACTATAATAATGAAGACCTTGCCCCCATGTAAATGAGCAACCTGCAAATGCAATAGCCTTTATTGGCAACTTATCACTTTTTGGTTTCATCTTTAGTAGCCCAACTGACTTCCCAATCTTTCCAGTCAGCAGCAAGACAATCCACTTTATAATCTTTTCTTCCACCAATTACTTCTTGGATTTTATTTTTAGCAGTATTTCGTATCCCGTTTAACCCGTGAGTAAGTTCAAGATTATTGCCATCTTTAATTCCCCTACGGTAATTTGATTCATTATGCCAAATATGAAGATTCATTTGTGCAACTACTACAATAGCACGTATTGTTTCTGCATCAATTTCTCCTTTTGTTTCATCCAAAATTACTTGAATGTCATGCACAATATCTTTAATTTCTTGTGAATATTCTTCTTTAAATTCTGGAATAAACACTTCTTTTAGTTGTACAATAGATAGTCTATCAACCAAATCACCTAATGTATGTAAATATTTTCGTTCGCTCATAAATTTGTAAAGTTCCGGTTATTGACCGTGATAACCAATTGATAGGCCTCTATCAACTGTTTAATCCCATAGTCTAAATCATATTTAGGACTCCATCCTAACTTCTCTATCTTTTCATTTGAAACTATATAATTTCTCTTATCAAAATCTTCTTTAAATTCATCTTGCTTAATTACAAGATTGGGCAAATGTTCTTTTATCTTTTCTGCTAGTTCCAATTTACTTAAATTAGCAGTAGACAATCCAACATTGAATGCTTGACCTCTACAAAGATCATAGTTTTCAATCATAAATCTAAAGGTTTGTGCTATATCCTGCACATGTATATAGTTGCGTTTGAAGTGTGCCTCAAATAAAACTAGATAGCCATCAACAATGCTTTTATATACAAAATCATTTACTAATAAATCTTGTCGCATTCTTGGGCTAACCCCAAATACAGTAGCCAATCGTAATGCTATCCCGTTACCATTACCCAATACCGAATCTTCAGCATCACATTTGGTTTTAGCATACAAGGATAATGGTTTAAATGGACTATCTTCTGTGATAATTGTATCACTTGACCCATATTGACTATTTGTGTTTGGTATGATTAATTTCTGATCATCTCGTAATATTTTTACTATATTGTCTATATGCTTAAAATTAACATCTACTGCTAAATCAGGATTTGCTTTACAAGCAGGCATCCCCACAATTGCTGCAAGTGGTATTATAACATCATGTTCTTTAACTAGTTTAAGTAACAATTCAGTATTGCGAACATCACCTAAATGAAACTTAAAGTTATCACGCTTGAAAAGATGTAGTAGAGACAGTTGTTTAAAGTTTAAGTTATCTAATACTGTAACGGCATATCCGTTATCCAATAGATGTTCAGCTAATGTTGATCCAAGATACCCTGCTCCACCTGTTATAAGTACTTTGTTCATGGTTTGCTGTCCGGATTATATTGATGTTTGTTGACTTTATACCAACGCATTGTTTTCTCAAGTGCCTCACGCAGTTCAAATTTTGGTTTCCATCCTAACTTATTTACTTTCTCACTAGACAATAAGCGAACAGAAATCATAAATGCCTTGTTATTTACATATTCAATTGGATACTCATTATTATCAAGTTCTTTTAATATTTGCAATACTTCGTTTACTGTATATCCTGAACCATAGCACACATTGTATACATCATATTTGTCTACATTTTCAGCAACAAACACAATTCCTTCTGCCATATCTTCAACATGTAATAAATCACGTACATCAGTGCCGTCTCCCCAAACTGGAATTGGATTCAATCCATCTGCAACTTTACGTATACTTGCAGGGGTAACATGACATTTTTCATAATCAAATTTATCGTTTGGCCCAAATGCATTACTGGGCCTAATGATTACGCATTGCATGGGGTTATGTACTTGATTAGAGAAAAAGTCACACAGACTTTCACTATATCTTTTCATGCCACCTACTGCTTTATACACTGGAATTAATGGGGTACCGTGTATATCAATATCTTCAATACAATACTCTGTTCCCATATCAGGGTATACAGTGTTAGAAGAAATGAATACAAATTTTTTAACTTTGTTTTTCCAACTTTGTTCCATCAAATTGGTATTCATTTCAATGTTTGGGGTTACATGTAACAATGGATTAAATTTGGTATCTAATGCATTTGATGTATTTGCGGCACAGTGTATGATTACATCAACTTCTCGTGAAACTTTTTCACAAAATTCTGCTGTACGCAAATCCCCGTGATGATTTTCTACTGTTTCCCATCCATAGAAATCTTTTCTTAAATTTCTACTGTATGTAGTTGAACGTAAGTTTCTATAGCCTTTTTCATATAGTGTACGTAAAATGTGTGATCCAATGAATCCACTTGCGCCTGTTACTAAAATTCTGTCTGTTTTATTCATATATTCTATTCTGTTAAAAGTGAGATTGTTATAAGTTTTGTATATTTACGACCGGATGATAGATTGATAAGATAAAATAGTTTGTTTAATTCCGTCCTTCAAGGAGGTTGATGGTAATATTTGATATTTTATTTGTCTTTCTGCACCTAGACACCTTATAAGGTCACCGTTAGTTTTTGTTTCATCCCATACTATGTTCTTTTTGATTCCTGAGATTTCTTCGTATGAATCTATAATTGCTTCAATAGTTTCTTTGATTGAGACTGCTGTGCCGCATCCAAAGTTTATAATGTCTTTAACTTCTTTTTTAACCACATCAATAGTTGCCTGTGCAACATCATCCCCAAACACAAAGTCTCTACGTGCTGAACCATTTCCCCAGCATACTATATCATTGCCGGTTGCGTTAAATAATTTCCAAATGTTAGAACTGATTACAGTAGCATCTTGTGCAAAGTTATCATTCAATCCATATATATTTGACGGACGGATAACTGTCCAATTGTCCCATCCATACTGTACTTTTAATGATTCTAATGTAGCTTCTCCCATACGTTTGGCCCACCCTGGATACCAATCGTTTTGACTTGGAGTAGTTTTCCATACATCATCTTCGTTCATCATTTCTGCTGGTTGATATACCCCAACGCTAGATAGATAGACAAACCAATCTACTTTAGCATCAAATGCTGCTTTAATCATATTTGTGTTAAACATTAACATTGGAAATAGATAATCACACGGTTGTTTATTAGAACGGGCCGGTGAACCTTTTACCCCTGCAATGTGTAATACAATATTAATATCGTGTTCAGCGAATATAGCTTCACAATGATGTAGATAAGTTAAATCTGTTTTTAACAACACTATCTTTTCTGGATATTTGATTTGTAAATTAGTTAACTTGTCTCCTATGACAATATCAACTGCGAATACCTTTGATGCACCTTCTAATATGCATTTTTCAACCGTCGGTAAACCAACTAAACCATTGGCTCCGGTTATTAAAACTGTTTTATTTTTTAATTCCATATTTTATTTAATTGATTAATTTGAGTAGAATTTTTTTATATCATCTAACGCTGTTTGAAACGGGTAATAATTTATAAAAGTTCTTAGCAAATTCTGATTATAGATAACCCGGTCTGATAATAGATAATATAAATCGTGCAATTCTTGCGGTGTCATTGACGCTAATTTTTCTATTTCTTTTTCTATTAATTTAAATCTTTCTTTTGATTCTACTATTTGATCATATGTTTCATCAATATAAGGGTGAAATGTTTTAAAACCAAAGTCTTGCAACTGCTTTAAGGAAAACGGATTCCCTACAAATATGAACGGTTGTAAATTAACGATAGGATGAAAAGTTTTTTCTGAGAAAAATGGATATCTACTATCTCCATTAAATGAAGTTTCACTAGTTATATGAAAATATGTATCTATATACCACTCTTTATTATTGTTATTAGTAGCAAATCCGTTTTTTTGATTTTTTTCAAGGTGATGAGTATCAAGTTCAAGTGGCATATATTTAATAACTTCTTTACACACATCTTCATCCGGAGTATCTTCCAATAAATGAAACACATCTCCTCTTATATTAGTATAGTCAGGATTATTATTATCACCGGATGGAACCACAAAACTAAAAATACTATCTTTCAATAAATTATGTTTAACTGCCAAATATGCTAAAACATTTCTGTGCGGGCGCATATTTCTATTAAAACACAAAAACTTTTTTGGTCTAATTTTTGTATTATCCAAATCTGATTCCCTAACCATATCACATATGTATCCCAAAGATCCCGTTTTAGGATACTTTTCCATGTCAACGGCAGGTTGGCCCAATACTACAAATCCACTAGTAATTTTTAGTTTAGCATTTGGATTTATTTTATAGTAGTCTTGATAATTATTTCCTGAAATAACTATACAATTACTAGGATCTATTCCATGCAATGATAAATAATTTTCAATTTTTATAAGTGGGGAGGGATTATCTATTGGGTCGTGTATAACATTTAATACTAGTTTAACTTTTCCAGTTCTTAAATGATTTAAAATTACAGGGTCAAGTGTATCTATAAAATGATAGTTATATATGGTATCTTCTATTTTTAGCCGGTGGTCCAAATAAAAATCATTTAAAGTTGTCGCAACTTCAATTGGATATAGATATATTGCGTCATCATCTTTTATTTCATTAATTTTAATTATATTTTCCTGCATAAAGTGAGTTCGGTAGTATCCGATAAAATTAGCATGTCTAAAAAAACAACTCCAAGAGGAATCTTCATTAAAACTTTGAATTTCATCACATAACTGTGGTATAGATTTTTTACCCTCGTATACATCATTACTAAATTTTTTTATGTAAGAAATAACAGCCGGATGAACTCCATTTAATAAAATTTCTTCGTTTCTGTGTTTTCTTGGCAATATATTATCATATATTAATTTTAAAATGCGATCCATTTGCCCGTCCCGTAATGTGGAAATTTTGATGTATATGTGTAATGAATAACATCATTTGGAATATCCCTTTTAGAATTCCATGTCATGTCGGTAGGAGTATATGTTGATAGTCCATTATCTTCTACAACAAAGTATAATGGCAAATCAAAATTTCTAGCATACTTATGAACTTCATAAAATATACCACTTTCAAAACTCATATCTCCAATAAAGCACCAAACTTTATCAGTACCATTGTCTTTCTTTATTGATTGTGCTACCCCCAATGCAACAGATAATGTTCCTCCCACAATAGCTGAAGAATAAAACTTCTCATCCATATTACATATGGTTATTGATTTTCCTGCAAGTATTTCATTTTCAATGAAGTTAGGGTCTATTCCCTTTAATAACGCATGATAATGTGAGCGCCAGGTACTAAATACCCAATCTGAAGTCTTGATACATTTAAATATCTCAATTAAAGATTCTTCATTTCCATTTGACAAATGAATAGGGCCTCTAATTTTTGCATTTTCCCAATGCTCTACTATCTTTTGTTCAAAATCAATTAAGTCAGCAACTGTGATTTTTATATCTCTTACTTCACTATATTTTTCTAAATTCTTAATCATGTTATCTATCTCTTTGTTGTAGTGTTGGAGTAACCGTTGGCCATTCAATATTAAATTTAGGGTCATTCCATTTAATCACACCTTGTTTATTTTCATCTACATATCCACCGCCATAGAACAAATTATAATGAAATATACAATCAGTTAATGCATAATGTCCATTTGCAAATCCGGGCGGTACTAGTACTTGGTCTCTGGTTTTTTCAGAAATGATATATGATTCCCATTTACCAAATGTATCAGACCCTTCTCTAACATCTAACACTACTAGGTATATTTCCCCCGCCAATGCTTGTACCAGTTTATAAGTTTTATCATCGTAATGTAATCCACGTAATACATTTTTGTACGATTTAGAAAATCTTACGTGTGTTGCACAATCATTCGGTAATAATGTATTAACAGGATGAGTTTCAGAATGATAAGTTGTAAATATTTCTCCTCTAAACTCTCTATACACAGAGGGAGAATATACCGGAACTTGTTGTCCAAAAGTTTTTAAATAGGAAATATCTACGTATTCCCACGTGTTAGATTTATAATTCATAATTTTATGCAGTCTCCTTAGTTATATATGGTGTAATGACAAAATCACGTTGGCAATATAATGTATCCATACCATTACTATATACTTTATAATAGCCTAGCTTATGCAACATATAATCTAATACAATAGATGAAGTATTAGTATCATAGCACTCAAATGCACATGTTTCTGCCCAGATACATTTTGGTTTATGGTTTCCCATGTTTGCAAGAACTTTAACTTCAGCACCTTCAACATCAATGTGAATAAAGTCCGGAGTTATATTATGCGTTTTACAAAATGTTTCTAATCTAATACTAGCAACAGTTACCGAATCTCCATAAACTTGAGCATGTTTTTCAACATGAGAAGGTACTGGTTTGAATATACTTCCTGAAAAGGGATGTTTGTGTGCTCCCTGCATTATACTAGGATAAAATGTAACAACGCCGTCTATAGCAGAAACTGCACCCTTGTGATAATGTATGCCTTTTTTTAAAGCAACTTCCTCATTTATTTCGTGAAAATTGTCAAATGCTTCAAATGCATAAACATTGGCTGAGGGCATTAGTTGTTTAAGTGCTATTGATGCTTCTAGATCAGCAGCACCAACATCAAAAAATGTAAAGTGTTCTTCTTTGTTAAAGTTTTCTTTAACCCAGTTTAAATTTAATGTTGTCATATATTTAATAATTCATTTTTAGATATTGCTCGGTCCAATTTAAAACTCCAAACAGTACCATTTGAATATAACGTGACATTCTTATTTAATAGCTTTTCCAGTCGCCAAACATTATTTTGTACGTCAGGGAAGTCATCAACCATATCATGTCCACAAATTATTGCATTTGGTTTGCACAATGGTATCCAATGACACAGATTATCCCAATCATTTGGATTCATGTGTAATGCATCTAAAAAGAACAGGTCAATCTCTTTGCCATTATATTCAACGTGAGGACTATTTCCTTCAATCATTACAATGTTTGGTATATCTTTTGTGTTTTTTATAAATTCTTTTTTTGTATTATAAATTTCACCGGTGCGCGGACACCCATGGATAATATCATAGTCATTAGAATATTGTGCCTCACATACCCAATCTTGATCGGAGAAGGTGTCTACACAGTAAACAGTGGCGTGAGGTGCAGATTTTGCCCAACACACAGAACTTCTTGCAAAACAAGATCCAATTTCAACAATAACCCCATTGTCAGGAACGGTAGACGCTAACTGTTCTAAAACTTGCAATTCGGATTCTTTCATAAAACCCAAAATAGAAATATCGTATGCCATTAGTTTACCCTGCTATCTAAGTATTCTATTAACTTTACAGCATGAGTATCTGTTTTATGAAAGTTTAATAAATGATAATGATTGTGCAGTAAGATATCTCTCATTTGCCAATACCAATCATGCAATTCTTCTTTAGACATATTGCATAATTTTTTTATTTCGTTATATACCATATTAACTCTTTTACTTTCATTTGGTTCGTCATCATAACTTTCGTCAATAAATGGGGAAAATGTTTTAAATCCTAAATGTCTTAGCCAAGCCAATGCACCTTTAAAGGATACAAACAAGAATGGTAGGAAATTAACCATTGGTTTACAAACTTTTTCAGTGACCGATTTATGTTCCCCGTGAACATATGTTTCAGTACATATATAAAAATAAGCATTTTCATATGTTAATGTTTGTCTATCTGTCCAAGAACTAATAGAGGAATAAGATCCTTGTTCATCTTGTAATGAGTGTGGTAACTGTTTATACAGATTTTTTATTTTTTCATTATCAATATCAAACTGGTAATAATGTTTAATACTTTCTAAATTTTTTTCATCATAATTAGTTTCTTGCAACCAAGACCAATCGCCCAAATCTAACAAATTATCTGAACACATTTTAAATAGTAATACTTGTCTATAAGGTCTAGGTCTTCTTATCTTAAAAACAAAATGATTTTTTCTAATAGTATTTTTAGTTGAGATAAATTTTAAAGGATCTATCCTAGCGGCAGTCACAATACTATAATAATATGATGTATTAGCCATTACATAAGGCCAGTTTATAACTTTTAATTTTCGTTGATCAGAACTAAACCACGTTTCATACAGCTCCTGTGCATTGAAGCTATTAAATGCTAATACTATTTGTTCTTTTGGAATTTCACTTCTTTCAATACCATAATGTATTTTTTCATATTGATATGATTCAATATAATTTTCTTGTGCTAGGTCTAAAAATATTAATGCTCGTCCATTTTTAGCATCTTCCAACGCCTGAGCCGACATATGTTTCCAAAAATATTCGCCGTTTAATTTACTACCCTGCCGAGTCACACCGGAAAAATCATCAATATGCGGTGACATTGTTATAGGATAAATGTATTTGTTTACTGTTCTTTTTCCTATATATAGAGAATTTACATTACGGTTAATAAGTGAATCATACATTCCTGCACTTAGGTTTCCACCTCCGCCTGTTGAATTAGGAAAGTTACCAAAACTTTTATCAAATAAAAATGTTAGTGGGTTATATTCGTCATTGCCCGCATTAAGATTTTGCTCAAAAAAAGAATTACTACGCAAATCTCTAGTTGAATTCATAGAATGCAAATAATTAACAATAGCCAATTCTGATATTAATGCATTGGGCATTATATAATTAGGTAAAATTACATCGTAAAACAAGGGTAAATTATAAGGAGTCGTCATATTATATTTTTATCTTTTAAAAAGGGCACAATAATATTGTCAACCCACATTTGATGTCCTGCAGCCCCGGGATGAAATCCATCTTTATCAAATATACCCCTGTCACCGCTGAGTTTTTTTCTTTCTGAGTGTGATAGTATTTGGGGGTCTTTGTCACTATTTAAAAATTTATGCAAATATTCAAACATACCCATTTTAATCATATTATTAATATTTAATTGATTGTATAGATAATTAATAATTTGATGATCTTTTTTATTTTCTATATCTTCATAAACACTGTCCATAAAGAATTGTTGTATCATGGTTACTTTATGTAAATCACAAAAATTTTGTAACATTATAATATTCTCTAGACTAGTATGAACTTTTCCTGTTCCATTTAATTCCTTATCCAGTAAATAATGTTGTTGTACAAATTCTATTTGACATTCAGAACCGTTGACAGTAAAAAACCATCCACCGTCAGGATTATATTCAAACCCATCTGATAGTGCCGTAGAAAAATATTTAGGGGTTCCAACAACTTTATCCTTCATATCTAAAAATTGCTTAGACATGCCACCGACAAATTTAGGTAAATAATTAATAATTTCATTTATTATATAATGGTTATCAATATACCACGCTTTTCTACAAGTGCCGCTCCACATTACAACAACCAAAATATCTTCAGGTTTATACCCATGTGCAAAGGCTTCAGTAAGAGCAAGCATGACTTTTTTTTGTATCATTTCTTGCCCTTGACTTTGATATCCAGTATGGTTACATGTTACTTTAGGGTTTATTGTTTTCATATGACTAGACAATGCACCGGTCCATCCTGTGTATTCTCCGCCAGCACTAAAACTACACCCACCTGTTATTAAATGTTTTACCATGTTTCTTGTTCCTGACCAAATAAAGGATTTGTTAGTGCTAGATTATATTTGCGATAAAATTTGTTTCTATACGTTAATTCTTGTTTATGCTGATTTCTACCATCAAAAATACTTTCTACATAGTTATAAAGTTCTTTTGTTTTATCAGTATTATATTCTGGTAAAAAATTCTTTAAAAATTCATAGTGCATTCTTTGATTGGGGTGACCATCCGGTTTGTTAGATTCTGTATAATAAGGAGTGTTTGGTTCATCACCATGATTTTCTTTTTTTCCAAACCAATCATTTAATGGAGTATTTTCATCTATCATGTTTTGTATATCCATAATTTTACGTATTGATTCTTCATCATTGTATTCATTTTGCACAAGATAGTCATTATAACTTATGCCTAATAATATTTTATGTGGTATATTTTTTGTGACTAACAAATCTTTAATTATTTTCATAGATATCCAAGAATTATATACATCTCCCTTATCACTATGCATATTTTTTAAAAAAGATTCCATAGGTTCATCTTTGGAATTTTTTACATAAGAATACATATCTCCTTTAGTAATCCAACCTCCATCTTGTAAATAGTAACTATATCTTCCTATACCAGTCATCATTATCAAAACTGTATCCGTATCTTTATTAAAACTGAACTGATTATTTGCTTCTACTAACCTACTCATAATCAGTGAATTAGAGCCGCCGGGTTTAGCATAATTATAATACTCATCAAAATTAGCGCCGACTAAATCTGCCCAAGTAGCATATGCATAGCGGGTAAGACTACATCCAAAAACAAATAATCTTTTCATATAATTTTTTTATCTATTAAAAAATCGTAAGCAAGATTAGCAAGATAATGATGTCCTTCTACACTAGGATGAAACTTATCTTCCGAGACCATGTTCAAATCTAAACATATTTTTTGATATATTGACTCGTCATGCCCAAACAAAAATTTGTCCATATCTATTTGTTTAGTAAATGTTTCCATAGTATTATCATTATAAAGAATGAAATCTTCTTTAAACGCATTTACAAATAGATATGGAATATTTTTTGCTTTTAAGAAAGATTGTACTGAAAGTTTTTGAATATAGGATGTATGCAATGCCTCATAATCTGTATATAACTCAGCATAATATGCTGAATTTATATTGGCTGTTACTTTATCCTGTGACGTATGTCCGGGCAATACTGGGATCCATTTTTCATATGCTTCCATGTCTGACCAAAATGTAGTTCGTTGGATTCCGGTCCATGAAAATAATACTAACGTGTTACTATAACTATCTGCGCTTAAACAAACATCTTCAAACAAATAATTCATTGCTAACTTGTTTGATCCTGCATTTTGTCCTCTATTGCGAAGAGGTACGTTTAATTTTTTTGCTAGTATAGAACCCCAAACTAAGTCAGGATCAACACTATCGCCTTGCATAAAACTACACCCGTACCCTACAACTTTCTCTATCATTTTTTATATACTCCAATTTCGTATTGTGTTATCCCGGTTTGATTTAATGGTTTAATTTCAAATTGTGTATTCAACTCTATGCTATTATACCAATCAGCTAGCATAGGGAAAGTATCAATAAAGTTTTTACCTCTACGCTTGTCATATTGAGTGTAGAAACTTTTAAAATCATGGAATAATAATGTCTTATCATCAGTGGTATTTACATGTGCTTTATCCACTACTTCAATATAATCTATTAATCTTTGAATACTTGCTTTTTCACTAGGTTCTAAAAATTTATTTATTTGCTCATTACTAAACCAAGTTTTAAGTTGAGCATGGCATTCATTTTTAATATCGTCAGGTAGTGCTAATACACTCATATAGTTAGGCCAGCGTAATATGTTCAAATCTAATAAAGGTCTATATTTCCCGTATTTACCTTTTAACTCAATCATATCTTCAATAAAGTCAGTTAAACTAAACAACGTTAAATTGTTAATAGTCATCATCATAGTTAATGACCTAAACTTAGCATTCTCCATAAATGTAACCATATTACTTCGCCATTGCTTGTAGTTCAAGCCATCACGAACATATTCAGCATGTGTTCCATAACTTTCGTTACTAGTAAACAAATCAAATTCTTTAACGGGCAATGTATGAGTAATTTTTATTAATTTTTCTAATGCTTTATCACTCATTCCTAAATTTGAATTAACTGCAAATCTCATATTTGGTGATTCTGATTGATGCATAATTTCAACAAATCTCCAAAAGTTCTGACTTACTGTAGCTTCACCTCCAGTAATTCGTATCTCGTCTAAACTTTTTGATAATTCAGGCCACCATTTAAAGAAAGCGTCAGTATATGGGTTATCATCTAAATGTTTACCATTGGCTTCTGCCCAACTTCCGTCTGTTTGATATGCGCCTCCGCCTCCACCGGGCGCAATAAAGTTTTGATATGCTCCGTTTGTTTTCAAATCTTGTGACCACGTAGTACTATATCCTGCATTGCAATAGCTACATGCAAAATTACATTGACGGTCAAAACTTATCTCTAGTGTTTTGAGTTCAACATCTTGATCCCATGGAATATCTTTTAGTGCTTTTATGTCATTGTTGTTATAAATTATGCTTTTATAGACACGGTCGCTTATATTGTTTCTGGCTATATCTTCTACTTTCCAGCAATAGGCGCACTCGGCAGGCTTAACACCTTCTAACATCATCTTTCTAATTTCTTTTTTATGTTTGCTATTATGAATAGCTTTGGGATTTATAAGTATTTCTTCTTTATCTATGGGATGTGGCAAGGGATGGTGGCAAGAACCCGTATATCCAAATCCTAAATATATGCTAGCATTGTACCATTTAGCAGCACAAAAACTATCACTTATAGTATTAAGTTGTTCATCTCTCCAACGAATTAGATGTTCAGCCATTTTTACCACCTCGTGTTTCTTCATTCATAGTTTCGCATAATTTATAAAACTTGTTCATTTCAGGAAATGTAGTTAAGAAATCAGTTCCATGTCTCCTGTCAATCTCATTTACAAAATCATAGAATTTAGCACGATTAACTTTGGTGTCAATGTTGTCTCCGTGTTTGCGATTATTATTATCATATCCCATAATTTGCAAACAGATTCTTTTGAATTTTTCTAACTCATAATCTTCAAACCCTTGATGGCTATTCCAACTATGAGTAGCTGTATTTTCAGCAACGTAATTCATTGCGGGTATCAAATATTTCTGTATTAAATCCTGGTCAATGTATTGAGCATCTAAGAATGAAGGGCTACGCAGATATGGGGTGTCAATTCCTACTGTTGCATAATGATCTGGGTTTTTAAGTTGTCTTACTACAAAGGGGTCACCTGTATTATTCAAATTAAATCCCATTTCAACTTCCCAATCAGCACCTTGAGCATTATTATTATATTTTCTTTTTAATTCAACTTGCCATTCAAGTAATTCTTTTATACTAGATATACTGAATATATTAAAGGTACACATGATTGTGGCACGTATGTTTCCTATCTGCAATAGTTGTTCATAACGTGTTTTTAATAATTCAAAATCTAATCCAGGTCTAGCATATTCTGCACGTTTACCCCAACCATCTACACTAGTAAATACTGTAAACTTTTTAACGCATTTATTACTTGATATAATTTTTGCTTTTTCAATAAACAAATCCCATAATTTTTCAGGAGCACATAAGTTAGTATTGATATTAAACTCTAACTCTGGATTAGGGTTCTCAATAAACCAATCCATACTTTTAAATGTTTCCTTAGTAAGTAATGGTTCACCGCCTGTAATTCTATACACCTTTAAGTGTTTATATGCTTCAGGAAACCATTTCCAAAATGCATCTAAGTACGGATTGAATTCGCTATTCTTATATGCCAAATCATCTAGGTTCTTTTGATACCCTTGTGCCCACTGTACGTGATTAGTATTTTCTAATAATTTGATGGGGCCGTGTTGTTTTAAATCTTCTACCCATTTTGTACTATACTCAGGTCCACAGTATGTACATTTGAAATTACACACATTGCTAAAATCTACCTCAAGGTATGTTGGGTAGAAATCTGAATCGGGATCACTTGCTTGTATTTCATCATGCTTTGCTAATGCCCATGGCTCTAAACTTTTAAAAAATCTATCACTAGGACTATTGTTGTTTTCTATTCTCCAACAGTAATCACACTCTGATGGCTTTTTACCTTCAAGCATTTCTTTTCGTGCTTGCTTTAATTGTTTAGTATTAAAAAGTGCTGCTGGATTATTTTTTATTTCTTCAATTGGTATATCATGTGGACTAGGGTGATGGCATGCATGTGTCATTCCAGTGCCCAGATGCATAGTAACTTGTGTAAATTTTGCTAAACAAAAGCCAGGACCAGTGCTGTCTAATAATTCTTTTGTTTTTTCTATATTTACCGGGTTATTTTGAATTCTATCAGAGCCTACATCAGTTAACCATATTATGTCTTTAACTTGTTTTTGCATTACCAACCTTCAATCTTTCTTATTACATCCATCTCTCTCACTAATGGACCGATGTTGTACTTATCAGCATTATAGTGTCGCTTGAAGAATTTGCTTTGTTCGCTACTCAATGTACACATTGGAAATCCTAATTTATCACTTAATGCTTCACCAATCAATGTAGCTTCACGTTCTGGATCTCTATATTCTTGTTCTTCCCAAAGTGTTATATAGTTATCAAACCATTGTACATTAGTGTGTTCCCACTCAGTTAACATAGTCATGTAGGTGCCGAGTCTAGCACCATATATAGCCCACATTCCATTCTCAACATCAGCACCTACATTGTGCCAAATAGTTAAGTTGTTTAAGTTGCGACTAGCGACGGTTTCCTTAAAGGTATTGATATCAGGTCTTGCACCTTTATCAAGAACCATCTTTACTCCTTCTCGGAATCCAGCACGCCACGCTTGAAACGGAGTATAATTAGGATAAGTAGTAGAATAACAATCATGCATTGCCCAATATAAATTATCTTTTCCATCCATACAGAAATCAGCAATACGTGCTATATCTCCGTCTTTTTGGTTTTCGTGTGTTTTCATTTCACGCACATACGTTTTAGTCCAGCTACTCATACCGCCATTACCGTAACGTAATCCATTAATACTATTAACAGCTTTCCAACGATATTGTGCAAATTGAAATTCGGATCCTTTATCAGTAAAGTCTAATTGTATATTAAAGAACTTCTCATCAGGCATATTATCACCATCAATAAGAATAAATCTTTCAGTATCTGATGCTTCTGCTGCGGCTTTATGTGCAGCATCACTACCTTTAACACTATCAACACGCTTTGCCCAGGGTACCATGTTCTTAATCTTGAGCCAGAATTCTTCTTTTTGTGGCTCATCATAACTTAGATAGATACAGTCTAAGTCTGCCACATCTACGATATTAGAGTTCATATATATTTAATTTCCATTTAATGTGATTGGCATCGTCAACTATTATACTCATATCTTCTGGATGACAAGTAACCCCTTCACTATCGTCAGGCATCAATTTACTTACCATAGCGTTTGGTCTAGCACGGGATATCTTCCCGTCTATAACCACTAGATCAGGTCTTGCTTCAACAAAAGTTTGTGCATCAATAACAATGTACTTGCCCTCTACAGATTTATCCCCTGAATAGCAAATTACTTTACCCTTGTCATCGTAATATAACCTATACTCCGGCGGTATTAATTTAGGTGCTTCCCAAATAATAACATAATCTTCTTCGGTCATAGTACTATCTTATCACAAAAATTCTTCACATGATAGTGAAATGGATACTGCTGCGGAACTGTCTGTACTCTAATCTGATCGGGCAAGCATTCATATACAAAAGTATCAGTCCAGTTTTCAGTCACATTATTATTAACAAATGCTTTCATATGCACCATACTCATCTCAGTAAACGCAGGCATTGTAGTTTTTTCTACTCCCATTATATGACAAGCAATAGAATAAACCCAGTCTGTAGTAACTAATTCTGTTTGGTTGCATTTCAATATCCTCTTGTATTCATCCCAGTTTTCAAATATGTCTTTAACTATACTAAAGAATTGATTAGCAACATCAGATTTCTTAAAGTATGTAATTGCATTATATACGTCTGGTAAGTTGTTATCATCTATGAATCTGCGATACACCCTTACATCGGATATTTCCTGCATGAAATTTCTAATTGTACTGGAAACTACAACATCTCTGTTTTTAAATACATCCCACCAATGGTCTATATTGCGTGGAATATACATATCAGCTTCTAATTTGATTGTATAATCATAAGGACTAGCTTCATATACTTGCCAATCATTTGCAAAGCCACCTAGATCACCGTGCGGCAACATATCAGTTGTAATGATAGTTACGTTAGCATCTGGCATTACTCTTAATATGCTTTTCTTTAATGTTTCAGCACACTTAGTATAGCTTGTAGTCTCAGTGTCCTGAGCCATTATTACAAAACCTTTATTCACTGATTAGCTCCATAAAGTTTTCTTTGTTCATAACATGAAAATCAGTATCTTTGATAGTGATATATTCTTTACGAATCTTTCCGCGGTTCCAATTATCAAACATTACTGTATATTCATTATTAAATTCATCATCATTGTTTCTGTACACTACTGTGTTTTTTCCCACATGTAATAAGTTCCATGGGATTACATCTTCTTTAGTAGTAAGATGTCCATTAACTATTCGTGTTGCTAATGTTAGTCCATAGTCGTTACGAAAGGTAGATGATATGAACCCGTGTATATTTGAGTAATGTTCAAAGTTCTTTTGAACCATTTCTAAGCAATTGAATATTTGTTCTACTCTTTTTGTTTTCTTAAACATAATTACAGTTGCCCACAATGTTTTAAAGCTACGGCCACTCAATAGTTCTTGTTCGGCGTTTGGATACATGATAAAACTAGTAGTATCATGGCAACAGAAATCAGTGAGCAAATCAAATGTTTTTAGTAGTTTGTTTGAGTTGACCATGTAATCTGTATCTAGTAAGATAGTTTCATTATATGGGCTTAATGCATACGCACGATATCTTCCCTTGTTGAACCATACTCCCCAATCTCTTTTATTGGTTTTATCAGCATCAGCTATAATAACCTTATCAAATGTATATGTTTGTTGTTCAGGCAATGAATCATTATCTGTAACTAATGTTACAGGTAGATCCAAAAAGTGATTTACTCGTTTAGCAGTTGCTACTGCCATGTCATAGTAATTATATTTTGGGCTATTGAATGCAAAAAGTAGTACGCCTCTACTCATCTTTTCTTCTCTAATTCAGCCCATTCTTTATACCATTCTTCCATCACATTTTTGTAAGTATCGGAAAGTTTAAAAAGTAAATCAACTCGTTTTACTTTAACTGGATTATCAAAGGTGTCTATTAGTATTACCCATTCTTCAGTAGAAGAATTTAAGAAGTTAATGGTTTCTAGATTGGCGCGCCAAAGTCCATTTTGATCAGCAACAATAAATTTACTGTCGTATTTGTCTTTTAGATAGGCTTTGGCTGAGTTATGATTGAAGCGGGCTTTAGCTTCAGTGATTAATGTCTTTGTATCCATGAGTACTCCTATGAGTATTTAGATGGATACAAAGATGATGTGAAAAATTATGAACCTGTAACTGATCCGGTTACAGAGATAGTACCCCAACTATTAGCTAAATATGTTGTTTCGGGTGCTTGTGCAGTTACTGTGGTAGCAGAACCTGTTCCAACTGTTAATCCATCAGGAACTTCATCCCAAACTGTATAGATAGTAACTGTGGCGCCCGGGGATCCATTACTTACAGCGATTACACGAATAAATGAACTTAAGTATCCTGATGGGCCAGTTGATGCTAATTGAGTGAATACATTAGCATTACTAGTAGTCAGTGCATAATAACCTGTATTAGTACTAATAGTAGGAGAGTTTCCACCGCCCCCAACTTTAGTGATACCGTTGAATGATACACTATTCACAGTTATTGAGCCAGTAACGGGTGAACTTAATACAACTGTACCAATATTAGATGCTAGTCCGTTATATAATGTATTGATAGAAGTTGCTGTATTTGCGTGTGAGCAAGTAACTTTTAGTTGTCCACCTGCATTGAAGAAATATCTAGCAGCGTTTGCATTGGCAAAAGTTATAGTATGAGTAAAGGTAAGTGCTGATGACCAGGTACTAGCATAAGTTGCAGTATTAGCGGTTGTGCTACCTTGACTTGCTGCATTTAATCTACTAGTATAAATTGTAGTTAAGTTGGTTGGTATTGCAGACAAGTAAGTAACTGTGCCGCCCGCTGCAGGTGCAGTAACTGAACTAATTGATGTTCCTTGATGCGATGCGGAGTTTGCAGTTTTATTTACAAGATTGGCCCATTTCGTAGCGGTAACTGAATCACCCACTGCCACATTTGCTTCTGCTGTTTGACCATACCCAGTGTTGGTTCCGCCTGTTGCCCAGACTGCATTTAGAGTTCCAGAACTTGTGACCGGATCTCCACCTACCAAGGTGTTATAATCTGATGCTGCGATTGTTCCGTATTGTGCGTAAGTCATTTTTAATCCTTATTTAGATACAGTAACAATTGCTAAAACTGTTCCAATAGTAGTTGTTGTTTTGTTTTCTAATGCTCGTCCGATAACGTTGAATGCAGTTGCTTCGCCTGCTTTAGCAGCACGGGCTATTCCATTACCTGCACTAACTAAACGATCACCTTTCTTTACTATATCGGTGACTTTTACTTGAACCCGGCCTGTCATAGCCACTGGCGGGTGAGTTGTATTATCTCCTGCACCCGAATTCATTAAATAAGCAGCAGTATCAGAGATAACACCAAAGATATCTTCACTCAATTCGTATCTTACACTGGTAATTTCTTTTTCACCGCCCAATTCAACTACTGTTCCTGCATCGTAGAATGCATCAGCTTCAAAACGTTCTGCTAAGTCAGCGTAAGTTGCTTGTAATCTACTACCGGAAGTCAATGTCCAGTTTCCAGTTAATGATCCTGCTGTACTATTTGCACCAGATGTGATATTTGCTGTAGTAATGCTTGATATTGGAGCTGATGCATTTCCCAATGTTCCGCTAAAGCGTGTAATTGAATTTGAACCAGTCAAGTAATCATAAACGTTGCCGTTATTGTAAGTACCTGCAAAACTAACTACAGCACCATTAGCATAGTAATAGTTATCTGTTCTAATACCCAATGATCCACCAGTGTAACCAATTTGCAGATTACCATTTTGAACTAATAAACTTGTACCAGCTATACTATTTGCAGTGCCACCGCCGTTTAATGTCCAAGTACCTTGTAGTATTCCATTAGTAGCATTAGCACCAGTAGAAATAAGTTGAGTATTAGTTGTTCCAATATTAGCGGTAGTAAGATTTCCGGTAGTTATATTAGCATTTGCACTTACAGATATGTTAGTAAATACTGCATTTGCCCCGGTTACTGTTCCAGTAGTAGTAAGATTTCCTGCTGTTAATGTTCCAGTAACGTTAACTGTTCCGAACGTGGTTGTTCCACCGCTGCCTGATTGTGCTAGTGTAATCCATGAACTTGCAGTAGTAGTGCCATCTGCTGGACAAACGCACAATGTACTAGCATTTGTGTTATACCACAGTTGACCCTGTAATGGGTTTGACGGAGGTGAAGCATTAGCAAAATTTTCTAGGGCATGAACAAAGTTGGTATCCAGATAGGAACCGTACCCTGCGTAGTTTCTACCCGGTAACGCTAATGAGGTACTGCTGGTATTTATAGTACCGTCAGCAATGGTAGTTAAAACTGTTCCATTGCTTTTTACAATTGTATATGCCATTTTAAAATTACTCCGATATCTGTTATTTATCTTAAATTGTTACTAAATTTGTCAGACTTTGAATCCTGACAGTATAATCAATTTGTATTTGTCTATTTAAACTCTTTTGAACCGGGTGAAAAATCACATGGGTCAATAATCTAGTGATAGTTGCTCCCGAACTATCAGTCCCGTAATTAGCAAGCAAACCTAATTCATCAAAAATATAAGAACTGTCGGTTTGTGTACTATTATCAAATGCTGCTTGTCCAGCTGGTTCACCGTAATCTAACAAGCATTGTACCAAAATATCTGTATAATACTTCCCTGTAGTATGAGAAACTGTCATCTTGTTGCGTGTAGGATCCAAATTAAAAACACTTGTATCATCTACGATTTTAGCGTAAGTTTGATTGTATAGTGCTGCATTTTGCCCGGTTACGTTTGGGGGCAAATAAGTAATAACTCCGGTCTCAGATACGCTTGCGCCACCGTTCCCAAACGCCATTTCATAGATTTCCCCGTAACCACGACTGCTTAATGTGTCAGCAATGGCCTCAGACATGGTTTCATAATTTATAGCATTTTTCTTGTCTACAAATATTTCCCCATTGTTAGGGTCATAGATTTTGATAAATCCTTCTACTTTATATGATAGTGTTATTACTGACATTTAATTATCGCCTCGTGTATGTACTAAGACTTCCTTAGTATTTGGGTCCGTTATCTTTACGCTGGAAGAAAAGTAAAAACCCCCGTGTTCATTGGGTTTTTTCTCCTGTGCCACGGGCGTTTGTTCTTTGTTTTCTTCCAGTTTTTCGTTCATATATTTATTTATCTTTAAGTTCTATCCGTTCTTAAGAAACCTGCTCCCAATGTGTCACTAATCTGCAACGGATCGCCCTCAACTGTATTGTATACATAAGAATTCCACGCAGAAGAATATAGTACGTCTGTCATACGATTATTTGGAACCAATCCGTATGCTTCAGAATATAACGGAATATAAGTCTGTGTACCTGTGCCGTTTGTTCCGCGTTGCAAATCACTGACTGTATTGTTGGTCAAATCACATTCTCTGAATCCAATTTGCTCCCCATTGACATATAATAATCTACCTTCAACTGAAGTGATTGTCAATGAATCCCCAACTGAAACTTGAGCAGAAATTTGCAATATTGGAGCGGTATCTACAACAATTGTTGAATAATTTACTGGGTCCACTAAGGTAGAAGTTGTATTGTTATAAACTGTCAAATGACATATTACGTTCTTATTAGAAGTTAATCCAATATTATATAACCCGTCTACAGCAACTGGACACGTTACATCCTGAACAATAGTATCGGTTATACGACTTACATCATTTAAATAAATCAAAGTATCAGTGTATTCTAATGGGTGAGTTAACCAAGTTCTAGTCTGTGAATTTGCTCTATATACAGATGGCTGATTGCTTGTAGTTACATTTAATAAATAAGTTTCTTCATTTGGAGTAGCTGTTGGCATCATACTAGTTATAATAACTACATCGCCTGTTTGTATTGTTGTCAAAATACTTAAATTGTTGTATTCGTTCAATCTTAAAGATGATGCCGGAACTCGTAAACCATTTACAGTTACCCATAATCTATCAACATTGATTTGTTGGAATTGAGAAACATTTACTACACCAGTAGCTGTTGTTAATGCAAATGTTGATTCATCTGGATAGCGAGTTTCGCTAATAGTAAATTCTTGTAAACTACTTGCAACGCCTGTTGTTCCTGAATCAATTGCATCAACTGTAATTATATCATCTACAACGTAAGTAACGGCTGATGTACCTGCAACAAGATTCCAATCTGTATCACCCAATACTACAATTTGATACTGATAACCTACTACAAAATCATCCGCATTTGTTGCCGGTGTAACTTCATACACATAATATTCATGCTGTGCTAAAATATTACCTAATATATCTTCATTTTGAGTAGCGCCAAATTGAGTAAAGTATACCGGAGTTCCATGTATTAATTTAGTTCCGTCTTGTACAGCAATTCTGTTATTAGTAGAATTTGTTCCAATTGTTACAGTAGTAGCAATAGTAAACAATTGATCTAACCATGCATATCCACCTGAGATATATGCAGATATTGCAACGACCGGGTAATTAATAGCTCCATATGCAGGATTGTATGGATAGGTATACAAATCAAATTCAGTATTACTTATTATTCTAGCATAATATGTATTGTTGTTTAACTGGGTTGATCCAACTACACCGTCAATACGAATTAATGAATTTTCTGTTAAACCGTGATCAATTCCAGTTATAACTCTAACTGCTACTAAGCCTCCGCTGTATGCATATAATGAATTACCTGAGGTATCAGTAAGTTCAATTATATTACCATATTGATCTTCTATAGTAAAATGTGTGCTATCTAATAATGCTCTAACAAAATAAACTTGTCCAAGTGTGCTGATACCACCTAAATTAGTAAGTAACACAGTGCCGGTTCCCGCTGCTGCTGAAGCTGCAAGCACGGTGAACGTGCTACCTACTTCATATGTAACACCGGACGTTAATGCAATGTCATTCCATTCAGCATTAGTAGTAGTACCTAAATCAATAATTTGATATTGATAACTGTTTACTATTCCTTCAGTAACTCCTATAATTGCTGCTTTAAATATTATATCTTGGCCAACAGTTAAAGTAGTTGTAGTGCTACAAATTACCGAATCATCTGCTGCTATAGTTCCTGAAACAGTAATTGCGACAGGAGTAGTGATAGAATTATCTATTCCAACTATATTAGAAACAGTTAACCCGGCAACCACGCTGGTCATTGCTCCACTGTCAGTAGTAACTTCTAATGGGAAACCACCTACTTGAGTTGATATAACAAAATCAGTAGAATTTAATATTTCTGTTATGTAGTATGTTTGTCCTGCAACAATTCCACCTATTACATTTTCAAATACAAGTGCGCTATTAACTATTAATGAACTGGTTGATCCAGAAGCCAACGTCAAGTAGTTTAACGTTTGGTCATATAGCACGACTGCCGGACTATCTTCATCAAATGTTGCAACAGTTGGGGTATCTTGGTCAAAACTACTTACTAAATGAGTGGTGTCGCTAATAGTAATACTTGATGCACTTACAACTGATCCAGTAATATTATATTGTGTATTAAAATATTGACGTTCAGTTAAGTTATATGTGGTTACTGAAATAACATCTCCATCAGATGGTGGACTATAAAATAATATTGTATTATTAATATCATTTATTGTGTATGCAGAATTATTCTGTCTTACCCCATTAATTTCCACAATTGCATTTGTTGGGTTAGTTCCTCCCAAATAGTTAGTCAAAGTGAATGATGCTGTTCCAACAGCATCACCGACAAATGTTTCTACTATTGGCAATGTATAACCATACTGTATAGGCAATGTTTCACCCATTAAAGTATATGCTAGATAATCTATAGTAACATCATAATCTGCTGCTAGCATAATTGATGCAGTGACACCATTATCTGCTAATCCGATTGCATAATCATTGGTAATGAATATTGCTCCGCCGGTTGCATCAGATAATTCTAATGTATCTCCACCTTGAGTTTCTGATACAGTAAACTCATTTGCATCATATACTGTTTTTACATAATACACTTGTTGTGGTACAATTACGTCCCCAAACATTGTATTACTGAATACGATTGGTTGATTTGGTACCATCGTTCCGGTTGAATTGGTTGTGATAGTATTAGTAGTTGATTTTGTTCTAGTAACGATACTAGTAGTACCCAATGTCAACGGAGATCCATTGTGATACATTGCAGGGGGAGTCCACACAATACCAGTACCCACTTGTATAATTGCAGTCATGGATCCTGTCGCATCAGCCAATGCAAAAGTATCACCGTTGACAGTCAATGATATAGTAATTCTGTTTGTTGAACCACTAATAGATTTAACATAATAAACTTGATCTTCTACAATATTACCAAATACTGTTCCGCTAAATGTTATTGGACTATTCAACACAAAGTTTTCTACAGAATCACAAGTTATCGCATCAGATGTTCCGTTAGTTAAAAGTGCAATTGCTTCCAATGGTTCAGTAGTGGGTCTAATTACCCCTGATCCTTGATATATACCAGCAGTATAATTTGCATTAACATAAATTTCATGGAAGCCTGTTGTTGAATTTAATCTGATAGGATCAGTTTCTGTATTTGCTTTAACTAATTGATCTCCATTACCAACTTCATATACGTCAATACGTAAAGTATCAGTACCTGGAGTAATGTAATTAATAGGATTATCTAATGTTACTATTTTATTAATCCAATCAACTGAATAATCAATACCTTCATATAAAGTGGTGCTTAATCCAGTAGCGTAATCTATTACAAATACACTAACTTGAGTTGGAACAATTGTTGCGTTGACAAAACTATATTCAACTTGATCTCCTGAGGTTGGAGTCAATTCTAAAGAAACTACATTGTAACCAACATGTTGATATATTGTTTCATCCCAGTTTGTGCCAGGACGAGTATTAGTAATCATCGTAATCGTATCAGACACTATGCCTGGTACCATTTCTTCTGGGCCGTAACCTGCTGTAAATGCATCCCCCTGTACGGTGTACACAGCTTCTGGAGTTACAAAATTAGCAGTTGATGTCCATGTGGTCAGGTCGGTACTTCTCAATACAGTATTGTTTAAACCAACTACTACATATTCACTATCATCATTGTTCCAAACAACGCTTTCTAGTGTTTCGGTTGTGTCTGTTGTTTGAGGTGTCCAGCTTTCCCCAAATATATCAGAAGTTAAAATGACACCGTTTTCACCGAGAGCAACAAATACATTGTTAATACTATCCCAAATGATGTTAGTTAGATTATCTATTAACCCGGAAGTTTGTGCAAACCAAGTTGTAGAATTAGAACTTGTGTAGATGATACCGTTATCTCCTACTGCTACTATTGTTTGTTGGTTTCCAGCAATAGCATTAAATCCATATATAGTAGCGGTAAAGTTAACTTGTTGCCAATTTATTCCATTAGTACTGTTATAGATTAATGCTACGTTAGCTAGAGTAGATCCTACTAGTCGTTGTCCCAAACCAACTGCAACAAATCCTGTATATCCTGTGGTACTTGCATAAGTGACACCATTAAGAACATTACTTACTGCAACAGTATTGTTATTAATTGTAGTAGTAGTCGGTAACCTATAAGTTTCTACCCAATCTTTTAAATTTATAACATCAACACTCAAAATAATAGTATTTCCTACCGCAACATATCCCAAACTTTGTCCATAAGAGACACTATTCATTGACAATGGTATAGTAGTAGCAGTTAGTCCAAGCGGAGTATATGAAGTGATTGTACTCCAATTTATGCCATCTTCACTAGTTAATATAGGGGTAGCACTATTGTTACAAGTCATAACATAGAACACTCCATTAAACAACATATCAGTGATATTAATAGTTGAATTAGATAATTGAGTAATAGCCCAGGTCTCACTGGTTGTACTTACATTAATTGAAGAATATGATGTGGTATCTGCTACACTTACATAAGTTAATCCATTCCAAACAACAGCTTTCAAGTCTAATCCAGTAGCATAGAACGGTCTATCAGTTAAGATAGTGTCTAGTGTAAATTCTTCTGCCGGAGCAAACGGATTACCTAAGTATGTTGCATTTGGATATGTTATTCCAGTTACTAGTTGAGTCAAATCAACCCCTGGCATATTTACAGTAGGTTGATAGTATCCCATGATTCTATCTAATGCATTCAATTTGTTATTGCCTGCATCTAACAATTCCCACTTGCCAAAGATAAAGTCTTGGTCATTATTGCTAATAATACATTGATATAGACGATTATTATATTTTACAACAGATGCATCAAAGAAGAATGGTTCTGGCAATAATGCAAAGTCTCCTGCCTTAGCCATTGTAAATGACAAGTTTGTTGCTGTGCCTACATTAAATGATGCACCAGCGATTGTTTCACTGATAGTTAATGTAGGTGTTAATGTCTTGATATAGTACGTAGTTCCTAATTCAATATTACCTGCCAATGTGCCAGTAAAGACGATTGGGTCATTAAGATCAAACCCTGTTAAACTATCTACAGTGATATCATAAGTGTCAAGTTCGGTTACAGTAGTTGTTGTTATTCCTGTATATGGGAAGTTTAGTCCGCTTACTGCAACCGTTAAGTTAGAATTTTCATATAATTCTAACTGAGTTTCAGAATAGACTTTAACATAATATTGTTCTGTTGCGCCTGCAGGAGCACCACTTGCAATAGTGCCGAGTATTCCGCCTGATGAATTAACTGCCGATACCTGTAGTGATAAATTATTTGTAGGAGTAGTTCCGCCAATAGCAGTTCCTAAAATAGTTATAATATTAGTTTCTGCATAGCCGGTGCCAGCTGTGGCAACAACAGCTTGATATCCACCTAATATATAACTTACATTAAATGTTGGAGTAGTTCCTACTGATTGAGTTAATGTTACTAATCCAGTAGCATCAGATAATGTATCAGCTACCGTTAGATAAGGTTCACCTGTACCAGTCATTGACCCACTGTCACCTAACGTATCAAATTCTGATCCTGCAGGTGATTCAGATATTGTGAAATCAGTAGAATTAACAATATCTAATACATAATATACTTCATCAAGTGATACTCCACCCAATGATGTTCCACTAAAATATATTGGCATTCCTTCGTATAATACGTCGGTGTCAGTACATCTTAATCTATTATTTGAAAAAGTAGCGGTAACTGTTATTGATGTTGTTCCTGTACCAGTAACTGTATATGGACCGCCGGATGTAGTTAATCCACCGATATTACTAGCAACATCAAAATCCATGTTCGTGTAAATATTAGTTATTCCACCGCTGTTTGTAGTTAAACATACTCTATTAACTGTAGCCAATGTAGCAGTAATATTTCTTTCTATTAAATTAGAAACAGTTCCAGATACTGAAGTGTATTCCCCGGATGTTTTATACAATGTAAATTGTTGTCCATTAACTTGTCCGGGACTTACTGGCAAGCCCATATTTAATGTCATTGATCCTGTTGATGTAGTTAATACTACAGTATCAACCTGACTAGTAACAGAGCATGAGCCTGAATCAGTTGTTAAAACAACTGCACTTCCATTAACAGAAGCTGAAATAGAGAATGTTGAATTGCCAGAGAATAACTCTCTTACATAATAGATGGTGCCTTCAACTATACCACCAAATGTTGTTCCGGTAAATATAATCGGATCATTTACTGATAATCCCAATGTTGTATTACATGTAATTGCATATCCGGATGCATTAGTTGCAGTTGCAGTTAATACTAATGGATCATTGCTTGTAGACATAGTGAAATTCTGCAAGTCAATGACTGTAGTCACATAGTAAGTGTCATTTTCAACAACACCGCCAAATACGTTTCCAGTGAAGAATATAGGAAGACCTTGATAAAATCCTGTTGTTCCATTTTCCCCAATAGCATTTAATGGTATTGTAATGATATTATTTGTAGAACTTGTTCCTGTTACTGTTCTAATACCATTATAATTAACTGTCATTATTGCAGTATTAGTTAACTCACCTACATACAAAGTAAGCCCTGCGGTTCCAACTGTTGCAGTTGTCAATGAAAAGGTAGCGCCCGGTACACCATCTGTATCTACTGTGGCAGAAATTGTAAATCCAGTATCTTCTAATAATGTTGCGTCTGATGCTGTACCTGTGCCAGATCCTGTGCCAGTTGCAGTAAAAACAACACCCACTGTATTAGCACTAGCACCTATTGCCACAAAATCAGTATTACCTACTGAAACAATCGTATAAACTTTTCCGAATACAAAAGAACCTGCATCTATTATTTTAGGTAACTTAAGCAATGACTTAACATAATATATTGTAGTAGATTCAGGGGTAACACCAATTGGAGTTGACGATACGATTGGACTACCAGCTGGAATTGAACCAACAAATTTCACAGGCATACCCACATAGAATCCTAAGGTAGAACCTAACAATGCATCTACTGATGATCCGCCCGTACTTGGATTAATTCTTATTGCATTAGGGTAAGTTGCAGCGGGACCATATGTTTGTATAGTATCTCTTGTTCTTGATGACCACTCTAATGTCTGATTATTTTCTACATTTAAGATTGAAAATCCAACCCCTTGTGCGCTTGCTAAAATTGAACTGATTGGAGGGCTTGATGCTTCTAATGATATTGAAGATGAAGATAATCTCAAACTATCGTTGAATGATCCAGCATAAAAAGACCCATAATAACCGGCTGGTTCCCACTCAATTACTTGAGAGGTATATGAGGTTCTATCATAGCGTAAGGTTATTGAATTTTCTCTTGTTGGAATAGAACTTGTTATGCAAGATGCTACTGCTCCTACTTTTAATGTTTGAGTTCCTGAACCCTGACTAGTCAATGGCACCCTGTCGTGATCATTTAATAAAGTAAAATATGTATCATACAATGCAATAACAGTAGACGGGGTAGTTTCTAAAACTCCAACATAATATTTTTGTCCATCAACTAATCCACCTATTTTAGTAGATCCGGCTGGGATATTATATATTAATAAATCTCCTGTTTGTAATAATGGTGCTTCTATTTCAATAGTACTATTATCAACATTAACACTTGTACTATTAAATGTAATTGTAAATGCAGGGTCAATTTGAATTGTTGGGAGAACTGCATAGCCTTCGCCCGGATTTAAAACTTTAACACCTATAACTGAATCTAAACTCATTATAGGTTCAAGTTGTGCAACTACTCTTGGTGCAGGATATACCGTAGTGTCAATATATGCAGTAACTCTAGGAGGTTCAGTATATCCTCTACCTGAATTCAATACTATTACTGCTGGCAAATCAATATATATTTGTTCGCCGGGAATATGTTGTTCTATAGTAGTACTATTATATCCACGAGCCAATCCTAATAATTGATTAGTTAATAAATCTATAGAACTGTATGCAATTTCTTCTGTCCCAATTAGTATTGAACCGGTTACTGGAAAACCATTAACATTATCAACATACAGTGAGTTAGAACTTAATGAAACATACGATGCTAATTTAGTAATAGGATAATTAGTCTCACCTGCTACTGTGTTTTCTACTCTATATCCTATGCTCAATCCATAATTACTAAACCATTGGCTATAAGGAGCAGTTTGCCATATTGGATCAGTTGGCAAGAATTGGTTGTCGCCACTTGGATTAGCATATACTAACTCAGGAGATATGAATTGCTGTACAGTTGTGTTAAATTGTGATGGAATGTCAAAGTCAGTTATGTCTCCTTCAAATACATCAGTTTTTGTATACTTGAATAAGAATTCTTTAATTACTACGTGATAAGGTTTAACTTCATTAATATATCCTGCCAAGAAGTCTTGATTATCAGAACGAAATACTTCCAATGGTAATAATTCTCTAATAGTATGTGAAACATCCATCAATGAAGTTTTGTTTAACCATGGTAAATAATTTTGATTTTCAACAGTTTCACTTTGAATATATTCAAATAATAATATTAAACTTTTATTTCTATGAATTAATAATTCATTGGTATATATTTCTTCATTCAATGCACGAACTATGTTACGTGTTTCTTCACTAGGATATTCATCATATAAGTTTGTATCAAAGAAATTATCACCAAACCCTAATTTAGCACTTGGATAATCCCAAAGATAGCTACTGAACTCTATTGTACCGTTTGTTAATCCAATTCGTGTCCAGGTACCATCAACATTATAGATGTATGTTTCGCTATTGCCGGCGCTATTTGCTACTACAGTAACAATTGTGCCCGCTGCTACATCCAACGTAGATAAGTCTGCGTAGATAGAAACCTGTAATGATGATTTAGTATTATTATTATATCCTGTTGCCCACCAGTTTATGTAATTCCAATAATTTTTAGTGTCATAGAATGTGCCGGTTTTTGATAAAAATGCAGCATTTCTGGTTTCAGTTATAGGATACTGTGCTAATATTTCATTCGCATACTGTAAATAATTCTGTAATGCACCAAATCTGTCGTAGAAGAAACCTTGTCTTGGCTTAGCCAATACACCTGTTTGTACTAGTTTTGGCAATAGCGGATTAGGAACCACTGCTCCAAAATTATCTACGCCACACATACTATCTAACATTCTATTGTATAGACTAGTTGGCTCTGTAATCCCTACTGCCCCGTGATATTGATATGCTGCGCCTGAGCCCGGAAATCCCGGTAAAAAGTCATCAGCATAATTTGCTCTAATCAAACTATATTGATTATGTGCTACATCATCATTGTTTGCTGTTGCATATCCAATATGTAATGTTGTATCATTTCCATTAACATAATCAAAACAGTTATATAATCCAAACACATTTGGTAATAACGGTGAGAAATAACTAATGCCAGTTCCCTGTGGGTTAGCAATATATAATTGCAATGTAGTGTCAGCTAATGTCTTATCTCTGCGGGTAAACACAGTATTAGTGTTTCTTGCCCAGAAGTAATAAACAGGTACTACTAATCCCTCAGCATTAATTACGCCTTGTACACTATAATCAGTTGGACTAAATGGTACACCAGGACCTGGATATTGTGCCGGCGGCACATTGCTTACAACCCAAGAATAAACTGAAACATCACTTCCCGGGAATACTCTACCCCACCACTGACTGTTGTATGTTACATCATTTTGATGATAATTCATAAATCTAGTGTTATTGGTATTAAACCAAATCATGCCTAATTTTTCAGGCCCCCAAACTAAATTACCCTGGGTATAGCTAGGACTATTATATCCAGCTGGATCTACATTAGATATAACATCTATATTTTGTTGTATAGCCCCCAATAATTTGCCTTGCAAGGGATCAAAATAATCTAAATTCTCTAGTGTTTGATTAGTGCTTGCACTAAACAACTGAATAGGCCCTAAACTATTAACATCAACAATTGCGCTTGTACTTCTAAATACTGCCCAATCAGGTTCGCTACTTAAACTTACATAAGTAATTACTTGTCCATTGGTGTCATTGGCGTTAGTTGTTGGCGCAAAGTTAGGAGTTCCTACAGTAACACGATTATCATTAAAATCTAGCGCAGTGCCATAGTATGGTTGTGAGCCGTAATCTAAATCTTTAGCATTTGTGCTCTGTGCATATACAAATTTGCCCGGTGCAGATAAACTTTCATTATATGTAGATAAGTAATCAAACATATATACTGCACCTGCATTACGGAATGTATCAACCCATTGTGTTGCGTTATTGTCAAATACTGTATCATTGTCTAACTCATCATCTGTGAAGTCAAACGTAGTAGCGGCAAATCTTGCTCCAACCGGTGCGCTTGATATAAATGAACCTGAATTAGATTTATCAAATTTTATTGTTGTACCAAATTGTGTTCTTCCTGTAGGGTGTGGACAAGTTACTACTTGTGTTTCTGTAAAGACATTTATGCCTAACTCAGCAAACGTAACAGATTCTACTGCGGTCAATGATAGTTTATTGTTCGGGGTGCTTATGTCAATGTTTATTAATTGAATGATTAATTTGCCATCTAATGCAGTTGCATTAACATTAGTTACCTGTGTTAAATTAATTGCTTGTGCCGCGGCAGTAGCATTACCAACCGGCAATGAAACACTATATCCATTTAATAAAATATTTCTAGGTGTAGTTATATTGCAGTCACTAGTGCCTATAATTATACCGTAACTTTCTCCACCATTGGTGAATCTATGTACCGCACCTTCATAATTTTTACTGTTCAATTCAAATGGTGCGCCGACTAATATTTCATTTGCAAACTTGTTAGTATCTACACTTGTTCCAAATTCAACCCCAACTCTTGGTGCTTGCCCGTTATCTAGTGTTTGTGCTAACACAAAATTTATACCACTAACATTAACAATATCACCTGCATTTAATAATGGAGTAGAACTACTATACATATACAATACTGAACCAATAACAGCATAGTTATTATCTTCAATTAGAGTTCCGTTAATTGTAACAAACAATGGAGTGGTTTGTACAGTAACTACCATGCTGCCGCCAGATTCTGTATTCAATTGAATTGGGGAAATTGCGTCACGAGTCAATGCAACTCTGAAAGTAGTTGCTGATGGTTTATCATAAACATAATAAACAATATTCTCACCTAATGCGCCAGATGATAATAATGTGCCGGAAAATATTACAGGATCTCCTACACTAAACCCAGCACTACTAGTAACTGTAATCCTGTCTGTAGTTGCGTTAGTTGCTGTTGCTGTTTGTGTCACTGTGGTGGGAGTCCATGCTAATGACAACGGTAAAGGAATATACCGTTGACTAGTATTTTGTATTTCAAAGTTTTGAACTGTTCTATCAAATACATATGTATACCCGTAGTTTTCTGTTGCACCATTGTAATTTTTAAACGGAGTGCCAATGACCACTGTGTCTCCGTAATAGTCAGTAGAAATTGAATATCCAAACTTATCGCCAGAAGATGTTAAGCCTAAAGTGTCACCATCAATAATATACATAGGTTCATATAAATCAGTAATAGTTGACTTACGATAAACATGAACACTATTATTGTCAATGTCAGATATGTATAACCAATTCTTGTCCCCTGATAATGTGGTAGAACTACCCCAATTTGTTACGCCTCCCGGGGCAGCTATTGTCTGGTATAAATTAACTGTATTAACCAACAATGTAGTTATTAATTGATATATGTAAACATTGCTAGAACTGGTTGGTTCAGATATAACAAACAAGTCGTCTGTATAAGAAATAGTAGAACCAAAAGATGCACCATGACTAATAGTTTGATTTAACAAATATGAATCAGTGATTGGATCGTACTTATATCTGTAAACTTCACCTGCATCTGCATCACCGATTAGATAACCCATGTCAGTCGTGTATGCAACTGCGCTACCAAATGATTGACTAGCTGAATTTAGTATTTCTTTTTCAAATTGATAATTTAAACTCTTACGGAATACAGCCCAGCTGCCGTCGTTGTTTGTATCAACCCAAACTTTTAATTTATTAAATTCGTTATCTAGTAATGGCAGATCACCAATTTCAGGTGCGGTTGCCACACGTTGATTTTGCATTTTAAATCCAATGCCCAACCCAGTAATATTACGTATGCTAGGGTTTAGTGCAAGGTTGATAATAACATTGAATGGATCAACTACTGCTGCAACAATATAATAATTATTAATATTTGTATCAAAATTAACAATTGCAAATAACTGATAACGACTTAAATTATGTGCTTGGCTAAAAGTAATTGTTACTGTATTGTTTAAATTATTTTTTGCATTTGTAACAGCACCTAAACTAGCAGGAGTAAATACTTTCCATTCAGATAGATAATTTGCTAGCCAGGCATAGTCACGCACATAGAACTTATTAATTGGAACTAATGTTCCAACTGAATTAATAGCACTAGATAATCCAGAATAGAAATAACTTGCCATCTTAACATCGTTGAAATTAACATAGCCAGCACTAGGTAATAATGTAGATGGGCTAGTTGGCTCTATTGTTGGCAATACATCAACATTAGAGATTGGTCTGCCGTAATTTGTAATAGAGTATATAGGTACTTCTTGTTGTACTCCGGCGTTTGGCACCCCATTAGTTAAACCAACAATAGAAGGATTGCCTGTTAATTCACTTTGTTTTAATTGGAATTCAATAAAGTTATCATTTAATATTCCACCAAACTCACCTGATTTTATTGCCCAATTTTCATAAAGATCATAGTCAATTCCACCCTGTGCTAATGTTGCACCTTTAAATGCGCTAGCAGCATTTAGTGTACCTTTATCTTTAATCATGTTTTGATAAACATTAATTTGTGTGATGTCAGTAAGGTCAGCCAAAGCCATGTAATCTCTTGGACGATATCCAATTAAACTGAAACTTAATAAGTCAGCATCGTTTTCCAAATTAGCATTGTTTATATCATAATACAAAGTGCTTTCATATGAACGTGTTTGACTATTAGGTAACAATCCCTTTTGTATTTCGTTATAATCGGTTCTTCTCCAATCACGTTCATCAAATATTTCTTTTGCCTGGATGATTGTTAATGCCGTCCAATATTTGTTTTTATATTTGACAATTGAACCCTTGGTATATTTTACTTCTCTAGACCATTCAGCAATATTGTCTTGATTAAGGATGAAACCATATGCATCCATTGTGCCGTCCCAATCAGCAGTCTTTGTTCCACGAAGATAAATTCTATTTTGACGCAATCCAGTAACTAGATTATAAATAATATCATTGAACAAGGTTACATTATCAAACACAACACCATGTTCAATATTACTAATATTAAATTGTCCGTATGCAATTGTATCACCTTGATTTAATGGAGTTGCATCAAAAATGGTACCATTACGAACTACAGATAAATCAACAGATTGAATTGGATATAAGTTTTGATTTAATACAAAATTCAATTGTCTAAATGTTAGCGGCTGAACAATATAACTATCTTTGTTAACTGTAAATGTATTAGCGGATGGATTTAATGTAGTGATACTTCCTACATCCCATCCAGTTTGTGACCAATATAAAAATTCAGCAATCATTTGTGACCAGTTAACCGGCACTCCATTTTCTATTTGATCAAATTTTACACCTTGATTTTCTAAATATTTTCCGTAACTAGACAAGAATTGAGCAACTTCTTGCACAGTATAAAATGTTGTACCATATGGAACTACTTGTACAGTATTGCTATAAGTATTGGTAATTGTTACAGTGACTCCCTCAACCGTAACTCTTTCAGTTTGCCCGCCGTAGCTAGGGGTCAATGTTTTAAAATATGCATTAGTTTGTGAATTGCCAAATATTCTAAAACATGTTCCCTTTAAAGGATCATTATCAATTGTTGCGATTTGTATAACCACACCACTATACACAATTCTATCAAATGCTTGATTATCATATAATAAAACGCTATAACTTTCATCAGGAATTAACAATGAACTGTTGTTACTGTTTGCTGAACTTTTTTCAACATAGAACTTTAATAAGTTTTTATCACTAAACCCAGCTAAACGATATACTAAACGAACATCTAAATTGTCTAATAATGTAGTAATATTTGTAGTTGCATCAACCCCGACTTGTTTTTCAAAGTCAACTATCCAATTGATATAACTAGTTGCGGGAGTTCCATTTCCATATATTGGAATATTGTTAACTACCAGGTGGCTTCTGTTATTAACTAGATATTGATCAAATTCACTATTGTATTTGTAATTGTCAACATCCACTCCTAAATTAAAGAATTCAGCCGGTTTAGTTAATGCTAATATACGCATCAAATCAAATGGCCATGAACTACTTCTACGATAACTAAACTCAGTAGGACCTACATCACCCACTTGCCAATTGTTTCTGAAAGTGTTTTCATCATAATTACCCACAACAGAATCTAATGGGGGAACTAAATTTCCACTACTGTCAACTGGCAATATATTTAACAACCCATTACGGACATATCTAGGCAATACAACACCGCGACCAGTAACAGGGTTAATAGTTCCCCAATCTTCACCGGCAGCTAAATCTCCCCACAATACTAAGTTATCACTTGTGTATGGTGCTGGACCGTAACGAGTTACCCACCAATCAGGTTGATTAGCATATCCTAACATTTCCCATGGAGTAACATTTGGGGTGCTTGTATCATAATAGAATAGATACATCCCTCTAAAATATCCTTGTTCAATGGGTTCTCCATTTATTCTATTGCCACTATTAGTATAGTTGTAGGAATATTTTCCATTAACTGAATATAATTGTGTTTTATAATCAACCCTGTTCTGACCTACCCAATTTAAAAATGATTCACTATATATTTGCAAAAACTCAGCATATGAATATCCTGTATTTCTAAAGAAGCCAGGCAATACTTCATATGCTTGTATTGGAATAGTGTTGCTTAATTTTAAATTATTATAAACACGAGTTTCAAACTCAAGTAATACCTGATCTCTAAAATCTTCTAACTTTCCAGTTACTGAATTATATTCTCCATATAACTTATTATATGAACCATCATGCCCAACTATAAAATATGTTGGTACAACATAAGCAGTATCTAAAGTTACGTTAGGTATAGTTGCTGGATACAATCCCAATTTAGTAGGAGTATTTGGTGCAAAACTTCCGTATGTCTGATTATATTCATTGATAATGATCTGGTCATTTTGCAATAAATCTTTAGTAACAGTCAATGCCGGCGAAGTTGAACTTATTGTATAATCAACATTTTTTATCAACTGAGTTTGAACCCCATTGCGAACTAAATATACCAATATTCCATTGTAATTTGCAGTAGCATAATTATAGATGGTACTTAATGGATAGATACTTACATCTAAAGAATTTGCAAAACTATAAGTGTTGGTAATATACGGTGCCTTCTGAGGCAACATATCACTCCAAAAGAATGAATCACTATCAGTACGCGGAGCATTCATTACATCTAGTGCATCATCAAGCATTGCTGCTGCTGTCATGTAATAACTGTAATCAGTGGTGTTAACTGTATCCATTAATAAGTTTTTAAAACCAATATATTGTCTGCTATTATACAATATTGAGTTAAACAAATTATGATTTTGTTTGCGTAAGAAGGTGCCAGGTAATACTAATGAGGCACCATTTTGAATTATTCTATTGCCCCATGGAACTAGATTACCTAAATCACGATAATTGTTAGGACCAAATACTTCTCCGGTTGTGTTTGGATTATTGAAGAATATACTTTGATATTGTCCGCGTATATCACCAATATTAGCAGTAGTAATATCCTGATTTAAAGGATTATTATTCAAATTGATAGGGGTTTGATAATATGCAGTTTTACTTACTTGATCGCTCAATACCAAAACTTGAATAACGGTTTCTATACTATTAATAGTAAAAATAGGGATATCTATAGTAGTAGTAGTATCAGTAATAGTAACAGTATAATCAGTAGAAGGCAAATATGTGTTGTTGATATAAACTTGAACTAATGGCCAGTTTGTTGGGATGCTATAGGTAGCAGAAACATCACAAACAAACTCTGGATTTAAATCTATAAGGTTCCAATTAAATTCAAATACTTGATATTGTACACTAGGTGATACTGCTGTTTGCCATCCCAATTCTCTTACATACTCAGTTCTAGTTAGGTAATTAAATATATAGCCGGTGTTTACATTTTGTGTAATCGGGGAAGTTCCATCTACATAAGTAAAAGTTTGACTATTTAATGTAACATCAAAACTTATATCACCTACGTTATCTACAGAACTATAACGCAACGGGAATCCCAAAACAGAATCATTTGGGCCAGTACCAATGCCATATGCAAATAATGTACAACCTGTAAATGAAGTACCTAAATAATATTCTGGATTACCAAAACTTATATTATTGCTATCCAACACATCAAATTTAGGTGGCTGATTTACGTTTGTTTTTTGTTGTCCAGCATTCCAATAAAGTCCGTCAAAATAAAAGTCTTTACCTCTATTAGTATACCCTCTATATACAGCAGTTTGTTCATCTGCCAATACTAAACCATCTTCTGCTTCAGTAAGAGTAATGATTGGAGTAGAAGAACCCGAGATGGTAGAAAAATGTGAAACATATATTTTGTTTCTAACTTCTAAGTTAGTATCTGATGCAAAAACAACACGAGAACCCTCAAACAATGCATAGTTAGATAAAGGAGTATCAGCCGTAACTACTGATGCTACTGAAGTTGCTGAAACAGTTGCATTTGTTTTATCCCATGAGACTGTTATAACAGTATCTGTACTTACTGTAGTCACATCTGTAATAAAAGTAATTGTTGGTAATAAATTTGTAGAATCAGATATATACTGACCAACTTCAAATAATCCGGACACATCACTAGTTGGGATTGTGATTGTTGTACTATATGGATATATGCTAGTAGTCATTGTTCCACTACTAGTTGTTAATGAAAGACTAGTTCCTAATTTAGTAGTTGATATTGTAATATTATTACCAATAACATTAGTAATGTAGTAAGTAGTACCAGAAGCAATTCCACCAAATACTGTACCACCAAACACAATGGTATCATTAATATGAACACCGGTTGTATTATTTAAAGTGATTTCATTTGATACCGCAGTAGTTGATGTTGCGGTTTTAGTAGTAATTGCACCGGTGACTGGTGCAATAGTTGCATTGTATGTAGTGTATCCAGCAACGTCAGGGTAATAGTTAGTTTGTCCGGCTACTTGACTAAACGCATCAGTAGTACGGGTATCTAAGAAATCTATTGGAGGTTTTCCATATGCCCCTGAATCAAATAATCTTAAGTTTGGATAAAATTCAATTATTGGACGATTTGCTTTATTATTCAAAGTAGCCAGTTGAGTAACCAAGTCGGGACTGTTGTTATACAAAGCAGTAGCACGTATCACATCAATGTGGAACCAACGATTACTTCTTGACCATGCATTTTTATTAATTGCATTTCTAGCAATAGTTATATAATCTTGTTCAACTGGAATATTTAAACTTGAATCATAATTACCAACATCATATGCTAATGTATCATATGGGATGTATGTGCCTTCAGAGAACAACCCCGGGGTAACTAAAGTTGTTACTGGTATTAATTCAATAGCAGTGCCCACACCCTCAACATAATATTCTACGTTGTTATAACTTTCTGGATATATATCACCCTGAAATAAAACTTTTAATCCATTACTAAACACCACTCCATTTGGTGCAGTATAGGTTGATCTACCTAAAATTTGAGTTAAGATGTTTAACGTATTAGTAACATTACTATCTACAATCTTTAATACCCCAACTTTATTTGGATTAGAACCATCTTGATAATATAGTCTATCTAATATTGCACTATTGTATGGGATAGGTGATATGGTTCCTATACTATTTCTGTAAAATCCTATATCAGCAAATTGAGTACCAAACAAAGGTGTTATTATTTGATTATTTGGTATAGGTGCAGTTGGGGTCAATTGAATTTGTGGATTAGCTTGATCACCTAATAAAGTTATTGTATAAAAATTTTGATTTACTGTGGTGTAATACCCACCTTCATAATTATAATTAAAGATTGATGTTCCGGGATAATCTGTTGTATTATCATATGGTACCCCGCCGCCCGGGCTAACTGAACCGCTTGTCTCTTGATCATATGTTGTTTGATCATAAAATTGATTTACATAAGCAATTTCATCTTCGATGCCTGTATTGTAAAACATCACGGTTAATCCGTTTAGTGCGGTTACTCCGTCAATTCCACCAATATCATTTACTAATGCTCCGTTAACTTGGCTGAAGGGAAGAGTAGATATTACTCCAATGCTTGGCCCAAGCGGAAAATTATATTCATTAAGTGCATCTTTTTGCGGAACAGTAAATGTTACTATACCATTTTCTGCTCCGTTATTAGTAACCCCGTATACATCACGAGTTTGTACATTGCGTTGTGTTGGACTATATCCAGTAACGCCCGGTGCGCCTTGAATCCAGAATTGACTATTTTGATTAACAGTAAATGTATATGTACCACCTCTCAATAAGGTTAGTGATGGATTAGAACTAGGAGTAGTAAGTGTTTCAGAAGATATTAAATATTCATTTGATAAACTCTGAACTACATATGCTGCTGAATTATATACAATATCGGTGGCAACAACTACACGCTCAGGCCCTGTTGGCAACCAATAATATTGGTTAAAGTTAATAATCTTATCTAAATTAGTAAATGAATCCCATGAATAAAATTCACTATTGAATAATCTATTGTTGTTATCCGTTAATGCACCTTCTAATTTTAGTGAATCAATTATACCAGGATAACTAATAAAATCTGTAGCGGTGGTATCATTTTCTTTTAAGAAAGCAACCCCTGGTTCTAATTGATAATCTGTTCTTATCTTTGTTGGTTCAGTAACATAATAATCATTAGCATTAATTCCATAACCAAATTTACTACCAACATATCCTTCTATCTTTTTAGTATTAGGTTGTGATACTAACTGATCTAGCGTTGCTGCTAGAAACTGAGCATTGGTTGGTGTCTTAAATATCTCTGGTAAGAAATTTAATGTTCTAATTCTTGTTGCCATCTTTAAAATTCTTTATGTTATATATTACTTATGCTATCTGTAATTCGGCGGGTGTAAGGGCAGCAATAACTATTACATCATTTGCTGTTGCTGCATTTACAAATATCTCATATGGTAAACATTTAATTTCATACAAATCACCAAATGCCATTGTAGGATCATTTGGTACTAATACGCAAGAACTAACGTATTCTCCTATCTGATTATGAATATATGCACTCAATTCACTAAAATAAAACGTGTCTCCAAAATTCCAATTATTAATATTAAAATAATCATCCATTGATGCTAACACTGCACTACGAATTTCACTATCGCTGGCGTTTGTATTAGAATTCTTAATAACTTTAATTGTTCCTCTTAATGCTGCTGCTGCTTTAGGACCAAACAATGGTTTAAACACAACACTATTTAAAATAGCACTATCACTTAACATTTTATAATCTTGTATTCTAGGATAACTTTGACTTAACTCATTTATAGTGGGTCTAGTTGGTATAGGAACCGTGTCAGTTGTATCTTGTATCCAATTTTGATACTGAGTATAATATGCTTGTGTAACTACGTATAAATCAATAATATTAGTTGTGGCAGGATCAATACGAGTAGTGTTATTACTGTTATGACGATATTGGAATTGTAATCCTTGACGACCAGGTTTCATACTATATTGTGGTTGTGCAACTAAAGTATAATAGGGAGTAATAATTGTAGGATCTTGTACAGTTATATAAAATACATTATCTGTGTAAGCATAGAATAGTTGACCAACCGGATATTCATATTTTACAACTTCTACTTGAGTTTGTGTTGGATATTGATATATCACATCAGATGATGCTATCAATTGATAACTAGTTAAGTTGATAGCATCTTGAACTTCTTCAAAGAACGCATAGATACCAATATTGGTATTACCAGTAACATACCCAGTAACTTCATTAAAGAAATCTGGATTTTGTATTATGGTTCTATCGTTTGTATCAATACATGCAACTTCAACTTCAAAATCATTTATATATCCATTTGATTGAACTGTTTGTCCAATAATGCTAGCTACAATAGCTTGGTTTAACGGATAGTTAGAATTTGGTTGAGTATTTGTTACTAACATATTTACATAATCTTGTAGTATCTTACCGGTAAATGGATCATATACTAATTTGCCTGCTTCATAAGTAAATCTAGTATCTGCCACGCTACCAAAATAATAAATCAATGAACGATATGTTACTGTATATCTATTGTATCCCGTACTATTAAAATTAACAAAATAATTATTTGCATTATATGCTTCAACACTCCAACGATTTTGTGCAATAGTTAATGAGTTATTGAATACTAATGAAAAATCTTGTTGTAAATCAATACGAGTCATACACTCATTGATTACAGAATTAGGCAATGAATTACTAAATGACGGGATAACAAGGGACAAGATTGCGTCTGTTGGAATATAAGCATTTAATGTTATTGGACCGGTGCCATTAGCAAATGCACCTGCACCATTATTATATCCGTCACCTACTACATTTAATACAGTAGTCCAAATGTATGTAGCGTCGGATGGGCCAGCGACACCATTTACTAATCTATTGTTAACATCAAAATAATAACCAGCCGGTGCTGTAAATTTTAGCATTGCGCCTTTTGTTATGTACTTTGCATTGTATGTTGAGTAAGTTCCAACTGGTATTGGATTCTCTCCGCCGTTAACAATGTTATAAAAATAACCAGTCATACTATTAGCATTAACTGTTTTGGTTTGCCAATAGGTAGTACCATCGCCCGATGCAGTATTGATATTATATCTTGTATAATATTGAAGATAATATTGCAAAGACCTATTATCTTGTAATATAGTAGTTAGTGTTCCGGTTAAGAAAGTAATAATATCACTGGTACTATTAACAACTAATAATGCATTACCCTCATTGTTGTTCAAATATATTCCACCGTCATTTGCAAAACTATTTGTACTAGAATATTTTCCAGTCGGATCTAATAAATCTAAATTCTTACTTATACCAACACTACTACGATTGATAGCTTTTGATTTAATAATTGAACTATACAAGGTGTATGGGAAGTTATTATAATCTTCTCCATTAACCATGCGATTTTGAGTATAATAACGACTTGGAGCACGTTGTTTAATATCAGCCAATGATTCACGAACTTGTGCATTTGACACAGGAAGTTGTAATGCTAGCTGAAGTGTTAATGTTTCAATACGACCAACTCTACTTACATAGTTGATGTTAACACTAATGCCTTGCATTTGTGTTGGGTCAATCGTATATGTTAATGCGTTGCCTGCACGAACATATGCTCTAAAATTACCCACTGGTATTTCACTAAAAACTCCATCACCAAATATATAACTTACTTGATCATTAAACCCACTACCAACTGAAAATATTTTATTGATACTGGCTTCTCTTTGAAGATATGCATTTGCATAAACATTTTCTACTTGTTTCCACAATCCAAACAATCCATTTGCCTGGCTTATTTGATATAACCAAGTATCGGTATTGTTAACCCCTTGAATATCTATATCAATTGTTTGATTAGATATTTGATTTTGTAAAACAAAATCAAAGTTTTGCAACGTGCCTTGTTTGAAATAAAAGAAGAATCCAGTATTTGGACTACCGTAACCAAGTTTGTCATTACGATATAACATATTGAATCTGTTTGTGGGTGCAGGTGGCAATTCATAAACATAATCTTCACCAACAGTAGTTACACTACACAATTCAAAATTCATATTCATTCCGTTCACATTATTTGAAAACGGAATTGCAGGCAAGCTACCTGCAGGGATTTGTATAGTATATTCGTCTGTCTTAACTCCAAGAATCTGTGCTGAATTACCTGGCACACCAACTCGTTGTGTGTTTACTAAAGCAGCATTAATAATGGTATTATATTGTTCTAACCAATATGAATTTGCAGGATCATTCCACAATATTGTAGTATTGCTTAAGTTAAATCCATTCAAATCTGTAATATTTTGTGTAGTGCTGATACTAGTGACTTTTAAATAACCCTGTGAAGTAAGATTTCGTTTGGGTGTATAGCTTACTAGATTAGCTAATTTGATAACTGAATCTCTACGTTCAGCCGTATCCATGAAATTTTCACGGGCATTTAAGTCATTACGGAAGGCAAGACCCTGTCCCATAAACGCAATAACATCTAATAAAGCAATGAATTCTGAACTTTCAATGTAGTCATTGAACGTTTCGGGATAATATATACGCAAGTAATCTATAAAAGTCTTGCGTAATGTTTCATAATCATAACTTCTAAAGTCGGCCTGTTGGAAGGTTTGATAAATGGCTTTCCAGTCATTTACCCCGAATAATGCTGATTGTCTTGAACTTGTAGCCATAAGTATTCTCTTTTAAGTATTTATCATACCTGAGAACTAGGGTTTTTTAGGGTTATTGTAAAACTGCTTGATTTGTTGAATTATCAAAGAATACATTCAAATCAAATGCATTATTAAATGGTGCGATAGCCATCTCTAATTCAATCAAAATTCCATTTTCTTGAGGATAAGAATATACAGAATTTAATATCATTCTAGGATCTTGACTAGCAACTCTGCGTATTTCGCTTTCAAGTTGAAATTGAGTGTCTGGTGTATTTGGTTCAAAAACAAACGTCCAAAGAGTAGTTCCGTATCCTGGATTACCTACTTTTTGACCTTTTTGTATGTTTAATGCATTGATAAAATCTTGTACAACTAGTGGAGTATCTACTAATTGAAACTTATTCCCAACTATGACGGGGGCAACCATTGATCCTACCCCGCCGGCGGTACCAAACGGGAGGTTAGTAGACCTTGGTTGAGATCCGTTTATTGAACTATATCCTATGTATGCTGGCATATTTTATCCTGTAATGTATTTATTAGCTTATGCAGCAGAAGTAGTATATTCTCGCAATTTTTCTAGATTTGCCATCATTATTGCTCCGCCCTTGTCTACTTCAACCATAGCAGCTACTCTTAATCTTTCTCTTTCAGGATCACCTTCAGGTAAAGATTTTTTAGCCTCTTCATACTTTGCAAGAGCAGCATCGGTTATAGAACGTTGAGCCGTTAACGGGATATCAAGTTCTGCTTTTAATTTATTAAATCCTTCTTTACGGTCAGCTAGCTTTTTCACAGCATCTGTTGCTTCAGCAGAAACAGCACCCGAGAAGTTTGGTAATGCTATTTTTTTGTCCCCCAAGCCTGCTTTAATTGAAGCCTCTAACTCACTTCTATCTACTGTACCTAACCCAATGCTTGGCATTTTTATTGGGTCAGCACCTGCTGTGTTAAGTGAATTGATATTTGATGCTAACTGTGCTGCCAGTCCCGGTGGCAATCCTGCACTAGCAAGAGAAGATAGTTTATCTTTTCCTGCTGCTAGGGCGCCGGCTAATGCTCCGGAACCGCCGGCTACCTTGCCTAATACGTCCCCTGCTGCTGCGGATGCAGCAGCGGTTGCTGATGTGATTGTACTGTTTAATGCAGCTGCCGGGTTCATACCATTTTGTGCAGCAGTTGATAATGTTTTTGCCATATTTCCAATGCCTGCTATACCAGGAGGCAGATTACTAGCAGAAGAAGCAGCATTTGTTATTGCTGCTATTGCATTTTGTCCGCCTGCCAAATTACTTACTCCGCTAGCTATGCTGCTAGCAATAGAAGATGCTCCATTTGCTATTCCAGATGCTACATTAGTTACAGCGTTAGCTGCGCCCGATACTATATTACTAACCCCACCTGCTACACCGGACGCTAGACCGCCAAGTGTTGATGTTGCACCGTCTACTAGTTTTCCTGCTATTCCTGCAGCACCGGTTACAGCATTTAATGCTGATCCTGCAGCGCCGGCGACTGCACTACCTATGCCGGATAAAAGAGAGGATCCGCCACTAGTAATTGAGCCAGTTAAATTAGTAACACCCTTAGCTGCGTCAGCAATTCCACCTAACCCAGACGCTCCGGCAGCCAATGCCGCTGCATTTTTTTCTGCGATAGCTGCTAAATTTTGTGGTATACCCGGGGCAAAGTTCTTGAATGAACCTGTAATTGCTGAAAAGGCTGCACCTGATATTCCTTTGGCTTTGTCAGCTAAACTTGCTACCCCTTCTCCTACTTTACCTAACATACCTTCTACCCCAGCAGTTATAGAAGTTAACTTGCCTGTTACATTTGTTGCTAAATTAGTTGCAAGATTTCCGCCAGCCATTGCACTAGATACTGCGTTTCCTATAGTTGATGTAAGTTTTGTTACGTCTCCCAATGCACTTGTGACCGCGCTTGTTGCACTACTAGCTGCATTTTTAACAAAGTCGGCAGTTGGACCAACTCCAACTGCTGATGCTGCTGATACCATTCCTGCTATAGTACCTGCTGATTCTCCGCCGGTAATTGCACCAACCTTAGTCAATGCAGTTTGTGCTTGTTGTAAATTAGCTTTAGCCACATCAACTTGTGCAGCAACGTTAGTAGAAATTTTGTTAAGAGTCTCTGCACCGGCTGCACCGGTAAACAAATTATTTGTCATAGCAGCAGCTACATTAGAACCATTCTGAACTAATCCGGTTACTAATGCTGCGGCTCCTGGTTTGATTACACCGGCAGCTTCTAATTGTTGAGGGGTTTGTGCTAATGATCCAACTGCGGCATTAATCTTACCTGTTGCATCTTTTATAACACCTGATCCTGTTGCTACTACTGAGGCAGCGGTGCCGGCTGCTGAACTTGCTGCTGCACCTACTAATCCAGCGGTTACACCCGAAGTTAATGCGCTACTTGCTGCGCCGGTTCCCGGTACAGTTGATAATGTTGATGCACTTGCTGGATTGGCAGGAGCAGTTGATGCTGATGCTGTATTTGCTGCTGCGGTTGCCGGCGTGGGTGGTGCAGGCAACCCAGCACTTGCACTGGTTGTTACTTTAACATCTACCCCTTGCCCAGCACTTGCCCATGGCGCATGTGCAGGAGCACGACTAACAATAGATAATAAATATCCTGGGGCTGCTGCATATCCCTTACTCTTATCACCCAATGTATCAGTATGTGCAACTTGAGGAATTAGTGGCACTTCAGCAGGAGGATTTGAAGTAGCTCCGGTATTTAGATTAATCTTGTCTCCATTAATATACATTAGTTGACCGGCAGCATAAGATCCTTCGCCGGCAGTAGCCATACTCATTGATCCATTAACTTTAACAGTATACTTGCCCATTGTGTAACCACTATAGTTTTTTCCAACTCTTACATCATAATTATTAGTGGAATTTATTTTAATATTATCGGCGGCGATGTTTAAATCTTTTTTAGCATTGATGTTTATATTATTATCGGCATGTAAATTTAAATCACCCTGTGTTCTAATGTTTACACTGTTAGTAGAGTACATATCAATTGTACCCTCTTTACCTAATTCAATATAACTTTGTCCATTACTATGAATGATGAATAATGTTTGTCCATCATCACTCATTAATATTTGATGCCCTAATGATGTTCTAAGTCTAATGGATTGATCTTTACCAACTACATCACCGTCATCCATAACTAATGTATGTCCGGCTCTACGTGCAACAATTTTTAAAGCGTCAGCGTCTTTTGATCCTGATTGTTTAAGAATTGTATCATCAGTAAATCCACCTTGGTATATAGGTCTACCGGGTGTACTGACACCCCATCCAACCCTTGAAGGTGATTCACGTAATGCACTACTTGACACTGGGCCTCTTACTGGATCTCTAAGTAAACCTTGTTGAAAATATATAGAAGCTGCGTAACTATGTACTGGTTTTGGTGCATCTAAAAACCCTGCACCATCTCTAACTTTTGCATTGTTTGTATTTAAATTAGTGACAGGTAATTGTGTTGCTCCACCATAACTAGTTGCTTCACCTCCGTTGAATATTACTGGACTAGATAGTGTGTTGGTTCCAATAGCAGGAACCATTTGCAACAATTCCGGATTAATAATACTACCAATGTAGTATCCATAGTTTATATCACCATTGATAAAGATACAAACTACAGTACTACCAATATCAGGGGGACTATACCACATACCATATGAACTTGGGTTCTGCGTATAGCTTCCATAATCTTTTTCTCCATTGGGTCCGCTTGGTCTAGTGCTACCTAAAAACGGGCTCATGTATCCTACAGTTGTCCAGCTTTTGCTATCATTTGGATCAAGCCCGCCAAAGTCTGCAATATATACATCAATTCTGCCGCTGCGGTTAGGATCAATATTGTTTTTTACAACACCAATGATGGGGCTATTACGAACAACTCCGCCGCCAGAGTCATTCTTAAAGTTTTTTACTTGTCCAGTTGGTTTAAAATTATCGGTTGCCATATATTTAAATTATTAATTATTCGTTAAGGTCCCGCGTCACCGTCTGCAACTTGTCCATTTTTTGTAGTAATAGTTATAGTTTGATTTTGTGAAATTTTTTGCATAGGATTCAATACGTTAGAGTTAAGCAATGCTACTTCTGCTTGTTGTGCCGTGGCCACAAACGTAGAAGCTGCTGCCAATGCAGTAGATGGTGTTAATGGTGATACACCTGTACCATCTGCTATAGTAGGAACACTTGCATTAGAACTTCTATTTAATCTATTTGTGTCAACCTGAGATTGATTTCCTCCTGCGGCAGCTGCGGCTGCGGCCGCTCGTTGAGCAGGGTCTCGTGACATTGGATTAGCAGCCTGTTCTGAAGCCTTTACTGGCTTTGCGCTATTAAATGTACCAATAGTTCCTGTCAGGTCTTGTTCAAATTTACCTTTACTAAACCTACTTACTACGTCATAAAGCATATAACTTATGCCGCCACCTCTACTATCTATATCTTTTTGAACATAGTCAGGATATTTCCAAAATATTATGCTTTGATTAATATTCATTAATCCAGTATTAGTATTGTAGTCTTTTGGTTCTCTAAAATTTATTTCAATATATACTTGTCCACCATTTGGATTTATAGTAAAGCCATCTGAGCCATTAAATTTGCTATATACTTGAGAAATACTTGAAGTTGAAGTTTGCATTAAATAATCCGGATCACCTATAATTGATAGTTTAACTTCTGACCATGACCCCGGATCAGTTAAATTTGTAATATAATTATTTTGTACCTCTAGTGATTGATTTTCTCCCCCTTGTTTTATTCCATTCGTAGGACGTCCCTGTTTAGTAACTACATCAGCTTTCCCCCCCTGTGAGGCATCGGTCCCGGGCGCTGTTAGTGAATTAATAAAATAATTATTATCCAAAGATTGTTCATACTTTATAATTTCACTATTTTCTCCAGTAAACCAATAGTCATATCGTTTATGCGGTCCGTAATATGGAGTGGTATTGCCAATAGAGGTACTTAACGCCATTGGGGTATCATATGTTTCAATTATATATGTAGTTTTTAGTGCAAAGTCTCCTACTTTATTATCCCATCCCAAAACTTCTATTTGTGCGGTAACCATGTACCATAATGCAATTTTGGCTTCTTTGTTTGGATTTATTACAAGTTCTTTATTTTCCTGATACATCAACTGCATAGCTTCTGTCATAAAAGTACTTTGTGTAATGATAGAATTAATTGCTTGCAGAATCATAGTACCATTCTGAACCTGAACCATTCTTGAATTGGGGTCTGGGAGTCCGGTGGTTTTTGCAGAAGTACCATCATGTGATTGTTTGGTAGTAGTTACTTCGGGGTTTCTTCCCCATCTATGTTTATTCAAATCATTTGGGGTAACCATTAATGCAGTTTTAATATATGTTTCTGCGTCACCTATAAATTTTACATCCCATTCATTTGCTATTTCAATGGCATTTCCAACCATGCTTTTTTCAAAGTTATTTAAGGCAGTAATCAATCCTATATTATTTCCTGAATCAGGAGGTACTGATTTATTTGATGATCTAGATAATCTATTAACTTCAGCTTGACTTTGATTACTGTCTACCTGTAGTCCTCCTTTTAAATTATCATATACAGTTTTGCCTATAGTAGTGAGAGAGTGTGGTACTAGTCCTCGTTTAGTTTTAAACGGGGTATCAGCTAGGTTAGCTGCTTCTACAGAATAAACTACATTTCTGCCATCTATTTTCCAAGTAAGTTTAGTAATATAGATATCATAAAATCTTTGATATAAACCAAATGAGTTAGCAGTAGGATCACCTTCGGCTCCGGGTATATCTTTTGAATTTATTAATTTGCCGTTAACATCATATCCTAAAAATTGAATCCCCAATACAAAAAATTGTTTTGATGGATTTTTTAAATCTGCATATCCTTTTATTTTACAAAGTGTAGCTAATTCTTTTGCCGCTTCTTGTAGTCTTGTTAAAAATGAAAATCCATATGGTTCTGTTACCGTAAAACTTAGTGTAGTAGTATTAGTATTTGTTAACGTAGATTTTGAATTGATAGCTTGTGTAATTTTTAAATCGTCTATATAAAAATCATAATCCAGTGTTGGTGCTCGTTTTTGGCCAGGGCCTACTCCTCCGCTTTGTGCAATTACATATACCCCGCCGCCTCCCGTTAATTTTGCTTGTGGAGCAGACCCAGCACCACCGGCTCTATTACTATTGTCAATAGTATTAGCGTTTGCCGCATCAATACGTTGATTAGCAGCAGTCAATGCATTTTGAAAAGCATTTATATCTTTTTTACCAGATAAAACAAATGCATTATATGCGTCTGGCGTTATCATATATAGTGTTATTTGATATGTATAGCTGCTGAAATCACCCAAAGGATTTTTACGTATTCTGGGACCCGATTTGGTGCCTGGTAATTTTTTGCCAGCAACTTCTACATCGGCTAATGCCTGGCTTCCGTCTGCTTTCACCGTTACATCATTGTAGAGTTTTGGTTGTGGTGGATTACTTTTATCGTCTTGGGCTCCTCCCCCAGCAGCATATTGTTTATTTTGTTGGTCAGTTTGTTCTGGAGTTTTTGCAGCACCGGCGACTACTTCAGCATTGGTCTTTGCTGCTTCTTTCTGTATACCAGGCGCATCTGTTGCTGGTGCTTTGGCTTCAGCACTATCAATTGATGGTTTAGCACCGGGACATGCATTGAGTTTATCACGCATCTCTTTTCTGACAGGGCCGGGGCCGGTTATTTCTTTAATCCTAGCGTTTCCGTCTTTGACAAGGGTTATTAATGTTTGTATTTCAGATTTTATAGTGTCAGTATTTGCTGTACTAAGACCAAAAAATCCTTTAGAATCTTCAAAATTAGCAATCAGCACTCTTGTGTCCTCGTTAGCCGTTTGAGCCATTGCATTAACTTTTGCTGCTTGTGCATCTATCGCATCTAATTTTTCTGCGAACCCGGGACCGCATGGATCTTCTTTTTGTAATGCAGCTATCTCATTTGCCAATGGCACTTTTAGTGCATCTATTTCAGTTACTTTACTGCTTAATGCTGCTATTTGAGACTTAAGTTCATCAAAAGATGCCATCTTATATACCTAATACTTGTTTCAATAAATCTAACTTAGGTAAATATATTCCCACACCTGTTACAAAATCAAAATAAGGATCTTTTAATCTATTTGGATTTCGTTGTGCAAATACCCACCACAATCTACTATCAGCATACAAGTCATATGCAAGTAAGTCAGGGCGAAATTCATATGCAGTTGATATTTCCCAATAGATATCCGAAGGCTGCATTGGAATTGTACGATTTATCATTACATCTAAAAAGTTACTATTGTATATGTCTGTATTATAATACGGACTGGTTGCTGGGTAGATACTTGTTGCCATTACCAAAATCCTCCTGATTGTCGTTGCGATCCTCT
>Ga0214919_10000426_pt1 | contig 72055 bp, 69 predicted proteins | sample LL1503_MetaG_FD_177994 | JGI IMG/M metagenome (GOLD analysis project Ga0214919, IMG submission 177994) | Freshwater microbial communities from Lake Lanier, Atlanta, Georgia, United States - LL-1503 | ecosystem: Environmental > Aquatic > Freshwater > Lake | place: USA: Georgia | collected... | reverse complement strand
ATTGGTCAAGGATGATGCTTGCGCTGTTGTCAATGCAGCCACCTGTGCTGTGCTCAATACCGCAATCTGCTTGGCCGTCAAACCCACCACCTGTGCAGTGGTCAAGAAAGACAAGCTTCCTGTCGTCAATGCGCCTATGCTTGCAGTACTCAATCCAGCAATTTGTGACGTATTGAGCGCACCCACTGTCAATGTCGTCAACGACGCCGCCTGCGCTGTCGTTAATCCAGCCACCTGCGTCGCTGTCAATCCAGCCACCTGGCGTGTCGCCAACGCAGCCACATTCGCTGTGGTCAGTGCAGCAACATCCGCCACTTCCATTGCGCTGATCTGCCCTGTCGTGAGCGCTCCCAGTGTGGTCGTGTTCAAGGCAGCTACCTGCTCCGTCGTCAAGGCAATTACTTGTAAATTGGTCAAGGATGACACTTGAGCAGTTGTCAGAACTGAAAGTGTTGCAGTTGTCAAATCCGCAATATCAGTTGCAGTCAAACTTTGCACCTGAGTTGTACTCAGACTAACAATTTGAGCCGTACTGAAACTATTTAACAGGGAAGTCATAGCCAAATCCTTTTTAAAAAGTGCTTCAAGGTGCTTTGCACTCTAAAAGCCTCTACAAACGCCTAAATTTTTAACACTGCAAGCGCACAAAACACTTTTACTTGTGAGTGGAATCGTCCTCAAAAGCCATAACTTGAATGGCCAGAACATTTCTACGCACAAAGTCACTTTTCAGGCTTAAATACAAAAAACTTTGTTTGATTTTAGTTCTTGTCCCCAAATCAAACAATCAACTTAGCTGTAACGCTAATTGGTTGGTGAATCTCATGAAATCGAAATTTCAATCAAACAAAATACTGAATACTTAAGAAATCATTTACAAACTCACTTTAAGGTTCTCTCAACGACTCGTTCATGGCCTTGGTAAGGGGCCACAACAAGTACGACATGACGGTTCTTTTGCCCACCACTATTTCGGCCGACAAAGTCATTCCTGGCAACAAGCGCATCTTGTCGCTCATATTTCTAAGGGCCTCACTACCCAAGCTAATTCTGCTTAAATAATAGGCATCCAAGCCTTGGCCCATGGCGCCACCGTCTCGCTTAAATGCGTCTTCGCTCAAGGTTCTGACCTTGCCCTGCAAGCCGCCGTGCTTTTGAAAGGGGAAGGCGTCTAGCTTTAAGTGGGTGGCATCGTTCAATTTAATGTAGCCAATGTCTAGGGCGTCAATTTTCACTTCAGCCTCAAGCTCAGACCCCAAGGGCACCAAAATAAACATTTGCTCTGCTGCCTGTACAACTGATCCTTGTGACAATTTGGCCATGTCCAACACCACCGCATCTACCGGCGACACCAAAGCCACCAGTTGTTTGCGCTTGTCGGCTTTTTGCAACTGCTCTTGAATGCCATCCCGCTCGCGGGTGGTCGACAGCAAGTCTTCCATGGCCTTTTGGCGCCAGCCTTTAATAAAAGCCATTTTCTCGGCCTGCAAGGCCGATTTTTCGCGGCTCAATTCGTGCTCTTTGCTTTGCGCCAAGTCTAGTTCGCGCTGGCCTGTTAGGCGGCGCTCACGCGCTTCGAGCAATTGCAACCTGGCACCAAATTGCTGAGCCATCAATGATTCTTGCATGGACTCCATTTCCAACAGGGACCTCATGCGCTGGCCCAGCACGTCTTGATCTCGTCGGTTGGTTTCAAGGGCGGCCGTCACGCGCGCCAGGTTTTGGTCCAGTCGGGCCACTTGCGCTTCAAAATTTGCTTGCCGCTCAGACGCCAACTGCGCTTGCAATTTACTGTCTTGCCCACCCGAAGTCGACTTAGATGCCAAACCAGGTGCCATGCCATATGCCTTGCCACTCAGCTCGCCAGCCAGACCTTTAGACTGGGTTTCTAAGCTTTGAAGTCTGGCCCGTAATTGGGCTTCGTCGGCTTGGGCAAAGGTGGGGTCTAAGGTGGCCAGCACTTCACCTTTGCGAACCACTTGGCCTACCCTGACTTCAATTTTTTGAATGATGGAGGTTTCTAGCGGCTGCACCACAATATTGGGCATAGGGTTGACCAACCTGCCTTGGGCTACCACCACGGTTTCAACTTCAGAAAAACTGGCCCATGCCAAGAAGCATACCAAGGCACCCGCCATCACCCACAGGGTGCTGCGAATGTAGGCCGGCATTGGATCGCGCTCGATGGCGTCCGCGTCTGGCAAGAACTCAATCACCGGGCCCTCATGGCCACGCTGATCAGTCTTTTTCAAATGTGACTGGTTTGCTGGTTCCATAAATGGCTGTAGGTTTCAGATTTCTCTAACAATTGTTTGTGGGTGCCGCTGTCTACCAGCTTGCCCTGTTGCATGACCAAAATACTGTGCGCGTTGACCAAGGTGGACAAACGATGGGAAATCATGATCACGGTTTTGCCCACCGCAATGCGCGACAGGTTTTTAATGAAGATGGCTTCGCTTTCAGGGTCGAGCGCACTGGCAGCTTCGTCCAAAATTAAGATGCGTGGCTTTGAAAGCAAGGATCTGGCAATGGACAAGCGTTGCTTTTGTCCACCCGAAAGATTGGCCGCGTTTTCTTCTAGCAAGGTGTCGTAGCCTTGGGGCATGCGTTCAATGAATTCGTCGGCACCCGAAGCTTGGGCGGCTTCTACAATTTCTTCAAACGAAGCGTCGGGCTTGGTCATGGCCAAGTTTTCTCGAATGCTGCCTCTGAACAAAAAGTTTTCTTGCAACACCACACCAATTTGTCGACGCAAATGCGCCAATTCAATTTCACGAGCATCAATGCCATCAAATCGAATGAGGCCTTCTTGGTAGGGGTAGAGGCCTTGAAGAAGTTTGGTCAAGGTGGTTTTGCCCGAGCCACTGCGGCCCACAATGCCCACGATGGTGCCCGCTTGAATGTCAAAGGTGGTTCGGTCTAGCGCCAAGGCTGTGGCACCGGGGTAGCGAAAGCTCACGTTGTCAAAAGATATTTCGCCTTTTAACTGCGGCCTTAAACCGCCTGCGCCTGCACGCCCTTCAGGGGCGCGGTTCATCACTTCACCCAACATGCGAACCGAGAGCGCAGTTTCTTGGTATTCGTTAACCAGGCCCACCATGGCAATCAAGGGCGCAATCACACGGCCCGAAATCATTTGAAAGGCAATGAGCGCGCCCACCGTGAGAGTTTGATCAAACACTTGTTGAGCGCCCAGCACAATGATGAGCACTGGCAACAATTTGCCTAAGAAATCGGTAATGGCACCGCCCGTAATGGAAATTTTGCCCACGCGGAAATGCATGTTGATGGCTTCGGCAGAACGCTGATCCCAAAACTTTCTTTGGTTGGGCTCAATGGCCAAAGCCTTGACGGTGCGCATGCCATGAATGGTTTCGACCAACATGGCCTGCCTTTGGCCTTCTGCGTTGTACAGCGCGTTGAGGCGCTGCTGGTAAGTGGGCAACATGGCCATGATGATGGCGGCTATCAGTGCCGTAAAGAGCAACACCACCAGCGCCAATTTCACTGAGTAAGCGAACAAAATGGGCAAGAAAATAACCAACGAAATAAGGTCCAGGCCTGTGGTGAAAATTCGGCCCGTTAAAAACCCGCGAATTTTTTCAATCTGCTGCATGTGGCGGGTAATGACACCCGCTGTGGCCGTTTCAAAATAATCAATGGGCAAGGTCAGCAAGTGACCAAAGGTGCGGCGCGTGAGCCGCATGTCAATTTTGTTGGTGGCCGACAAGGTAAGCAGTTGGCGCAAATAGCCAAAGATCGCATCAAACAACAAGGCCAACACAATGCCCACACCCAAGACCCACAGCGTGGTTTCGCTTTGGTGCGTCAGCACTTTGTCAATGACCAACTGGAAGAAGATGGGAGACGCCAATCCCAACACATGCATGGCCATGGCCGCCAAGAAAATATCTCGAAACGCAGATTTTTGCTTCAAGATTTCTGGAATAAACCATCTGAAGCCAAAGGGCTGATTGGGGTCAGTGAGTTTGTGCTCTCGTTTGAGCAACAACACTTCGCCGCTCCACTGCGCGCAAAAGCTTGCGCGGTCCATGAGAACCACCACGGCTTGTGCACTCTGCGGATCTAGCACAGCCACCTTGGCTTCGCCTTCATTTCGAACACCCACCACAATAAGGGCTTTACCAGACTTGGTGCGAGCTATGAGAGGAAACACGCCGGTTTGCGCCAACAAGCCCTGCCACGTCATGGGCATGGCCTTGGCTTTTAAACCAATGTCGGAGGCAATGCGCATGAGCACCAAATCGCTAGGCTCGTCATGACCCAGCGCATACTCAGTGATCACGCGTTCAGGATTAACCTGTAGCCCATGGTGTTGGGCCACTGCAGTTAAACACTGAACAAAGGTTTGCGAAGAGCTACTCATTCCCTGTTCATCACCGTAATGCTGATCCGACGGTTGCGCGGATCTTTGGGGTCGTTCGGGTTGTAGGGGGCTGTGTCAGCCACACCTTCAATCTTGGCAAATCGATTTGAAGGAATGCCCTTCTTCTCAATGATCTTGCGAGTTTCTTCTGCGCGCTCTGCCGACAAGGACCAGTTGTTTCTGTCATCTGTGTTGGCAAATTGCACGCTGTCGGTATGGCCTCGAATGGCCACTTTGTTGGGCATGGCTGCCAATGTTTTGGCCACTTCCGCAATCAGAGCTTGGGCGCGCGGTGTCATGTTGGTGGTGCCCAGGCCAAACATGGCAAAGTCTGCTTTGTCGATAATTTCAATGCGCAGACCATCTTTATCACGCGCAAAGGTCACTTGATCTTTGAGCTTGTCGAGCTTGGGGTTTTTGGCCATGCTCTCTTTGATTTCTTTTTCTAATTTGTCAAAGTTGGCTTTGTCGGTAGCTTTGTCAGATGCTTCGCCGCCAGCCTTGGATTTGTTTTCACCATCTTGACCCTCTTCTTTGCTGTCAGCACCTTTTGGCGAAGGATCGTTTTCTGTTGGGCCGCCTTGCGAACGAGGCGTGACCATGTTTAGCAGGCCTGTTTGTTTGGCAGAAAATGGAAAGCCTTCGGGGTCAATGATGGAACTGCCGCCCAGCAGGCCGTCTGATCCCGCTAGCTTGCCCATGGTGACATTGCTTTGAGAAGTTGGCTTGAAATAGTCAGCAATACTTTTTCGCTGATCGGCATTGGACGAGCCGAGCAACCACATGAGCAAGAAGAACGCCATCATGGCTGTCATCATGTCGGCCAGCGCAATTTTCCAGGCACCACCGTGAGCACCCCCGTGACCATCGTCGATGATCTTCTTAATCATGATGGTTGGGGCTACAACCGTGGGCGCATCTGGCGCCGCTTCGTCTGGAATGAGCGGTGCTACTTCTGCCGCAGCTTCAACTTCTGCAACAGATTCAGCTGCAGGCGCCCCTTCAAGCAGAGGGGCCGCTTCTGCTTGAATTTCAGGTTTCGCTTCTGCCACTGCCTCAGCCATGTTTACGCACCTCGCAAGCCATCAAAGACTTCTGCAAAACTGGGTTGATTGTGGTGACTGATGCTCACCCTGGCGGCTTCAATGATGAGCGGCATAGGGTGCCCGTGCATCGTACCAATGATGATTTGCTTGACCACTTTGAAGATTTGGCTTTCATCATCGATGATCTGTCCCAAACGTGAGGCCATTGGCTCAACAAAACCATAAGCCATGAACACGCCCAAGAACGTACCGACCAAGGCACCACCAATCATGGCTCCCAAAACTGCAGGCGGCTGGTCAATCGCATCCATGGTTTTAACCACTCCCAACACGCAAGCCACGATACCCAAGGCAGGCAAAGCACCCGCCAAAGTGGCCAAGGCCGTTTGGGATTTCAGGGCATCATGGTGGTGAGTTTTGATCGACTGGTCCATGACCTCTTCTACGGCATAAGGGCTGAGAGTGGTGGTGGACACGACCATGAGACGAACGGTGTCGCAGATCAAGTGCAGCAGCGCATGGTCATGCAAAATTTTGGGATACTCGCCAAAAATAGCACTGGCTTCTGGGTTTTCAATGTGGGCTTCAAGGGCTACCGCACCCTCTGTTTTCAGCGTCTTCATGATTTTGGAGACAACAAAAATGGTACTGAGGTAGTCTTCCTTTTTATAAGCAGGACCTTTGAAAACTTTGCCCATGCCCCCCAAAGCACCCTTGAAAATATCCATGCTGTTACCGATCAGCATGCCGCCAATGCCAGCTCCCAAAATAATGAAAGTTTCAATCGGAGCGGATTTGATAATCGGCTTCATACTTCCGCCGGCCATGATGAAGCCGCCGAACACACAAACCATCAAAACCACGATACCAATAATCGCATTCATATTTTTTCTCCAAAAACGAACAAACGGGCGGCTGACAACTCAGCTACGCCCGTTATTGTGACCCTCAAAACCAAACCCTTTCGGGTTCAAGTTCAATGCATTGAAGACATTCCAACACCTACAGCAGGTGTTGGTTTGGGTAACAAATTAGGAACATCACGCCAAGCTTGGCGAATATCACTCATGAGGACATAGACCTCTTGCAACACTTCTAAGTCGTTGCGTGCGTTCACATGAATCAATCGACGTGTGACATAGTTGTACAACTCATACAGGTTGTTGGCCAAATCACCGCCTTTTTCCAGATCCAATGCGCCTTGCAAGCCAATCACAATTCGGCCAGCGCGCATCAAACTTTTGTTCTTTTCGACAATGTCTTCGCGTTCAATGTGGCCACGGGCTGTGACCAGGCTGTCAATCAGTCCATCAAACAACATTTGAATCAACTCAACGTTGTCGGCGACAACGGCTTGCGAAGTACGGCTGCCTTCTCCGTAGCTTTCCATGGCTTTGAAATGCAATCTCATGTTTTCCTGCTCCAATAAGTGCTGACACTGCTGGTATCGGAGGTTGACAGGGAAACTTGAGCCAAAAAGGCTGTGCTGAGCAGGCATATTTGCAAGGTTCACGACTTGCCCCCTTTGGACTTGCCAGAGGAGACAGGCTCTATCTTGAGGGTGCCTCGAAGCTTTTTGACGACAGCCGTGAGCAACTGGCTGACGCGCGACTCCGTCACACCCAGAACTTCGCCAATTTCTTTCAAATTGAGCTCTTCAACGTAATACAAATTCATTAACAATTGGTCGCGCTCGGGTAATTCGGCCACGGCATCGGTAAGTGCGCCCATGAATTGTTCATGCTCCACAATGGCTTCTGGTTGCTGCGACGAATCAGTGGCAATGTTCATCACCTCTTCCGTCACAACTTCCATGGAATAGGTCTCAAAGCGGCGAGCTTGCGTTCTTTCTTTGTGAAACAGCTCTATGTCTTTGCCCATGTGGTCGGCCAACTCAGATTGGGTGGGAGTTCTTCCCAGCTCTGCAGCCAACTCATGATTGGCTTCGTTGTGCGACTTGTTGATAGCCACCGCCGAACGGGGTAGAAAGGACAGCCGTCTTACCTCATCGAGAATGGCACCACGAACCCGGCTGTGGGCAAAGTTTTCAAACTCAATGCCCTTGGAGGGGTTGTAGGCTCTGGCAGCTTCAAGCAAACCAATCATGCCCACTTGAATTAACTCGTCCAATTCCATGAAAGGCGGCAAGCGCACCTTCAGATGCAAGGCAACTCGCTTGACCATGCCCAAATGGGCCATGACCAGCGCTTCGCTGTTGTTCTGAACTTCTTCATAAAGACGCGTTGAATGGGCCATGAATTTAAGCCCTCGCCTTAACCAGGCGCTCTAGGAAAAACTGAAGCCCCCCAGATGCGCGATCTGAAGGTGACAACTGACAAACGGCCTCTGCCAAACGCCTGAAATCTCTTGAGCCAGAGCTGCCTGGCGCAAACTCCAACACCGATTGGTATTTTTTAAGGGCCGACAAGATCATTTCGTCGTTTTCAATCGACCCCAAATATCGAACAGTGTGGTTTAAAAATCTAGCGCAAACTTGATTGATTCTTTCAAACAGTTGATAGCCCTCTTGGGCTGAAGCTACGCCATTGGGAATCAAATAAATTTCATCCAAACCGTGATCTTGTATCAGCACCTTGATGGTGCCATAGGCATCTGCAATAGAAGAGGGGTCGTCTCGAACCACCACAAACCTTCGCGCACAAGCCGACATGAACGACATCACGGCAGGCGCTATGCCAGCGGCCATGTCAACGATGAGGTAATCAATTTGATCTTCAAGAGAGCTGAAGGCTTGCACAATTCGATTGGCATCTGAATCGCTGAGCGCCGCCATTTCTTGCACGCCCGATGCGCCCGGCACCAACTTCACACCTTGGCGTGTTGTGACAATAATTTCTTGCAGGGTTTTTTCACCTGACAAAAAGTGAGTCAAGTTGAACGGGCATCGGCAACCCAACGCAATTTGAGCATTGGCCAAACCAAGATCGGCATCAAACAGCATGACGCGATGCCCCATGCCTTGGAGCGCTACCGCCAAATTGACAGAGACTGTGGTTTTACCCACCCCGCCTTTGCCACTGGCAATACCGATCACTTGTGTCATGGTGGTTTTATCCATGAATTTCTCGTAGAGCCGTTTTGCGCGCGACGGGTGTGCGCTTCAATTCAGCAGGGTTAGACAAAGTTGGCTGTGCAGAAAGCTCAGCTGGCGTCAATTGTGCAATTGCCAGATTGACCAAAACAGAAGGCGACATTTCCATACCACCTGCTGCCACACGGTCAGAGCAACTACCGACAGACAGCGAGAGTTTAGTAGCATCTTGTGTCAAAAACTGCAATAAGGCCCATGGCGCACTGGATTCATCAACTTTACTGACCATAAGGCTGCTCCAGTTCATTTTTGAATCGAGCAGCACGCGCTTAAGGGTGACAGCAGAGGCGTCGGCAGGCACCACGGCATGCAGTGAGGCGGTGGGCAAAACTTTCAAAACGTCTAACAAACGCTCGCCCATTTGGACGCTGGCCGTGTCAATAAGGACCAATTGGCGGCTTGAGAGTTCGTCTAACACCAACTTTAAGGTGTCTAAATCGGTGGCACGGAAACTATCGACACCCGATTGGGCGCAAAGCATTTGAGTTTGGCTCCATGCGCCAGCCCGTGTGTCTTGAAATGACACCACGGCAACCTTTTCTGCACCCTCGGCCAATGCCATTTGTTGGGCCAACCGCGCCACCATGAGCGTTTTTCCAGCACCAGAAGGGCCGGCCAACACATGAACACCGGCTGTCGGCAAGGCTGCTTGAGGACGCTTCAAATTGCACATGAGCGTGTCTCGAATGCTTTTCATGGCTTGCTTGAAAGTGTTTTGCTCTTTCAAACCGTCAAGCAACAAAGTCCTTAACTCAAACGGCATGGCCGATTGCACCAAGTTTTCTACAATCGGGGCAATTGGCTCAGACCATCTTTGTTGCGATTCCCAGCCCATGGTTTGTTGACTCAACCTGAATTCACGGCGCAATGCAGCCAACTCTTCGCGAACCAGACTCACAATTTCTTGACTTCGGATTTGTTCGTGTTGGCCATCCGCACGGAATTCTTCTTTAGGGGCCAGTTTTGGAGGGGGTGTCTTCTTTGCAGCGGGGGCAGCAACTTTGCGCACTGTTTTCTTCTTTTCCACAGGCGCTGCCTTGGCGGCGGGTTTTTTAACTTCAACGGGCGCTTTAACCTGGGCAACTTCAGCGGGTGCTGATGCTGGTGCTGACACCCCTGCGCCGCGTGTCAACAACACATGCAAATGATCACCAAATGCATTGTCTGTGCCAGAGGGCGATGCCTCTTTAGCTTCGATTTTTTCAGGGCTGGCAGCCACGACCGGCACACTAGGCATGACCGTCGGCATTTCTTCATTCAAAACTGAGGTAGCTGACTCAGCCGCCACATCCAATGCCACCACCAACTCAGTTTGACCCGACACTCGGTTGTTGGAAATGATCAGGACATCTGGTCCATACATGGCCATCGCCTGCTCTGTCGCACTGCGTGTGTCGCGGGCTAGAATTCTTTTTAGTTCCATGATCTCGCTCTATTCGATGTTCAACGGGTTTCGGCATGCACGGTGTGAATCACTTTCACGCTTTGGTCATCCGGGATTTCACTATATGAAAGCAAGGTTAACTCATTCACGCGATAACGAACCGCTTTTGAAAGCCAAGGACGAATCGCAGGAGAGACCACCAAAACTGCAGGATGACCCATTTCTTCCACAGCACGCGCGCCTTCACGCAACGCACCAAACAATCTCTCTGCCAAACCAGGCTCAATTGCCATATTCTGTCCAGGAGCCGACTGTTGCAAGATGTTATGCAAGAGTTGTTCCAGGTTGGGATCTAGTGTCATAACCGACAGGCTGTTGCTTTCGTCAACCAAGCTTTGAACAATCATGCGTCCCAATTTGGGTCGAACCAGCGACGTCAACTGATCGGGGTCTTGGGTGCGTGAGGCTACCTCAGACAGCGTTTCGGCAATGCTGCGCATATCGCGAATGGAAACCGACTCGTTCAATAAATTTTGCAAAGTGCGAGTCACAACACCCAAAGACAACTTACCTGGCACCAAATCTTCAACCAACTTGGGTGACTTGGAGGCCAATTTGTCTAACAACTGCTGTACTTCGTCATGGCTGAGCAAATCAGCCGAGTTGTCTCTGAGCACTTTATTCAAGTGGGTGGCAATGGCTGTACTTGGGTCAACCACGGTATAGCCAAGCGTTCTGGCGTAATCGCGCTGTGAAGGGTCAATCCAAACAGCATCCAAGCCAAAAGCGGGCTCTTTTGTGGCTTCGCCTTCCAAAGTTCCATAGACCTGGCCAGGATTAATGGCCATTTCGCGGCCCACCTTGATTTGGCCTTTACCTCGCACCACGCCTTTTAAAACAATGTGGTACGCATCGGGATCAATGGTGAGGGCATCGCGAATTCGAACAGGCTGGACCAAAAAGCCCAATTCTGCAGACAATTTTTTGCGCACACCCTTCACACGGTTCATGAGTTGACCACCCGTTTCGGGGTTAACCAAGGGAATGAGGCCATAGCCAATTTCTAAACCAATTAAATCTACTTGATCAACATCGTCCCAGTTCAATTCTTTGGGCTCTTCAGCCGCCGCCAACGCGGCTTGCTCTGCAGGTGTCGAAACAGGCTCGGCTTGTTTTTGGGTAATGCGCCAGGCCAAGCCAGCGGTACACAAGGCCAAGGTAATGAATACCAAGTGAGGCATGCCGGGAACCAAGCCCAAAATGGCCAAAATGGCGGCTGACATGTACAAAGCCGTTGGATTGGAAAGCTGCGAGCTGGCCTGCTCGGTCATAGACTCAGAGGTGGTCACACGGGTCACAATGATGGCCGTGGCCAGCGACAAGAACAAGGAAGGAATTTGGGCTACCAGACCATCGCCAATGGTCAGGAGGGTGTAAATGCGTCCGGCTTCACTAAGCGACAAACCGTGTTGTCCCACACCAATGGCCAAACCGCCAATTAAGTTAATGACCAATATAAGCAAACCGGCCACCGCATCGCCACTTACAAATTTGGAGGCACCGTCCATGGAGCCGAAGAAGTCTGATTCTTGCGAAAGTTCTTCGCGACGCTTTTTTGCGGTTTCTTGATCAATCACGCCGGCATTCAAATCAGCGTCAATTGACATTTGCTTACCAGGCATTGCATCCAAGGTAAAGCGAGCATTTACTTCTGATACACGCCCTGCTCCCTTTGTAACCACGATGAAGTTGATGATCATGAGAATCGCAAAAATAATGAAACCAACGACATAGTTGCCCCCAATCACGAACTCTCCAAATGCAGCCACCACTTTGCCAGCTGCATCATGGCCTTCATGGCCGCTCACCAAGATAACTCTGGTGGAAGCCACATTCAAACCCAAGCGAAGCATGGTGGCAAACAACAAGACGGAGGGAAAAGATGAAAATTCAAGCGGTTTGCGTGTGCCAATGGCAATCATGATGATCAACAAACTGCAGCCAATATTGAATGTGAACAAAATGTCCAGAAGCAGAGGCGGTAGCGGCACTACCAACATGGCCATGATCAAAAGCACCATAGCGGGTAACCCCAGGCCGGTGTAATCGAATTTGGACAAGTTCTGTCGAACTGTTGACAGTGTGAAGGTGCTCATAGCTTGGTACTCTGCAAAGTCCGTGCCAAAGCCATAGCACTCATTCCCGACAGCGGCAATGCCAAGCTGTCACAGTTTTTGCTAACTAAGCTGAAGCGGCCCATGACTTTGGGCTTGAATTTGAAATAACCAGCATGGAATGAACATGGATGCCAACCTAATTTTCGCAAGCACCACCGCCCCCAATGCCTTGTCTTTAGGGGCTACAGCCCCAGTGAGTGGCGTCGACGCCAGCCTGTCTGGCACCATGTCGGGTCAAGAATTTGCAGGGGTCATGCGCGACTTGATGACCCCTACAGACCGGCAAGGCATTGCCGCACTCGGAGCAGATAACGGGCTTGGTTTGGCCACCTCGGGCCTGCAAACCCTGAATTTAGGCAATCAATTGTCCCTCATCACCACATCTTCTCCGCTTCCCGATGCAGGAAGTTTGGCTGAATTTGCAAGATCTCAGGGTTTAGGTGAAAGTGCTGTCAACGCCTTGTTTGGCGACTTGTTAATAGGCACACCAAGCACACAGGTTGGCACAGAAACAACGTCCTCCATTGGGTGGGCGACTATGACAAATCCTCCAACCAACGCTAGTTCTTTGATGTCGCTGGCCAGCTCAAGCAACTCAGACTTGACGCTCAATAGGGTCCCAACTGCCCCCGTTATGGGCACCCTTCAAAATGCGGAAGTTCAAGAAGTTGGGCTGCCACCCGTTGGTATTTCTCTGTCAGAGGCCTTTCCGAAGGCCTCTACCCTGACTTGGTTGGCCTCGCACCCCAGTGCCATGCCAGTCAATTTAGAAGCTCAAAAGGCAGCCCAATCGGTTTGGGCGAATGCCCCTCATCAGACTTTCAATCTGACATCTCCAAATTCAATGGCCAATCTGAATAACTCGACCGTAAACTCGGGAGCTGCAGGGGCATCGGCACCGGTATCGGCATCGATGTCTTTATTGAATCTACAACAACCAGCTCCCCAAGCATTGCTTCAAAGTGGCTTGCCCATCAATATGGCAAGTCAGTTAAAAGCAAGCAATGATACTGCACAGGCAAATGACAATTTTGACACCCCTGTTCCAGAGACGACCGTGGGCCCCAGCGTCAGTGTGTCTGACCTTAACAGCTTGCTTTTGGCCAACCAAGCCTCTGGCACCCTGCAAAATGCATCATCCTTGGTGGCATCCTCTCAGACTGCTTTGCCCGGCGTTGCACCTGCAAATTTGCCTAACCCTGCCATTCAAATGGGCTTGGTCAGCGCTGCTACACCCACTCCAGCAGCACAAGCGCCTATTTCGGTTGAAACTCCCTTGATGGCTGCCGCCCTGCTTGCTCAGGTTGCGACAAAGACCTTGGAATCAGTGGCACCCAAAAGCATCATTCAACCTGCCAGTGAGTCTCCCGTTGAAATGGGCCCTCTCGATGCAATGCGCATGCGAATGGTTCCCGCATGGGAAACAATGACCCGGCAATTGGCCAAACTCAATGGCAATGACACCCCCACAACATGGGTGAATTTAGCCTCGGCCGCCTTGAAATCTGACAATAGCAGCGCTTCTATTCCTCAAGCCACCCTTAATCTGGGCGATACGGACATTGGCATCGACCTTCTAGCTGACTTGAACATTGCGCTCACCAGTGCTACTTTTGAGTCAAGCTCTTCTCCCGTGAGCGCGTCAAACACTGAGCCATCTCGCTCCACTCATAGCCTGATCGGCCCAACTTCAACAAATTCCCCTCCAGCACCAAGCTTAGAGGATCGGGGTGCTCAAATACAACAACTGGCAGACAAACTGGGACAGGCCATGAGTGAGCGCCTCCAAGAACAGATGGAAAAAGGCCAATGGCGCCTGCATTTGAAACTCAACCCAGGCCACTTGGGCAGCATTGACGTGGAACTGGACATGCGCAATGGCGGCTTAGATGCCCTATTTAAGACCGACAATGTACTGACACGCGAATTGATCACACAAGGTATGTCGAAGTTACGCGAAGGCTTGGCACAATCGGGCATGGCAGTTGCTAATGTCTGGGTGAACAGCGATTCTCAACGTGAGTCTGGCGGAAATTCGACACCCCGACAAAACAACTTCAATGAAGCCAATGTCAGGGTAGAGACCCCAGAAACACCCAACGCGGCATTGGCCCATAAAGAGTTGAGATCTGCAGACGGATGGGATACTTTGGCTTAATCCAAAGTATCAATCGTAAAGTTGACCTTATAGAGGTGCCTCATGGCTGAAGAAGTACAAGAAGTTGTTGAAGAAAAACCGAAAGGCTCGAAACTCAAAATTATTTTGGGAGTCGTGGGCTTGGTTGTCGTTTTAATCATTGTGGTTTTTGCCACACTGTTCTTGTCGGGTTTCTTCAACCCCAAACCGGTGGTTGATCCCGAGCTAGCTGCTGCAGCTGATGAACATGGAGCGGGTGCAAAGGCTGACGCAAAAGGGAAAGACGGCAAGCCCGGTAAAAAGATCAAAGGCTCTCCTGAGTTGACTCGATTTGAGTACACCTACATGCAAATTGACAGAGAGTTTCTGGTTAACCTGAGTTCATCCAAGAAAGTCATGTCTGTTCAACTGGCCGTCATGACCCATTATGATGAACGGGTGTTTGAAAATGTCAAAAAGCATGACTTTGCTCTGCGTTCTGTGGTGATGGATGTCATGCGCCAGACGCAAGAAGCCGACATCATCAAACCCGATTTTAGAAAAGAACTGGCGCAAAAAATTCGCGATGCCATGAACACCTTGCTCGAGAAATACGAAGACTTTGGCGGCATTGAAGAGATTTACTTCACCAGCTTTATCGTTCAATAAATTTTCAGGCAACCAGATCTTTCATGGCCACTTCTTTATTAACCTCTGATGAGCTTTCTGCTTTGGCCGATGGCGTCAAAGACGGTTCGATTCCCGTTGATACGGGTTTCAACACCGCTGCTCGGGTTAAAAAACATGACTTGGCAAGCGAAAACAGCAGCCTCGGGGTGAACATCTCAGCGATTGACATGATCAATGAGAAATTCATCCGTACTTTTCGCTTGGGGTTGCTCGAAATGCTGCGCACCAGCCCCCGCGTCAATCCAACCCAAGTTCAAATTGTTCGTTTTGGTGATTATTTAAAAAGCTTAAAAGCACCGCTGTCCGTGAATGTGATTCGAGTGAATCCATTGCGAGGCTATTCCATTGTCGTCATAGATCCAACCGTCGTCTTCAGTTCACTTGACAGTTTTTTTGGCGGCTTTGGCAAAGGCGTTGGCGATCTTCCTCCAGGCCGGCTATTTACACCCACAGAATCCAGAATCATCAACATGATTTTGGATGTCTTTTTCAGATCTCTTCAAGATGCTTGGGCACCTGTGATGCCGGTCGAGTTTGAGCTGGTCAGTTCAGAAATTAACCCTCAATTTGCGCAAATAGCCGATGAAAATGACTTGGTTGTACTGACACGATTTGAAGCAGAAGGCAACATCGATGCAAAAGGCTTTGTTGACTTAGTCTACCCATATGCTTCACTCAAGCCCATCAGAGAATTGCTGCGCAGCCGAGTTCAGTCGGGCGATGGCAATGAAGAGTCTGACAAACAATGGCATGACGAATTGGAAAAGGCCGTTGACTCTGCCGATTTAGAAGTTCGCGTGCTCATGGGCGCCGTTGAAAGCTCATTTGGAGAAATTCAAAGTTTCAAAGAAGGCGATGTTTTGTACTTCAAAAAGCCTGAGTTAGCACGCCTTATGGTGAATGGACTCCCTGCCTTCGATGTTCAGGTAGGCACTTTAGGCGCACAAACAGCGGTTCAAATTGAACGCGCATTCATTTTAGGTTTGCAATAATTTTTCAGGACAATTGACATGACCGATAACACTCTCGAAAACGCCGCGCCTGCAGATATTCATGCTGAAACAAAGCAAATCAATCCTGAAGTTCTTCAAAATATCAGTGTCACTTTGTCGATTGAAGTGGGTCGCGCCATGATCAAAATCAGAGACCTTATGCGCCTGACCCAAGGCAGTGTGGTGGAACTCGACAGAATTGCAGGCGAACCGCTTGACCTGTTGATCAACAACACCGTTGTCGCACAAGGCGAAATTGTGCTGGTCAATGATCGCTATGGTGTTCGACTCACCCGCGTGGCCCCTGCTGCCGAGCGCATGAAAAACCTTTGACACATCATGTCTTCTGGCATCACAGGCGCTGATCTTTTCAGATTACTTGGCAGTTTTGTACTTGTCCTTGTCCTGATGGCAGCCCTGCTATGGGCCTTGCGCCGTTTGCAAGGCAAAATGTCCGGTCACCAAACGGGCAGAAAGCTTCAATTGCTAGAGGTCCTGAGTGTGGGAACTCGCCAAAAAGTAGCATTGGTAAGGGTAGGCGATCGCGAAGTCTTAATTGGTATCAGTCCCACTCAAATTTGCGCACTCACAGGGGAAATGGCCTCAAAATCTAACTTTTCACCTGACAGTCTGGCCAAGCCAGAAGCAACCCCGATAGAGGCACCGAATGTGGCGTAAACCGATCGTCTTGGCCAGCGTCATTTTGGCTGCTGCCATCTTGGCACTCCCCACCCTGTCTGCAGCTCAAGGCATTCCCATGGTGAATGTCAATGGCACCGGTAAAGGAACTCAGTACAGCCTGACTTTGCAATTGTTAGGCTTGATGACCTCATTGACCTTGTTGCCATCATTCTTGCTAATGATGACGTCATTCGTTCGCATCATCATTGTGCTTTCTATCTTGCGGCAGGCCTTGGGTACAGGTCAAACACCTCCCAACACAGTGTTGGTAGGTCTTGCGCTGTTTCTCACCTTGTTCATCATGTCACCCGTACTAAATGACATTTACAACAATGCATTGGTGCCTTACATGCAAAAGGGCATGGCCTTCGAGAAGGCTTTGGCTGCAGCAGAGGAGCCTCTCAGAGGCTTCATGTTGAAGCAAACGCGTGAAGACGACATTGGCATGTTCATGCAAATGGCCAGAAAAGGGGAGCCCGTTAATGCAGCTGCCGTGCCCTTCTCTACACTGGTTCCTGCGTTCATCACCTCTGAGCTCAAAAGTGCTTTCACCATTGGCTTTTTAATCTACATTCCCTTCGTGGTCATCGATCTGATTGTGGCCAGTGTCTTGATGTCTATGGGCATGATGATGCTTTCACCCATGATGATTTCCATGCCGTTCAAGTTAATGCTATTTGTATTGGTGGACGGCTGGAGTTTGATACTCGGGTCCTTGGCCGCCAGTTTTGTAACCAACTAAAGGAGTTCAATATGGATACTTCAACCGTTGTTGACTTGGGCCGACAAGCGCTTTGGATGACCGTGATCATTTCCGCCCCCTTGCTAGGCGTTGCTTTGGCCGTAGGCCTGATCATTGGTATTTTGCAAGCAGCAACCTCCATCAATGAGATGACCTTGAGTTTCATCCCAAAGTTGGCAGCCTTGGCTATCACAATTGCCATTTTTGGAGGTTGGCAGATAACCACATTGGTTGACTACACTCGCAGCATTTTTCAAAGAATTCCAGGCTTATTTGCTTAAGGCAAACCTCGAGTCAGAGCTTTAAATACCATGGACTTCGCAGCCTCCGACCTGCTCGAAAGGTTCTACACCCTTCTGTGGCCCATGCTGCGTATTTCAGCTCTGCTCATTGCAGCGCCTATTTTTTCTTTAAGAGCGCTCAACCTTCGGATTCGCATTGTGCTGGCCTTGTCAATCACATGGTTGGTTTACCCCATGCATGAATGGCCTCAAATTGATCCGCTCTCACCTGAAGGTTTGTTGGAAATAATGAACCAACTCATGATTGGATTGCTCATGGGCTTGATGCTTCAGGTCGTCACTGCAGCCATTGTGGTGGCAGGACAATCTATTGCCAATGCCATTGGCTTGTCGATGGCCACCATGATAGATCCCAATGTTGGCAATGTGCCGGTCATCAGTCAGTTTTTGCTCGTCATGTCCACCTTGATTTTTGTGGGTTTAGGGGGCCATGCTTTGTTGCTCAATTTGGTCATTGAAAGCTTTACCAGCCTGCCCATCGGCAGCAACTTATTGGGCGAATTGGCTTGGAAACAATTGGTGGCATGGAGTTCCATGCTTTTCCTGGGTGCACTTCTAACGGCGCTGCCTGTCATGGTAGCCTTGTTGTTTATCAACATTGGGCTGGGTGTTGCAACCCGCGCCGCCCCCAGTTTGAATATTTTCTCAGTTGGATTTCCCGCCATGATTTTCGCTGGCTTTGCAATTTTGATCTTGGCATTGCCTAGCATTGGCGCCCGCATTCAATGGCTTTGGATGCAAGGATTTTTTCAAGTCCGAATGCTTGTCGGACTTTCTTAAACAGGTAGCGCAACATGTCTGAAAAAAGCAGCTCAGAACCCACTGAAGAGCCGACGTCGCGCAAATTACAGAATGCGCGAGATGATGGCCAAGTGGCCAGGTCGATTGAGCTTCCAGCAGCAGCAGTGACCATTGGCGCCATTTTGGTGCTTTACATGATTGGCAGCGCTTGGATGGCCAGAATTGCCAATGTCTTTGCCAAGGGTTTTACTTTTGACAGGAAGACCTTAGACAACCCAGACCTGTTGATGACAAGCTTTGCCTACCAAATCGGCGAAAGCTTTTTGCTCATTGTTCCCATCTTGTTGGTGACGGCAGTTGTAGCCGTTTTGGCCAGTGGTGCTACGGGTGGTTATTTGTTTTCCTTAAAAAGCGTCATGCCCAACTTTGGAAAGTTGAGTCCCCTTGAGGGTGTGAAAAGAATGTTTGGCAGTCGCGCAATCATGGAGCTAGGTAAGTCAGTTTTGAAGTTTACATTGGTGGCTACTGTCTTGTGGTTATTGATCAGTCGGCAACTTGATGCCTTGATGCATCTTGGCCAAATGGGTTTAGAGCCGGCCCTTGCTGCAGCTGGCATCATGATTGGTGAGTCAGCCCTGTGGCTGTCCCTCAGTTTGTTGGTCATCGCTCTTTTAGATGCGCCTTATCAGCGTTACGCATTCATGAAAGGAATGCGCATGACAAAGCAAGATATCAAAGACGAGATGAAAGAAATGGAGGGCCGGCCGGAGGTCAAGGCTCAGATCCGTCAACGCCAAAGAGAAATGGCCAATGCACGGATGATTCAAAAGGTCAAAGACGCAGATGTTGTGATTACCAATCCAGAACACTTTGCCGTGGCGCTGTCATACGACCCTACCGGAGACGGTGCACCCATCTTACTGGCCAAAGGTGCTGATCACATGGCTAAAATTATCAGAGAAGAAGCAGCTAAACACGGGGTTGAAATGTTCTCTGCGCCCCCGCTGGCGCGTGCGCTCTACTTTTCAACGAAATTAGATCATCCTGTCCCTGAGGCTCTCTATTTGGCAGTTGCGCAAGTCATTGCTTATGTCTTCAGTTTGGCAGACATTCGCCCCGGCGTTCAACCTATGATGAGGCCTTCGCCTAAAGTTCCGCCCTCGATGCAATTTGATGTAGATGGCAAACTTGTGAACTGAGACAAGAACTCTGATGAATGAATACTTTTTTCAACCCCTAGACAGACTGCGCATGGACTCGTGCGTCAACGGGCTTAGCCGCGAAGGTATGAGCCTGATTGTGCATTGCGCAAATGCTGGCTTGCTCTCTCACTACAGTGATTGTCTGGTTGAAAGAATTAGAACGCTCATGCCGCAAAGTACACTGGAGGCCTACTTTCCCACCGATGCACAGGCACTGATAGACAGTTTCAACAAAGTGCTTACCGGCTTGTCGCTTAACCAAGCCATGAAGCCCGCCGACATTGGCAAAGTGGATCGCATATGGGTGGTTTACGACGCACAAGCTTTGCCCGCCAATGAGTTGCAACTTCTAGGACAATTGATTCAACAATTTCCCGGCGCTAATATCAGAACAATCTTGATGTTAACTGGCCCTGAGCCCACGGAAAACTTAATTTCAGCCATGGGGCGTCGCATCATGCGATGGAACATTGCACTGCCAACCCCAGAACAAGCACAAGCCCTTTGGTTGCAAGCTCATTCGCACGGGCATGAAGCCTTGCTTCGCCCATTGTTCAATCAACTCAAACTCATGAATCATGTGCCTATGGCACAGCGAACGGGCAATGCCACCCTCTCAACCAAGGTTCTGGCAAAGGCTCAATCTCAATCTTCTGCTTTGAAAAATTTCAAATTCAAAGACCTTTTTACCATTTTCAAAAATTTAAAAAGTCAATTTGGCACCCGGTTTTCAATGCCTAAGCTATCTTCGAAGAATTGGAAATGGGCCCTTGCAATTGGCTCTTTATTTCTATTTTCAACGGCACTGACCGCTTGGTTACAACCTGAAGCTTTTGGTTTTGGTCAAGGAAAAAAGTCGGCCCCCGAAGCTGCCATGTCCCAAGCTAAAGATTCTGATTCTGAAAGCCCGTCAAGCACTGACAAGCCATTGCCACCCAATCAAAAAGTTACAGAGCCCCCCAAGCCCGCAGTTTCAATCAAGTCTTATCCGCCTTTGGCGCCGCCGCCCAACGGTATTGAGTTGCCTGGGCCTGCTGTTCTAGGCCAACTTTGGGCACAACGCTTAGATCCCAAATCCTTTTTCATTCAACACGGCACCTTCAACATCTTTAACAAAGCCGAGCAAATGCAAAAGTTATACGCTGGCCTAAATGACTCCCACATTGTTGCGGCATACAGGCCTGGCGAATCTTTGGCTTATTTTGTTTTGGTCACAGGTCCGCACTTCAGTTTGCCTGAAGCCAATGAATTCCTTAAGCGCAAAGACATTCCCTCATCAAGCTGGATACGTTCCAGTCAAAATTTGCAAGATCAGCTCAACCCGTCAATCCGAAAAAATTAGGAGCTTCCATCATGAATGACGACGGAATTATCAGAGGCGAGCACCCCCATGAAGTGGTGATGCCTGAAGGCTCACACATTGCTGTTAGCAAAACAGCAGAACAAACGCAGCCTTCTGTTCGGAAGGTTTTTCAAGAGGGTGAAGAGTTCATTGACGCTCACTTGATCATCGAACAGGGGGGCGATACCTCCTCTCGAAATGCAGACGAGACTGTTGCTCTCGCCAAAGATGAGACCGTGCACCAAGGGCCTGCCCTACAAACTGACAGAATTGACAATCAAAAAGCAGAAGCCACGCTCACGCGCGAGGCCACGGCAATTCCGGTATTTACGGGCTCTGAAGATGAAAACACGCCTATTGCCAGCCTTGAATCAATTATTTCACCTGATGCGCCTACAAAAATTGAAGCAAATGCCGATACAGAAGTGATGAGGAAAGATAGTGAGGTTTCAGCCGCTATGCCTGAAATGGACTTTCCTGCACGTGTGATCAATTTAAAAATCGAAAACGACCAGCTTAATGACCGCCTGGATCGACTTGAACAAAGGAATATGCCATGAGTACCTCCCCAACAACAGGTCATGCCGACAAGCCAACAGACCCCGGTTTGGTTTCGGCAGCGTCTGCACCAGAAGAGTTAGAAGGCTTAAAGATTGTGGTTTTAGAGTCGGCTGAACTTGCCACTCGTTCCGCCAACATGGCCACCAACGCAGGCGCCGACCTCAAAGCAGCAACCAAACACCTAGACACCACTCTGGCTGTCCAAAAAAAGCAAACCACCATTTTGTTTGCGGCAGCTGGCGGCCTTATGCTGGTGGCCGCTACTGTGTTTGCAGCCATGACAGTTAGCCTCAAGTCTAGAATTAACCAACTCGATACGATGGTCGGTGCAGTTGGCAAACGTGTCGTTGAATTAGACGCCTCCATGGAGTTGGTGGGCTCTGTCAATGAAGCCCTCCAAGAGATGGTGAGCAAACAAGAAGGTCTGACCAATATGCAAGGCAAGCTTGAAGCCCGGTTGGACGAAGCCATTAAAAACTCTCAAAGTGTGCCTGAGCAAACTGCCAAACAAGTCGATGCCAAAGGACAGGTTCTTGCTAAACAGGTTCAGGGCATGGACGGACGTTTACAACAGCAAGCCAATGCGCTCAAAACTCTTTCGACTCAACTCCAAAATCTACAAGGTGCAGTTGGTGAAACAGGTGGACTTAAAAGAGAAATGGAAGCCATCGCCAAGTTGCAACGTGAACGCCAATCGGCAGAAACGACCGCCACCACACAGGCAGCTGCAGCCACTGTGTCAGCAGCACGTCAGCGCGAAAAAATGATTCAATACCCTAGAGCACAGCAGGACACAACGCCAAGCGGCAGTGCAGGCATCTTGAGTACCAAGCCTTAATTATCAGATTTCTTTATTTTGAAGATTCAACGGCTTTTCAATTTGGTCTTGGGTCTCTTGACTTGCAACTGCATTGACAGGCAAGCTGCCTTGACGCAAATCGTATTTATTGAGTTTCTCAATGAGGGTGGTTCTTTGCAAATTCAATAAGCGCGCAGTTTGAGAAACGTTGCCATCTGTGCGGTTCAGAGCTTGGACAATTAAATCTTTTTCAATATCGGCCAACCGATCTTTTAAAGACAAACCTTCGGGTGGCAAGCTGGGCAAGCCTTGCGCCAGCATGATGATGTCTTCTACCTCATTGTGTAAGCTCAGTGGCATGGGTGGCGCAGGATTGGCAAACGGGTTCATCACATATGCGTTGGCACTGTGGTTTTCTGGCCTTTCGAACTCTTGGACCACTTCCAAATCGGGTATGTCTTGAGGCACTGAGTTTGCACGCTCTGCCTGAATGGTCCTCAATCCTTTGGGCAAAAGTGATGCAGGTACCGTGTTTAAAAAAAGCTTTTGGCCACTGAACAAAGTATTGAAGCGGTCGACCAAATTTGATAATTCGCGCACATTACCGGGCCAAGGATAGTCTTTCAAAGCCTCCAAAAAATCAGGTGCAAAACTGATGGGCGTCTGGCCTTTTGTTGCAAAATATTTGGCAAAGTGGATAAGCAAGGCTGGGACATCTTGCGTTCTTTGGCGCAATGCAGGTGTATTCAGAGGCAATACATTCAAACGGTAGTACAAATCTTCGCGAAATCGACCTGATTCAATTTCAATTTCCAAATCTCTGTGCGTAGCCGCCACAACCCGCACATCGATCGCAACTGACTTGACGCCTCCGACGGGGTCTACCGAGCGTTCTTGCAAAACCCTTAGCAATTTCACTTGCATATCAAGCGATAAGTCACCAATTTCATCCAAGAAAATAGTGCCGCCGTGTGCCAATTCAAATCTGCCGATTCGATCTGCCATGGCCCCCGTAAAGGCCCCTTTTCGATGTCCAAACAATTCGCTTTCTAGTAAGTCTTTGGGAATGGCAGCGCAGTTAATGGGTACGAAATTGCCACCACACCGATCGGAATGGTCATGTAACGCTCGGGCGACCAATTCTTTGCCGGTACCACTTTCTCCCGTGATCAATACAGTGGCATTTGAATTGGCAACTCTGGCAATTAAATTGCGAATGGCTTCTGCAGCTGAACTTGCGCCGATGAAAGAGTGGGCCATAGACTTTGAGGACATATTCAGGTGTTAAAGCATCATGGAATCAAGGGGACAAGACACTGATGTATTGCAAATTACCCACATTAAAGCTCAAATGTCGGAAAACCGTCAACTAACGTCAATAAAGTTAGGTGGATTCTGTGACTCGATGCACTCAAGGTTCTCAAGTTGAAGTCGAATCAAAGCTTGTAGGACCTCACGTCCCTTTCTACTAAGGATTTGTTCATGAAACGCTTCAACACCTTCTGCTTTTCTATGTCTCTAGCAATTGGCCTTTCCAGCCTCACAGCTTGCAAAACGGTCAACTTGTCCAATGCACTCTTTAACGACAGCAATTTAGTTGCTCCCTTGGTTGAAAAGCGGGAAACCATCACTGCAACGGGTTACGCAGTGGTCAGCGTTCAAAGCCACCGCAATCAGGCTCAGCAAAGGCTGATGGCTATTCGCGCTTCTAAACTGGATGCTTATCGAAGCCTGACAGAACAAGTTTATGGTCAGCAATTAGATGCTTCCGCAACCGTGGCCGATATGGTGCTGACCAGTGACACTTTCAGAACCCGCGTAGAAGGTGTGATTTATGGTGCCAAGCTGGTCAGTATCACCCCTGTAGGCGAAGATACCTACGAAACGACGCTTTCACTTGATCGCGATGTGGTGCAAGACTTGCGCACCCTTTATATGGGTCAGGTTAGCGCCAAAGGTCGTTGAAAATGAAAAGCGCTGGTTTTTCCTTACGGACGTCTTCAGCCACTTGGGCAGGCTTAGCAGGCGTTGCGCTGGCTGTGACCAGTGGCCTAAGCTATGCCCAAGTCAAACCTAGCGAAGCCAGGCAACTCGCTGCTGAAACCAAATCGAGTGCACAGCCTGCAGCATTTAGCCCACAAGACAAGCTAGATGCAATTCGACAAGGTTTGGTCGAAGCATCTTTAGACTCTCCGACCAGAGTTCAAACAACGACGTGGATCGATGCCAATGGCAGTTTGCGCGAAAGTAGCAGCTTCAAGAATGGCATGAAGGTTCGAGGTGTCAAAGTATTGGCCTATGAACGCGATGAGGCAGGACAGCCCAAAGCGCAATTGCAAATTTCGCCGACACCTCCCACTTCTGCTGAACACGCCACTCAAAGTCTGAGTGGGGCTTGGCAAAAGTTGAGCGCGCTTTTCTCCATGGGTGCCGCACAATTGAAGAAGCTCTGGTCTCCCAACACGCCTGTCACAACAGCTGGAACAGAAGTCATGCCCAGCACTGTCACGCAGTGTGATGCGACAAAAATCAACAGTCAGCTTCGTCACTTAATCAGCTTTGAGACGAACATGGACCGTGATGCCCACCCTGCATTTGTTCAAGCTTTCTCGCCTATTCTTCATAGGAGTTGGCTGTTGGCTTCTAACGCAACAAAGACCAATTGGAAAATGATTCCAGGCATGCAAGAGCCGACCATGTCTGGTCGAATGACAGCCTATGAGAGTGCTCTACTGTCTACACCTGGCGGCAATGTGCCTTGGGTCGCTAGGCTTTATGCGCGCACAGTTTTATTGCCCGCGCCAGGAATGGCAGGCCTTGCAGGGGTCATGGGCCCAGGCATGACTGCCACCTTAACGCTAGAGGTCAGCCCCAAGGAAGATCCTGGACTCAGTTATCAAGAAATCATGACTATTCAACTTGAAATGGACAGCCAAGCGTGGCGCCCAGCACGAATGAGCTTGGCCAGTGAACAAGCACTTCGACAACAAGTTGACGAGTGGGGTCAAAAACTGGCGCAGTGGTTATCTTGCGAAGAAATCAAGCCAACTGTCACGGCCGTCAATCAGCAAGCTATTTCCATCAACGCTGGCGCCATGGCAGGCATCAAAAAGGGTGATGAGTGGCTGATTGCTGACCCAAGAAATTTTCCGGCACAACTGTTAGGCAAAGAAGGGGCACCTCAGACCTTGTTAGCCAGAGTTCAAGCCGTGTCCCCTTATGACTCTAAATTAATTTTGGCGGCGGGCCCTTCCAATGCGGTACAAGTGAATTGGCGAGCTTGGCCAGCTGACACCGTGGTTAAAAACCCTTCCGTTGCGCCAGAGCCACAAGCTGTGCAAAACAAAGCTGTATTGCCGCGATAATTTTTAACAGAGGTTTTCATGCAACGCTATTTCAATTCAAGAAACTGCTTTACTAGCCCTTTCGCCAGCGCGCCTTTTATGCGTGGTTGGGGAACTTTCATGCTGATCCTCGTTTTTTGGTTAAGCACAGGGTCCCCCTTACACGCCCAAACCGGCGTAGGGGCAGCCTCGAGTGAGCCTTCGGCAATCCAAAAAACTTTCACTTTGAAGAGTTCCCAAACTTTGGACAAAGTGGTTCAAGAGGTCTACAAAGACAGTCCCTTAAGTTATCCAATTTTGCGCAATGCCTTGCTGAAAGCCAATCCTTTAATTTTGAGTGGTAACCCCGCACAAAGAATCAAAGCAGGTTTAACACTCTCCATTCCTGACCACGCGCAACTGGTCTCGCAAACTTTGAGTGCATTCATGCCCGACGCCGAAGGTGCCGACAAGCAACATAAGCTTTACAGCGCGGATGCAAGTGCTCGCAGAAACTGGGTTAGGTTTCCTTGATCAATGGTGCAGAGGCGCTTGTTTCGCCAGGCAGAGTCCATCCAATCTATTTGGAGGGAAAACTGCTGCCGCTTCAAGCACCTACGGCCGCCGAATTAAATTTAAAAGATGGCCAAGTGGTACAAGGCTTGGTCAAACTTCATGATGACCAACCTGCTCTTTTTTTAAAAGGCAGACTGATTGATGGGCCTTTTCAAAATTTGGCACCCATCGGTGAGTCTGTCTGGTTAAAAGTAGAAAGCAAAGCGCAGGGGCCTTGGTCTCTGATTCCTGTTCCTGCGCCCAACGCACTGCAGCCCAAGCTTGGCATTTTCGGAAGTCTACCCCTCAGCACGTCTTTGCCGGCTGGCGTTGCACCTTGGATTTCTAAAATCGCTACGCTTCTCTATCGCCCCCCAGGAACTGCAGAACTTTCTCAACTCTATCGGCCAGGCACCTTGGATGCATTGCTGCAAAGTGTGCCACGGCCTGATTTACAGGCGCAATGGCGCAATCTTCAATTGAGTATGGCCCAATTGACACCCGCTGCGATTCAACAAGCCATGGCCAATGCCATGGGAGCAGAAGTCTGGTTGGCAAAAGGAATGCCGCCACCGATTGATGATCCCAAACAATTGATCCGAAAGCTCATTGAAGTCTTGGATCAAATTGAATCTGACGAAGTTTCAGATGGCGAATCCATTAGCAAACTTCATGCAGCCGTCGATGACCTTGAAGCAAGCCAAGTTCAAGCCGTTCAGGCTCAGGCCCAAAGAGAAGTCTTGTTCAGCATGACGCTGCCATTCAGGGACGCCAATCCGGTCGAATTGACCGTACGAAGAGGGCCTCGCCAAGAGGGTGAGCCTCCCGTTCTGACCATCAATGTCCATTCAAAGACTGCAGATTTAGGGCCTGTTTGGCTTAAAACTCAACTCATGAAATCTCAAGAGCTTGACCTCACCATGTGGGCCACCGATTATGGTGTCGTGCAGCTGGCCCAAAATCAATCTGGTTTGTTGGGCCAGGAATTACAAATTGCTGGGCTTTCGATGAGATCGTTTCAAGTGGTCCACGGCCCACGTCCAGAGCCTCTTCCAGAATGGGTACCCTCCGGCAGGGGTTTGGTGGTGGACATTGCCGCATGAGCAAATACACCCGTCAAGCCATTGCACTTGCCTACGGCAGGCATCCTGTGCCCATCATAACCGCCAAAGGTGATGACGATTTGGCACGTCGAATGATTGAAGAAGCAGAAAAGCACGGCGTCTTCATTTCAGAAGACCCCCAGTTGCTGGCGCTTTTGAGCAGATTGAATGTAGATGAAGAAATACCCCAAGAACTGTATACGGCCGTGGCCGTGGTGTTGTCTTGGGTTTATTGGCTCAAGGGCTTGAAGCCAGGTAACGAACGCTCAGAAGTTCAGACTTCTTGATAGCCCCTGCCTCTGATGTACCTTGAAACTTGCCCCAAACGGTCGTAAACCTCAACAGAACTGGCTGAATCGCCTACCCTCAAACTGTGGAGGGTGCCTCTGATGGCGTCCAATTTTCTTTCAATCAAAACTGCGTTGCGCCTGTGGGAGTCGCGACATTCAAGCAATTCTTCTCGAAGTTGATCCCATTCAGGTAGTTTTTGCAGGTCTTCGGTATCGGGGCAAAGCAAGGTGAGGTTTGCCAATATGGCATTTTTTGAAGCCTGAAGTGCTTCAAATCGATCTAAGTCTTGTCCCTTCAGAGCATCAAATTCAAGCGATAAAACTTGATTTAGCTGAATAGCCAATGAAAGTGCAGAGTCACTCACGAATCATTTGCTCGATGGCATAAAAGCTCTCGGCAATACGCCTAGGATTCAAGGGGTACTGGCCATCTAGCAAGGCTTGTTTGATGGAGTCTACTTTGGCTTTGTCAAAGTCTGGCTCTGCCATCGCTTTTTGCGCAACGTTGGTCATTTGAAGTTGGTCGGGTCCTGGGGACACAGTGGGTTTTAAATCACCAGCCGAAATAGGTGCAGCAAGGCTTGCCGTTGATGTGGCAGATTTACGATCAGTTTTGTCCAATGAATTGCGCAGGAACGCATCCGACTGGGCACGTCGTCCGTTGTTTGAAATCGCATCAGTCATGGCAAGCTCTCTTTCTCATTGGGTTCTGAAGCAATCAGAACCTCTTTTAGGGTTAGTCATGCACAGTATCGTCACATCATTCTAAAACTTGAGTAAATTTTTGCAATCAAAGCCCTTTGGCTGTGTTGGGTCCTGTGACAACGCCAGAAATTTGACGTCCAGACTCGGGATTCTTGAGCTTTACTTGCTCTCCAAACCGTCCGTCTTGTAAAGCTTCCACCCTGACCGTGATCTGGTAGCCTACTTTATCACCCACTGATAACAAAACTGTTTGGCCTTGTCTTACTAAGATGGCTTTTCTAATGTCCGAACTCTTCATCGGTTGGCCTGCAGGCACATCTCGAACCAATTCAGATTGCTGCGCATCCGCGACAGTTCCTAGCCAACTGGAATCGACAGGACCCGGTGGAGCTTGAACAACTTCTAGCCACTCTGCCTGTAACACGGCACCTCTTTGTAAAAATCTTTTGGGCACCACCACGGTTCTTCCACTGGATTTCAAATCATTGGCTTCGGCAGCTGCACCGGTACTCGCAGCTTTAGCTGACGCTAAGGCTTTGGGACCAGGAGTGGGACTCAAATTAGCCAGGCTAACTTGGACATACAACTGCCAAACGGGTTCTGTGCACCTGACCCTGACAGTTTCTCGAGAAGAAAAGGGATGATCAATCGCCATGGGCTGTGAACATGAGGCTACCTGAAGCCTAGGATCTAGCGCTTTCAATGTGACGTCTTTAGAAGAAATTCCGTGAGTTTTTGATAACCATTGTGTTACTTGTTGAGACATGACCGATAAATTGGTCTGTGCGGTCTCTGTCGCCACTTGAGGTGTTACAGCATTCTTGGTAGATGACTGTACTTGAGCATGGCCCTCTGAATGCGACAAAAGCAACAGGCACAGCACTTGCATAAGCCTGATGAGGGGTGTTGAAGTTTTGACATTCATATTAAACATACAGGAGCTCTTGCAATAAAGATGCCACGGTGAAATGACCGTCAATCAATACCATGCGAATAGACGACCCTAATCAACGCGCGAAACCATTGGGCTTGCCCCAAGGCGTCAATCTGCGAAATCCGATGGAATCGACGGAAACGTCGAATTCATCGGCGGGCTTCGCTCGAACTGGATTTGGCAAAGTACTTGAGCAAACTCACGAAAACCTTCTTGTTAAATCTGGTGACACATTAATTGGTATCGTGAGGCAGCAAGCGCAAGCAAAAGGGCTGGTCCTCAATGGGAGTCAAGAGTATCAATGGGCACGCTCACTGGCTGCCAACAATGGAATTGCCAATCCCAACAAAATTTTCCCTGGTCAAAGCATTCAATTAGGACAACTTCAAGCTCAATTGTCAGAGTCGAATCTGGCTGCTCCAAAACAAAGCATGCCAGCGCCCATGCCAACATCTTTGGCATTGGCCCAAAGAAGCAGCCTTCTTTCCATGGGTGCTAACCCTGCAAAAGTCGCAGCAAATCCTAGCTCAACCGATCCGTCGCTAGTTGCCCAAGCAGCGACTGCAAACTCTCCAGTTTCAAGTTCAAACAACCTGATCTTGAATCAAACATTAGACCGCGCAGTGTCTCGAGGGTTTGTGCCTCTAGGACAGAGGCAGGATGTTTATCAAAAAATATTGCAAGTTGCTGAAAAGCATCAATTCTCTCCAGATGACTTTGCGCGTCTGACATTGATGGAGAGCGATGGCATGAATCCCGTTGCCACCAATCAGCGTTGCCACGGCATTATTCAATTCTGTGATGGGCCTGCCCGAGGCGCGGCCAGTGTCGGTTGGGGACAAGCACCTAAAAGTATCTTGAGGTTAAGCGTCTACGAGCAACTCCATTTGGTAGAAACCTACTTTGACAAGGTAGGCCTTAAAAAAGACCGTCCTGTGACTTTGGACGAGCTCTACTTAGCAGTGCTACACCCTGCCTCGAGATCAGAGCTTAGACCTGAAGCACCCCTGGGAATTCCTGGAAAACAAGCCCGTCATTTGTACGAAGGACAAAACCCCAAGGCACCTATGACGCGCGTTTCAATTGTTCAGGGCTTGGTTCAAAACGCCATTGAGCGGCTGAGCGGCGCCGCAAAGCCGCCCCGCATCGCGGCTCAAAACGCTTTGGATGATGAGACTTTAAATCCTACGCGTACTTGGATCCGCTAAGCGGCAATCCGCATGGCAAGACTTTGCCACTTCGCGGCTTTTGCGGATGAAAAGGCTGAAAGAGTGATTGAAAAACGGCAAAAAAACATGGCACGGCTTTTGCAATCGTAACAATCAAAGCGAACTTGAGTCCGCTGGATGTCGGCAAACCGGCAATGTTGCAAACCCTTGGAAGGCAAAACATGAACATGATTGACAACGCATTAGGCGTCCATGCGCAAGCCCTTGGTCTGCGCAGCCAACGCATGGAGGTTCTTTCTAAGAATCTGGCCAATGCCGACACGCCCAACTTCAAGGCACAAGACGTTGACTTTATGAAAGTTCTGCGTGGCGCAAAAGAAGATCTGATCAATACAACCAACAAACAGCACATCCCCATGTTGGCCCCAGAAACGGCAAATGGATTGATGTATCGAGTGCCTTTCAACGTAGCCTTTGACGGTAACACCGTTGAGATGAACGTTGAACAAGCCAAGTTTGGTCAATCTGCAGCCGACTATCAAACGACCTTGAATATTTTAGAAAATCGCGTGTCGGGTATTCGCCGCGCATTGCGTGGAGATTAATCAAGATGACCATAGAAAGAATTTTCAACATCGCCGGTTCTGCGCTCAATGCGCAAACCACCCGCATGAACACCACAGCCTCTAACTTAGCCAATGCGGGAACCGTATCTGGCTCAGACGCTGAGGCCTTTCGTGGCAAACGCGCCATGTTCAAAACCATCATGGAAGACCAGCTCAATACGTCAAACACCACTTATTCTGGCGGCGTCAAAGTTGAGCAAATCACCGATGACCCCGCCCCCATTCGACGCATGTCAGACCCAAGCAATCCTTTGGCCGATAAAGATGGTTATGTGTATTTGTCAAACGTGAATGAAATGACTGAGATGGTTGAAATGATGGCGGCAGCGCGGTCCTATCAAAACAATGTTGAAGTGGTCAACACAGCTCGGCAGTTGATGATGAAAACCATTGACATCATTAAATCCTAATAGGAACAAACCACCATGATGTCTTTGTACAACAACACCAGCCTGAACTCTGCTGCGGCCACTGTCAATGCAGCCAACGCATCGCCTATGAAAGCGCCACAGGGTATTAAAACCACTGCCGAGGCTGCCAATGAAGCCTTAACCGCCAAAACAGGAAATGGCATGGGTCAAAAAGATTTTTTGACTTTGTTTACAACCCAGCTAAAGAATCAAGATCCACTCGATCCTGTCAAGAATGAAGCTTTCGTTGCACAGCTGGCACAGTTTTCTCAACTTGAAGCAACCACCACCATGTCTCAAACTTTGACAAACTATGTCAACAGCATGGCAGGAGAGCGCATGATGAGCAGCACCAGCATGATTGGCAAAACCGTGGCAGTGCCGGATGCACCAGGTGTCTTGTCTGAGGGTCAACCCATTCAAGGGGTGATTAACTTACCGACAGGCGCAGAAGGCGTGAAGATTCAAGTGGCCAATAGCAAAGGTCAAGTGGTTGCAACACAAATTTTAGGTTCACAACCCATTGGTGATCTTCCCTTGGTCTGGGACGGCAAAGACGACACAGGCAATGTATTGCCAAATGGCAACTACAGTTTCAAAGCCACCGTTTTAAGTCAAGGCAAGGCTAGCAATCCTTCCGTCAGCATTCTGTCCAAAGTGACAGGTGTGAATCAATCGCCAGACAAAACAATTCTGCTTGAGGTCTTAGGCGGAAAGTCTGTCAAGTTAACCGATGTTCAGCGCATTGGCGCTTAAGCCCTTTTAATCCACCAAACCTATCGTTTTTAGGAGTTAAACACCATGTCTTTTTATACCTCGCTTACCGGCTTAAATGCTGCAACGGCCATGCTGGGTGTTACCAGCAACAATATCTCCAACGTGGGCACCACGGGCTTCAAGCGCTCACGCGCTGACTTCGGAGACATTTTTGCCACATCACCTTTGCAAAAAGCATCTGCCACAGTGGGTCAAGGCGTTGCGTTGAAGCAAGTTAGCCAAGAGTTCAGCCAAGGTAATATTTCTTTCTCAGCCAACTCTTTGGATTTGGCCATTACAGGTGACGGCTTTTTCCCCATGCGCTCGGCCGATGGCCTGCAAGAAGTCTTTACGCGCAACGGCTCATTCATGTTGAACGAACAATTTAACGTGGTTAATTCTGCAGGGCAACGACTCATGGCTGCAACGGTTGACTCAACCGGTAGTGCGAACGTGAACGAACGTGTTATTTTGTCCATCCCACAAAAAACATCTGGCGAAGCCAAAGAAACCTCTTTGGTATCTTTGGGTTTGAATTTTCCAGCAGATGCAGAGGTCATCAAGTTACCCTTCAATCGGGCCAACCCTGCCACCTACAACAAGAGTACAGCGTTTACGGTGTATGACAACGGCGGTAACGGTTACTTAGCCACCATCTATTACGTTAAAACATCCAATGCCAGCGAAAATGTACCTGCCAACAAATGGCAGTCTTACGTGTTTATTGGCGAAGACCAAGTGGCACCCGCATTGATTTCAGCCACGAATGACCGTGATCAAAAGTTGTACGTCAATCAATACGGTCAAATCAAACCCTATGATGAAATCAAAGATGAGTTAACAACAGGCAAAACTCAATTGTTCTCACTTGACGAACTGACAGACAAGCGAACTTCAGTACCCGCCAAAATTACAGGGTCTTCCTTGTTGGGTTCGCCTTATGACTGGGCCGCTGGTGTTGACTTTACCGCATTGACCGCTGCTGAAATTACTGATTTGTCAACCATGTTCGAAGTGGATATTGACAAATCAGGCGCTCCTGTCACTGTTGATCTGAGCCGCCTAGCCACACAAACCAAGGTGACTGGAACCATGCTGGCCAGCGAGGTGACCAACTTCTTAAACAAAAAATTTGGTGACGATAGCAATTTCGATTTGTCAGCAGACAATAACAAAGCGTTCATCATCTCGAGCTCTAAGGTTGCAACGGGTGGCGTACCCACTGAGGTCACCATTACTTTGACCGATGCAGCTGCCGTCGGGAGTGGCAGTCTTAGCAGTATTTCAATTGATGAAACTGTTGCAGCCATTCAAGCTCAGATTGATGCTTCTGCATTGAAGAACGGTACAGCGACTGTCACGGTGTCATACGACTATGCCACCCAAGGTTTGAAGTTTGTGGACGGCAACGGCGGGCGAATTTCGCTTAAATCAGCTACAGGTATCAACGATGTTTTGGGCTTGACAGCTGCGTCAACCACTTTGAGTGAGGCTGGTTATTACAGTGCCAAAGTCATTCCAAACGGCGCGGCTCTTCGTCCAGCTGAAGATCAACGCTTTGGCATGTCCATGACTTTTGACTCTGTCAACAAAACTTTCAATTTGCAATCCAATACCACGGGCGATCAATCCAGTATCAAAATCAGCAATGCCAATACAACGGCTCAAAGCCTATTGGGTCTTCCTCTGGCAGAAACCTTCATTGACACATCGGCTCTGGCAAGGCGCGGTATTGAGTCGACACCTGCAGTAGCCAAGGGCACCATGGCGTCAGTAGACGTTTCAAACAGTTTCACGGTTGATGACTCTAACAACAGGTTTGTGGTCACTGTCAATGGTGTGATGGGTACCGTGGTTCTGCCCAAAGGCACAGATTACACCCTTGACACATTCATGACACGCTTGGAAAAAGGCATCAATTCTTTGGGGAATAACAACCCTGATGGCACACCTATCTCTATCAATGGCGTGAAAGTTACTTACGACAAAGCTGGAAAAAATTTCGTATTCACAACGAGTACAACAGGTGCCGATGCTTTTGTGAAGATTTCTGGAAGTGCCAACTGGGGTTTGGAAAAAGTAGATGCTGGTCGCGGTACGACATCCACTTGGATCAACCCAACTCAGCACAAAGACATCGTTGGTGGGATTTTACAGCCCAAGTACATTGACAGCACTGGTAATGAGACCACCAATGGCGATGGCTTTACCAACTTGCCAGCTTGGTCACCTGTATTTTTAGACAAAGGTGAGCTGACTTTTGCAACCAGCGGAAAATTGATTTCACCCAAGGGCACTCAATTAGAAACCTTCTATCTGCCTGGCGGTAAAGGTGCGTTGACCATTAACATTGATTATCAAGCCTCGACGCAATATTCTGCCCCCTTCGCCGTTTTGTCTCAATCTCAAGATGGTGCGCCTGAAGGCGATCTGGTGGGTATGACGATTGGCAATGATGGCTTGGTGAGCGCCAGTTTTTCCAACGGTACGCAAAAGTCATTGGCCAAAATTTTGTTGGCTAACTTTTCAAGTCCTGTAGGTTTGCGTCAAATTGGTGATTCAAGTTACTTAACGTCAGCAACCTCGGGTAAACCTATTTTAGGAACGGCTGGCAGTGCTGGCTTTGGAACCTTGCGAGCTGGTGCAACAGAACGTGCCAACGTTGACCTGACCCAAGAGTTGGTTGACTTGATCACTGCGCAGCGTAACTTCCAAGCAAATGCCAAAGCCATTGAGACCAGCAGCACCATGACGTCTGCCATCATCAATTTGCGTTCATAAACATTGATTTGACATAACTTACTTCGGACTTTGTCATGGATCGCTTAGCCTTTAACGCTGCCATTGCCATCAACGAGCAGCGCACTGCTCGCCAAATGATGACCAATGAATTGGCCAACGTTTCAACGCCTGGTTTTAAACGCAGTTTTGAAGCGGCCATGGTCAGTATCAAAGCGCAAGGACCTGGGTTTGAATCTCGATTGCAACCCCAGTCCTTGAGTGTTGACAATATCAACATGAAGCCAGGCACCATGATGCGAACTGGTCGGGATCTTGACATTGCGTTAAACGATAAATCTGTTTTAGGCGTGACCACTGAAGACGGCCAATTAGCCTTCACTCGACGCGGTGATTTGAAGGTCACTGCAAGTGGCGTTTTGCAACTTGGATCGGGACAAATTGTTCGTGGTGAAAATGGTGGCCCCATCAACATTCCACCTGGATTTTTAGTCTCCATCAATCCTGATGGCTCTGTTTTTGCTATCAACCCAGCCCAGGCAGGTGTTAATCCAGGCGTTCTAGTAGATCGCCTCTTAATGCGTGACTCATCAAATACCCCTCTTGAGCGCAGGCCAGATGGCATGTACCAAGTGACGGGCAAACCTCCAGGCACAGACATTCAAGGCGGTAACAAGCTCAATACGCTTTCCCCGCAGACCTTGGAAGGCAGCAATGTCAACGCTTTGGAAGTCATGGTGAAACTGATTGAACAAAGTCGCAGCTTTGAGCAAAACGTTAATGTGATCAAGCAGAGTAAAGATGCTGACGAATCAGGCGCAAGCATGATGCGTGCTACTTAATTGAATATCAAATAGAAAAGGAGCCAAAAATGGATGCTTCAATGTGGGTTGCCAAAACGGGCCTCGATGCGCAGCAAATGCGCATGAACGTAATTTCCAATAACTTGGCCAACGTGAACACGTCTGGCTTCAAACGGGATCGTGCAGTTTTTGAAGATTTGCTTTATCAAAACTTACGTCAAGCAGGTGGCCAAACAGGCGCAACCACTCAGGCGCCTACCGGTTTAATGCTGGGTACGGGTGTCCGTGTTGTAGCCACTGAAAAGTTGCATGCGCAAGGCAACATGGTGAACACACAAAATCCACTTGACATGGCGATTGCTGGTGAAGGATTTTTCCAAATTGCACAAGCAGATGGCACGATAGCATACAGCCGTGATGGCAATTTCAAGTTGTCGTCTACAGGTCAAATTGTGACCTCTAGTGGCGCTCTGTTGCAGCCTGCAATCACCATACCCAATACAGCCTCATCGGTCACTGTTGGTCGTGATGGCACTGTCTCTGTAGAACTTGCGGCTGGCGGATCTCAAGTATTGGGTCAAATTCAAGTGGCCAGATTTGTCAACCCGAGTGGCTTGCAATCCGTGGGTCAAAACTTAATGAAGGAAACACCTGCCTCTGGCGCTCCACAAGTGTTGCAACCCGGAAATACGGGTGCTGGCTTCTTGATGCAAGGCACCTTAGAAGCTTCCAACGTGAATGTTGTGGAAGAAATGGTCAACATGATTGAGACACAGCGCGCCTATGAAATTAACTCGAAGGCCATTTCAGCTGTTGACGGCATGCTCAAGTTCATGAACAACAACCTCTAAGGCAAATAAAAATGATCACTTTTGCCAATTGGCTGCAACGTACTAGCCTGGTGATATTTGCACTTAGCAGCATGACGGCTTGTTCTGTCATGCCACCACAAGCCATGACACACACCCCACAGTTTGAACCCGTTTATCCAATTTCTATTGAGAATGCTAAACCTGCAACGGGCGCAATTTACGTGGGTCGTCAAAGCGACAGTTGGTTTGGCAAAGGTCGTAATTTTCAAGTCGGCGACGTCATCACTGTTCTGCTGAACGAATCCACACAAGCAGCAAGAACGCAGAACGCCAACATCAGCCGAGAGTCCAGCAACGATGTGGTACCTAAAGGTTTGCAAAACTATGGCGCAGGCTTAGGCGGTTTCATGAACGGAATCAACATGCTTGGCGGAAAAATCAACAACAAGGGCACGGGTGCTGCCGATCAACAAGCCAGCCTGTCTGGTTCGGTCGCGGTTTCTGTTGTTGAAGTCATGCCCAACGGCAATTTAGTGTTGCGTGGTGAAAAGCAATTGGCGCTCACCGAAGGTTCAGAGATCATTCAAGTGGCGGGCATTATTCGACCCGATGATGTCGCGCCCAACAACACCGTTCAATCACGACGGCTGGCAAATGCACAAATTGCCTATCGAGGTGCAGGCGACTTGGCAAATGCTACGCGTGCAGGCTGGGGAACCAGTGCACTCATGAAAATTTGGCCTTTTTAATTTAACCCTGCTTTTAAGTTCAACATGAAAAACTGGCTTTCACTTTTATTGGTTTTAACGCTGAGCAGCGGCAATGTTTTTGCTGATCGCATCAAAGACTTGACCAGTGTCGCAGCCATGCGCAGCAACCAATTGATCGGCTATGGTTTGGTGGTTGGACTACAAGGCACAGGTGATGGCTCAGACGTTTCTTTTACGGCCCAAAGCATGAAAACATTGCTGAATCGTTTGGGTGTGGCAATGGAAGGCCCCTTGTCTGATTTTGAAACTGCGACCAGCGCAGGAAAAGTTGACATTAAGAATGCTGCGGCAGTCATGGTGACAGCAGAGTTGCCAGGCTTTGCCAAACCTGGTCAGAAAATTGATGTGAACATTTCGGCCATAGGCAAAGCATCTAGCTTAAGAGGCGGTACTTTGCTGCTTAGCAGTCTGCGAGGTGTTGATGGAGAAATTTATGCATTGGCTCAAGGCCCTTTAACCGCCACCAGCATCGATGCAGGCGCTGCCGGCTCTAAAGTCTCTACTGGTGTTACCACTGCTGCTCGAATTCCCTCCGGAGCTACCGTTGAGCGCATGGTAGAAAACCCTTTTGACAAATCAGAACGGGTGGTTCTGAATGTTCGGGAAAGTGACTTCACTACAACCACAGCCATTGTGAATACGATCAATGGCAAATTCGGAGCTGATGTTGCCAGAGCCTTAGACGGTGTTTCCATCACACTTCAAGCCCCTCTAGATTTAAGTCAACGTGTGGCTTTTATGAGCATGGTTGAAAATTTAGATGTCCAACCGGGAGAACCGCCAGCACGTGTGGTTATTAACTCACGCACAGGCACTGTGGTTATCAGTCGAAATGTGCGGGTCACTGCGGCAGCCGTCACGCATGGCACTATTTCGGTGGCAATTTCCGCCACCAATGAGGTGTCACAACCTGGCCCTTTCAGTCAAGGTCAAACTGCCCCTGTTCAAAACGCAGATGTCAAAGTCTCTGAGCCTACAAAACCCATGTTCCTGTTTCAACCTGGGGTTGATTTACGACAAATCGTCGATGCTGTGAACCAAGTTGGCGCTACGCCCTCCTCACTGATTGCTATTTTGGAAGCATTGAAGAGCTCTGGCAGCTTGCGAGCTGAGTTAGTAGTTATTTAAACGTCAAGAAGCTCATCATGGAACCGACCTCTTCTAGCATCACCCGCTCTTATCTTGACTTTGATGGCCTGGGCCAACTCAAAGGACAAGCGCGTCAAGATGCCAAGTCGGCTACTCGCGAAACAGCTCAACAGTTTGAAGCCTTGTTTTTACAAATGACCATGAAGTCAATGCGCGAATCCATTATTAAAAGTGATTTATCTGACGATAAAACCATTGCCACTTATGAATCCATGTTTGACAAAGAGGTTTCGGTTCAACTGGCAAAACGCAACAGTTTGGGCCTTGCAGACATGCTAGTTCGCAATCTTGAATCGCAGCAAGCCAACATGGCCACTACGGCAGAAATTTTGCAACAGAGACAGGACACGTCCAAGGTGCCTGCCCAAAAGGGATTGCCCTTGCATCCATCGCTCAGTGGCATGTCATTGGTTCAAAAGCCTTCTGAGCAAGGCGTGGCACTTCCCAAAACAGGCGGTGCCATTCCTTTGAATTTAGGACCCAAGTCTATCAAAGGAGGCGCTGAATGACAGACATTGTCAGCGTCGCCTCTGGCGCCGTTGTTGCCTATCAAAAAGCACTTGGTACTGTTAGCAATAATATTGCAAACGTTGCCACAGATGGCTATTCGCGACAGGAAGTCATTCTTCAAGCCAATCCAGTTGCCAAAACAGGCAATGTCTATTTCGGCACAGGCGTCATGGTCGATGGTGTGAAGCGGAATTACGATGCCTTCATTGAATCTAATTTACGCAATAGCAACAGCGACCTATCAAGCCAAGAGCCCATGGTCAATTACACAAATCGTGTGATTGACATCATGGGTGGTCCTTCTATGGGCCTAAGCAGTGCCATTGATCAATTTTTCAATTCAGCTCGATCTTTGTCAGCAGATCCAGCCTCCAGCGTTTTGCGTGGTGGCTTTGTACGTGACTCCGAAAGTCTTGCTGCACGTTTTGGTGAATTGTCAAACCAGCTGAACTTGGTGCAAGAAGAAAGCAATCAAGCGCTTCAAAGTGGTGTGAACGATTTAAATACATTGGCCAATCAACTGGCTCAAGTTAATTCACAATTGGTCAAGCAAAAAAATGCGGCAAGTCAGCCAGCAGACTTGATGGACCAACGCGATAATATTTTGCGCAGCATGTCTAAATATGCGCACATCAACACTCGCTTCAGTGAAAGTGGTTCTGTGCTCGTTGGACTAGGCCCTACGCTTAGCCGAGACTTATTGGTCGACGGCGTCAATACCAAAATTGTTTTCTTAGACATTGATCCTTTATCGCCTGATAAGGCAACCTTGATTTTGGACAAATTTGGAGACGCGTCCAATTTGGCCGGTTTGAGCAGTGGCAAATTGGCAGGCTTGCTCACATTCAAAGAGCAAGTATTGGGCAGTAGCTACAGTGCACTTGATACTCTGGCCAAAAAATTAGTCGATGAAATTAACAGTCAGCAGGTCTCTGGTATTGATGCTTATGGCAACCCTGGAACGGCTTTGTTTAAGTTTGATTTGAAGGCGATTCACAGCTCTGCTGGTATTCAAATGGCGTTTACCGATCCAATGAGAATTGCAGCAGCTTCTCAATTCAGAGTCATTGAGGCTCAAAACAACACAGGCGGCGTGGATGCGCGTGTCGATTTTCAAGCTGAAAAGTTGGGTGGGCCAGATAGCTTGTCTAAGGTGTTGGTCAACAGCGCGAGTGAGGCTGGCGCGAAGAGTTTGCAATTGACCGCCAATCGTCCTTTCTCCGCTTTGGCCACCATTCCCAATGGCCTGTCTAAGATCAGCCTCTTTTTAGGCAATCCGTCTGAGGGGCAAGATCTTCAAATCTTTACACGAGACGGTCGGCAGATCGCCGGTGGCCCACTTTCAGACGCCTTGAAGGGCGCTCTTCTGACTGAAGAAAACGGTTTTGTTGCAGGCGCATCGTACAGCGATGTCTATCTCAACAAGACAGGTGTTGATGCCTATAAAAATTTGCAGGTTTTTTATGGTGCCAAAGCTGAAACACAAGAAATTGTTCAGTGGGACATGACCAACAAAGATGTGTCACAGCATATTCGCTTGCCATCCACGTTTGTTCCTGCCGCCCTAGAAGGCGGTCATATGCAAGGCAGTTTAACTTCCATCTCTGCTGGCCAATTTAGCTTGAATGGCGTCGATTTACCAGAAGCATTTGGCTTGGCGGGTGACGCCAACTACCAAGCCAAGGACGTCGCTGACTGGCTCAATGCATCCATAGCCACTTTGAGTTTGGAAAACCCCAGCCTGGCCAACCTTAGCGCCAGTGCTGACAATGAACTTCGCATCAGTCCAGACAAACTAAAGTATGGAACGCCACTCACTTTAAACGGTGAGTCGATTGACATCACGCCGGGCATCAATTCCGCCAAGGCTTTGGTTGAGGCTATTCAAGCCAAAAGTATTCCTGGCATCAATGCCACCTTAACGGCACTGGGCGAATTGTCCATTACCAGCACAGAAGGTGCTGACATCAGCGTTGGACCTGGTAGCAATATCTTGGGTATAGAAGGCAAGCTTTACAAAGGTCAGCTCAACATTGTGAGCGACGATACTTCAACCCCTGTGTCCTTGGGTTTTGGTAGCGGCACGCCCAAGGGTACGCCTGCAGATTTGTCCAAGTTGGGGTTTAGAACGGGTGCCTATCTGAACGGCGTAGCCGGTGAAGACTTGTTGGTCATGGTCACCGGAGCAGGAAGTGCCAATATTTCAGCGTCTTATGAGGGTACACCTGTTGACCCCAAACAGTCCTTGCGTACGCAGCCTCTGACACTGCGATTTGATACTGAAACGCATTACACAATTACAGACGTCAACACCAACACCGTTGTGGCCTCCAGAAACTTTGACCCGCTTCAACTTGAGCCAGGGGTCACTTATCAGGGGCTCAAAATTTCGTTTTCGAATCCACCTAAACCCGGGGATGTCTTTACCTTAGATGGAAATCGAGACGGCACAGGTAATAACGAAAACATTTTGGCACTGGTCGCTTTGGGCAACAAGCCCATCATGGGCAACGGCAAAACCTTTGGAGCAGCTTACATCGACCACGTGAACGATGTAGGTAATATTGCCCGTCAAGCAACTATCGCACAGTCAGCCTTGAAAGTGGTCAACGACCAAGCTGTTCGTTCTAGAGATGGTGTATCTGGCGTAAGCCTTGACCAAGAAGCCGCCGATTTAATTCGGTTCCAACAATCTTACCAAGCTGCAGCCAAGGTGATGCAAATTGCCAGTCAATTGTTTGACACTGTTTTACAAGTTCGCTAACGGGCATCCAATAAGGCAATGTGATGAAAATTTCTACGCATCAAATGTTTGAACGTGCCTCTCAGCAAATGAGTCAGGTGCAAAACAGTTTGGCAAAAAGTCAGGCTGAACTCTCGCAAGGTAAGCAAGTGCTGAACCCCAGCGATGCGCCCGACCAAGCGGCTACTATTCAGCGCCTCAAATCAATTCTCAGCAAACAAGACAGCTACCAAGCAGGCCTGAACAGTGTGAAGGCTCGTCTTGAAGGCGAAGACAGCACCCTTCAAAGTGTCAGTAATTTATTGATGCGCTCCAAAGAAGTTTCAATTCAAGCCAATACCGACACACTCAGCCCTGCCAATCGAAAAGCCATTGCCACAGAACTACAAGCCGTACGCGATCAATTGTTGAGCTTGGCCAATACACGCGACAACAATGGCAATTATTTATTTTCCGGAAGTCGTGTCTCACAACCCGCATTTTCTGGCCCTGCGGGTACCAGTCCTGTTTATCAGGGTGATCAAACCAAAATGTATGTACCGGTCAGTGAACAACGAAGCATACCTACCAACAGAACGGGAACAGATGCTTTCGTTTCAGTCAGCAGAACCGACACCTTAGGAGTCACTTCGGGCGTAGGTTTTTTTCAAGCCATGGACGATCTGATTGCCAGCGTATCAAATTCAATTCACGCAGGCATGTCCAGAGGCATAGGTGAAATGGACAGCCTGCTACAAGGATTAAGTTTGGCACAAGCCACTGTTGGGTCTGACTTGAAAGTGATTGATCAACAAACCAGCGTGATTGAAAGTACTGTGTTGAACTTAAAAACCACACTGTCCAGTGTTGAAGATTTGGACTATGCATCGGCCATTACCAAAATGAATCAGCAAATGTTGAGTTTAGAGGCTGCACAAAGTAGTTTTGCAAAAATGTCTCAGTTGAATTTATTCAATTACCTTAAATAATTTTGAATACGCCCCTTAAGTTTTAATTTTTTTTGACGAGTCCAAACTGATGCTGATAATTGACACTTTTTTTGGAGCCCGCCATGGCCACTGATGCAATTAGCGTCTTAGGCGCAGGCTCTGGCATGGACATCAAGGCCTTAACCACCAGCTTGGTGGATGCCGAACGCGTTCCGCGCAAAGATGCGATTGACAAAAAAATCACCAAATCAGAGTCCGCTATTTCTGGTTACGGCGCCATCAAATTTGTACTGGACGGACTCAATACAGCATTCGCTAACTTGAAAGATCAAAGTGACTTCAGCAGCCTAACGACTAAAAATAGCCAATCCAATTCAGTCTCCGTCACAACCACCAGTTTGGCAAGTGCCGCTAACCATCAAGTCACAGTTTCCAGTTTGGCAAAGGCAGACAGTTGGATTTCTGATGCATTTACCAGTCCAACAGCTTCTCTCAATGGGGGATCCAGCTTTAGTTTGCGACTGACCGTCAATGGTGTATCTCAAGGCGACATTTCGCTTGCACCAGACAAAGACACCCCTGAAGCCCTTGTTACGGCCATCAATTCGGCCAACAAAGGTTTGACGGCCCAAATCGTGAGCACAGGAGACTCTGCGGCTCCTTACAAAGTGATGGTGACAGGCAAAACTGGTGCAAATCAAGGGTTTACCCTTTCTTCTGCTACCCCTGGTGTTAATTTTGGTACTCAGGTCCAAACCTGCGCCAATGCTGTTGTCAACATCAATGGCATGAACTTAACGCCTTCTAGCAATAAAATGGAAAACTTCTTTCCAGGTGTTAGCTTCGAGTTTTTGGCGCCCACGGCTTCTGTCAGCACCACTTCTGTGGATGGCGCAGGTGCGACAACCATGGTAAGCACACCTGTGCCAGCCAACATCAACTTGATTCGTGATACCCCTGCAGTTCGCACCAAAGTTGAGGCGCTTGTCAAAGCCTATAACGATGCTAACAGCATGTTGACGACCGTTTATGACCCCAAATCTACAGTGGAGACCTACGGCGGTAGTTTAGCCGGCAACTCTATTGTGAATACCGTTCGAACCATGATGCGTGAAATGGTATTCACTGACTCTGACAGTCCCGCAGGTGGATTAACCAACATGCGCGACTTGGGTATTTCTTTGGACAAGGTAGGTACCATGACTTTTGATGGTGCCAAATTTGACACCGTCTTAACAAGTCAATTTGACAATGTGGTCACGCTTCTGACCGGCAACACGGAGGGACTGAGTGCTTACAGCACACAAAATGCAGGCGCAGCTGGGGGTGCCATTCGAAAACTCAGCACACTTTTAAGCTCAACTGGCATTTTGAGCAATCAAACCACCAGCATTAACAAAAGAATATCAGACTACAAGCTTGAACTGACCAAGCTTGAAGACAGGATGACGCAACTTAAAGAGCGCTACATTAAACAATTTGCAGCCATGGAAAGCATCGTGGGACAGAGCAAAAGCCTCAAATCCACTTTGTCTAGCACCTTCGACGGCATGATGGCAAGTTACACCAATAAATAAGTTGCCACATTAAGGTGGCCTGTTGTTGTTCGTCTAAGCCTTTTTTGGCTTTAAAAGTTAAAAAATCACCCCTCAAGTTTTTTGCAGGGGTGTCGATACCCAATCTACTGAACTTCTATTTGCGCTTTTTAGGCAGAAGACCGGGTGTTTCGGCATGTTCAGCATGCTTTTTTAACAAGGACGGATCCTATGGCTTCCGAAATTTCAAATAATTATGCAGGTGGCGCAGGAGCGGCAGTTAGTCGCTTGCTCACTCCTGCGCCATCCAATTCTGCGGCAATCGGCTCTACGCAAAATGCTGAAAAAGCAAAAGCGCTCGCATTGCCAGAGAAGCCAGCATTGATTGCACCCAAACATGTTGATATCAAATTTGATGCTGCTGCTGAGCGACAAGATTTGAAAGACGCACTGTCAATGCTCAATGACCAAATGGTTTCTAACAAACGAGGCCTGGGTTTTACCTACAACGAATCCCTTAACTCTGCTGTAGTGACTGTCCACAACACCGAAACAGGTGAAGTGGTTCGTCAAATTCCGTGTGAGGTTGTTCTGCGAGTTGCAAAAAGTATTGACAACTTCAAAGGCATGCTTCACAACAAAAAAGTTTAATTTATTTTTAGACTTTATCTCAAGTTCAACCTGTTTGTACCGAATCATTTTTTAACAAGAAATCAAAGTTGATTCTTGTAAACCACTTGGATTTCTTAAAAGGAGAAACATCATGTCAGTTATTAACACCAATGTTAATTCGCTTAACGCTCAAAACGCCTTATCAGTCAACCGCCGGATCATGACCAGCACCATGGATCAGTTGTCTACGGGTCGCCGTGTGACTAGCTCCAAGGACGACGCTGCTGGCGTGGCTGTGATCAACACCATGACTTCACAAATTCGCGGTTTGAATCAAGCGGTTCGCAATGCCAATGACGGCATCTCTCTGCTGCAAACTGCAGATGGCGCCATGATCGAGCAAACCAACATGCTTCAGCGCATGCGTGAGTTGGCTGTTCAGTCTGCTACAGACACTGTGACAACTTCACAAAAAGGATATTTGGACGTTGAATATCAAAAACTTTTGAGTGAAATTGACCGTATTGGCGGCATGACTCAATGGAACGATACGAAGATTTTGGACGGCGCTACTGCCCCAGCATCCGGTACAGCTGGTACCTACGTTTTCCATGTAGGTGCACAAGACAGCCAAACAATTTCTGTGACCTTCAAAGGTGCTGTTTCAACAGGTACTGGTATTTTCGTGGACTCCAACGGCACAGATATTACGACTGCGGCCAAGGCCAATACAGCCATTACCAAAATTGACCTCTCTTTCACAGAGCTCAACAAAGCCAGAGCAGAGATTGGTGCAACCATTAACCGTTTGACTTATGCTGCTGACAATTTGAGCAACGTCTCTACCAACACAGCAGGCTCACGCAGCCGTATCCAAGATACAGACTACGCTGTGGCCGCTGCAGAACTGGCTCGCACGCAGATCATTCAGCAAGCAGGCACTGCCATGTTGGCGCAAGCCAACCAAGCACCCCAGTCTGTCTTGGCTTTGCTCAAGTAAGCTATTTCTTCAACGATCGGTACTTCCGATCTCCCTCAAAAAGGCTGCCTTTGGGCAGCCTTTTTTCTTGGCATCGATATTGCATACCTTGATGTGAAGCGGCAATCCCAATTGTGGACTGTCAAAGATTTAACATCCAGGGAGCAGTCATGCACATTGAATTTCAAAAAACCATGCAGCAGTTGGCTGCGGCCCAAGTTTCAGGCCTGGGAGACGTGGCCAAAGAGGTTTCAGACTTCACCCCCATTGATTTTCGTGTGGGCGTGCAGTGGTTGGTGGCTCAGAACAACCCCCATTTGGCCCAGGCATTGGCCGAGGCTGGTTTAAGTTTATACCCCGACAGCGAAGACATTTTGGTCATCTCTGGCTTATTGGCCATGACCCGCGAAGATTGGCCCCTGGCCATAGAGTTGCTTCAAGACTTGGTCAAAGTTCAAAAAGAACGCGTTCAACCCATGACTTGCCAAATGTTGGCCCGCGCTTGGGCTTGCAATTTGGACATGGACCAAGCTCACACCGTGCTCGATTCTGCTCTCAAAATATGGCCAGACAACGAAACACTGATTCAAGAGAAAAACACGCTCACCCTATCCTCTTTGGCGATGGCCGCATCCCCAGAAACCCATTGAGATTCATTTACCCTGTCAATAATTTGCCACCGGCAAACATTTGCCAATAGGAGTCACATATGTCAGTCATTAACACCAATGTCAATTCGCTTAACGCTCAAAACGCTTTATCAGTCAACCGCCGGATCATGACCAGCACCATGGATCAGTTGTCTACGGGTCGCCGTGTGACTAGCTCCAAGGACGACGCTGCTGGCGTGGCTGTGATCAACACCATGACTTCACAAATTCGTGGTTTAAATCAAGCGGTTCGCAATGCTAACGACGGCATCTCCATGTTGCAAACTGCAGATGGCGCCATGATTGAGCAAACCAACTTGCTCCAGCGCATGCGTGAGTTGGCTGTTCAGTCTGCTACAGACACTGTGACAACTTCACAAAAAGGTTATTTGGACATTGAATATCAAAAACTTTTGAGTGAAATTGACCGTATTGGCGACATGACTCAATGGAACGACACAAAGATTTTAGATGGTACGACTGCGGCTGCATCCGGCGTAGCTGGTACCTACGTATTCCACGTAGGCGCCCAAGAAAACCAAACCATCACGGTAACGTTCAAAGGCGCTGTTTCAACAGGAACGGGTATGTTTGCAGATGTCGCCGGGACTGCCATTAACTCTGATGTACTATCAAATACAGCCATTACCAAAATTGACCTAGCTTTCAAAGAACTCAATACGGCTAGAGCAGAGATTGGTGCAAGCATTAACCGTCTGACTTATGCTGCTGACAATTTGAGCAACGTCTCTACCAACACAGCAGGCTCACGCAGCCGTATCCAAGATACAGACTACGCTGTGGCCGCTGCAGAACTGGCTCGCACGCAGATCATTCAGCAAGCAGGCACTGCCATGTTGGCGCAAGCCAACCAAGCACCCCAGTCTGTCTTGGCTTTGCTCAAGTAAGCTATTTCTTCAACGATCGGTACTTCCGATCTCCCTCAAAAAGGCTGCCTTTGGGCAGCCTTTTTTCTTGGCATCGATATTGCATACCTTGATGTGAAGCGGCAATCCCAATTGTGGACTGTCAAAGATTTAACATCCAGGGAGCAGTCATGCACATTGAATTTCAAAAAACCATGCAGCAGTTGGCTGCGGCCCAAGTTTCAGGCCTGGGAGACGTGGCCAAAGAGGTTTCAGACTTCACCCCCATTGATTTTCGTGTGGGCGTGCAGTGGTTGGTGGCTCAGAACAACCCCCATTTGGCCCAGGCATTGGCCGAGGCTGGTTTAAGTTTATACCCCGACAGCGAAGACATTTTGGTCATCTCTGGCTTATTGGCCATGACCCGCGAAGATTGGCCCCTGGCCATAGAGTTGCTTCAAGACTTGGTCAAAGTTCAAAAAGAACGCGTTCAACCCATGACTTGCCAAATGTTGGCCCGCGCTTGGGCTTGCAATTTGGACATGGACCAAGCTCACACCGTGCTCGATTCTGCTCTCAAAATATGGCCAGACAACGAAACACTGATTCAAGAGAAAAACACGCTCACCCTATCCTCTTTGGCGATGGCCGCATCCCCAGAAACCCATTGAGATTCATTTACCCTGTCAATAATTTGCCACCGGCAAACATTTGCCAATAGGAGTCACTCATGACTGTCATCAATACAAACGTTAAAGCGCTGTACACACAATCAGCCTTGAAAATATCTGGGCGTGAAAACTCAGTGGCCATGGAGCAGTTGTCGACTGGTAAGCGCATCAATGGCGCCAAAGACGATGCTGCGGGCTTGGCCATTTCTTCGCGGATGACGCAACAAATTAAGAGCATGAACCAAGCCATTCGCAACGCAGGTGATGCGATTTCGATGATTCAAACGGCAGAGGGTGCCACCAATGGCATCACTGATATGTTACAGCGCATGAGCGAGATCTCAATTCAAGCAGCCAACGCCACATATTCCGACGATCAACGTGGCTTTTTGAACACTGAGTTTCAACAGCTAAAAGAAGAAATAAAGCGAATCTCGGAGACCCACGAATGGAATGGTTTTCAAATCTTGCGTGGCAAAGATGGCGCCAATGCCGACAAATTGAATTTAAATTTTCAAGTAGGGCCCAATTCCAATCAAGTTATTACCATTGATCTACCCAATTTCGGTGCCAATGGCGATATCACCGATGGTGTGACATCGGTTGCCGCAGATTCCAAAATTGATACTGTCGCCAACGCCAATACGGCCATTGCCGCTATCACCATGGCGTTAGACAAGGTTAGCAACACCCGTTCATTGATGGGTGCCGTGATGAATCGTTTAGAACACGTGATGGACAACCTCACCAACGTGTCAATGAACGCCGAAGCCTCTCGAAGCCAAATTCAAGATGCAGACTATGCCTCTGCTTCGACGGAATTGGCGCGGACTCAAATCATGCAACAAGCTGCCACAGCTATTTTGGCTCAAGCCAACACCAGTCAACAAACTGTTCTGAAGCTCCTCCAAGGCTAAAGCCGGTTCTTGGCAGCAGCCCGCAGACACCCTCTTTGGGTATTGCGGGTCTTTTCGCGTTCACCCAAGGTTTTTTCTTCTCAATTGGAAGCTTGCTGTCGGCAATTCGTCATTTCAGCTTTAAATTGAATTCTAAGGTATTAACTTTTTACTGGCACGGGCATTGCTAATCATGTTGCATTCATATGCACACGAGGTACCGAAAGCAATGAGCCCTATTCAATTCACACAAACAGTTTTGTGGCTGGACCCAGAACAAGCTTTGGCTGTGCAATCGCAAGAGCAGCTGGCCGCAGCGGGCTTGAAAGTCCGGTGCATTTCTAACTTATTGGAATTGAAACAAGAGCTGTCACAAGGGCAAGCATTTGCCTTGGTCATTCGGCAAACGTCTCAAAATTTACTAAAAGACATTAAAGACTTGATGGCTGAAACGGGCATTGCTTTGCCCGTTATTTGCAGAGTCGCATCTTACGACATCAAAGCGGCTGTGCAGGCCATGCGCCTAGGTGCAGCTCACGCCATGGAAGACAACGAATGGTCAATGCATGCTTGGCGTGCAGCGCTTGATGGCGTTCACTCTCTTTTGGAAGCTTCAGCAGCAGCAGTGGTGGCACAGACTGCTTTGGCTCAAGCAAGTCACAAACCCCAAACCCAAAACACCAACGTGCAACGCAGTGTGGTTTATGTTGACCCCATTAGCCAACACTTGTTGGCACTCACACAACGCGTGGCACAAGCGAATGTAACTGCCTTGCTGGAAGGTCCTACTGGTGCAGGTAAAGAAATTCTAGCCCGTGTTTTGCATGAGTCTTCTGGTCGCACAAAAGGACCTTTCATTGCATTGAATTGCGCAGCTTTGCCAGAACATCTGATTGACGACATGCTCTTTGGTCATGAAAAAGGCGCCTTTACGGGAGCTCACAAAGAGTTCAAAGGGCTGTTTGAGCAAGCGCAAGGCGGAACCCTTTTCTTAGATGAAATTGGTGAAATGCCTTTGCATTTACAAGCCAAATTACTGCGCGTTTTACAAGAACGTCAGCTCACTCGACTGGGCTCTGAGCGGGCTATTGCATTGGACGTTCGGGTGGTTGCAGCCACCAACAAAGATTTGAAAAAAGCCATGGCTCAAAGAGAATTCCGAGAAGACTTGTACTTTCGCATCAGCACCTTCAAGCTTAAGGTTCCTGCTTTGTGCGAGCGTCCCGGCGACATCTTGCCATTGGTTGCAAGCATTCTCTTGCGCCATGCGCCTCATGCTGAAACCTACACTTTGAGTGACGAGGCTCAGCAGCAACTGTTAACTTATTCATGGCCAGGCAATGTGCGTGAACTTGAGAATGTGGTGCACCGCGCAGTGGTACTTTGCGCCAACAGGCACATTGAATCTCACCACTTAATGTTCGACGAATGCCGAATGATTGACATTCAATTTGGTAACCATTTTGTCAGCCATCCCATTGAGCATGAAAAAGATATCTGCGCAGAAGAACTAGCTTTTTCTGTAGATGCAAGCAACCTGCTTCACGCAGTGAAGACGAATGAACAACAACTCATTTTGGCTGCCATCAAAACGACAGAAACGCGCATTGAAGCAGCTCGAAAATTAGGCATCAGTCCGCGCACATTGCGTTACAAGATGGCCAAGTTGAAGACTGTCATGCCCGATTTAGCATTGGCTTTCTGAGGCATTTGACATGATCGAAAAAATCAACTCGCAGAGCAACATCCAATCCATGTTGCAAACTCTCAAGGCTTTTCAAGCGCAAGCAGCAGGTGGCATTGATGAAGCCGGCGGCAAGGTAGGCGGTACCGGAAACGCACAAGGCGCACCTGGCTTTTCCGACATGATTCGACAAACTGTCGACAAAGTGAATGAACTACAGGTTAATTCCAAAAATATTGCTGAATCATATGAACGCGGCGAGGGTGTTCCCTTAACCGATGTGGTCTTGAGCATGCAGAAATCGTCTCTGGCTTTCGAAGCTACTTTGCAGGTGCGCAATAAAGTGTTGAAGGCGTACGAAGAAATCTTGAACATGCCTGTTTAAGCAACGTGTTCAAAAATTGAATTGATTGAAAGAATCTGAATATGGCTACGACAACCGCAACATTTCAACCTGGCTTTGCAACTGCCGGTAACTCTGCAAGTTCGAACACGTCATTGGCCACCACCACGGCAGGGCAATTGACAAACAATGGCGGAAATGCCATGACATCAGCAGGTTCTTTGTCAACAGTTTCTGGCCCCTTAGCCAATGTCCAAGAACTCTTGCAGCAACCCGGCGTTAAAAAGGCTATGCCTTTAATACTGATTGCTCTGGCTGTTATATTATTTGGAATTAGCTACGCTTGGATCAATACTCCCGCTTATCGGCCATTAAGCATCAGCATGTCTGACGCAGATCAGCAGACTGCATTTGAGACCTTGAAAGCTTCGGAATTTAAACCTGTTGTAGATACTTCAACAGGCCAAATTACAGTCCCAGCAAACAAGTACCACGAGGCCAGAATCTTTTTGGCATCTAAAGGCATCCCAAAAAATGGCGCTATGGGGATTGAGTCACTGAAAGACCAATCGGCAATGACCACCAGCCAATTCATGGAACAAGTGCGATATGTTGCAGCCATGGAGCAAGAAATCGCAAAGACCATTACCCAAATTGATTCTATTCAAACCGCTAGGGTGCACTTGGCGATGCCCAAACAATCTGTCTTTGTCAGAGATCGAACGCCACCTAAAGCGTCTGTTGTGGTGACACCCTATCCAGGCCGATCTGTAACTCAAACACAAGTTCAGGCTTTGATTCACTTGGTCTCTTCAAGTGTGCCACTCATGACCACAGAGAACGTCACGGTGGTGGACAACCACGGCAAACTGATTACCGAAACAACAGGTGAAGCCTCATTGGGTTTAACGTCTGCTCAATCGCAGCACAAGCAAAGAATGGAAGAAGTCTATCGGCAACGTGTGACGCAAATTTTGACCCCCATCGTGGGCGACTCGAATGTCAGATCGCAAGTTAACATGAGCTTAGATTTCACTCAAACTGAAACTACGACTGAAGATTTTGACACCAAAGAAAAAGGGCCTAAGACGAGATCAGAAGCTTCCAGTGAAGATCGAAATTCTGCCAAAGAAGCAGGCGGAGTCCCTGGTTCACTTTCTAATACCGCGCCCGCTGCCCCAACAACCACTACAAATACGACAGCCAACCCAAGTCCTGTCGCAAATTCACCGGAGCGTTCAACTGTGACCGCCCGAAGCACTCGCAATTATGAAATCGATCGTTCTGTGAGGCATGTGAAAGGCGCTACTGGTACCCTGGAGAGATTGAGCGTGGCCGTAGTGATCAATGAGCGTGCGCCAGTCAACACAAAAAACGACAAGGGTGAAGTTGTCGAAGGCAAGGCCACGCCATACACTGAAGAAGAAATCCAAAGCATGCAAAGCTTGGTGAGGGGTGTCGTAGGCTACAACGAAGCACGCGGCGACGTGGTCACTGTGGTTCAAGCCAAATTTGAGCCCGAAAAGGTTTACGATTTAAGTACACCATGGTACAAAGACGAGTCAATGCTCAGCAACATCAAGAGCGCTGTCTTGGGATTGATGTTCCTAGCATTTTTAATGTTGGTCATTCGCCCCACCGTGATGCGCATGTTAGGTCTGCTCAAAACACCTGAAGAGTTGCAAGCTGCTCAAGAAGCGATTGCTGTACCGCTCTTATTGTCAGATGGCGAATTGTCACCAGAAGACATGAACTCGATCCAACTGGGCGAGGGCGAGACTCTGGAAGAGATCAAGGCCAAATTGAAACCTAAAAAATCGAGTATTTCGATGGAAATGTTGGACACTGCCAACACCTACGACGACAAAGTCGCATTGGTTCGAATGATTGTTGCAGAAGACTCAGCGCGCGTTGCCAGCGTTCTGAAGAACATGATTAAAGCTTCTTAAGGATAAACCATGGCCGAAAAAGATGCATTGACCGCAGAAGCGGAAGCTGCGGCAGCAGACAAGCTAAGGAATGAGCTGAGCATCATGACGGGCACTCAACGTGCTGCCGTACTCATGCTCTTACTTGGAGAACAACAAGCCTCTGAAATCATTAAATTCTTGAATCCCAAAGAAGTTCAATCCTTGGGCGGCGCCATGGTGACTGTCAGCGATGTATCGCAAGAAGCCGTGAACGTGATATTGGATGATTTTGTAGCCACCATTAAAAAGCAATCTAGCCTTGGGTTGGGGACTACCGACTATGTTGAAAAGGTGTTCAAGCGCGCCTTAGGTGACGACAAAGCAGCCTCGGTTTTGGGTCGCATTTTGCCAGGTCAAAGCAGCAAAGGCTTGGATATTTTGCAATGGATGGATGCACGCTCTATTGCCGACATGATTCGCACTGAGCACCCACAGGTCACTGCCATTATTTTGTCAGTGCTTGAAAATCAAGTGGCTGCCGATGTACTGGGTTACTTGCCAGAAGCCACTCGATCAGAAATTATTCAAAGGGTTGCGAGTCTTGAAACCGTACAACCCACGGCCATGATCGAACTAGAAGCCATTATGAAGAAGCAATTCTCAAATAACTCTAGCGCAAAATCTTCTAGTTTTGGCGGCATCAAAGCCGCAGCTCAAATTATGAACTCGACGAAGACAGCTCTTGAAGCTTCCGTCATGAGCGGTCTTGAAAAACTTGATCCTGAGCTCAGACTCAAAATTCAGGACAACATGTTCACCTTCGAGAATTTAGTGGGTGTCGAAAACAAGGGCATTCAAGTTTTAATGAGAAATGCAGACCCAGACTTGCTCATGATCGCTTTGAAAGGCGCCAGCGAAGATGTCAAGGCCAAGTTCTTTGGCAATATGTCAGAGCGTGCTCGTGGCATGTTCAAAGACGACATGGACGCCAAGGGTCTGATGAGAATTGCCGATGTTGAAGACGCACAGAAGCAAGTGATGCGCATTGCCAGAAAATTATCAGATTCTGGTGAGTTGGTTTTGGGCGGAGGAGAAGACTTTGTCTAACCCGAATGTCAACATCGGGCAAAAGCCTGTCTGGCAACCTCTGCCCAAACTTCATCCCATTGAAATTCATTCAGTTGGTTTTCAAAAGAATGTGCTTGGGGATGATAAAACAGCTTTGTTTGAGGTCTGGACGCTTGATGACAATCAATTCTTGGGTTCAAAAAAAAATAAATTAATGGGTCTGACAAAAACTACGCAAGAACTTGGCATTGAACATGCGCCTCAGATTGTTGCCCCCCAAGAAGCTGGATTTGAATCCAGTGAGTCTCTCCAAAGCATAGACAAAACTTATTTGGAGTCGCTTAAGAATGAAGCCTTTCAAAATGGTTTTTTAGAAGGCAAGCGAATTCAAAAAGAAGAATTTGAAAAGGCGGCGCAAGATCAGCAAGCAGCTGACTTAGAGACCGAAGCAGCGAAGACTGAAAAACTTAATCTACACCTTGCTGCTGTATTGGCTGAAATTTCAAAATGTGCCAGCGATCTCATCCAAAAACCTGATCAATTGCACGATCCTCTGAAGCGCTTGGCTCTTCATTTGGCTGAACAAATGACATTGGCTGAACTGAGCTTAAGCGCAAATAGCATTCAAAGTTTGGTTGAGCGCTCTATTGAAACCTTAGATTTAGGCCACAGCGTCAGTCTGACCATTGAGCTAAACCCAGCAGACATGGCTTTGCTTCAAAACCACACAACAATCGCTGGTGAAGAGAAACCTTTGTGGCGATTGGTAGCGGATGCACAGTTACTACCTGGCAGTGTCAGAGTCAGGGCCGATGATTCAGTCGTGACTGACTTTGTAGAAAACCGGCTTGAATCCTTGGCCCAGAGTTTGCTGCTCGAACCGTCCCGTTGGCAAGCTCAATCTGCATTTAAACCAGGGCGTTTGAGTGCACGAATTAATTCAGCTTCTCACATTGAAGACGCTTTGCCCAGAACGAGTCAAGCCTTTGAACAAGCTACAAACGACCTAGCAAATGATCCACAAGTTTTTGATGAATCAATCAATCTAGGTGAAAAACCTCAAGACCACGATGACTGACTTTGCACTTGAAGTAGCTCGATCAATGTCGCAGGCCAAGTCTTCTAGGCCGGAGCGATGTGGCACATTGGTCCGCTTGGTCGGTCTTAGAATGGAGGCGCGCGGCATCATGGCACCGATTGGTGCAAATTGCGAAGTGATTGGCCAAGATGGTCACATCATTGAAGCAGAAGTTGTCGGCTTTAATGACAAGACTTTGTACCTGATGCCCTTCACTGAACCTGTCGGTATTAGCCCAGGCGCGTCTGTCCGCATAGCCTCTCATCTGGGGAGTGCTTGTTTGGGTCCTGAACTTCTTGGTCGAGTCATTGATGGCCGAGGCGAGCCCTTGGATGGCAAACCAAAACCAGCCTGCAAAACTCGACTTAGCCTACTGGGTCTGCCCATTAACCCAATGGAGCGAGGGCCCATTGACAGTATTCTCGATGTCGGCGTTAAAGCCATCAATGGCTTGTTAACCTTAGGCCGCGGCCAGCGAATTGGTTTGGTAGCTGGCTCTGGCGTTGGAAAAAGTGTGTTGCTAGGCATGATGACTCGCTTTACAAAAGCAGATGTCGTGGTCATCGGACTGATCGGCGAACGTGGCCGAGAAGTTCAAGCCTTTATTCAAGAGTCTTTAGGTGAAGAAGGTCTTGCAAAATCTGTGGTCATTGTAGCGCCCGCCAATGTCTCTCCTGTCCTTCGACTTAAAGCTGCGCACATGACTCACGTCATCGCCGAATACTTTAGAGATCAAGGTTTGAATGTCTTGATGTTGGTCGACAGTCTGACGCGCGTTGCCCATGCGCAACGTGAAATAGGACTTGCCATTGGTGAGCCTCCTACTGCAAAAGGCTATCCGCCCTCTGTGTTTGCTCTGCTTCCCAATTTAATTGAACGAGCGGGCGTAGGACGTCATGGTCATGGTTCAGTTACTGCTATTTATACTGTCTTGGCAGAGGGTGACGACGCAAACGATCCCATTGTTGACATAGCCCGAGCATCGCTAGACGGTCAAGTGATGTTGTCACGCAAATTGGCCGATGCCGCACATTATCCAGCCATTGATTTGAATGGTTCAATTTCTCGAGTCATGCAAACGCTGTTAGCACCTGATGACTTAAAAAGTGCCAATAAATTTCGTCGCCTATGGTCTCTTTACCAACAAAACGTAGATCTGATTCAGGTTGGCGCTTATGAGGCCGGAAGCAATCCGAGCTTAGACGAGGCCATTCGGCTTCGCGAGTTGATGGATCAATTCTTGCGTCAAGACATGCATGACGGTCAAGACGAGTCGACTGCACGCGACACCATCCGACACCTCATGAACGGTCTATGACATGAACTCATCAGTCGTTGCTCGCCCTTGTTGGTCAGTTCTCGCCAACAAAGCTGAAGAAAAAATTAGCTCTTTGCAGGTTGAGATGGCTCAAGCTCGCCAGCGGCTTGAGAGTTTAGACAGCAGTCGTCAACGTGTACAAGCGATGTACGACGATTACAGATTGAAGTTAAACGACCCACAAGGTGCCAGCCAAGGCATGCGCGAAGCCTTGAATCAACGGCAATTCATGGCGCAATTATTGACATTGATGCAACGCGTCTCGACAGATATTCAGCATACTCAAAATCTGTTGGACTCGTACAAAGAACGATTGCTTGAAGTCGAACGCGAGCGCATTAAAATGCAAACCTTAGCGGATCACAATGCCCTGGCAGTTCAAAAGAGTTTGAATCGCAAAGAACAGAAACAGATGGATTCTTTGGGCGTGATGCAATTCAATTTAAAGCCACAAACTTAATTTTCTAAAACAAGCATGCGTCGCAAGCAACTTTCAGGCGGTTTTGCTTGGCACTGGCAAGCTTGGCGTTCTCGGCAGTTATGGTCTCCCTCAGTTGAATTTATATCTCATTGGCTTGACAGTCAGCGAGTTCATCAAAAACACGATACCCTGCTTCTAATCGGTGCCAGTGCTGGTTGGATGATGTCGAATCGATGGCTGTGTCAATTCAAAGAAATTCAAACCTTTGACATCGATCCGTTGGCCGCAAGTTTGTTCAAATGGAATCACGGCAAAACAATCAACGCTCAAGGCATCAAACTTTCCTGTCATACCCAAGATGCTTTGGCTGTCTTGCCCCAACTTTTAGATCAGCACCCTAAGGCCGTTGTGTTCTTTGACAATGTTTTAGGTCAGTTGCGCTTTACTTGCAGTAGTCTGGAAGAAGCAGAAAAGAAATTGAAGCAAGTGAAAACAGCTTTATGGGGCAGAAGCTGGGGCAGCCTTCATGATCGGATGTCTGGTGCCATGGCTCAGAGTTCTTTTAAAGAAATGAGCTTGCCTCAGTTGCATGCAAAGGGCTCTTTCAAAAAAGAGTCTGAAGTTCAAGCTTGGCTAACTCAAATCAATGCGCTGAGCCCTTGGCTTGATCACCTGACACAAGATGTTTTCCCCGATGATTCAGATGTAGAAAATTTTGCTTGGGCATTCAAGCAAAATTATTGGCACTGGCTTCAGATGGGATGGGTACATCACTGATGTTTAATGATTTGACTCATTTGGCACACACCAATCGATGTAATTTTTCAAGTGGCGTATCTGGGGGAATAGACTGCCAGTCCCTCATAACGCCCTGTGTATCCACTACTTGCCCCGTGAGCATGGGGCCACTATGCATAGAAAATGACAAGAAATGAACAGTTTTTTGACGGCATTCAATCTCCATATGCGTTCTGGTTGATTGATATGCCAATCCGCGACTTGTTTTTTGTGGCAGTTTGTAATCTAAAACACTCCAAAAAGATCTCATGTAGCCAGATTTTTTGACCTCATCCGAATTAATGTAGTAAGTTCCAGCATCGTAAGAGTCTACTTTCACCCAGTCTGCACGCACCCCGCTGGAGATTGACATTGCAAAGGCCAATAGCAAGCTTGGGATAAACTTAAAAACCAATCTTTCTTCCATCATGACTCCACTTTAGTTGATACCCTCACCATTCACACCATGCGCAAATTAAATGCCACTTTCTTCTTGAAAACAAGTGCACGAGTTCAATCTCTGTTGCTTGTGTGTGCATTATCGGTATCTTTGCTAGGGACTTTAACGAGTTGCGGCGGTAGCACGAACCCAGTCGACTCTGTCAATTCGCCAACCTCTCATTTAGAATTGAACAAGCTGACAAGTCCTGGTGTTTTCAGTGTGCTGTGGAATGATAAAGAATTTACAAGTATTTTGATCAAACCATCAATGGCACAGGCTGAGGCGGGACATTTTTATGCTTTGCAATTTAACAACCCAGATCCCGATATTTATTCGGGCTCCCTTTCTGGTTTAGGCACTGGCACCGCCACTTCCTACAATTTGGTTCACCAAAACACTTCGGGTACTCTTCGAAGCGGTACGGCCACAGCGTTTGCTGTGAGTGCCACGGGTGTCAAAATGACGCTCAATTTTCCAGCAACCTCAACAGAAAGTTTCAAGGAACTGTCTTGGACGGCCAACGTCTTACCCGACACAACTTACCAATTCAACACACCCGCCCTTTTAAGCATGCCTCAAGGTAGCTGGACGGGTCGTTTGTCCTATGGCTTCGGGTTTTCTGAGAAGTACACCCTCACAGTTCTTCCTAATGGCGATTTAATTGCCTCTCAAGTTTTTCAATCAGACTGCCAAATCAGCAAAGCAAGCTTATTGCCAAATCCAAATAGGGTGAATATTTTTACTTTCAGCGCTCACATTCCCACTGCAACACAATGCTTCTTGAAAAATGAAGCACTCAATGGCGTTGCCTTTGTCAGTTCGAGCACTGAGCCTGGAAAAACCCAACGAATTCAGTGGGTTGCCACCACACGAGATGGCCGCGGTTTTAGCTTCAGGGCCGACAGATAAGCCTTCCCGCCCAATTTATCCCCTCAAGTTTGAGCTTCAAATGCCGATTTGCAATGAGCGCCAATACAAACAAGACTTTCAGGAAAAGCCATGATACGAACCCTTGCCATCATCTTGCTAGCCCTCTCCACTGCGGGCTCTGGCTTTTTTGGCTGGAAGCAATGGACTGCTGGCCAAAACGCTGGTCAACAAATAGCCGAGCTCACGGGCAAAGTGGAAGAAGCAAGCAAGGCGCAAGAAGCAGCTCAGGAAGAATTATCGACGGCCCAATCCCAAATTGACCCGCTCAAATCCAAACTCCAAGAGCTTGATGCTGTCAAGGCAGCCTTTTCAACAGGGGTTGTTTTAAAGGATCTTGAGGCTGCCTACGCTAAAGAGAAAAAACTATCAGCTGAACGACAACTTGGCTTGGCAGGTGTTCGCTTGTTAACCAAAGGCACCAAAGACCCAGGAACTGTAGACGCCTTCCAAAAAGCTTTGGAAATGACCGATTGGAAAGGTCAGCAAAAAGTCATTTGCGCCGCACAAAATGCCCTTGCTGCTGCTGGCGAAAAAGTCAAAGTGATGTCAGAGTGCGCGGGTGAGACAGCAGCTCCCAAATCTGAGCCTGCCGGCGCCGCTCCTGGTAAAAAAGATGCCAAAGAGGCGGCCGCCTCGAGTCAGACCAAAGAAGCACCTAGTAAAAGCGATAAAAAAGGCGCTAAGAAAGAAGAGCATGCCGCGGCTGACATTCATGCCGCTCATTGGGATTATGAAGGCGCAATGGGGCCTGAGAATTGGGGCAAAGAATTTCCAACCTGTGGCAAAGGCAAATCACAAGCACCTTTGAACATCAAAGGACCCTTTGAAAAGGTTCGCTTCAGCATCAATCCTGATTACAAAGTGGGCCAACTCAAAATAGTGAACAATGGTCACACCATCCAAGTGAATGTGCCCTCAGGTTCTAAGGTTCGCATTGATGGCAAGCCTTATGAGTTGTTGCAATTTCACTTTCACCGCCCTAGTGAAGAGCAAATTGATGGCAAACCATCTGCCATGGTGGTTCATTTTGTTCACAAAAATAATGAAGGTGAATTGGCCGTTTTAGCGGTTATGTTGCGTGAGGGTAACGAAAATCCTGGCATTAAAACACTCTGGACGCATGCTCCGAAAAAGGAAAGCGCAGAACTGGTACCAGATGGCGTGAGCTTCAATCCTGCGAACTTATTGCCTCGTGAAATGGATTTTTTCCACTACGATGGCTCACTGACAACACCACCTTGCACTGAAAAAGTAAAGTTTTACATTCTTAAAACACAAGTGAATGTTTCGAAAGAACAGGTGGCCGAGTTTCCATTCAAATTGAATGCTCGACCCATTCAGCCAGCCAATGGCCGGCCCATCTATACCAACTGATGGTCTTTTAATTGCCATTAGGGCGTAACTCGAAAGAGTTACGCCTTTTTTTTAATTCGCCAAAGTAAGAATAAGACGATGCTCAAATTCAGAGCATTCCACAAAACACCATTCACAAAAGCAGCATGATATGAACCGGTTAAGTCAAACACCTTGCCAGACAGCCAGCCACCTAATGCCATGCCAATCATGGTGGCCATGATGACCGATCCGACCAATACACCTGCCCTCTGTGCCGGAAAATACTCTCTCACAATGATGGCATAAGAAGGAACGATACCCCCCTGAAACAAGCCAAACAGCGCCGAAATCACGTAAAGCGACACCATGCCATCAAAAGGCAAAAACAACAACAAAGCAAGACCTTGCAAAATCGAACCCAATACCAATGTTTTCAACCCTCCAATTCGATCGCATATGGCACCTGAAATAAGCCGACTCACAATGCCACAAGCCAACATGAGCGATAACATTTCAGAGCCACGTGCCGCACCAAATCCTAAATCCGTGCAATAGGCCACGATGTGCACCTGTGGCATGGCCATGGCGACACAGCAACCTAAACCAGCCACGCAAAGCAAGGCATGTGCCGATCGGATAGACAAACCAAATGGCTTTTCTGAGGCTACAGACTGCACGCTACCCGGTGTCGACAAAGCTAACATTGGCGGTCTTTGACGCATTAAAAATGCCATGCCCATCATGCCAAATCCACAAACAATACCAATCCAAATATACGTTTCACGCCAGCCTACAGTTTCTACACCGAACTGCGCCAATGCCGGCCAAATGCTGCCGGCCAAATAATTGCCGCTGGCACATACCGCCACGGCAATGCCTCTGCGCTTGTCCCACCAAAGGGATGTGTCAGCTAGCAACGGGGCAAATGTAGACGAACTTCCAAAAAAGCCCATGAGCAAGCCATGCGCGATCGCAAACAACCAAATGTTGGAAGACAGGCCCGCCAGTACAAAGCCGCTGCCAACACCCAGCGAGCCAATCCAAAGCGCCACATGCACACCCCATTTGTCGGCCAACTTGCCCATTGCCAAACCACCCGCTCCAAAGCCCAGCATCATGAGGGTGTAGGGCAGCGAAGCATCAGCCCGTGAAACGCCAAATTCTTTTTGGACTTCGGGCAAAACAACAGACACCACATACATGCTGCTCCCACCCAGCGTCATAAGCAGGAGCGTTATGAAAAGACGCCTTGAAGCGTAGGCTGAGTCAATCAGGGCCGCGTCAGCATGTAGGGATTTTGGCAAATTCACTGGCTAACCATATCACCCAACTTGCTCATGCATGCCCCCTAATTTCCCCTAAGAAAAGCCTTTTTCCAGGTGCTATAATCCCGCTTCTGTTTGGCCCGGTAGCTCAGTTGGTAGAGCAGCGGATTGAAAATCCGCGTGTCACTGGTTCGATTCCAGTCCAGGCCACCAAATTCAACCGCCGTGTTACTTTGTAACACGGCGGTTTTTTTCGTCCGAGCTGTCGTAATTATTAGGCATAGTTATTGCTTTTAATTTCTGACTGTTTTGGGCTAGAGAATTGATTCGTTTTAGTTGGTTTTCTAGATGCTCGTTCAGCCTCCTTTAATCTGACCTTATCTGGACTAAGCACATGTCTATATTGCATCCGACTCGAAGCCTCACAGCACTTGTCCCTTTATACGCACAAAAATTCTCTTGCATTGGCTCAAGTTGTAAAGACAGTTGCTGTTCAGGTTGGACCGTCACCATCGACAAAAAAACGTTCAATTCGTACCGTCAATCAAAAAATCCAAACTTAATTGACCGCTTAGATACGCAAGTTAAAAGACAACGTAGCCAAGCGTCAGACAAAAACTATGCGCGCATGGTGCTAGAACCCACAACGGGTGAATGTCCCATGATGGAAGAACGGCTCTGCTCGGTACAAAAAGAACTGGGCGAAGACAAACTCTCTCACACATGTTTTTCATACCCACGTAACACTTATGAATCGGGTGATTTTTACCAGCAAGCCTTAACGCTCTCTTGTCCTGAAGCCGCCCGTTTGGCGCTTCTGGCTGATGACGCTTTTCAATTTTCTGAAGCGGCTATTTCTGTTCGAAAAGAAACGATAGAGACACTGAAACCATCTCATGGGCTGTCTTTATCGCAAATGAATGAAATTCGCTTTTTCTGCATTCAACTGATGCGCACAGAGGGCATGCTTATTTGGCAGAAACTTGCTTTATTAGGCTTATTTTGCGAGTCTTTAACTTTGGCTTTGAAAGAGGGGGAGCAAGCAAAAGTTTCACACATTATTGCCAGCACCCAAGACCTCATTCTCAACAAACAAACCGAATTGTTGTTTGACAGCATGCAGCCGCACTACGATATTCAAGCTATCACCTTCTTGATGCTGTGGCGATCAAAAAGCATTGTGACTTTCTCGCCCCTGCAAACATCTGTTCACAAGTCTATCGCTTTGGGACTAGGCTTTAATATTGAAGCTGATAGTGTTGCGCATTCTCAAGTCATAGAGCGTTACAAGCTAGGTGTCAATAATTTACACATAGCCTTGAAAGATGCCCCTTTCTTCTTTGAAAACTATATCTTGAATGAATTATTCAAAGATTGTTTTCCGTTTGATCAAGCCACGCCTTATGAGCATTATCTTCGGCTGATTACTCGCTTTGGCATGGTTCGATTCATGCTGGCAGCGCAGTGTAGTTCTGAAGATAATCTGCCTACAGTTCAGTCTTTGGTGGATACCGTTCAAGCCTTTTGTCGACGCTACCAACACGATTCTCAATTTTCAGCCAACGTGAATGCTTGCTTGAACAACTCAGGTTGGAGCGACTTGCAAAAGATTTACAGATTCTTGAAAACCTAACAACGCTTGCTTCTTTGCTTTTGGCATAATTGATCATTTAGAACAAATATTTCGCCGATGAGCATCGCTGACATAGATCGACCTGAGACTTGGACACGCTTTAAATCAGGCATGTGCGAGAGTTGCTCGGCAAACTGTTGCACCATGCCAGTGGAAGTCAGAATGGTCGATTTGATTCGCTTGAATTTAGTTGATGCGTTTGAGGCTGAGCACGAAAGTCCCAAACAAATTGCCAGACGTTTAAGCAAAGCCAAGCTGATTGACCATTTCAATTTCAAAAATAGTATTTTTACTTTAGCCCGCCGTGCAAATGGCGACTGTCACTACTTGGATACACACACGCGGCGCTGTACCGTGTATGAGAACAGGCCCCATACGTGTCGCCTGCACCCACAAGTAGGGCCTAAGAGTGGTTACTGCCCCTACGGCGCTAGGACCTGACAATCAACTTCCGTCTTTAAGAGCTTGAGCGTTGTGGATGGCCGTTTGAGCACCTGCAGCAGATTGATCAGTGGCATTGATTTGTAGCACCAAGCCCGATATGTTGGCACCATGTTCAACAGATATAGATCCATACGAAATGTCGCCATGAACGACGGCGTCTTTCTGAAACTCAACTCGCTCTGAAGCATAGATATGACCTGTCACCTTACCAGCAACCATGATGCGATGCGCTGAAATGTCTCCAACGACCTCCCCCATAGGACCAATTGCAACCGTAATTTTGCCACTTTGATCGGCCACAATGTTTCCCACAACTTTTCCATCAATCCGAACACTCTCCAACAAAATAAGATTTCCCTGAATGGTCGTGGTACGGCCAATCAATGTGTGAAATTTTTCGGAGGCAGATGCCATTTTTTTGTTGCTTAATTTTTCAAACATAAGGTCTCTTTAAATTTTGAATTCACATACCTCTGAGTGGCAAAACCTTAGCAGGATTGATAAGCTTGCCGTTGTGAAATATCTCATAGTGCAAATGAGGACCAGTAGATCTTCCTGTGCTACCCACCTCGCCGATGCGACTGCCGCCTTGAACATGAGAGTTATGCGGTACAAGTCGCTTATTTAAATGGGCATACCGGGTCATAAAATTTTCAGCGTGCTTTATTTCAATCACATTGCCAAAGTTAGGGTCCCATTCAGATCTCATCACCAAACCTGGCGCTGCCGCAACCACTGCGGTACCCAAGTCAGCAGAAAAGTCTATGCCTTCGTGCATCGCTAATTGACCCGTAAACGGGTCAATTCGATTACCAAAACCACTGCTGAGTCGAAAGTCAGATTGAATAGGCAGCCCAACTGGCAAGGTCTCAAGCCACTCTAAGTGCTGCGCCCAATTGAGTCGTTGACTTTGCAATGAGTTTTTGACCAATTTCAGCTGCTCTGTTGCATTGGCCAATTCAACCCGTAAAGGTTGTTGGAAAAACTTGCCGATCAACGGCGACTGAGTTTCAGGCAGAACATAAGGGCCGCCTTTTGATTCTTGCAGCTGCGGAATTTTGTCCTTCAAACTCATAGGCGTAGCCAGCGCCATGAAATGATTCTTCAAGACTTCCAAGTTTTGAAGGTCTTGACGTGTTTCGTTGATAGACAACTGCAGCTGCTCTATATTTTGTCGATACGCAGCTTCTGTGCGCTGTTGTTCCGCCAAGCTTGTAATGCCGCCCAGTGCCCTGGCCAAATCGGGATTGAACTCAACGGCAATTCGAATACCCACCCAATTTAAAGCAACGCCCAATAACAATAAGGCCGCAGAAGAGCCTACGGCCACATACAGAATATGGCGACCGGTTATCGAAATTGATTTCAACTGGCCTGTCGGGCCAGCGAGCCACAAGAGTTGCATGATTTTTAAGGGTGAGGGAGAGCGATTTTAGGCACTGAGCTGAAGGCCGTCCACCCTCTTTATTCAGAATTGAGATTCGGAAAATCACATAAGTTGCTGTTTTTTAACTAAAACCATAGAATTCATCTGGTTCAAAAATAAATTCAAATATTTCTGCAGTAGCATGACTCAAGTCAAATGGGCCCCAGAGAACGCGGCATTGTTAAAACGTCTTCGCTTGAATGCGGGCCTTGACATTTCTACGCTTGCTCTCAAAACAATTGTTTCTACGGCTCAAGTACGTCAATTAGAAGAAGGAGGAGATTCGGCCTTCTACAGTTCTGAAATCAAATATGCAATTGGAAAAAAAGTCCTTAAGCACCTAGGGCACGAACTGCTTTCTGACGTCTCTACTGTGTTTGCGTCGCCAGAATTCAATCCAAATGAAAAGAGCCCAGAGGAAACGTCCCGCTCCTTTGATGGACATCGCCAATTCAAATTTGCACCATCCCTCCATCTCAAATTTTTTGGAATGGGACGCTTTGTCTTAACTGTCTTTGTTGCAGGCATCCTTTTTATTTTGTTATGGTTCATGACCAGTTGGCCTGACAATACTCAGTCAGAAAAATTGGCGACAGATCCAATCGCGATCGCTGACACCAAGGCCATTGAAACTACTCCCTTGCAAGCAGCCGTGGAAGTTGTTCAAAATGTGGATGCTGATAATACTCAGAAAGCTGTTTCGGCGTCTTCACAGAGCCCTTGTGCGTGGCAGACAAGCGAGCTAGAGCTCACCCCCGATGCACCTCGCAAAAAGGCAGAGTATGTTTATCTGCTCTCAATACAAGCAGTCACCTTGTGCATGAAAATTGGAGACGAACAAATCAATATGTTGACGCTGTCTCCTGGTGAAGGGCGCAGCATTTATGGCAAACCGCCATTCAAAATTTACAGCACTGACTTAGCCTCACTGAAAATTTACTTCCAAGGTCAGCTAGTTAAACTACCCAGTAGCGATATTCAACAAATCAAATTAAGTGCTGCGCCATGGAATTAAACCCAATGATAAGCCTAGGACTGAACTGCAAAATTTCAAGCGCCAGCGCGCTTGCCTTTGGTAAGGTCAACCCCCAACTGCTTGAGTTTGCGATACAGATGAGTGCGCTCTAAACCCGTTTTGTCGGCCACGCGGGTCATAGAACCCCCCTCGTTGGACAAGTGAAACTCAAAGTAGGCTTTTTCAAAAGCATCTCGTGCATCGCGCAAAGGCTGGTCAAGATCAAAGCTTTGTGAAACTTGCAGCGCCGTGTCGTGACCGTTACCGGCACCCAACTGCGAAGAAGCCGTGCCGCCTGCAGGTAATTGAGATGCTTGGTAAGCGGCAGCGGCTTGACGCACCTGTTCGCGTGCCAAACCTTGCTCTACCGTTTTCAAAAGTTTTTGCAGCGTGATGGGTTTTTCTAAAAACGCCTGTGCGCCAATGCGGATGGCGTCTACGGCGGTGTCAATGGTGGCGTGGCCACTCATCATGATAACGGGCATGTTCAAGAGACCACTGGTCGACCATTCTTTGAGCAATGTCACGCCGTCGGTGTCTGGCATCCAAATGTCCAACAGCACCAGGTCGGGCCGAACACGAAGTCGGGCCTCACGGGCTTGGGCTGCGTTCTCAGCCAGCTCTACGTTGTGCCCTTCATCGTTCAAGATTTCCGAGAGCAAATCGCGAATCCCTAGCTCGTCATCCACCACCAAAATATTTGCCATGTTGCTCTTAGTTGCCTCTAATTTGCATCGACTGTGCCATTTGTATTGCACACTTCATTGAGTCGAAAAATGCCTGCTTGGTTTAAGCCTGCCCAGATTTCTCGACACTGAATGATAACGACACTTGGGCCCCTTTGACCACCCCCTCTTCAACTCGATTGGCAATGTCCAAACGAGCGCCGTGTTCGTCGGCAATTTTCTTCACAACCGCCAGCCCCAAACCGGTGCCTTTGGTCTTGGTTGTCACATAGGGCTCGAACGCCCGCTGCAAAATATTGGGGGCAAAGCCTGTGCCTTCGTCCAGCACCGTTAACTTGACGCGTTTGCGAGCCGGGCTCCAGCGGGTGACCAACATCACATGGGTTTGCGGATCGCTGGCGTCTTGGGCGTTTTGGAGTAAGTTGTGAACGACCTGGCGAAGTTGCTGGGCATCGCCCTCTATCAGCGGCAAGGTGGGGTCAAGGTCGGTTAAGACCTGGGCACGTGTGACTCGCTCCGAAGGCTCTGGGGCGTAAAGTCCCATCACATCCAAGATCAACTGGTTCAAATCCAAGGGCTTAAGTTCTGCCGAGGGTAGGCGGGCGTAATCTCGGAATTCATTGACCAAGCGCTTCATGGCGGCCACTTGCTCCACAATGGTCTTGACCGATTTGGATAAAACAGTCTGATCGGCCTCTTCCAATTTGCCATCGAGCTTTCGCTCCAAGCGCTCGGCCGACAACTGAATGGGCGTGAGGGGGTTCTTAATTTCATGCGCCAGACGGCGCGCCACCTCGCCCCAAGCCTGCGAGCGTTGGGCCGACACAATTTCAGAAATATCGTCAAATACCAAGAGGCGCATGCCGTCGGGCAGAATAGCGCCGCGCGCCACCAGGGTAACGGAGGTGGCTTCCAAGCCTTGGCCAGACGCATGAATCTCAAATGACTTTTGCCAATGGTCGAGTTCATGACGGTCTTTGTCGGCCGACAGCAATTCAAACTGCTCTTGAACACCCGACGCAAAATGTTGCAAATTGGGCAAGCTCAAAAACGAAGCCTTGGCGTGGGCGGCCAAAGGTACTTTCAAAATGCGGGTGGCACCCGGGTTGGATGACTGAATGGCGCCTCGGGCATTCAACACCATCACGCCTGCGGTCAGGTTGTCCAGAATAGTTTGCAGATTTTCTCTGGCTGCACCGAGTTGCGTCAAACTGCGTTCTACGGCGCTTCGCGCATCAGAGAGTTGCTGCGTCATTTCCGCAAATGAGCGGGTCAACCCCCCCAATTCGTCATTGCCTTGCAAGGTGTATTTGGGGCTTAAGTCGCCCGCAGCCACCTGCCGCATACCGTGTGCCAGCAACAACAAGGGACGGGCCAACTGATTGCCCAACAACACCGCCAACAAAACGGCGGCCAGCACCGCCATGATGAGGCTCAAGGTGAGCGTGCCAATGTACATTTTGCGCAAGCCGTCGCGGGCCAAGGCGCGTTCTTGGTACTCGCGGTTGGCCAATTGCACATCCAAAGCGTTGGCCACCAAGGTGGCGGGCAGTTCTTGCGAAATTTGCAAAACCCAGGGGTCCTCGCGCAAACTGAGGCTGTTTTGGGGCACGAGCGTCAGAACTTTGATGCGTCCGGTGGGCGCACCCACTGTTTCGTCCAGCCCCTCCACAATTTCGACGCTGAGCTTGTTGCGCACTTGTTTGAACTGCGCCGCGGTGGGCCGTTCGGGGCGAATGGCAAAGCGAGATTGACCCGCAGAGGCAATCAAACGGCCATCAAGGGACCAAAGGACAGCATCGTTGGCGTCCATTTGGGTGCGAACGCGGTCTAGTGTGATCGCAGCGCTGGCTTCTTGCACATCGACCAACTGCTGCGCAGCCACGCGAGATTGTTTGGCCAAATCCCCAGACAATGTGTCCAGGGTGGCGCGGCCCAAGTTCAAGCCAGCCACCAAGGCCCCTTCTACCTTCACATCAAACCAGCTCTCAATGGAGCGCGACACGAACTGATAAGACACCACATAAATCAAGACGCCCGGCACCACACCCACAAGCGCAAAAATGGCGGCCAATTTAACCAACAAGCGGGAGCCGAATTGACCTTGTCGCAAGCGAATGATCAAACGGGTTAAACCCCAGACCAGCCCCAATAACAAGAGAGCCGCCACAATGGTATTGACCATGTAAAGACGGTCGTAGTTTTGATCGTAGAGCGCTCGGTTGCTGGTAGCCTGCGTTAAAAGGACCAACAGACCCAAACCGATGGTCAACAAAATGGTGACGCCAATGCCCACCACCCACCTGACCGTTTTGGAGGCTTGTGTGCCAGTGGCAATTCGATCGTGTTGATTCCGATTCATGATGAAAGCTTGCGTTGACGGATACCGTTAACGCCCTAAATCAGAAGCCAGACGGAGGGTTTTTTGAGTGCTCACATTCCATTCCGATTGGGTCCCTGCCATGATTTGGAAGGGCCTTGGCAATTGCGAAACATCCAAACGAAATTTGAAACTCAAAGTGTATTTGTTGTCACTGTCTAGGTCAGCGACATCGGCCAATTTCCAATTGACTGTTCTGCGAATGGCCGACAAGGCTTCTGGCAAGGTTTCAAATGTTTGCGACAAGCTGTTGGCCAAGCCCCCCGCGCCAATGGGGTCGCGCGACACATTCAAACGCCACATGCGGGTAAGGGGTTGGTAGGCCAAGCGGTAATGCCGCGCAATCAGGCCAATTTTTTTGTCATACCAATACCAACGGTCGCGCGAAAGATCTACTTCGGTCACAAAATAAATGGGCATGCCTTTTTGCAAGGCATCTTCGATGGTGGTGCTGAGGTCTAAGCGCAGGGTACTTTGAAGCAGCAAGGCACCCTCTGAACGCTCAAGTCGCAACTGCGAGACCTCGACCTGCGAGTTGCTAGAGCTTTGGGCATGCACGGGCAATACAAAAGCAGCCCCAAAAAACACGCCCGCACAGAGCGCACGAAGCCAAAGACTTGTGCGCGCCATGCCATTCAACTTAAGTTGAACGCTTTTCCAACAGTGCGTAATAAAAACCGTCATGTTCACCCATGCCATTGTCGCGGAGACTGGCGTCAGATGTGGCACCTGAGGGTGTTAAATGGCCCGGAGATGGCAAGATCAGGGCATCAGTGTTGTGCTGAACAAACGTTTGGATTTGAGTTTCGCCCTCGGCCTTGAAAACCGAACAGGTGCAATAAAGCAATCTGCCCCCAGGCTTGACCAACGGCCAGAGCGCCTTTAAGAGCTTGGCTTGAATGGCTGCCAATTGCGGCACATCGGTCTCGCGGCGCAACCAGCGCACATCGGGGTGACGGCGACCGATGCCCGAAGCCGTGCAAGGGGCGTCCAACAAAATGCCATCAAAACTTTGCCCATCCCACCAATCAAAGGTATCGGCCGCATCGGCTGCAATGATTTGAGCATGCACTTTGAGTCGGTCTAGGTTTTGCTGAATTCTTTCACAGCGCACCGGGTCTACATCCAAGGCCAGAACTTGCGCTGTGGGGTCGAACTCTAACAAATGGCCTGTTTTGCCACCGGGTGCCGCGCACGCGTCTAACAATCGCAAAGCTTGATCTTCTGATTTTTGCAAACCCTTCAGTAACAGCGGCGCCGCCAATTGGGCCGCCGCATCTTGTACCGAAACATGCCCTTCTAAAAATCCAGGCAGTTGTTGAACAGGCACCGCCTTGGCCAATTGCACACCCACATCGCCCACTGCTTTGGCCGCAATGCCTTGGGCATCCAAGATCTGCAAATAAGCTTGTGCGTTGTGATGTTTGGCGTTGACACGCAGTGTCATGGGCGCTGCCGATTGAGCGGCTTGCAAAATATCTTGCCACTTTTTTGGATGGTCGTTTTGCAAACGTTTGACCCACCAAGCTGGATGACTCCACTGCGCTGTGATGTCAGCTTCAGTTTGAGCCAGCAAGGCTTCGCGCTCTCTTAAAAAACGGCGCAAGCACGCGTTGATGAACGGCGCTTGAGCGCGCATGTCTTTGTGCCTGCGTGCAGCCTCTACCGCTTGGTTCACCAAGGTGTGAACTGTGTAGGGTGCCAATTCGTCTTGCCATGACAAGGCCAAGGCTGTGCACAACAAGGCGTCTGCTTGCGCAGGGGGTGCTTTGCGGGCCAAGCATTTTCGAAGGGCCACTGCACGCCCCCACCAACGCATGCTTTGAAACGACAAGGCTTGCGCGCCGGGTCGCAAGTCTTTGGGCACAGCTTCGATGGCGGCCGTCATGGAACGGCCCGTTTGAACTGCTTGCGCCACTTGCGCTGCAGCTTGCAACAATTGCCAAAGCGGGGCTTGTAAAGTTGGCTGCAAGTAGAACCTTCAGGGATGACTGCGCATTAGGCGAGCAAGTCTGTAATGTCCAGCGTTTGAGCAGGTACAAAATTCAATTGCTTGGCCAGCACACTGGCTGGAAATTGCGACACAGCGTCGTTGTACTTGAGTGCGGCTTGGTTGTAGGCGTCCATCAAAGGCCAAGCCTGTGCTTTCAAGCGGTCAAATTTGTAGGGCAGTGGATCAATGAACCACGTGGCTTCACCACTCTGACCGGCTCGCACTTCGGCCTTGGCCCACGCCGCCAAGGCCAAGCGATTTTGGTTGACCTGGCTCATCACAACAGGTGTGAGGGGCTGTGTTCGCGCTAGGTCCAATCTGTCGGACAGCTCTTCTAGGATGGCCAACAGTTTGAGATCGCGCTCATTTTTCAACAAGGCCTCTGGCAATGCCGCCTCTTCCATTTCACTCAGCATGTCGCGCATGGACGCGGGCAAGTTACCCTGCAGCCACACCAACACTCTAATCAGTTGTGCATCCACCGCTGCAAACTGTTTGGCCACGCTTGCGCGCAACACGACCAAGCGGTTGTAGGCGCCAACAGCCCAAAAAAACAGGACTGCCAAGATAGAAGAAAAAATCAGAAGTGCCATGTTGTTGTCATTGTGAATGAAAACATCTTCAAAAAAAACGCCCCTGGCCGCGTTCACGGATCAGAGGCGTTCTTCACTCCGACCTAAGTCGGAATTCGATCAAGCTTTCGAGTCTGCAGCGTTGGCTGCGTCTTCGGTCAACTGTTGCGCTTCGGCCAATTCAACGGCTTCGGCTTCTGTGATGGCGCGGCGTTCGGCCTCGTCCATCGCATCTTTGGCGGCACGGGCTTTGTGATAAGCCAAACCTGTACCGGCAGGAATCAAGCGGCCCACAATGACGTTCTCTTTCAGACCACGCAACTCGTCGCGCTTGCCCATGATGGCAGCCTCGGTGAGCACGCGGGTGGTTTCCTGGAAGGAAGCCGCAGAGATGAACGAGTCGGTTGACAAAGAAGCCTTCGTGATACCCAGCAACAAGTTGCTGAAAGTTGCAGGAATTTTGCCAGCCGCACGCAATGCATCGTTGGTGTTCAAGATTTCTGAGCGCTCGACTTGTTCACCCGAG
>Ga0214919_10000425_pt1 | contig 72078 bp, 61 predicted proteins | sample LL1503_MetaG_FD_177994 | JGI IMG/M metagenome (GOLD analysis project Ga0214919, IMG submission 177994) | Freshwater microbial communities from Lake Lanier, Atlanta, Georgia, United States - LL-1503 | ecosystem: Environmental > Aquatic > Freshwater > Lake | place: USA: Georgia | collected... | reverse complement strand
CGGAAAGCGCCTTGGTGCCTTCGGCCACTGTTTTAGCGCTCCAAAAGGCTTGGGCGTCTTTGCCTTGGCGGCCCATCTTGCTTTGCTCGAGCACTTTGACAATCATGATGTACCAGCTGCCCAAGCTCATGATCACCAGCAGCAGCAAGACCACTTTGGTCACCAGGTCGGAGCTGGCCCACAGGGCTTCTAGGCCGTAGGGGTTGGCGATGCTGGCTGCGGCAACAGCGGCTACCGCTGCGCTGGCGGGGGCATCCGTTTGCGCTATCGCCTGCACCGAGCCCAACAGAGCCGCCACCACCAAGCCCGCGCTGGCGCAAGCGTATCGAACTTCCCTGACTACAAATTTCATTTCCTGGATCCTTGAGTGGTAAATATTAATCAATTGAGCCTTGTGATCGACCAATCTGTTCAGCATTGCGGTACGTTTTTCCAATACTTACATGCTGAGCATCGGCGCTTCTAAAGGGTCATTAACCAACCCATTGAAACTCTACAAAATATATGTGTGCAGCCATGACAGTGGTCGTAATGTAGGCGCAACGCAGGATAGGGACATCGTTCATGTGGACGATGGTGTGGAGTTACCCCCCTATTACGCATGGCCGCATGCGCCGTTGTCGACATGGACCACAACAGCGCAAGACAGCATTGTGAAAAATTGTTTCAAACTGGCGAGGATGCGAGACCAAGCTGCACCAAAGCCATGCATCTCAGAGGGTCCCGTGTCCTGGTCAAACCGAACGACCGACATGGTTCCCCGAGCGTATTGCGCCCTCTATAAAGCCGATGTCAGCGCAGTCGCCTACGCGGTGCACCGGGCGGCCGCTTGTTTGCAGGGCTAATGCCAGACTGTCATCGGTCTGTGCGCCAATAGCCAAAATCACCGAGTCTGCGGCGCTGCTGTGTGCCTGGCCTTGGTGGTCGGTCCAGTGCACGTCCTTTGTGCCGATGCGCTGCACCTGTGCGCCCAAGTGCAATTGGGCATGGGCTTTGACCACGTCCAGCACTCGCCATCGGCGAACGATGGGGAGCTCGCGCCCGGCCTTGTCGGTGGACTCGAGCACGGTCACCTGCCGATCGCGGGCGATTAAAAACTCTGCTAGCTCTAGCCCGACAAGGCCCCCGCCCACAATCACCACGCGCTTGCCCAGGGGCATCCACAGTTTGGAGAGTTGGGTAATTGCTTGCGCACTGTCGGTTACCTTGAGGATGCCTCCAGCCTTAAAAAGCGCCCGTTCGGTCAGCGACATCTTGGCCTTTGCAATTTCGTCGGCGCGGTCGCCGGTCATCAAGCGGCGCAATTCGTCGCCGCTCCAGACATGGTTTTGGGCTGCACCTTCGATGGGCGGCGCATCGCGGCGGGCACCGCTGGCGACCACTACCACGTCGGCCCCTATTTTGCGCAACAAGTCAGCGTTAGCCTCGGTGTTCAGGCGCACGTCGACAGGAAGGCCGTGCATTTGTGCCACCAGGTAGTCCAACAGTTTGCCGTTTTCCGGATAGGCCATGGCGGCGAAAAACAAGGTGCCGCCCAAGCGGTTGCTGCGCTCAACCAGGGTGACTTTGTGGCCGCGCATGGCTGCCACGCGCGCTGCCTCCATGCCGCCGGGGCCACCGCCCACCACCAGCACATGGCGCGGCACGCTGGCCGCTTCGATGCGGCGGTCGGCCTCGTAACCGGTTTGGGCGTTAACGGCGCATTTGACGCGCTGGTTGATAAAAATCTGGCTCACACAGGCGTAGCAATAGATACAAGGCCGAATGTCCTGGGGCCGGTTTTGTGCCAGCTTGATCGGAATCTGCGGGTCGGCCAGCATCTTGCGGGCCATGGCCACAAAGTCGAGCTCGCCCTGGGCGATGGCGCGTGCGGCCACTTCGGGCTCGATGCGTCCGGCGGTGATGACCGGAATCGACAGCGCCTTTTTGATTGCCGCAGCGTTGCTCATAAAGGCGCCGGCCGCCTGCGGAATGGGCGCTTGCGTGAAGGCAGTGCCGCTGGTCAGCGTGGCATAGGCAGAGACGCTGATGGCGTCGGCCCCCGCGTCCTGGCACATACGCGCCGTAGCCACTGACTCCACCAGCGTTATGCCGCCGGGCGTGTTGAGCTCTTCGGCGTCCAAGCGCACCCAGACCGGGAAATCGGCACCCACACGCGCTTTGACGGCTTGCAAGGTTTCGATCAACAGGCGGGCACGGTTTTCCAGCGGGCCGCCATAAGCGTCCTGGCGCTGGTTGTAGTAGGGCGACAAAAAACCCGCCAAGATGTAGGTGTGCGCGCCGTGCAGCTCGATGGCATCAAAGCCCGCCTCTTTGGCACGCGCTGCGGCGTCTGCAAAGTAGGCCACCATTTGCGCAATATCGTCCAGGTCCATGACCCGGATGCGCGGCTTGTGGGCGCTGATGCCCACAAAATTGGCCAGCTCCTCGGGGGTGATGGCCTGCATCATGTCGCTCTTGGTCCCCTTGGGGATGGAGGGCACCCACATTTCGCGCCCATGGACCAAATCTTGTACCGCTGTCTTGCCGCCATGCTGTAGCTGAATGGCAATTTTGGCGCCATGGCGGTGCACCCGCTCGGTGATGCCACGCAAGCCGGGGATGAAGTCGTCGCGCGAGATACCCACCTGGTAGGGCTCACCCGTCCCGTGGGGAAATGCCACAGCGCACACCCCCATGGTCAGCAAGCCCGCACCTCCTTCAGCCCGGGCCTCGTAATAGGCCTGGATGCGCTCACCGCAGTGCCCGTCGGCCTCTGCAAAGTTCGAACCCATGGGCGCCATGATGATGCGGTTGCGCAGTTCGAGCGTGCCGATGCGCCCAGCTTGCAAAAGGGCGGCGTAGGGGTTGGACATGGTGTGAAAAATTCGTTTTAAAAATTGGCCGCTTCCACGCCACCGTCGACACCCAAAATTTTGCCGGTGATCCAGCTGGCTGCTGGCGAGAGCAGGAAAACGGCGGCGCCGGCGATGTCTTCGGGTTGGCCCATGCGACCCATAGGCGTGTTGGCGAGCATGCGTTCAGTGCGTTCGGCATTGAGATAGGGCGCCAGCGCCTCGGTCAGGATGGTGCCCGGCTCGATGGCATTGATGCGCACCGTGGGTGCAAAGTCGTGCGCCAGGTTGCGCGTCATTTGGTTGAGCGCGGCTTTGGCGGCGCCATAGGCGCTAAAGCGTTTTTGCGCATAGCGCGCCGCCACCGAGGAGATGTTGACCACCGCGCCGCCGCCAGCGGCCTGCATCAGCGGCACGGCTTTTTGAATCAGCAGGTAGGCGGGCGTCACATTCCAGGTGAGCACGGCGCTAAAGGCCTCGCCCCCCATTTTTTGCGGATTGTTGGGCCCGGCGCCGCCCGCGTTGTTGATTAGCAGGGTGAGCTTGCCCAGCTCGGCCACGGTGCGCGCGACCAAGGTGTCCAAGGTGCTCTCCAGGCTGACGTCGCCCGCCACGGTAATGGCGCGCCGGCCCATAGCGCGAATCTCGTCGGCCACGGCGTCCAGGTCCGATTGGGTGCGCGCGCACAGGGCGATGTCGGCGCCGGCCTGGGCCAGCATCAAGGCGCAGGCCCGTCCGATGCCTTTGCCCGCCCCGGTGACAACCGCGACTTGGCCCACCAAAGAAAACGGCCCGTAGGCACTGGGAGAGGCAGACATGAAAAAACCTTGTTGAGCCGGGAACTTAGGGTGCGACTGCGCCCTTGATCATTTGCACAAAACCGTCGTTGTAGGGCGGCAGCATGCCCCACTCGCGGCGCGGGTCATGGCCGCCCGCGCTGTAAATGCTGCGCGCATGGCTGAACTCCAAAAAGCCCTCGCGCCCGTGGTAGTGGCCCATGCCTGAGGCGCCCACGCCGCCAAAGGGCGCGTCGTGCAGCGCGGGGTGCATGGTCACGTCGTTGATTGACACGCCGCCCGACAAAGTGTGGTCCAGCACCCAAGCCTGCTCTTGCGCGTCGGCGCCGAAGTAATAGAGCGCCAGTGGGCGCGGGCCCTGGTTGAGCTGGTCAATCACTTCCCCGATGTCGGTGTAGCTGCGCAGCACCAAGGCCGGGCCAAAAATTTCGTGCTGCGAGATGGCGCTGTCTGCCGGTGGGTCGATAACGATGCGCAGCGGCATGCGCCGGCTGGACTGGGCGCTGGCGTCGGCCGCACTGCCGGCGGTTGCCACGTGCGCGCCCCGGCTTTTGGCGTCGGCCACATAGGACTCGATGCGCGCGAAATGCGCCGCGTTGACCACCGGCGTCACGTCCGCGTTGGCACCAGTGTCTGGGTACAAGCCGCTGTAGAACTCTTGCAATCCGGCCAGCAAGGCCGCGCTTTGCGAGGCGTGCACCCAAACTTCGTCGGGCGAGACGCACAGCTGGCCTGAGTTGCCCGCTTTACCCACCGCGATGCGCTCGGCGGCATTGCGGATGTCCGCGCTTTGCCCCACGACAACGGGCGATTTGCCACCGAGCTCCAAGGTGACGGGGGTGAGGTTTTCCGCCGCCGCCTTCATGATTAGCTTGCCAATTTGCGTGGAGCCGGTAAATACCAGATGGTTCCAGGGCTGGCGGGCAAATTCGGCGCCCATTTCGGCACCGCCATTGACCACGGCCAGCACATCGGACGAGAAAAATTCGGCCACTGCCTGCGCCAGGACGGCCGCCGTGTGCGGCGCAATTTCAGAGGGCTTGAGCACCGCGCGGTTGCCCGCCGCGAACACGCTGGAGAGCGGCGAGAGCAAGGTAAACAAAGGCGCATTCCAGGTGCCAATGATGCCTACTACGCCCTTGGGCTGGTATTTGACCCAGGCGGTGGCGCCAAAGTTGTCAAAAGGCGCCACGCTGGGGCGTGGCGAGTCGGCCAGCCATGGGTCCAGGGCGTCGCGGGCATGTTTGAGCGAGGCCAGCGAACCGAGTACATCGTTCATCATGGAAAAAACCACCGGCCGGCCGCCAAAGTCTTCGCCCATGGCCTTGCATAGCGCCTCGTTGTGCTTGACCAGCATGTCGATTACGCGCTGCAGGCGCTCTTTGCGGGTGGTCGCGCTGACCGGGCCTTCGGCGCGAAAGGCTTTTTGTTGGGTTTGCAAAAGGGCCGCCAAGCCGGGGAATGTGAGCGAATCGGACATACAGCCTCCTAGAGATGTGGGATGCGTCTAAGCAGGCGCCCATGCTACCGTTCAGGGACCGCCGCCGCTTAGTCTGAAAAGACGAGGATGCCCATGAGGGCGGGTGGAGGCAGGTGGCGACCTGATCATCGTCCAAACGAAGGATGCTGCTCGCCCCGCGGGCAGGAAAAATAACAGCTATTTTCTGAAAGACCCTATGGCCACTACCAAAGACTACCGGCTGGGCGAATTTACCTTCCCTCGGGGCTGGTTCATGATCGCCGATGCGCAGGAACTCAACACCCATAAGCCCCTGGCAGTGCGCTTTTTCGGCAAAGACTTCGCCCTCTACCGGGGTCGGGCCACTGGCAAGATCGTCTTGCTCGATGCCTACTGTCCGCACATGAAAACCCATTTGGCCGCGCCCAATACCACCTCGTATGTGGTGATTGATGGTGGCGGCAGCAATGTGGAGGGCGATTCCATCCGCTGTCCTTACCACGCCTGGCGCTTTGGCGCCGATGGCAAATGCGATGACATCCCCTATCACAGCGGCCCCATTCCGGCCGCTGCGTGCGTCAAATCCTGGACAGTGGTCGAGTCCCTGGGCGGGATTTTTGTCTGGTACGACCCCGAAGGTGGCGATCCGCAGTGGGAGCACCCCAGTCTGCCCCAGTGGGACGACAGCTCCTGGGTGCACAGCCACTGGGACCACCTGGGCGAGTTGCGCCAGCACCCTCAGGAAGTGGTGGACAACATCGTGGACTACGGTCACTTAGGCCCCATCCACGGCTCGACCGTAGACCGCTACGAAAACGAGTTTCGCGGCCACCTGGCCACCCAGCGCCAGTGCGGCGGCCACCGCACATTGACGTCAGCTGACGGCGGCAGCGCGGTTTTACATACGGACACCACCTACCACGGCCCGGGCGTGCTGATCTCCATGCTGACTGGCATGTTTGAGACGGTGCTCATGATTACCCACACGCCGATAGACGATGGGTTGATCAAGGTCTGGCATACGCTGATTGTGAAATCGCCAGGCAACAACGCCCAGGTCACCAGCGCCGACTTGGTGGCCGCGCGGCAGTACCAGGAGTCCAGCCGCTTGGCGTTTTGCCAGGACTTTGAGGTCTGGACCAACAAAGCGCCTTGTCTGTCGGGCCTGTTCATCCCCAGCGACGGCCCCTTTATGAAGGCGCGCGTGTGGTACCGCCAGTTTTTCAACCCCCGCGCCCAGCAACAAGAATTTCTGGACCAGTGCGAGGGTGTTTACGTGCCCAAAGGCGCGATCGCCTACACCCAGCCGGCCTAGGGCTCAGGCCCCTGGGTCGGTTTAGGCCACTGGCAAGGCGTGTGGAACCTGCCGCTCGGCCGCATAGGGCTTGAGCGCCCAGATAAAGCACAGTGCGCCAAGTAAAAAGCAAATGCCGGTGGTGGCGCCCAGCGCATAACGCAGCGCCTCGTTACCGTAGGTCGGTGTGAGCGCATCGCTAAGCATACCGATGGCCAGTGGGCCCAGGCCGCCGCCAAACATGGTCACGCCCAAATTGAAAATGGCTATGCCTGAGGAGCGGCGGTGCGGTGCTACCAATTCGGACAGCGTGGCATAGACCGGAGCCGCCCACCACACGGCGGTAAAGCCAAAACACATATAAAAACCCACAGCATGCGGAATCATCATTGGCCCGAGTTGCCACTGTTCGCCCATGGGCATGGCATAAAAGGCCAGGCCGCTGGGAATAGACAGCAAACAGCCTAGCGCCGGTACCCCCAGGCGCCAGCGCACATCACGCTTGACCAGACGGTCGCTCAGCCATCCGCTGGCCACCGCCCCAAAAGCTGCGGCCAAGCCCCCCATCAAGCCCATGACCATGCCCGCACCTTGCAGGGTCATGCCGTGCGAGCGCACCAGAAAAGCCGAGGTCCAAATGCCGATGCCGTAGCCGCTAAAACCCATCAGCAGCGAGGCCAGGGTGATGCGCTTAAAGGCTTGCGAGCGCAGCAGGTCGGTTAGCAACACGCGCAGTGATTCGGTGGGCGCGTCGGTGTTGATGCTGCCCTTGGCATCCCAGTTGCCACGGGTCGGCTCGGTGCCGCTGTAGCGCAGCATGACTGCTGCCAGCAGGCCAGGCAAGGACATCCACAAAAATGCGCTGCGCCAGCCATAGTGCTGGGCAATCCAGCCGCCCATCGTCAGGCCAAACAAAATGCCCAGTTGGGGCCCCAGCATATAAATACTCATGGCACGTCCGCGCTGGGCCGGCGGGTAGTGGTCGGCAATCATGGAGATTGAGGGCGCACCACCTCCTGCTTCGCCCACGGCCACGCCCACCCGGGCCAATGCCAGCGTCCAGTAGCCCACAGCCATGCCGCAAAAGGCGGTCATGACGCTCCAGGCGGCGCAGCAATAGGCCACAAAATTGCGCCGGTTGCTGCGGTCTGCATACCGCCCAAAGGGGATCGCCAGTGCCCCATAAAACAGGGCAAAGGTCAGCCCGCTGAGCACGCCCATGGCAGTGTCGGAGACATCAAACTCCGTTTTGATCGGCTGGATCAGGATGCCCATGATCTGCCGGTCGATAAAGCTCATGGTGTACACAAAGAGCAAAACCAGCAAGGTGTAATGGCTGCGCCACGTGGTTTGAGTGGGGGTGGTCATGGGTGTCTCCTGGTGTTTTTTTGGGCGGGTGCTAGCGCGGCAGAGCGTTAAAGGCCACGCCCTTGTCGGTACGGGGCTCGGGGGGGAGCCCGAGGATTCTTTCGCCGATGCTATTTTTTACGATTTCATCGGTTCCGCCGGCGATGCGCATGGACGCCGAGCCAAACCAGAGTTGCTCGACCTGGCGCCAGGCTTCGCCTTGCTCTGCGTGGCCGAGCACGCCCGCGCTGCCTTTGAGGTCCATGGCGAGGTATGAAAAATCTTGCAAGGTGCGCGCGGCAATGATTTTTCCCACCGACAGTTCGGGCCCGGGCGCGCGGCCCTTGGACAGCTCGGTCAGGCCGCGGCACTGCATCAGCCAAAGGCCGTGGGTGTTGAGGTACAGGTCGGCCAGGCGCTCGCGCATGCGACCGTCTTCCAGAGCGCTGCCTCCGTCCCATTGGGCCGACTCCATCATGGAGGCGGCAGTGCGCCACAGATCCGGCGGCATGGTCGCGCCGATGGAGGTGCGCTCGCTCATCAGGCCGGTCAGCGTCACTTTCCAGCCCGCGCCTAGGGGGCCCACGCGCTGGCTGTCGGGCACAAACACGTCATTGAAAAAGACCTCGCTGAATTCGGACTCGCCATTGGCCTGGCGAATCGGCCGCACGTCGATGCCCGTGCTGGTCATGTCCAGGAAAAAACTGGTCAGGCCATCAAACTTGGGCACATCCGGGTCGGTGCGGGTCAGCACCAGGCCAAACTCGGCAAATTGGGCCAAAGTCGTCCACACTTTTTGGCCGTTGATCAGCCAACCGTCGCGCCCATCGGTGCAGCGCTGGGCGCGGGTGCGCACCATGCCCAGGTCCGAGCCGGCGTCGGGTTCTGAGAGCAGTTGGCACCACAAATGCTCGCCCTGCAGTGCGGGGGCCACATGGGCTTGGCGCACGGCCTCACTCGCGTGGGCCAGGATGCTGGGCAAGACCATGCCCAGGCTCACCGAAAAAAGGCCCGAGGCCACGCAATAGCGAGCCTCTTCCTGGCGCCAGATCAGCTCTTGCGCGGCACTGCCGCCACGTCCACCCAAGGCCTGCGGCCAGGTGATGGCGCCGTAACCAGCAGTGGCTTTTTGCGCTTGCCACTGCCGTGCTGCCTGCAGGCGCTCTGCCGGTGCCATGTCGGTGCCAAAGACCTCGTCAGAGCGGGTCTTGAGGCGGGCGTGGGCGCTCAGCCACTGGCCGCACTCGGCGCGGAACTGGGCGTCTTGGGGTGAGTCTTGGAAGTCCATGGTGCTTAGGCTTTGCTCTGCCTGGTGTCACTGCGAAATTGGGTGCACAAATAGCTGCTGAGCTGCTCGCGCCAATGGTGTACGCTGCCTAAGGCCAGCGCGTGGTGGCGTGCGCGTCGGTAGTGCAGGTGGCAGTCAGAGTCCCAGGTGTAGCCCATGCCGCCGTGGGTTTGCAGGTTCTCTTGCGCCGCCAGACTGTAGGCCTGCGTGGCGCTGACGCGCGCTGCCGCAGCGGCTATGCCCAGCGCGCTGTCGCCGTCGGCGCCGCTGCGCGCGTCGGCGTCCAGGGCCCAAGCGCCGTAGTAGCAATGCGCCCGGGCCAGCTGGTTGGCGGTGTAAACATCGGCCAGCTTGTGCTTGATGCCTTGGTAAGAGCCGATGGCGCGGCCAAATGCTTTGCGCTCGCGGGCATAGTGGGCGGCCATCTCTAGGGCGGCATCGGCGCCACCGAGCTGTTCAAAGGCGAGCAAGATGGCAGCGCGTTGGCGCACCCGCGTTAAAAGGCTTTCCCAGTGCACGTCGCCGTCAAAGGCCTGGGCCGGAGCCTGCGCAAATTCCAGCCGGCAATAGGGTTTGGAGGGGTCTAAGGTTTGCAAGGCGGTGCGCTGCACTTGTGGGCCCAAATCGGCTACCACCCATACTGGCGCATCGCTGCTGGCGCGCGCGAGCACGACGGCGAAAGTGGCGCTGCCGCCATCGGCCACCAGGTGCAGCGTGCCGGTCAGCTTCTGCCCGTCAAAGGCTGGCAAAGGCCGGGCGGCAGATGGGGGGTCCAGCGGCGCACCCATGCAGGCGATATCGCCCTGCGCGATGCGCGAAAGCCAGGTTTTCTGCATGGCGGGGCTGGTGCCCAGCAACAGGCTTTGTGTTACGCAGTACAGCGTCGAGGCCAGTGGCACGGCGGCCAATTGGCGCCCGGCTTCTTCTGCGACAACGCACAACTCCAGCGCGTCAAGCCCGGCTCCACCGCAGTCCTCGGGCAGCATGAGGGCAGTGGCGCCTATGGTTTGCAGGCCGTCCCAAACCGCCTTGGCGTGGCTCAGGCCCTGCTCTATCACCTGGCGCGCCGCCGATACCGGCGATTGGCCCACCATGAATTTGCGCACCTGCTCGCGCAGGGCGTGTTGGTCGCCAGAAAAGTCGAAGTTCATGGCAGATGGATGGCGGTGCGCCCATAAAAAGTAGAGCCCTCGGCGGCCATGCGCTTGAGCGAAGCCGGCGGCTGCAAATGCGACCCGAATAAGCCGGCCAGGCGCTCGGCCTCAGCTACAAATTTGGCAATGCCGATGCCATCCATAAAGGAAAAAGGCCCGCCGGTGTAGGCCGGAAATCCCACGCCCAAAATCGCACCCACGTCGCCATCGGCGGGCGAGAGCAAGACGCCATCTTCCATCGCACGCGCCGCCTCGATGGCTTGCACGTACAAGACGCGTTGGCGCAAATCCTGCGGGTCGGGCTGCTCGGTGCGCAGTGCGTAGTGTTCGGCCAGACCGGGCCACAGGCTTTTGCCCTTGTCGTCATAGTCGTAAAAGCCCTTGCCGTTTTTGCGGCCCATGCGGCCCAGGGCAAACAGTTTTTCAATCACCGGAACCGAGCGGCCTGGGCGGTAGCTGTCTGGGAATTCACGTGCCTGGGCCTCGCCGGCTTGCTTGGACAGCTCGATGGACATTTCGTCGGTAATGGCCAGCGGCCCCATCGGCATGCCGGCCTGGCGCGCGCAGTTTTCGATAAGTGCCGGCGCCACGCCTTCGGCCAGCATGGCGATGCCGTCGTCGACAAAAGAGCCAATAAATCGACTGGTAAAAAAGCCCCGGTGGTCATTGACCACGATGGGCGTTTTGCGCAACTGGGCGACCAGATCCAAGGCATGCGCCAGGCTTTGGTCTGAGGTATCGCGTCCGCGGATAACTTCCACCAGCGGCATGCGCTCGGCTGGCGAGAAAAAATGCATGCCGATAAAGCGCGCAGGGTGCGCGCCAGCCTGTGCCAGCAAAGTGATGGGCAAGGAAGAGGTATTGCTGGCCACCAGGCAATGCGCTGGCAGCACCGCATCGAGCTGGCGCAAGATGGCGGCCTTGGTGGCGCGGTTCTCAAAGACGGCTTCGATCACCACGTCCGAGGCAGTCAGGTCGGCGTAGTCTGCCGTGGTGCGGATGCGCGCCAGCAGTGCTTGGGCTTTGCCAGCATCCATGCGGCCTTTTTCCACCAAGCGCATCAGGCGTTTTTGGGCCGCCTCTTTGCCGCGTTCGGCCGCGGCTAAGTCGCGGTCCAGCAGCACCACGTCGATGCCGCGCTGTGCCGCTATTTGCGCAATACCGCTGCCCATCATTCCGGCGCCCACAATGCCCAGCGTGCGGCAATGCAATGGCGCGATTCCGCTTGGGCGGTGCAGTCCTTTTTCGGCCTTGGTTTTGCTTACAAACAGGGTGCGGATCATGCCGCGCGAGACCGGGTCGCGGGTCAGGTAGGCCAGGTACTTGCTCTCTACGCGCAAGGCTTTGTCCATGGGCAACTGCGCGCCTTCGTACAAGCAGCTTTGAATCGCCAGCGGCGCGGGCAGGTTGTGAAATGTTTGCGCTTGCAGCAGGGTATTGCCCACCACAAAGCTGGGCGCTACCTTGGCGTCCAAGGGGCCGCCGCCGGGCACGCTGTAGCCCTTAAGGTCCCAGGGCTGGGTAGCCGTGGGCTTGTCCAGCAGCCAGCGGCGGGCCGCGTCCAGCAACGTATTGGGGCTGGCGATGGCTTGCACGATGCCTTCTTGAAGGCCCAAGGCGGCATCAAAGTGTTTGCCCTCAAGCAAATAGGGCATGGCCCGCGAAATGCCCAAGATGCGCAGCATGCGCTGTGTGCCACCCGCACCGGGCAAAAGCCCCACCTGCACCTCGGGCAGGCCCAGCATCAGCCCTGGCGCATCGGACACGACGCGGTAGTGGCAGGCCAGGCAAATTTCCAGCCCTCCACCCATGGCGGTGCCGTTGATAGCAGCGACAAAAGGCTTGCCGCAGGTTTCCATCTGGCGCAGCAAGCGCGAGAGCGATGCGCATTTGTCAAACAGTACTTGCGTGCTGTCATCGCGCATGGAATCCAAATTGGCCTCCATGGACAGCAGGTCGGCGCCTGCGACAAAGGCCTGTTTTCCCGAGGTCACGATGGCGCCAATCACGGCCGGGTCGGCTGCAACGCGGGCAATGCAGTCGCGCAAATCGTCCATCAAGGATTGGTCGATCACGTTCATCGACTTGCCGGGGTAGTCCAACGTCAGGGTCACGATGCCTTGTGCGTCCTGCGCAAAGGCAATGGTGGATGCCCGGGGCGCAGTAGAGGCTGGGGTATGGGTGTTTTGTGTCATACGCGTTCAATCACCATAGCAGACCCCATGCCGGCGGCCACACACAAGCAGACCAGGGCTGTACGCAGCCCCCGGCGCTCCAATTCATCCAAAACAGTGCCCAAAATCATGGCGCCGCTGGCGCCTAGCGGGTGGCCCATGGCGATGGCGCCACCGTTGACATTGACGCTGTCCGGCTCAATGTGCATGGCCTGCATAAAAGTCAGCACCACCGAGGAAAAAGCCTCGTTAATCTCCCACAGGTCGATGTCGCTGGCCTGCATGCCCGCGCGGGTCAAGGCCTTTTGTGCGGCGTGGCTGGGGGCGTCCAGCATGAGCGTGGGCTCGGACCCGATGGTGGCAAAGGACACGATGCGCGCCCGCGCTTTCAGGCCGTGCTGCGCACCGGCCTGGGCGTTGCCCAGCAGCACGGCAGCGGCGCCGTCCACGATACCCGAGCTATTGCCCGCATGGTGGGCGTGCTCGATACGCTCGAGCTGCGGGTAGCGCTGCAAAGCCACGCTGTCATAGCCGTACTGGGTGCCCATTTGGGCAAATGCGGCGGGTAGGGCGGCCAGCGATTGCACGCTGGTGCCCGGGCGAATGGTTTCGTCGCGGGCCAGTACCTCCAGGCCCAAAAAGTCCTGCACGGGCACGACCGACTTGTCAAAGTAGCCGGCCTCCCAGGCCTGCGCTGCGCGCTGGTGGCTTTGGGCGGCGAAGGCGTCCAGGTCCTTACGGCTATGGCCGTGCAGTGAGGCCAGCAAGTCCGCCGAGATGCCCTGCATCACAAAATAGGTTTTGAACGCCAACTGGGGCTCCAGGGCCCAGGCGCCACCGTCGGCTCCCATGGGCACGCGGGACATCATTTCTACGCCGCCGCCGATGGCCAGATCGGCTTGGCCCGCCATGACGCGCGCCGCGGCAATGGCCACGGCCTCCAGGCCCGAGCCGCAGTAGCGGTTGATCTGCATGCCGGCCACTGACTGGTCATAGTCGGCCTGCAAAACCGCCATGCGGGCGATATTGCCACCTTGCTCGCCCACAGGCATAACGCAGCCCAGCACCACATCGTCCACGCCACGGGTGTCCAGGGCATTGCGCTCGCGCAAAGCCACCAGCGGTCGGCTGGCCAACCACACCGGCGTGATCTCGTGCAGACTGCCATCGGGCTTGCCCTTGCCGCGCGGCGTGCGCACGTGGTCGTAAATAAAAGCTTGCGTACTCATGCTGGTCAGATCTTTCCTTGTGTGGGCCTAGCTTGCGCCGATCGCGTTTGGCCCGCATACCGCAAACGAACGAGGCCGCCGGGCTGGCGCCATAGCGCTGTTGCTAGGATCGGCGTCTTGCACTGGCCAAGGCATAAAACCATGACCATGCCCCATTTACCCACCGATGGCCGACTTACCGGGCCTTTGCACGGCCTGCGCGTCATTGAATTTGCCGGTATTGGCCCCGGCCCCTTTGCCGGCATGATGCTGGCCGATATGGGTGCCGATGTGATTTTGATCGACCGCTTTTGCGCTTACATGTACAAAATAATCTGGTCATTGATCACAGAGGGGCGTTCTTGGCCGACCACGTGAATGTTGATCTCCATGGTCAATTGAATACCGCTCTTTACGGCCTGTACTGCCTTGACGCGATTACGGGCGTGAATTCGGCAGCCCGACGGAACTGGACATACAAATCGCATGCGGTCAGAGCCGTAATTAACCATGCTCTTAAAGTCTGTGATTTCGTAATCTAGTGGCAACTGCATGCGACTAATCAATATCTGAACCAGCCAACCGTGGGCGATGGTTGTTCCAAATGGACTTTCCCGTTGCGCCTTGACTGGGTCCGTATGGATCCAATAGTTGTCACCACTGAGGGTGGCAAATTGGTCAATCAACTCCTGCGTGATTTCTATTTGGTTAGACCAACCTGAGAAGGTCTCGCTGACCAAAGAAAGCATAGCAGAACCGTCTTTACAAGAAATTTGACGGCGTCTTCGTTCGACCGCTGGCTCGGTGAAATGGTCTTCGGCAGGCCGATTAGCCATGGAAATATCCTGATCTTGCTTGGCGGCCAAGCCTAGAGTTTCATTCTTTTGATATTGCATAAAAATTTCCAGAACCTGGCGGCTGCCCAAATTTTAAGCATATCGATCGCCAGTGAGGCCCAAATAGGCTGAAAAGACTATTGCGTACTGTTTATTTTGACCTTCCAATGCCAGGGTTCAAACAGATCCATCCTGGATTTGACGTCGCCCGATCTCTAAATTTATTGAAAGTAACAGCCATGGCTCTCATCCGCGAAATGCAACCCATCGACATTGCCGCACGTTACCGCCACATCCGTCCTGTACCTCGTATGCCTAACTTCGCTGCGTGGATTGAGGACCTCGACCTGACTGTGCCCTTTACCCCGGAGGTTGAGTTTGAATTGCGCCAGGCCTTGGACGATTTCGAAGTCATTTTCTTCCGGCCGCAAACAATTACGCCGCAACAGCATGTAGCACTGGCGCGGGTTTTTGGTCCGGTATCCCAGGGATCTTTCTTTGATCGAATGCCAGGTGTACCGGAACTGGAGATGATCGTTTCAGACCGCAAACGCCCGCCCGCCATTGACAGCTGGCATACGGATATCAGCTGGCGTGAGAAGCCGCCGCTAGGGACAGCAATTCAAATTACCGAGATTCCGCCTTATGGCGGAAATACCTGCTGGGTAAGTACCAGCAAGGCCTATGAGTGGCTTTCCCCGGCGATGCAAACTTATCTCGAAACGCTAAGCGCCGTGCATACCTGGGAAAAATCAGCCTTCCGGGAGGCCTTGGGCTTGGCTGGTGAGGAAGCGCTCGTCAATGCCATTCGCGCATACAAGCCAGTGGTGCATCCAGTAGTGCGTCTGCATCCTGGCTCCGGACGCAAGTGTTTATTTGTCAATAATGACTTTACGCGGAGCATTTTGGGTATAGACCGTGAGGAGGCGGCAGGAATGCTGCATTTCCTACTCCAATGGTTAAAGAAGCCAGAATTTATGATTCACCATGCTTGGGAGGTTGGTGGCATCGCCATTTGGGATAACCGCAGCACCCAACATTACGCTTTGGCAGATTACTGGCCCCATCGCCGAGTGAACCAGCGTGTCACCTTTAATGAGCCAGAGGCCCACACGGAGGGCGATTCGGTTACCCAAACAGTATTGCAAGGGCGAAGCATCGCCGGCTAGTGGATACCGAATCTGGCAGCCCGCAATGGTGATTTGCCCTCAGAAGAGGTGAACGAAAGGCTTTTTGCTGGGTTTGTAACTGGGCCGCCAAGCTGGGGAATGTGAATGAATCGGACCGACAGCCTTCTATAGTTTTGGGATGCTTCTAAGCAGATGATCATGCTAACGGGGGGGCTGCGCCGCTTAGTCTGAAAAGCCGAGGATGCCGCTCAGGCCGATAGACTCGCTTTGGCGCCAGCCTGCGATTGGGCAAATTCCAGCGCCCAACGGTAGTCGGCTTTGCCGGCTTCGCTGCGCCGGATGGATGGCGCGACAAACACCGCTTTGGGGATTTTGTAGCCCGCTAAATGCTGGCGGCACATGCTCAGGAGCGCTGCCGTATCCAGTTGCGCGCCGCTTGCCACCGCGAGCACGGCAGTCACCTGCTGGCCCCAGCGCGCATCGGGCAGCCCGACCACCAAAACGTCGGCCACCGAGGGGTCGCGGCGCAGCACCTCTTCGACCTCTTCGGTAAACACTTTTTCGCCGCCGGTCGTGATGCATTGCGAATCGCGCCCCAGCACCACGATGTCGCCATTGGCATCAATGCGGGCCTGGTCACCGCTGCGCACCCACAGCACGCCCTCAATGGTGACGAAGACTTCGGCCGTCTTTTTGGCGTCGCCGTAATAGCCGATGGGCGTGGGCCCGGTGCGCGCCAGCACGCCTCGCTCGCCCGGCGCACGCAGGATGCGCAAATCGTCGCTGATGACTGCCAGGTCGGCTCGCGCTTTGAGTACCATAAATCCATCGCCCTGGGCCGGCCGCTCGCCGCCGCCCATGACGCCGGTTTCCGATGAACCATAGCCGTTGGACAGGCGCAATTGCGGCAGCGCCGCCAATAGCCGAGCCTGCAAATGGTTGGAGAGCATGGCCCCGCCATTGCCAAAAGTCATGAGGTTTGAGAGGTCCCAGCGCGCCGGTTCGGCTTCCAAGGCTTGCACCAAGGGCAGCGCCATGGAGTCGCCCACCACCGTCATCACATTGACGCCGGCGCTTTGCACCAGGCTCCAAATATGCGCCGCAGCGAAGTGGGTTTGCTCGCTCACGACCACGGTGTGGCCGGCAAACAGGCTGATCAGGGACGACCACAGCGCTGCGCCATGCATCATGGGCGCTATGGCCAGGAAGGTCAGGTGCGGCGCCAGGGCCACCCGCTGGGCCAGTTCCTGCGCCTGCGAAATGGGTGGCAGTTGCTGGTAAATACCGCCGCCGCCTAGCGCGCCCAAAAATAACGCGCGGTGCGTCCAGATGACGCCCTTGGGCATGCCGGTGGTGCCGCCAGTACAAAGCAGGTAGCGGTCCTCGCTGCTGCGTTGTGGGTCCGCCAGTGTGTCGCGGCCGCCTGCCAGCAGGGCCTCATAGTCCAGCGCACCGTGCACCGGCGCCTGGCCGTGGTCTGCGGCGCGCACGCTCACGGGCCATTGCAAACTGGCAACGGTGGGTAGCACCGGGGCCAAGGCTTCGCCCAGACTGGCTTCGAAAAACAGGGCCTTGAGGTCTAGGCTGCGCAGCAAATAGCCCAATTCACCGGCGACGTAGCGGTAATTGATATTTGCGGGCACGGCGCCTAGCTTGCAGCAGGCCAAAAATGCTTCCAGGTACTGGGCCGAGTTGAACAGAGCAATACCCACATGGTCCCCCCGGCGCAGCCCCTTGGTCTGCAGGGCGCTGGCCAGGCGGGTGGCGCGAAGGTCCAGGGCGCGGTAGCTTAAAGATTGGGTACCGTAAACAAACGCAATGCGCTCGGGCACTGCGTCGGCCACGACTTCGAAAAGGTCGGCGAGGTTGAAGCTGCGGGTCATGGTGCGATGCCGATGCCATAGCCCATGGCCCTGTCGGAGACATCAAACTCCGTTTTGATTGGCTGGATCAGGATGCCCATGATCTGCCGGTCGATAAAGCTCATGGTGTAGACGAAGAGCAAAACCAGCAAGGTGTAATGGCTGCGCCACGTGGGCTGGGTGGGCGGGTCATATGTGTCTCCTGGTTTGTGTTCGGGCTGGCGCTAGCACGTGGTCGTGGGTAAAAGTCTGCGTGCTCATGCTGGTCAGATCTTTCCTTGTGTGGGGGTAGCTTGCGCCCATTGGGCCTGGCCCGCATACCGCAAACGAACCAGGTCGCCGGGCTTGCGGACTGGCACCATCGCGCTGTCGCTAGGCTAGGCGGCTTCCACTGTTATACGCACTTCACCATGACCTTACCCAATTCACCCATCGACGGCCGACTTACCGGGCCTTTGCACGGCCTGCGCGTCATTGAATTTGCCGGTATTGGCCCCGGCCCCTTTGCCGGCATGATGCTGGCCGATATGGGCGCCGATGTCATTGTGATCGACCGCCCCGCCGACGTTCTGCGCGCCCACGGACGCCCGCGTCCGGCCATGAACCGGGGAAAGCGCGCCATCGCCGTCGACCTCAAAAGCGAGCAAGGCCAGGCCACCGTTTGGCGCCTTTTGGAGTCGGCCGATGCGCTCTTAGAAGGTTTTCGCCCGGGCGTGATGGAGCGTTTGGGCTTTGGGCCAGAGGCCGTAGCGGCCCGTGTGCCGCGCCTGGTCTATGGCCGCGTGACCGGCTGGGGCCAGGATGGGCCGCTGGCCCAAGCGGCTGGCCACGACATCAATTACGTCGCCTTGACGGGCGTGCTGCAGACCTCGGCGCGCATGGGCCAGGCCCCGGTGATTGCCCCCACGATGGTGGGCGACATGGCCGGGGGCGCCATGTTTTTGCTCTTTGGCATGCTGTGTGCGCTGATGGAGGCGCGTCAATCCGGACGCGGCCAGGCGGTCGATGCGGCCATGGTGGACGGCGTCACCGCCATGAGTGCGCTGATTCACCAGCTGCGCTTTAACGGCACCTGGGTCGACCAGCCGCAGGACAACTTTTTCAGCAACAGCTCGCCGTTTTACGAGGCGTTTGAATGCAGCGACGGCCGTTTTGTCACCTTCGGCGCCATCGAGCCGCAGTTTTATGCCACATTGCTTGAAAAGCTGGGCCTGACCGACGTGCCAGCGCAGGCGCAATACGACGCCACGCAATGGCCGACCCTCAAGGCGCGCGTGGCCACTCTGGTCAAATCCCAGCCGCAAGCGCACTGGCAGGTCTTGATGGAAGGCAGCGACGCCTGCTTTGCGCCGGTGCTGGACTTTGCCCAAGCGGCGCAGCATCCGCACATCCAGGCGCGCGGCTTGTTCGTGGACGTGCAAGGCGAGCGCCAGGTCGCACCGGCACCGCGCCTGTCGCGCTCCCAAGCGCGCCAACCAGCGCCCGGCGCGCAGAGTGGCGAGCACACCGAGGCCGTGCTCGCCCAGATGGCGCGCACCCCGGGCTGGCCTGAGGCCAGCTAAGCGCAGCCTGCGCGAACCCATTTTTAAATAGGAAACTTTCATGCCCACTACCGTTATTACCGGCTCCGCCTCTGGCATCGGTGCCGCCACTGCGGCCTTGCTGCGCGCCAACGGCCACCGTCTGATTACCGTGGACCTGCGTGATGCAGACATCCTGGCCGATTTGTCCACGCCTGCGGGTCGCAGCGGGGCACTGGCCCAGGTAATGGTCGAGGTGCTGGCGCGCTGTGACGGGCGCTTGGATGGACTGGTTTTATGCGCGGGCTTGGGTGCGCAGGTGGAGCCGGCCAGTCTGGTCGTCTCGGTGAATTACTTTGGCGCGGTTGAGTTGCTTGATGGCTTGCTGCCCGCCCTGCAAAAGGGCCAAAGCCCGGCGGCTGTCGTGGTGTCTTCGGTGGCGTCTGCGCATTTGCCTTGGGACAAAAATCCCCTGGGTGCGCACCTGGAAGCCGGCGAGGAAGAAAAAGCCCAGGCCGTGGTGATGGCCGCTGGTGCACGTGGCGGCAATTTGGCCTATGCGGGGTCCAAAAACGCGCTGACGGTGGCGGTGCGACGCCGGGCGGCCGCTTGGGGCGCAGCCGGTGTGCGACTGAACACGGTTGCACCTGGGGCGACCGAGACGCCTTTGTTGCAAGCCGGCTTGCAAGACCCGCGCTTTAGCGAGGCCATCAAAAACTTCACCGCGCCAATTGCCCGGCGTGCGGAGGCCTCGGAAGTGGCCTCGGTGATTGGCTTTTTGATGGGCAGTGGTGCCAGCTTTGTCCATGGCGCACAGTTCCATGTGGACGGCGGCATTGACGCCGTGTACCGCCCCACACAGTTTTAGCGCGTCCTGCTGCCGGTGACTAGGCAGCGTACTCGGTGCGCAAAGCGGGCTTGAGGGTCTTGCCAGCGGGGTTGCGCGGCAAAGGTGCGGTGCGCAACACCACCCGCTGCGGTACTTTATAGGCGGCAAGGTGTGCGGCCACATGGGCCAGGATGTCAGCGGCGCTGATCTGGGCGCCTGCTTTAGGAACCACCACCGCCACCACGGCTTCGCCAGTGTGGGCGTCGGGCTGGGCAAACACCGCCGCCTCTTGCACTTGTGGGTGTACGAGCAAGCAGGACTCTATTTCAGCTGCGGCGATTTTTTCACCGGCGCGGTTGATCAAATCTTTGATGCGATCGACCACCCGCAAATAGCCGTCTGCGTCCAACATGCCAATGTCGCCGGTTTGGAACCACTGGTCGGCCAGTGGCTTGCGCTGGGCTGGATTGGCATGCCAATAGCCGTCCATGAGGCTTACGCCGCGCAGCCAGATCTCGCCGGGTTCGCCCAGCGGCAGGTCTGTGCCCTGTGCATCGACGATGCGCAAGCTGATGATGGGCGAGAGCTGCCCGGCCGCCTGTGGCCGCAGCACAAACATGCGCCCGGAGATGGCGGCGCCCGCGCCATTGGTTTCGGTCAGGCCAAAGCCAATGCCCGACATGGAATTGGGGCGGCGCACCAGCACGTCTTGCACCAGGCTTTGTGGCAAGCCCGCGCCGCCAAAGCCCAGTCCGCCCAAGGTGCCGGTGATGGCCGGATCGTCAAAGCCGGGTTCGGCGAGCAACTGCATCACCATGGAAGGGGCGCCGTTAAATTGCGTGATGCGCTCTTTTTGGATGAGCGCCAGCGCTTGCTGCGGATTCCAGCGCCGCATAAAAACCAAACGCCGGCCGTGGCGCAGCGCGGTCAGAAGCTGCGCATGCAAACCGCTGACGTGAAACAAAGGCACGGCTGTGAGCGTGGTTGGGGGCAGGCCGCGCGCCATCATGGCCGCGACGATGTCGGGCGAGGTCATGGCCGACATGGCGCCAATAAAGTCAATATTGAACAGCGCTTGGCACAGCGCCCGGTGGCTGGACAAAACACCCTTGGCCTGGCTGCTGGCGCCCGAGGTAAACAAAATCAGCGCCGGGTCGTGGGTGTTGAGCGTAGGCGCAGTAAAGGCAGGCTCACCAGCGGCGATGGCGTCTTGCCATGTGCGGCTGGGCTGCCCTTGCGCATCATCGACACACAGGCAGGGCATCTGCAAGGCGGGCAGGTCGTCTTGCACATGGGTCAGGCGGTCGTGGTCGGCGATCAGCAAGCGCGCCTGCAGCGACTGCAAACCGAAAAGCAACTCCTCTCGCAAGCCAAAGCTGTTAAGCGGCGCCGGTACCGCACCGGTCAGGGCCACGGCCACAAAAGCAAGCGCCCACTGCGGACGGTTGCGCATGGCAATGGCCACGCGTTGACCGGGAAGTAAACCATGCTCGGTTTGCAGGCGCGCAGCCAAGGCGTCGGCCGCGTTAAAAAATTGCGCGAACGTCCAGCGCTCGTCGTCAAACACCAAAAACTCGCGCTCGCCATGGCTGCGTCCGGCATCGAGCAAGGCCGGCAGCGTGGCAAAGGCGTTGCGGTAGGCGGCCATGGCAGTGCCGGCCACATCGACACTGTGCAACTCGAAAGGCGCGCCCGGACCGGTCAATTGGGCGCGGCTGCGCGCGGCCAGCGCAAGCAGGGCTGCATCAGCGTCGGACAGGGCGGGGTTTGTGGCGGACATAGCTCAAATACCTAAGATGCTGGCATAGCGCGCGCGGTGGAAAACTCCGTCACCCAGGCATTGCTGCACCAGGCGGGCACGTTTGACGTACAGGCCCAGGTCCAGCGCATCAGTCACGCCAATACCGCCGTGCATCTGTACGGCTTCGTTCAGGACTTTTTCGCACAAGTCCGAGGCGCGCGCCTTGGCCAGACTGGCCAGCAGGGGCAACTGGGTGTCGCCCTGGTCGATGGCGTCTAACGCGGCCAAAACACAGCTTTGCAGCATTTCAATTTCGGTATACAGGCGCGCCATGCGGTGTTGCAAAGCCTGGAAGGAACCAATCGGTACGCCAAACTGCACCCGCTCTTTGAGGTAGGCCAAGGTGGTGTCAAAGGCATAGCGGATGATGCCCATCGCCTCGGCAGCCAGGCAGATGCGGCCCAGGTCCAGGGCGGCGTCCAGCGCTTGGGCGCTGTCAGGGCAGGCGGCCAACAAGGCGTCGGCGGGCAGCAGCACGCCAGCAAGTTTTATGCGCGCATAGTTGCGGCTGTCGGCCATGTGCAGCGGCTGCACCTGCAGGCCTGGCGTGTCGGCGGCCATTACAAACAGGCCGATGTTTCCCGCACCCGCACCAGCTCCCGCACCACCATCGAGCCGGGCGGCCACGATAAAGGCGTCGGCACCCAGGCCGTCGATCACAAACCATTTTTCACCCTGCACGTGCCATTGGCCCGCCTCCAGGCGCGCGCGGGTGGCGATGTGATGCGGGTCGTGGCGACCGCTTTCGTCCAGCGCCAGCGCCAGCGCCAAGCGGCCTTCGATGAGGGGCGCGAGCCAGCGTGCCTTTTGGGCGGCATCACCCGCATTGCGCAATAGGCTGCCGCACAGCACGACCGACGACAACAAAGGCAAGGCCGCGAGGTGGCGACCGCAGGCCTGAAAGACGCCGCCCATGCCCATATAGCCCACGCCCAGTCCGCCATCGTCTTCCGAAAAAACGGCGGCCGGCCAGCCCAGGTCAATCACTTGTTGCCAAAGGGCTGGGTCCATCGCCTGCGCCGCGCCGCTGTCGCGGATGCGCCGCTGCAGCGATACCGGCGACTGCGCGGCCAAAAACACCTCGGCGCTGTGCACGAGCTGGCGCTGTTCTTCATTGCGCAAAAAGCCCATGGATTAGCCCGGCAGGCCAAGCACGCGCTTGGCAATGATGTTGAGTTGAATCTCGCTGCTTCCGCCCGAGATGATGTAGGTCTTGGACAGCAGCAGCAAGCGGCTAATAGCGTGCTCATCAGCGCTAAATTCCTCGCCCTCCCAACTCAGACCGCGCAGACCCATGACCTGGGTCAGCAGCTCGTACTTGGCCACTTCTTGCTCGGTTTGCACCAGCTTCATGATGGAGATCGGGCCGCTAATGGGCAGGCCCGCGGTGCCCTCTTGCTTGACGCGCTGGTGCGTGAGCGTAAAGGCGTGCGAGTCCATGAGCAATGCGGCCAGCCGGTCGCGCCAAATGGGCTCGCGCAGCGCGCCGGCTTCGTCGTACAAATAGGGGCGGGCAAGCGCCAGCGCGTCGTGGGATGGGGCCGCGCCTTCGCTGAACTTGGACATGGCGCTGCGCTCGTGCTGCAGCAGTTTTTTAGCCACCGTCCAGCCATCGTGCAGTTGGCCCACCAGTTGGACGGCAGGAACCTGCACATTGTCAAAAAAGACCTCGCAAAAACTCGATTTCCCGCTGATCAGCTCAATGGGTTTGACCGTAATGCCCGGCGTCTTCATATCGATCAGCAAAAAGCTGATGCCCGCTTGCTTGCTGGCGCTGGGGTCGGTGCGCACCAGGGCGTACATCCAGTCGCCTTGGTCGCCGTAAGACGTCCAGATTTTCGAGCCATTGACGACAAAGTTGCCTTGCGCGTCTTGGACCGCTGCGGTTCGCAGGCTGGCCAGGTCGGAGCCGGCATTGGGCTCGCTAAAGCCTTGGCACCAGCGCACCCGGCCTTGCATCATGGGAATCAAGTGTTGCTGTTTTTGCGCTTCGGTACCCACCTCAAGCAGCACCGGCCCGAGCATCCACACGCCCAGGTTGAACTGCGGCTGGCGGCAGCCCAGCGCCAGCATTTCTTCCTCCAGCACCCGCGCTTGCTTGGCGCTGAGGCCGCCGCCGCCGTAGGCGCTGGGCCAGTCCGGGGCAAACCAGCCGCGCTCACGCATGCGCTCAAACCACAGTCCTTGGTCTTCGCTGCCAAAACGCAGCTGTGAGCCGCCCCAGACCATTTCGTCAGGGGTGATGGGCAGGCGCATTGAGGCCGGGCAGTTGGCCTGCAGCCATGCGCGCACCTCGGTGCGCCAAGCCTTGGCGTCTACCACACGATTTCCTGCAGCTGCTCCATCGTGGTCAGGGCGGCATAGGTTTTGTGGTCGTCGCGGCGCAGGTATAGCGGCTCGGCAATGGCCTCGGTGTCATAGGCCTGGCGCTGCAAATTGACTTTGCGCAGCTTGTAGTTGCCAGTCATATCGGTGTTGGCCGAGATGCGCACAAAGTAGGGCGCAGCGTAAGCGGGCAAGCGCTGTAGCGCCAGTTTCCAAAACGCCTGCGGGTCAAACTGCGCGCCTTCTTGCATGACCAGGGCCGCCATGCCGGCGCGTCCCTCGCAGCCAGGCACCTGCACGCCGTAGACGGTGATGGCGTCCAGACCAGGAAAATCACCCAAAGCGTCGGCTACTTCGGTGGTGGACACGTTTTCGCTCTTCCAGCGGTAGGTGTCGCCGATGCGGTCTACAAACCAAAAATAGCCGTCCTCGTCGTAGCGCAGCAAGTCGCCCGAGGACCACCAGGCATCGCCTGGTTTGAACACATTGCGCAGAATTTTGCTCTCGGTGGCCGCAGCCGAGGTGTAACCTTCAAAGCGTCCGCCCACCACATCGGGAATATTGATGATCATGCCAATGGCTTCGCCGACTTCACCGGGCGCGCACAGCTGCAAATAGCCGTTTTCGTCGCGCAGATGGCATTGGTTGTCGGCGTCAAAGCGCACCAGGCGCAGGTTGGACTTTTCCCAAAACGGGATGCGCCCGCACGAGCCCATGCGGTTGTCGAGGTTGATGGTGTTGGTGTTGGCTTCGGTCGCGCCCCAACCCTCGTAAATTTCAAACTCGCCAAAGCGACCTACCCACTGCTCCCACACTTCGCTGGCCATGCCCGCGCCCACCATTTTGCGCAGACTGTGTTCGCGCTCGCCGGGCTGCACGGGTGTGGTGAGCAAAAAACGAACGATTTCGCCCACGTACTGGCAAATGGTGACATGGTGGCGGCGCACGTCCGCCCAAAACTCGCTGCGGCTGAATTTGCGGCGTAGCACCAGGCTGGCACCGCTGGCAATCGCCGTGGCGCCCACCGAGAGCGAGGCCGCGCCGTGGTACAGCGGCAAAAAGCAATAAAAGCAATCGCTGGGCTGCACGTCCATGGTGGTTTGCATCACGTCGCCCGTAATGAGCCAACGCGCATGGCTGATGATGGCCGCCTTGGGCAGCCCGGTCGTGCCCGAGGTAAAGATGTAGACGGCTGGGTTTTCGCCCACCAGGCCAGCGCGCCATGCGGCTGGCGGGTTGGTGGTGTCGCTTTGCAGCGCCAGCGCTTCCAAGTTAAGGGCGCAAACGGCGCGCTCCTGCGCGCTGGCGGGGCGTTCGGCGTCGGGCCAGAGCCAGCAGCTGACGTCGGTAGGCAGTGCCGTGGCAGCGAATTGCGGGAGGCATTCTTCGCCCACGACCACCAGCTTGGCGCCGGTTTCGCTCAAGCCGTGCTCGAGTAATTTGCCGCGCACATTGGTGTTGAGAAAAACGGCTGTGACTCCCAGCTTGGCCAGACCCAGCCAGACAAACATAAAGCCCGGACGGTTTTCCATGCACAGCGCCACCACATCGCCGCAGCGCAGGCCGAGCTGGTGGCCGGCATGGGCGACCTGGTTGATGCTGGCATTGGTTTGCGCGTAGCTCAGGCAGGTGTCGCCGTAGCGCAGGCAGGGCCGCTCGCCGTAGCGGCTGGTGCTTTCTTCAAAGCGCTCGGCCAATGTGTAGGTTTGAGACGCGCGGTGCCGCTGGCCGGCCTGGGCCCGGTGGTCCAGTTTGGCCTGCGTGACTTCGCGGGGCACGATAAGGCAGTTGTTCATGCGCGATTTTTTTTCTGTCGGGGCCTAGCGCACCGCGCGCGGCATCTGCAGGCCAAACTGCGCGATCAACTCGCGCTGGATTTCATTGGTGCCGCCGCCAAAGGTCAGGGTAGTGGCTGCGCGCACCTCGTATTCCAGGTCGCCCATGAGCAAGTCGGCGCTGCTGCCTTGGCGTACCAGCGCGCTGTGCCCGACGATTTCGATCAGGTTGCGCAAGACCTTGATCACGGTCTCTGAGCCATACACCTTGGTGGCCGAGGCCAGGGCCACGTCCATGCTGCCTTTTTCCAGGTCAGCAGCGATGCGAAAGTTGATCAGGCGCATGGCTTCCATGCGGGCATAGCAATCGGCCAGCAGGCGACGCACCCAGGGCAGGTCAATGGCGCGCTGGCCGGTTTCGTTACGCGCCTTGGCCCAATCAAGCACCCGTTTGTAGGGTCCAAAGACTTTGTCTGACCAAGAGCCCAGGCCTAAGCGCTCGTGGTTGAGTTGCGAGGTAATCATTTTCCAGCCGCCATGCAGCTCGCCCACCAGGCGGTCTGCCGGAACCTGCACATTGTCGTAATACGTGGCTGCAGTGAAGTTGCCCACCGTGGGGATCATCGTGTGCGAAAAGCCGGGCGTGCCCGTGTCTACGATGAGGATGGAAATGCCTTTGTGCCTTGCCAATTCCAAGCTGGTGCGAGCAGCCAGCCAGATATGGTCTGCTGATTCCACGCCCGAGGTCCACAGCTTGTTGCCGTTGACCACAAAGTGCCCGGTTTGCAGATTGCCTTGCAGGCGCGCGTGGGTGGCCAGTGCGGCCAAATCGGAGCCGGCCTGCGGCTCAGAATAGCCAATGGAAAAAATGATGTCACCCGCCGCAATGCCGGGTAAATAGCGCTCTTTTTGCGCTTGGGTGCCCGATTCCATCAACGCGGGGCCGACGGTGCTGATCGTGACAAATGGCAAGGGCGCGCCAGCAATATTGGCTTCTTCAAAAAATATCAGCTGCTCGGTGGCGCTCAAGCCCTGGCCGCCGTGTTGCTTGGGCCAGCCCACGGCCAGCCAACCGTCCTGGCCCATTTGGCGCACGGTTTGGCGATACAGCGGGCCGCCTTCGGCGCCGCGCAGGGCCAGACGCAGCGCGGGCGTCATCAAGGCATTGAAATAGTCGCGTACGCGCAAGCGCAAGGCGTGTTGTTCGGGGCTTAGGTCGATAAACATGGGGTTTTCTCTTAATCTTGGCCCAAAATCAGTCCGCTGGTGGGCACACCGGTCCCGGCGGTGACCAGCACATTGCGCACCTGATCCACTTGGTTCACCGCGGTGCCGCGCACCTGGCGCACGGCTTCGGCAATCCCGTTCATGCCGTGAATATAGGCCTCGCCCAATTGACCGCCGTGCGTGTTGATGGGCAGACGACCACCACGCGCATGGTGGCCGGCGCGCACAAAGTCCTTGGCCGCGCCGCGCTCGGCAAAACCGAATTCCTCGAGCTGGGGCAGAACAAAAGGCGTGAAATGGTCGTAAATCACGGCGGTTTGAATATCTTTGGGCGAGAGCCCGCTTTGCTGCCAGAGTTGGCGCGCCACTAGGCCCATTTCGGGCAGACCGGTGATGTCATCGCGGTAGTACGAGGTCATGATCTGTTGGCCATCGCTGCTACCCTGGGCCGCGCCTTTGATGATGACGGGGCGCGTTTTCATATCGCGCGCCCGTTCGACCGAAGTAATGACCATGGCGACAGCGCCATCGGACTCTTGGCAGCAGTCGAGCAAATGCAGTGGTTCGCAAATCCAGCGCGAGGCCTGGTGCTCGGCCAATGTGATCGGTTTTTGGTGGAAAAACGCCGCCGGGTTGGTCGATGCAAAGTCGCGTGCCGCCACAGCGATGCGGCCAAAGTCTTCGCTGGTTGCGCCATAGGTATGCATATAGCGGCGGGCAAACATGCCCACCCAGGCCGCCGGCGTATGAAAGCCGTACGGCATGTACCAGCCGTAGTTGACGTTTTCAAAAAGTGGCGAGGAACCAAACCCGTAGTTACCGTTGCCAAAGCGGTACCAACTGCGTTCATTCATGGCGCGATAGACCACCACGGTGCGGGCGATACCGGTCGCCACCGCCATGGCTGCATGCAGCACCGGGCCGCACGCTGCGCCGCCGCCATGGGGCACTTGAGAAAAGAAGCGCACGTTTTTTGCGCCCAGTAAACGGGCGATTTCATACTCGGGCACTTTGTCCACCGAGTACGAGGAAAAACCGTCCACCTCGGCCGGATCGATGCCCGCGTCGTTCAGGGCTTGTAGCGTGGCCTCCATCGCCAGCCGCACCTCGGTGCGCCCAGAGTTTTTGGAGAACTCGGTCGCACCCAAGCCGACGATGGCGGCACGCCCGGATATGGATAGTTCGCTCATTGCGCTGGGGTCCTCGGGCGTTTAGGGAAAGCGGACCCGCACCGTTCCGGTAACGTGGCTGCCCATGGCGTTAGCCCCTTTGAAGCTGAGTTCCACCGTGCGATCTTGTGCGCGCTTGTCGGTGACACTGCCGCTAAAGCGCATGGTGTCGCCGGGGTAATTGGGCGCGCCCAGTTTGATTTTGAGGTCGCTCAATCGGCTTTGTGGACCGCTCCAGCCCTGCACAAAGCGATGCACCAGCCCGTTGGTGGTCAGGATGTTCATAAATACACCCTGTGAGCCCAGCGCACGCGCAGCCTCCAGGTCGATATGGCCGGGGAAATAGTCGCGCGTGGCGATCGCCCCGCCGGTGATCAGGGCTGCCGTGATCGGCACGTCCAGCGCCTCCATGGCCTGGCCGACTTCAATGGCGTCAAACGCTTGCATGCGTGGCCTCCTGTGCTGCACCGTCTTCGGGCGCGTCGTATTTCCAGCCCAGTGTGTCGTGGCTGGCCAACCAGTCGCCCAAAGCCGCCAACTGGTGTTCGCTACCGCCTAAAGCGGCGCCCAGGGCGCGGCTCCAGTACAAAAAGCGATGGATGGGGTAGGTGAGATCCACGCCGATACCGCCATGGACATGCTGCGCCATGTGGCCGGCAAAGTGCCCGGCATCATTGGCTAACATGCGGGTGGACAGGGATTGCGGCGCGGCGCCCATTCCGGCATCGAGGCGATACACCAGTTGCCACAGCGCACTGCGCAGGGCCTCCAAGGCGATATAGCCATCGGCCATTTGACCGCTGACCAATTGAAAGCTGCCAATGGCGCGGCCGAACTGCTGGCGTTCGCTCACATAGTCCACGGTGCGGCGCAAATGCGCTTGTGTCACGCCCAGTTGCAGAGCGGCCAAGCAGGCGGTGGCGCGCTCGGCCACCCAGGGCAGGGCCGCTTCGGGCAGCACCTGCCAGGCGGCCAAGGGGCAATCGTGAAAGTCCAGATCGGCCACTTCCAGGTGGTGCTGGCTGCGGCCGGTCTTTCGGGCTACGCCGGCGGCATGCAGATCGACCATTAGCAATCGCATCTGTCCGTCCAGCATAGCTGCCAGCAGCACAAAGCGCGCGCTTTGGCCCAGCCCCACCGCTGGGGCGCTGCCGCGCAAGGCCCATGCTGTTCCATTTTTGTGTAGCTGTAGCGCCGCACCACGGCTGTCTGACAGTGCCGACAGGGACAGCGCCAAGGGGCTTGCGTCCTGCAGCAAAGCCTGCCAAAGGTCTTTGGGCGCGTCCACACCAAAATGGTCAAGCGCGGCCAGGCCGACTTGTTGTTCCCACAGAGGTAGCAGTGCTAAGGCGCGGCCTTGTTGTTCCAGGATACCCATGAGCTCGGTCAGACCCAGGCCCAGGCCGCCGCGCTCTTGGGGTACCAGCACGGTGTGCAGGCCTGCGGCAATGCATTGTTTCCACAAGTCCTGCATAAAGGGCGCTTCGCTGCTGTCATGCGCGCGCAGTTGTTCGTCGCCACAGTAGTCGGCAAACAGGCCTGCGGCCATGTCGGCAAAGGCTTTTTGATCGTCGGTCAGTTCAAAGTTCATAGCGGGCTCGAATCGGGGCCGGTGGGGTCAAGCGGCATCCGGCACGGGCCGAAACTGCGGCAGCACCAGGTCGTCGTCGTAGGTGTGAAATTCAAGCTTTACTTTTTGGCCGATCCGCACATCGCCCGGCGCCACGCCCACCAGTTGGGTGATCAGGCGCGTGCCTTCTTCGAGTTGGATCAGGGCAATCGGGTTGGGGTGCTCAAACGGCGGCACCTCGGGGTAGTGCATCACCACAAAGGAGTAGACCGTTCCGCGCCCGCTGGCAGTGACCTCGTCCCACTCGAACGAGTGGCACTGTGGGCAGACCGGGCCGGGCGGGTGGCGCAAGGTGCCACAGGCTTTGCAGCGTTGGATACGCAACTCCCCAGCGCGCGCACCTTCCCAAAAAAAGCGGGTGTCATCGCTGATGCCGAGCGCCGGACGCTTGGGCTTGGAGGGCGCGCTCGCAGGGGCGCTCGCCGTAGGCGTCTGCGCCGGCTTGAACTTGAAGACTCTAAACAGCAGTTGGCCGACTTGTTCGTCGCCGGTGGCCATTTCAGAGAAATAGCGCATCACCAAGGTGACAAAGTAGCCGGTTCCCAGCGCGGTAGTTTTCTCCGGGCTGATGGTATCTAGGCGCGTGGTGTAGTAAAGGCGCTCGCCCTCGCGCACAGCGCGGCTAAATTGCAGCTCGGAGTTGACGGCCACCACCGATGCCAGCCCTTGGGCCTCCATCAGCTTGAGAACCTCGTAGGGATTTTCCGTCGTTGAGCCGGGCGGGTAGTTGTTGAGCGTAAAGCCTTCCATGCACCAAACTTGCAACATGGCCTCGGGCGCATGGACGGCGCCTTCTTGCAGGTATTGCTTTGCGTCAACGCCCATGATTTCGCACCATTGACGGATCATGGGTGCGTTGACCTTGTCCCAGGCATAGACGCGGCCGTATTCTTTGCCTACCAGCGCATGAGCGCTGTCCATCCACTGGGGCTCAGCCACGCGACTGCTCCTGCTGCTGTGTCAATGCAGTGGTTCGGGCCACGGCGCTGCGCTGGTTCATCGGTTCAAAGTCCTTTGGCCGCATCGAGGAAAGCGGGACGCTCGCCGCCGCCGTGCAACAAAATATTGGTGCCGCTCAAATAGCTGGCACGTGCCGAAGCGGCATACAAGCAGGCTTGCGCCACATCGGCGGGGTCGGCCATGCGGCCCAGCGGGATGGTGGCGCTTACCGCCGCAATGCCTTTTTCGTCACCATAGTGCAGGTGGGATTGCTCGGTGCGTACTAAACCGGGGCTGACCGCCAGCACGCGGACCTTAGGCGCCCATTCCACGGCCAAAGAGCTGGCTAGGCTGATCACCGCGGCCTTGGCCGCACCATAGACCGCACTGCCCGGAGACGGCCGCAAGCCGCTTACGCTGCCGATAAATACGATCACTCCGCCGCTGTCTTGGGTTTGCATGACCGTATTGGCCGCTTGGGCGGCATGCATGGCCGCGCTCAGGTTCAGGCGGATGACGCCTTCATGGAAACGCGGTGATACGGTGGCCGCATTGACAGGCGGACTGCCGCCGGCGTTGTGAATCAAGACATCCATGCGCCCGTGGCGCGCCACGATGTCGGCTACCAAGGCGCGCAATGCGTCGGCTTCACGCACATCGCATGGTATAAATTCGGCCTGGCGTTCGCCAAACCGAGGTAACTCGTCGACCGGCGTGCGCGCGCATACCACCACCTGTGCGCCTTCTTGCAAAAAGCCCTGGGCAATGGCGCGCCCTATCCCCTTGGTGCCACCGGTCACTAGGACCACGCGCTGCGCAAATTCGAGCTCTTTTGTCATAAGGGAGAATCTACGCGAAGCGAGCGCTGGCCAATACGTCCAAAAGGACGATGTTGCGCCGTCCCCGAGAAACCACCATGCACACCATTGAATTTGCGGGAACTGCCTATGTCGATTGAAAACCCCATTGTGCCGTCCAGCCCGCCGCTGTCCGGCCCCGACGTATTGGTGCAGATTCTTGAAGACGGCGTCGCCTTGGTGCGCTTGAACCGACCCGAGGTGGCCAACGCCCTGAGTCTGCCCTTGCAGGCGGCGCTATCGAAGACCTTTACCGAACTGGCGGCCAACGAGGCGGTGCGCGCCATTGTGCTCACCGGCGGCGATAAGGTGTTTGCAGCAGGCGGCGACATCAAAACCCTCGAAGGCGCAGGCCCCATCGAGATCATGCGCCGGCATACCGAGCGGGTGTGGGCGCCCATTGAGCATTGCCCCAAACCTATCATTGCGGCGGTGTGTGGCTATGCCTTTGGCGGTGGCGCTGAACTGGCTATGCATTGCGACATTATTTTGGCCGGTGAGGGTGCCAGTTTTTCACAGCCCGAGATCCGGATCGGCATCATGCCCGGCATTGGTGGTACGCAGCGCCTGGTGCGCGCTGTGGGTAAGTTCAATGCCATGCGCATGCTGCTTACCGGAAAAGCGGTAAGCGCACAGGAGGCCTGCGCCATGGGGCTGGTCAGTCAGGTGTTCCCTGATGCGCAATTGCTCGAAGAGGCGCTCAAGATGGCACGTCAGATTGCTGCCATGCCACCTCTGGCTGCCATGCAGATCAAAGAAGTGGTATTGGCCGGCGTGGATGCCTCGCTCGAGACGGCGCTGATGCTCGAGCGAAAAGCCAATCAGTTGCTGTTTGCGACCCGCGACCAAAAGGAGGGCATGCAGGCGTTTATAGAAAAACGCAAAGCGCACTTCGAGGGCCGCTAAATCGTTTTGCTCCTAGGCGGCTGGCAACGATGTAAGCCGGGCTTGCACGATTTGGACAAGCTCTCGCTTGAGCACTTTGCTGGCGGCATTGAGCGGCAGGCCGTCAAAAAAGAGCACGTGGCGCGGCAATTTGTAATTGGCCATGTGCGGTTTGGCCCAAGCCAGCAATTGCGCTGCCGTGAGTGTGTGGCTGGAACGAAGAATGACGCAGGCGCAGCCTACCTCACCCATGCGCTCATCGGGCACACCCACTACCGCTACCTGGGCAATGGCAGGATGCTCGTTGAGTTGGCGCTCGATTTCTGCCGGGTAGCAATTAAAGCCGCCCACGATAAACATGTCTTTAAGTCGGTCGGTAATGCGCAGGTAGCCGCGCCCATCGATCACGCCGATGTCGCCCGTGTGCAGCCAGCCTTGGGCATCGATGGCATCGGCGGTAGCCTGCGGGTCATCAAAATAGCCTTGCATGATGTGGTAGCCGCGCAGCAGCACCTCGCCGGGCTCGCCCACGGGCACGCGCGCACCGTGCGCATCGACGCAGCACATCTCGGTACCGGGCAGGGCTTTGCCGCAAGTGCTCGATACGGTCTCCACGCTGTCAGTGGACTCGCACAAAGTCGCGCAGCCGCCGCACTCGGTCAGGCCGTAGGCGGTGGTGACTTTGGTAATCCGCAATTCCTCGCGCATGCGGCGAATCAGTGCCGGCGGCACGGAAGCGGCGCCTGTTACCGATACGCGCAGCGAAGAAATATCATGCTTTGCCAACCCTGGATGCGACAGCATGCTGTGAAATAGCGTGGGAGGACCGGGCAAAAAAGTGATGCGCTCGCGAGCAATCCCGGCGAGCACGGTTTCTACATCGAACACGGCTTGCGGGTAAATGGTGGCACCTTGCATCAGCGCAGCGACCCAGCCGGCTTTGTAGCCAAAGGCATGAAAGAACGGGTTGACGATCAGGTAGCGGTCGCCCGCCCGCAAATCGACGGCCGTGGCCCAGGCTTTGAAAGCAGCGATCGTGGGTCCGTGCGCAGCCATCACGCCTTTGGGGCGTCCGGTGGTGCCCGAGGTAAACAAAATGTCCGACGTTGATTGCGCATGCAAGGCCTGCTCGCGTGCCAGCACGGCACCCGGGTCGGTGGCATCTGCTAGTGCTAAAAATGCGTCCCAATCCAGGGTGGTGTACGCGTCGGCCGGCTTTCGGGCGCCGGGGCGCAGCACCACCAGGGTTTGGAGGCTGGCCGGGCGCAAGTCGTCCAACAGTGCAGGCACATATTGACCTAAAAAATCACCTATGCAAAATAGCACCTTGGCTCCGCTGCGCTCCAGAATATCGGCAGCCTCTGCACCTTTCATGCGCGTGTTGAGCGGCACCAAAATCGCCCCGGCGGCCTGCAGGGCGCAGGCCGCGACGATCCATTCATACCCATTGGGCGCCCAAATCGCCACCCGATCGCCCGTCTGCACGCCCAAGCTGATGAGCGCCCGCGCAGCCTGCGTGCTGCGCACCAGCAGTTCGGCATAGCAGATCTGCACCGGACCATCGATGATGGCTGCCTGGGCGCCAAACTGTGCTGCACTGGCGCGCAGCATGGCCGGCAAGGTGCTTGGCAGGGCTGTGGTGTCGGTAGTCATGGTGTTTGTCAGGTAAATTTGACGCGCAGCACTGCACTGCGCGGCAGGGCCTGGCAACTTAAGGTCCAGGCGCGGGCCAAGTCTTTAGCGTCCAGGGCCTCGTTGTGGCGTAAGTGCACAAGCCCTTCAAGTACCTGGCACATACACGAGGCGCACATACCTGCCTGGCAGGAGTAGGGCGCGGCCACTTGGTGGCGCAGCGCTGCTTCGAGCAGAGTTTCGGTGGGGCCGCAATCGATCTGGTAGTGCTGACCATCAAGCTCGATGTGCACTTGGGCGTAGTCCATCAGTTCCGGCAAGTCGCCTGCACTGGTGGGTGTCAGGGTCTGCGGCGCGGCGGTAAAGCGTTCTAGGTGGATGTGCTCGTCGGCAAGCCCCAGGCTTTGCAAAGCTTGCACTGCCAAGTCCATAAATGGCGTGGGTCCGCAGATGTAGGCGGGTGCATGGCGCAAGGGGGCTGCCTGTTCGGCCAGCTTCGCGGCGCTGACAAAGCCTTGATGCAGGTCCAACCAGTGCAGTACCTGCAAGCGCTCGGGGTACTCTCGCTGCAACGCTTCCAAGGCATCGGCAAAGATGATGGAAGTGGCGTCACGGTTGGCATATATCAGTCGCACCCGGCCCGTACCCTGGGTCAATGCCGCCCTCAAAATCGAAAATACCGGCGTGATGCCGCTGCCCCCCGCAAAAAGCAAAAAGTCGCCCTGCAGGTTGGGTGGGCAAAACAGGCCCGCTGGCGGCATGACCTCGATGCTGTCGCCCGCGCGCAGCTTGTCGCACAAGGCGTTGGAGCCGCGCCCGCCTTCGACCCGTTTAACGGTGACGCGCAACTCCGTATCCAGTCCCGGCGTGCTGGACATTGAATAACAGCGCAACAAGGTCTCGCCACCGGTCTGCACCCGCAGCGTTAAAAACTGGCCTGGCCGGTAGGCAAATGTGGTCGCTAACGCGGGCGGTATGTCTAAATGGATGGAGTAGGCGTCGGGCGTCTCGGCGACCATGGCCGCAACCCGAAGCGTGTGAAAAGCGCTCATGGCCACAAGCCAATGCCCAAAATGGCGTTGTCCGCTTGCAGCGCGCAGCCGCTGACGGCCAGGGCATCGTCGCTGGCTAAAAATACAAAAAGACGGGCAATGTCCTCGGGCATGCGGGCGCGGCCTTTGGGGTTGCGCGCCGGATCAAACAAAATTTGCTCGGGTGTAATGCCCGGCGCGCTGGCCTGCATCATGGGCGTGTAAATGCCGTCGGGGTGCAGCGAGTTGACGCGGATTGCGTAGCCTTTTTTGCGGCAGTGCAGGGCGGCCGATCGGGTGAGTGAGGCCACGGCCGCTTTGCTCGCGCCATAGGCAGGAAAGTCCAGCATCGGCATCCAGGACGCGACCGAGGCCACATTGATGATGCTGCCACCATGCGCTTTCATGGCCCGTATGCCGTGTTGGCAGCCCAAAAAACAAGAATCCGCGTTGACCTGCATGAGCTGGCGCCACTGTGCCAAAGTGGCGGTCTCGATATTGCCCGACTGCAAAATTCCCGCGTTGTTAATGAGCACATCCAGTTGCCCAAACTGCTGCGCCACAAAGGCCATGGCGTGCGCCCAAGCGGCCTCGCTGGTGACCTCGTGTTCGATAAATGCGGCGTGTTGGCCGTAGCGCGCCGCCAAGGCGGTGCCAGCATCCACGTTGATGTCGCTGATCACCACGCGCGCGCCATGTTCAATGCACAGCGCCACGGTGGCGCTGCCAAGACCACCGGCGCCACCGGTGATCAAAATTGTTTTATCTACAAGGCGCTGCATCTCAAATTCCTTCAAGCCGTGCTTGTGGCTGCAGCCTGCCCGGCGCGGCGCCCCGAAAACACGCAGTCGGCTAAAGACAAGCCGCTGACATAGCGGCCCGAGGCCAAGCCCACGGCGGCGCGGCCGGCGCCGTAGAGGCCCGCAATAGGCGCGCCCTGGCCATCTACCACCTGACCATTGCCCTCGTCAACAACCAAGCCGCCTAAAGTCAGCGTTGCCAGCGGAAACACCGGCGAGCCGATGGAAATATCCAGAGCGAAATACGGCCCCTTAAGCATCGCATGGCGCATGCCGGTGGACTTGCCTAACGGGTCCTCGCCCTGGCCTTGAGCTGCTGCATTGGCGCGGTCTAGGCTATGTTGCAACGTCTGCGGGTCTGCGCTGATGCGCGCTGCGAGCGTGGCGATCGTGGGCGCTTTGCACACGCGCAACCACATCAGAGTGAGCGCGGGCACGGACTGGAAAGCCCACAAACCGCCCCACAGGCATTGGCGCGTGGCTTGCGCACGCAGTTTGCGGTCCAAAATCAGCCAGGCGCGCCCGCTGTGGTGGGTGATCATTTCATGGCCTAAGGTGGCGCCATAGACTTCTTCGTTGCAAAAACGCGCGCCTTGGGTGTTGACGACTAAACCGCGCGGCCAGGCGGAGGGCGGTGTAATGAAACGCCAGGCCGAGACATTGTTCATGTCCCGGGTTTGGCCCCCAATGCTTTGTCCCAGCCGGATGCCGCTGCCGTCGCAACCGGCCGCCCCAACAGGCCAGCCGCGCTTAGCCTGCGGCGCGTGTGCCGCGATCATGTCGGGGTTGTAGACAAAGCCGCCAGTGGTCAGCACCACAGCGCGCAGAGCGCGGATATAGCGTGGCTGTGCGATACGCTGCTCGATAGCCGCCGCCTCGCGCCTGCAGGCCATGGCCTTGGCCGGGCGCACCAGGCGCCAGCGCGTCACCTGCGCGTGCAGTTGCGCATGGCGCAGCGTGTCAGGGTGGTCCGGTGGCAATGCCCAAACCTGCACGCCTAGCACCGGGCCATTGCCGCCCGCAGCGCTGCATTGGCGCACCAGGCGACGCACAGCAGTTTGCGTTAGTGGCGCAGCACCTGCGCGCAAGGTGGCCGCGCGCAAGGCGGCGTACAGCGCTTTGCCCGATTGCCCTTCACCCAGCGTACGGTGGCCGCGCGGGGCTGGGGCGCTGATGCCATCCTGGTAAGAGGGCACCTGCTCGTTGCCCGAGTAGTACAAAAACTTGTCTTTAGGCGGGTAGGAGGTTTTGTGCGCCGGCATACGCGCATCAAAGCGCAGACCTTGGTCCTCGAGCCAGCGCAGGTTGGCCACGCTATCAAAGCAAAAGCGCGCGATAGCCGCGTCGCTGACCGCCCCTTGGACTTCATTGGCCAAATAGCGCGCCATGGCCTCGGGGGTGTCACTAAAACCGGCTTCTTGTTGGTAGCGCGTGCCGCCACCGGCATAGACCACGCCACCAGACAAGACGCTGGCGCCGCCGCCTTCGAAGCGGTCGATCACCAGGACGCTGGCACCTTGGCTGCGCGCCTCAATCGCCGCGCACGCACCCGCAGCGCCCCAGCCGATGACCAGCACGTCCGCGGTTTCGCTCCAAGCTAAGCTGTCTGGGTCTTCGATCAGCAGGGCAGGCTCCACCGGGGTGACGGTGGAGATGCGCGGGCTGGGGCTCATACGGCCTTATCCAGCAAATCAGTTCGCTGTAGGCTCATGCTCTGCCCGCGCAGGTGCGCAACCGCCCGCAGCGCAAACGTCATCGCCGGGCCCAAGGTAGAGCCTGCGCCGGGGTAAGACGGACCCATCACTGATGCCGCGTTGTTGCCCACGCAGTACAGGCCTTCTATAGGCTGGCCTTGGGTGTCTAGCACCCTGGCGTCCTCGTCCGTTAGCAGGCCACCTTTGGTGCCGATGTCGCCGGGCCACAACTGCATGGCGTAAAACGGCCCTTGATCGATAGGGGCCAGATTCGGATTGGGGTGCACGTGGATATCGCCGTAATACCGGTCAAAGCTGTTGCCGCCCCGGTCAAAGTCCAGGTCTTTGCCGGTTTGGGCAAACAGGGTCATGCGCGCAGCACTGGCGGACAAGCCCTGAGCATCCACGCCGATGTGTGCGGCCAGTTCTTGCAATGTCTCACCCTTCCAGTAGACCTGGCCCAGCCAGCTTTTGCGTAAGCGGCTATCGGGCACCGCGCTGGCGGGCATCATGGGACCGATGGGGTAGTTGGCTCGAAAGCGCGCATCAAACACGATCCAGGCCGGAATGGCGCTGCCGGTCTTGGCGTGGTTGGCAAACATGGCTTGCTGAAACTCGGGGTAGGGCCCTGACTCGTTCAGAAAACGCTCGCCGCGGCCATTAACCACCATGCAACCAGGCAGCGAACGCTCGACAAACAGGGCCCGGAACTTTTCTTCCTTGGGAACGGCTAGCGTGGGTGCGCCCCAGGTGTGCTCCATAAGGTGTAACTGGGCGCCTAAGGCGACTCCGGCTTGGATCGTATCGCCGGTATTGGCTCCTGGCGGCGTGGCGGTCCAGGCCTGGTTGGTAGGATGGGGCAGGTGGCGCTCACGCATCTCTTGGTTGCGTTCAAAGCCGCCAGCGGCCAGTAGCACGGCTTTCGCCGCTGAGATAGCTTGAGTTTGCCCTGCGCGCAGCACCATGACGCCGCACACGCGACCGTCTTTTTGCTCCAGAGACTGCAGCGTGGTCTCGGTCCAGATCGGGATTTTGCGTTCCTGTGCGGCGGCCAACAGCCCGCCTGCCAAGGCCTGACCGCCGGTAAGGCGTCGGTCGCGACGGGTTTTGCGGCGCCAGGGGTAGTCCAAAAAATAGCGCGCCATGATCCACATCAGCACCCATTTGGACTTGCGCTCGCGCGCTAGCATGGAACGCGCCTCAAAGGCATTGATCTGCATGCGCCCCAAAATCAATTGACCCGGGTTGGTCGGGCGCAGCAGCTCCAGACCCTCTAGGCCCAGACGGCCTGCATTGAAATCGACCGGGTCCATGGTGCGCCCGCCAGGCAAGGCACCTTCAATGGCCGGATAGTAGTCCGAGTATTGCGGCATGCAGCGGTAGGGCACACCGATCTGCGCCAGAGTGCGCGCCAAGGTGCGGGCCGTTTCCACATAGGCCAGGATCCGACGGTCGCTGACCAGCCCGCGGGCGCAGCGTTTGACGTAGCCAAAGGCGGTGTCGGTGCTGTCTTGGATGCCGGCTTTGGCCATGTCGTCATTGACAGGAATCCAGATGCCGCCGCCCGACAGCGCCGAGGTGCCACCGACCATGTTGGTTTTTTCAATCACCAAGGTGCGCAGGCCGCCATCGTGGGCGGCGATGGCAGCGAGCAGGGCGCCCGCGCCCGACCCGACCACGATAAGGTCGTAATCCATGGCCGGGCCGATCAAACGAAGGGGTCGGAATTGGGCAAGCCCAGCATGACCGAGCCATGGGCGCGCGCAAAGGCGTCGGCATTGTTGGCGATATGGCCGCGCGCCACATGCAAGTCCCTAAAGAGCCGCTCGATCGGGTTAGTCTTGAAGACTCCGCCTGCCGCGCAGGCACGCATGATCTCGTTCACCGCCTCGGCGCACAATTTGGGCACGATGGCTGACTGGGCGCGTTGCATCAGGCGTTCCTCGACGGGCATTTTTTCCTGGCTTTGGGCGCAGTCGACCACGCGCTGGTAGTTGCGCATAAGCACCAAACGTAGCTGGTCGGTCAGCATCATGGCTTGGCTTACGGCCATTTGGGCGTTGACGTCTTCGGCCGTCTTGGAGCCGTGCTTGCCCACGAAACTGGCCGCGCGTTGGCGGAAGCTTGCGACGGCCCCCTCGGTGGCGCCAATGCAAGCGGTGGAAACAGCACGTTGGAACACCTGTGTAAACGGTATGCGGTAGAGCCAGCCCGGGTTGGTCGCTCGGCCTGGGCAGCCCGCGTCGCTGTGGTCGTTGGTGCGCTGAGTGCGGTGCTCGGGGACAAAGGCGTCTTTGATGACGATTTCGTGGCTACCGGTGGCGCGCAGGCCCAGTACATCAAAGTTCTTGACGACCTGGTAATCGGCCTTGGGCAGCAAAAAGGTGCAATGCTCGATTTCGCCTGAGCCATTTTTCTTAGGTAGCAGACCGCCCAGCAATATCCAGTCGCAAAACTCGACGCCACTGCTCCAACTCCAATGGCCGCTAAACCGGTAGCCCCCCTCCACCGGCTCGGCCTTGCCTACCGGCATATAGGTCGAGGCGGTCAGGATGGTGGAATCTTTGCCCCACACCTCTTGCTGGGCTTGCTCTGGAAAGAGCGGAAGTTGCCAGTTGTGCACGCCCACCACGCCGTAAACCCAGGCAGTGGCCATACAGCCTTCGGCCAGCGCCATTTGCACCTCGTAGAAAACCCGTGGATCCATCTCGTAGCCGCCCCAGCGCTCGGGCTGCAGGACCTTGAAAAAGCCGGCCTCTTTCATTTCTGCGATGGTTTCGGCTGCAATCAGCCCGGCGTCCTCGCTGGCGCGAGCGCGTGCGGCCAATGTCGGGATCATGGCGCGGGCACGCTCGATCAGGGTTTGGGCTAAGGGGGTCAGGTAGTTGTCGGCGATGGCTTGCATGGTCGGTCTCCGGGTGCGGCCCAAGGGGCGCTGCGGTCTGCTGAGGGCTTGCGGGATCATTGTCCCGCAACGTGAGTATCGTCAGCGCAGCTGCTCTTAATCATCGTCCAATCAGACTAAACGGCTAAGGCTGCCCTGCGGGTTTCTAGTCCGAGTGAGGGATTGCAGTGCCACCGCCTAAGGGCATGCTTGGCCCCACCCCACCCGGCGAACGGCCGGACAACTTGGAGACACTCCGTGCAAACCGCCCGCTCGAGCTTTGACCCCCGCGACTTTCGCCGCGCGCTGGGCACGTTTGCGACCGGGGTGACCATCGTCACTGCCCGTGCCCAGGACAGCACACCTGTCGGCATTACGGCCAATAGCTTCAATTCGGTTTCGCTAGAGCCGCCCATGGTGCTGTGGAGCCTGGCCAAGACGGCTCGTACCCGCGAGGTCTTTAGCACCAGCGCGCACTGGAATGTACATATTCTGTCCAATGCGCAAGAGCATTTGTCCGACCGCTTTGCACGCGCCGGCGAAGACAAATTTGCCGGGCTGGCGCTGGATGAATCGGCCTTTGGCGCGCCCTTGTTGCAAGGTTGCAGCGCCCGTTTTCAGTGCCGCAGCGCATTTCAGTACGAGGGGGGTGATCACACCATTTTTGTGGGCGAGGTGCTTGCGTACGACAGCTGCACCCTGCCGCCTCTGTTGTATCTGACGGGCGAATATGCACTGGCCTCTCGCAGGGCAGCGCCCGTATCGACCGAGCCACAAGCCGATTTGGCCGGCGCCTCGTATTCCGAGGACTTATTGGGCTACTTGCTGGGGCGGGCGCATTTTCAGTTCATGCACCACTTGCGCCCGGCTCTGCAAGCCTACCAGCTCAGCGACGCGGACTTTTTTGTTTTGTCTTTGCTCAGCGTCCGCTCACCCCTGTCGCAGGCCGATATGGCAGCCTACCTCAGCTATACCGGCGTGCATTTTGACGCGGCCATGTGCCAGGCGATGCTTGCCCGCCGATTGCTAACCGCCGCGCCTGATGAGGCGGCCCACGCCGACCGTTGGCAAGCCACGGCGCATGGGCGTCAAGCCATTGCTGCAGTGCTGGCGCTGGCGACGCAAGCCGAGGATGCCTTGTTGACACGCCTAGGTGAGATCGAGGCCGCTTCGCTGCGTAATTTACTCAAACACCTGATTTTGGCCACCGATCCGGGCCTGCCCAAGCTTTGGCGCTCGCCTAGCGCACCCTAACGCTGCCCCAATTTTTTCACCAGGAGCCCTGTATGACGTCCCCCTTTTCTATCCCCGAAGGCCACTATGTCGACATCGCGCCGGTGGCCGGTGCGGCCCAGCGCGTGCACTACCACGACCAAGGCGGTGGCGAAGTGGTGATTTTTTTACATGGCGCAGGCGGGGGCGCTAGCGGCTATAGCAACTTCAAGGGCAATTACCCGGCTTTTTCTGCGGCGGGTTTTCGCACCATCGTGCCCGATTTGCTGGGTTATGGCCTGTCCAGTAAGCCGGACATCCCGCAGTACGACCTGGACTTTTTTGTCGCAGGCGTCAAAGGCTTGGTAGACGCGCTGGGGCTGCGCAAAGTTACTTTACTCGGCAACTCCTTGGGTGGCGCAGTCGCCTTGGGATATGCGCTGGCGCACCCCGATGATGTCAGCCGGCTTATCCTGATGGCCCCCGGCGGCGTGGAGGACCTGGACACCTACCTGGCCATGCCCGGCGTGGCCAATATGTTCAAGGTCTACCAGTCAGGCAAAACCGGCGCCGAGGCCATGCGTGCGGTGATGACCATGCAGCTGTTTGATCCTAGCCTGCTCACCGATGACATCATCAACGAGCGGGCACCCATTGCGGCCACGCAGACGCAGGCGGCCCGCTCTATCCTGAAGGTGCGCAACATGACCACCGAATTGCATGCGCTGCGTTGTCCCGTGTTTGGCTTTTGGGGAGTTAACGATAAGTTCAACCCCGTTAGTGGTGCCATGAAAGTAGTGGACAACTGTCCGCAAGCGCGCATGGTGCTGGTTAATCAATGCGGCCATTGGGTGCAGGTAGAGCACCGCGAGATGTTTAACCGCGCCTGTATCGACTTTTTGCAACTGGGCTAAGCCATGGACGAAGCGCTGATCCATCGCCTGGGCGACGAACTGTTTGCCGCATTGCGCGCCTGCAGCACCGTCGAGCCACTAAGTACCCGCTACCCGGACATCCAGGTGGAAGACGCCTACCAAATCTCACTGCACATGCTGCAGCGCCGCTTGGCCGACGGTGAGCATGTGATTGGCAAAAAAATTGGCGTCACCTCCAAAGTGGTACAGGAAATGCTCGGTGTTTTTCAACCAGACTTTGGTTTTTTGACTAGCACTATGCAGGTAGCCAATGGGCACACGCTCTCATTGCAGCGCGACGGCCTGATCCAGCCTCGCGCCGAAGCAGAAATCGCCTTCATGCTCAAAGCCGACTTACAAGGTCCAGGCGTGACTCTGGAAGACGTGCTGACGGCCACCGACTGGGTGGCGCCGTGTTTTGAGATCGTCGATTCGCGCATCCGCGATTGGAAAATCAAGATTGGTGACACCGTGTCCGATAACGCCTCGTGCGGCGTGTTCGTCATCGGTGATGCGCACATCGACCCCTACGCCCTGGACTTGGCGCAAGCGGCTATGGAGATGCGCAAGAACGGCGAAATCATGGCCCGCGGGCTAGGCTCGGCAGTACAAGGCCACCCGGCACAAGCGGTCGCCTGGTTGGCCAACACTTTGGGTGCCTATGGCATTCCGTTCAAGGCCGGGGAGATCATCCTCTCGGGCTCACTTAGCCCCTTGTTCCCAGCTGCACCGGGCGATAGCTTTTGGATGGAAATTGGAGGGATGGGGGAGTGCAGGGTGCAGTTCGAGGCTTAGGTCTGAACCCTAGGCAAGCTAATCAGGCAGCCCCGAGCACCATGGTTTGTCCTTGGCCTTGAGTTGCCCAAGCCTGCCTGCCATTCGCAAGCCCGCATGCAGCGGCGCGCTGAGCTGAGCCGCTGCACCCGTTTTGTGAACTTAACGCGCCGATTGCTCCGGCTGCCAAAACTGGTACAGCACCGCAGGCAAGACCGAGCACACTGCGGCCAGCGCCAGTACGGCGGAGACCGATGAGCCAGCGATCAGTTGTCCCGCAACGCCTGGGCCCACCATCGAGCTGAGGGCAAACACCGCCGGAATCAGCACCACGGCCCGGCCTGTGGGATCGGCGCGGGCGATGAGGGCGGCCTGGAACACGCAGCCGCAGGTAAAGGCAAACTCCCAAATCCAGGCGCCCAGCGCGAATGGCACAAAGGTTTTACCCTGATCGAGCAAGCCCAGGCCCAGCAAAATGACCACCAGCACCAGCCAAAACGGCCGCCGTGGCCCCAGGCGTTCCCCAAAAAAAGCCACGCTAAAGGCCGCAGCGCCGCCCAGCAATTTCAGAACGGCAAAGACCGTTCCCATTTCGGCCGCCTCGATAGCCAGGCCTTTGCCGATGCGCTCTAGGAAGGCCCACAAGGCAATATTGCCTGCCAAGAAAACGAAGAAAACGCCCAGCGTCAACCAGGCATGTGCAGGCATAGAAGGGCGCTCACCGCTTTCAGTGGTCACCGGTACCAGGGGGTGCTGTGGCACCCACCACGCAGAAATCCCCAGCACCGCCACTACGCCCGCCAAGGCCAGCGCCGCGCCGGGGTATTGGTATTGGGCAATGACCAAGGGTGGCAGGGCAAACAGCACCGCCGCCGTGACGGACAACTCTACGCCTTGACGCGTGCCAAAGGCCTGCACTTTGTTAGGCAGGTCCGACAGGATACGCATGCCCAGGCAGGTCATGGTCGAAGCGAAAAAACCGATCAGCGCCCACATCACATAGAGAGGCACTACTTCGTGCTCGCGCGCGCTCAGGGCGAAGGATGCGGCCGTGCCAAAAGCACTGACCACGGTCAGGGTGCGCCAGTTCAGGCGGTCCATCCAAAATGGTGCGCCCAGTGTGCCCACCAGGTAGCCGGCAAAACAGATGGAGCCGATCATGCCCACTACTTGCGGCTCCAGGGCAAACGAATCGGCCATGCTGCCCAGCATGACAGGCAAGGCATTAAAGGGCAGGCCGCCGATGGTCGAGGCCAGGCTTGCCGCCAGCACAAAGGCAAACATGCCGCCTACGGGCACGGGGGGATGGTTCATAGGTGTCTCCTGAGTTTTTTACGGTGGCTTACATGTACAAAATAAGCAGGTCATTGATGACCGAAGGGCGCTCTTGGCCGACGACGTGGATGTTGATCTCCATGGTCAGCTGCATCCCGCTTTTGACAGCCTGCACTGCTTTCACACGGTAGCGCGCATGGATGCGGCAGCCCGATGGCACTGGGTTGGCAAAGCGCAAGCGGTCCGAGCCGTAATTGACCATGTTGTTAGAGCCGGTAATTTCATAGTCCAGCGGCAGCTGCAAGCGGCTGATCAGCACCTGGACCAAAGAGCCTTGTGCAATCGTAGTGCCAAACGGGCTATCGGTGCGTGACTTGGCTGGGTCGGTGTGGATCCAATAATCATCACCACTTAAGGCAGCAAACTGGTCGATCGACGCCTGGGTGACTTCAATCTGGTTAGACCATGCTGAAAAAGTGTCGCTCACTAGCGACTGCATGGCTGCGCTGTCCTTGCAGGAAATTTGGCGTCGCGCCAAGGGAGCTGGGGGCGCTAGCGCTTGGCCGGGCAGTGAATCGGCGCGCAGCACTTGGGGTGCAGCGCTGTCTATGGCTGTATAGCGAAGCAGCACATGGGTGCCCGGGCGCTCGTCAAATACCGGTCGCAGGGCCTGCCCAATGCGAATATCGGCCGCCTCCATGCCCACCAGTGTGGTGTTGATGTGCACGCCCTCGGACAACTCCACCACGGCAAGTAGCTGCGGCATTTCGTCGGTGAATTCGGGCAGCGTAGGCACCCGCGTCACGGTAAAGCTGTAGAGCGTCGCCGCGCCGCTGACGCTGCGCCACTGTAGGCTGCGCGAGCCGCAGTGCGGGCAGTGGGTGCGTGGGAAAAAGATCCAGTGGTCTTTGTCGCACTGTTGGATGCGCACGCTGTGCTTGCGCAAGCCATCCCAAAAGGGTGCCGAAATCTCGGTGACCTGGGGCAGGGGTTTGTTCCAGCCCATTTTCAGGCCCCTTCCAAAATAAGCGCACCTTGCTCGCTCATGACACCGCCGGTGCCTGATACGTAAGCCAGGTCGTGGCGCGCCAATTGCCGTGGGCCGGCGCGGCCTTGGATTTGCTGCATGGCCTCGATCACCTGTGTCATGCCGCCGGCGCTTCCGGTTTGGCCAAAGCTCAGTTGCCCGCCATGGGTGTTCATCGGGAAGTTACCGTTGAAGGTGAAATCATGCGTGCGTAAAAACTCCAGCCCTTCGCCCTTGCGGCAAAAGCCAGCGTCCTCCAGCGTGAGCAGCACGGTGATGGTGTAGCAGTCGTAAATCTGGGCCATGTGCATGTCTTGCGGCGTTCGCCCGGCCATGGCAAAAGCGCGCCGCGAGGCAGGGCCGATGGGCGTGGCCAGCATGTCGGCCGCGTAGGTGGGTGACTTGGAATGGACGTGCTCGCCGCAACCAGTAACCTTGACGCTGCGGTGGCGGCAGTGGGTGGCTTTGTCGGCGCGGGTGAGTACCATCGCGCCGCCACCGGCGACCGGCATCACGATCTCCAGCATGCGCAGCGGCTCGGCCACCATACGCGAAGCCAACACGTCCTCTACCGTGATGGGCTGGCCGAAAAACATGGCTTGCGGGTTGTGGCAGGCGTTAAAGCGCTGGTCCACGGCAATGCGGGCCAGTGCCGCTGCGTCGTAGCCATGGGTGGCCGCATAGCGCTGGGCAATCATGGCGTAGCCGGTGTTTTGCGCCATGTGGCCATAGGGTAGGTCCATCTCGGCCTCAGGCGCGCCAAAGCGCGTGCTGTGCCCGCCAAATCGCGAGGCGCGCATCACTTGGGCGGCATGGTCGTCGTCTGGCGCCGTGGGCGCCATGCGTGAGGGGATCACGCAGACCACGGTGTCGCACATGCCCATTTCGATGGCGGCCGCAGCACGCCAAACCATGCCCACTGAGCTTGCCCCGCCCAGGTCCACCACTTCGGCAAAGTTCAGTCGCGTGCCCAGGTATTCGCTGGCCATGGCAGGCACAAACATGCTGGCCTCGTGAAACTGCGGGCCCAGGGTAATCAGGCCATCGACGTCGGACAGCGACAGGCCGGCATCGTCCAGCGCCTGCGTGGCTAAATCGGCCACTTGCTCCAGATGGAACATGCGCGGTGCGCTGGCGTACTTTTCTGGTCGGTATTGCGCGGCACCTACCAGCGCCGCTTGCCCTCTAAGTCCCATGCGATCCTTTTGTACGGTGATTCCGTGCGGTGAAATACAAGTCGCATTGTCCTCAGGCCCGCAGTCTGACCCATCGTCCAAGGGGACTAGCTGGCTTTTCTGGCGCAGACCGGCGATCAGTCCGTCGCGCTGAGCCAGGCCACGCTGTTGAGGAACAGGCGCACCAGTTCGGTCTGGCGGCGCACGCCGGTTTTGGAAAAAATCGATCGCAAATGAGCGCGGGCGGTGTTGCGCCGGATGCCTAGCAGCTCGGCCGCCTCTTCGAGCGAGGAGCCGTTGGCCATTTGGATAGCCAGCGCCGTCTCGGCTGGTGTGAGCTGAAAAAGCTGCTGGGCCAGGCGCACCGGAGGGTCTACTTTGCCCTCGGCGTTACGCACAAAAACAGCGACACTGGGACGTTGCTTTCCCTCGGTCCACTGGTCCGAGGAAATGCTCTGCACGATCAGCCCCCAACTGAGTTTGCCGCTAGGGCGGCTGATGGACATGGCTTCGGTCAAGGTGACTTTGGCCGCGTGCGGGTGCTCCAGCGCTTCGCGCACCAGTGCGTGCAGCTTGCGGTTTTCATTGGCATAGCTGGCCTCCAGTTTTTGATCGACTGTGCGTAGGCCGTCTTGCAGCGCCAAGATGGCCGAGCCTGCAGAGTTGGATTCGATGACCAGCCCGTTTTGGTCGAGGATAACCACGCCCACCATCATTTGCGCCATGGCATGGTGGTAAAGCGTGCTGACTTTGCGGTCCTGGTTGATCGACAGGTGCAGATTGAGCGCCCGCTTGATGTGCGGAATGATCAGGCGGCAAAAATCAATGTCCGACTTCAAAAAATCGGGCGCAGTCTCGGGGCGCGTTACCCGAAAGCCATACACGCCGCCGTTGCGGGTGGCGATATCTGCGGCAAGTACATGGAACACGCCCTGGGGAGCGCAGTAGTCGCGGTAGTAGGCAGATTCGCGCCACTCGCGCTCGGAGAGCACGTCGGTGACGGTCACCAATTGGTCAGGCTTCATGCCGGTAAAGGGGCTGAGCGCGATATAGGGGTTGCCCGGGTCCAGATTGGTCTGGTCGTTGCCGGCCGAAACGATCAGGCCGACATCATTGGTGGTTTCGGTGCGTACGATCAGCGAGGCGTAGTTGGCATCCATTTCCTGGCGGATAGCCTCTAGGCAGGTTACCCAGCCCGCCTCGTCAAGCGCAGCATCGTAAATGGCGCCCAGAATATGGCTTAAAAGTTCGAGCGATCGCCGCTCGTTCTGCAAAGTTGCCGGCATCTGATCTTCCAAAATGAATCGTAAGGTGTGCGCTCGGCTCAGCGTCGGTTCAGTATATAGCTCAGGCCCACTTTTAGGGAATTTCAAATAGCCCAGCTGCGCCCATCCCCCCACCAATGCACATACTGACCACCGCATAGCGGACATTGCGCCGGCGAGCCTCCAGCAGGGCGTGGCCTACCAGGCGCGCGCCCGACATGCCAAAGGGGTGGCCGATGGCGATGGCGCCACCGTTGACATTGAGCCGGTCGTCGGCGATGCCCAGGGTATCGCGGCAGTACAGCACCTGGCAGGCAAAGGCCTCGTTAATCTCCCAAAGCCCGATATCGGCCACCGTCAGGCCGTGGCGCTGCAGCAGTTTGGGAATGGCAAAGACCGGGCCGATACCCATCTCGTCGGCGCCGCAACCGGCTACGGCCATGCCCCGGTAGGTGCCTAAGGGCTTCAGGCCGCGCTGGCGCGCCTGGCTCGCGCGCATCATGACGCAGGCGCTGGCGCCATCCGAGAGTTGAGAGGCATTGCCTGCAGTGACAAACTCGCCCGCTGGTGCCCAGGTACCGCCTTTCCAGACCGGGGGCAGTTTGGCCAAACTTTGGGCGCTGGTGTCGACACGATTGCCTTCGTCTTTGCCCAAGGTGACGCTCTCGCTGCCGCTGACATTACCTTCCTTGTCGTAGAGCAGTTTGATGGTGCTTAAAGGCACAATTTCTTCGTCAAAAAGTCCTTGTTCTTGGGCTGCAGCGGTGCGCTGTTGGCTGCGCAGGGCATAGTCGTCTTGGGCCTGGCGGCTGATTTGGTAGCGCCGACTAACGACTTCGGCGGTCTCGATCATTTGGATATAGGCATCGTGCGCCCGATCCAGCACCGATTGCGATTGGGCGCGGTAGACGTTTTTGTGCTTGTTTTGCACCAACGAAATCGATTCCAAGCCACCGGCCACGGCAATGTCCAACTCGCCGGTCATGATGCCTTTGGCGGCGGTGGCGATGCTCATGAGGCCCGAGCTGCACATGCGGTCTATCGTCATGCCGCTGACCGTATCGGGTAGGCCGGCGGTGTACACGCACAAGCGGCCTAGGTTGTAGCCCTGGTTACCTTGCTGGGCGGCGATACCCAGGATCACGTCGTCCACCTCGCGCCCTTCAACACCGGCCTTGGCCAAGGCGGCGGCGATCACATGGCCGCCCAGCACGGGAGCCTCGGTATCGTTAAAAGCGCCCCGGTAAGCTTTGCCAATCGGCGTACGGGCGGTTGAGACGATGACGGCTTCGTGCTGGGGCATTGTGGTGCTCTCGGAAAATCTTTTATGGGTTAGAAATACAGGCGGCTGATGGTGTCAGCCACGCAGCCGGGCTTGGGGGCGTTTTCTATCTCGACGGTGATACGCACCACCATTTGCACGCCGCCATCAGGCAAGGCCTTGGCCTCGGTCAATTGGCCCTGTCCCCGGATCCGCGCCCCGACAGGCACGGGCGAGGGGAAGCGCACTTTGTCGCAACCGTAGTTCACGCCCATGCGCAGGCCTACATAGCGCACCAGTTCAGGCAGAAATAAATTAGCCAAGGCCAGCGTTAAAAAGCCGTGCGCGATGCACACGCCAAAGGGGCCAGCTTGGGCCCGCACCGGATCAACATGGATCCATTGATGGTCGCCCGTCGCGGCGGCAAAGGTGTCGATGCGCTGCTGATCGATTTCCAGCCAGTCGGTGTAGCCCAGCGTCTGGCCCTGTGCTTGCAGCACGCTTTCGACTGAATCAAAGGTCATTGGGATATGCATGGGCATGCGTATGTTTAGGCCCGCTGCGAGCTGACCGAAATTACCTCGCCGGTCATGTACGAGGAGTAGTCGCTGGCTAAAAAAACCATCACATTGGCTACTTCCCAAGGCTCGGCCGCGCGACCAAAGGCTTCACGCGCCGAAAGCTGATCCAGCAGTTCCTGCGGCGCCGATTTTTTGAGGAAGGCATGGATCGCTATGGAGGGCGCCACCGCATTGATGCGGACACCGAACTCGGCCGCCTCCAGCGCCGCGCAGCGGGTCAGCGCCATCACGCCGGCTTTGGCTGCGGCGTAGTGCGCTTGCTCGGCCTGGGCGCGCCAGCCTAGCACCGAGGCATTGTTGATGATGACGCCGCACCCGCGCGGCTGCATCACGGCCAGGGCGGCGCGCATCATGCGGAACGTACCAGTCAGTGTTACGCCGATGACCTGGTCCCACTCCTGATCCGCCATGTCCACTACTTTGTGGCTGGTGCCTAGTCCTGCGTTATTCACGAGTACGTCGATGCCGCCCAGGATCTGGTCGGCCTCACTCACCAATGCGCTGACCTGGTCTTGGGCACTCACATTGCACAGTCGCGTGTAGACCGCTTGCAAACCGGTTTCTTCGCGGATGGTTTGGGCAGCAGCGGCCATGCGTTTTTCGTGGACATCAGAGATGAACAGGGCGCGGCAGCCTTCCTCGGCAGCGCGTTTGGCCATGGCAAAACCGATGCCAGCGCCGGCTGCGGCGGTGACCAACACCGATTTGCCGCGAAGCAAGCCATGCGGCGCGACGTAAGTGGGGACAGTTTGCATGGGGGGTTCCGAAAAATCTAATAAGGTAGGCCGCGCCTTACAGCTGCGCGCGCCGCTGCGCCCAAGGGTGAGCCGCTTCCAACTGCGCAGCTAGCGCCAGCAGCATGGCCTCTTGCCCGTAGCCGCCGGCAAAGTGCGCGCCAAAAGGCATTCCAGCGTCATTCCAGTGCAGGGGTACCGACATGGCAGGGTGCCCGCTCATATTGAACAACGCCGTAAACGGTGAGGCCATCATGGCGGACTGAACAAAGGACTCGTAAGGCTGGTCCAGCGACATCGCGCCCAAAGCTGGTGCGGGTGCTGCGGTGACCGGGCTCAGGAGGAGGTCAAAGCATTCGAAAAACAAGTCGAGCGTGCGTGCGGCGTTGTCAAAGGCCTGGCGCGCTTGGAACACCTGCTCGGCGCTATAGCCCATGGCCAATTGCAAACTGCGCCAATTCAGGGGCTCGAACTCGTCCTGGCGCGCGGTGCGGCCGATCAGCGCTTCGCGGGCGCGCACGCTGCTGAGCATGCCGGTAGCGGTCGCCACACCCATGCCTTGGAACAACTCGCCCACGGCCAGTGTGGGCTGCGCCAACTGCACCTGATGGCCCAAAGCCTCGCAGCAGGTGGCGGCAAACTGTGCGGCGGCGAGGCAGTCCGGATGCACTGGCATGCTAAAGGGGTTGTTCAGCATCAGTGCAATGCGCAGTGAGCCTGGTGGCTTGGCGATGGCCTCCAGCAAGTCGTGCTCTTGCGGGCGGATGCGGCTGCCAGCCTCGGGGCCTTGACTCAGTTGCAGCAGTAGTGCGGTATCACGCACCGTGCGGCTGATGACGTTTTGCGAAGACAGACCCATCCAGCCTTCTTGTACTTTGGGGCCCATGGGCACACGCCCCCGGCTGGGCTTGAGCCCAAACAAACCGCAGTGCGAGGCGGGAATGCGGATGGAACCACCCCCATCGCTGGCATGGGCGGCAGGCACGATGCCACTGGCCACCGCAACGGCTGCCCCCCCCGAAGAACCACCGGCGCTCAGATCGCGATTCCACGGGTTGCGCGTGAGGCCAAACAGGCGCGATTCGGTGGTGGCGGTCTGCCCAAACTCTGGGGTGGTGGTTTTGCCAAAGATATTGAGCCCCGCCGCGCGGTAGCGCTGGACCAGGGTTGAGTCGTGGTCGGCTACCGCGTCTTTAAAAAATGAACAACCCTGGGTGGTGATGGTGCCTTGCAACGCCAGACCCAGGTCTTTGATTAAAAAGGGCACGCCGCTCAGTGGCGCATGCGCTGCCTCGGCTTGTCTTTGCGCCGGGCTGCGCGCAGCTAGGCGTGCGGCCTCGGTGCTAGCCATCTCGAAATGGGTCATGGCGATCGCGTTAAGTGGACGGGCGCGCTCCAAGCGGGCCATGGCAGCCTCTAACACTTCGCCGGGGTGTAAGGCGCCGCTGCGGATGTAGCCCGCCAGCGCAGTCGCATCCAGGCTTTCGTAGTCGGGCAAAGGTAGCTCGTTTGGCGTGGCGGAAGTCATTTAAGCACCCCAAACCCGCTGCGCCGGCACGCCCCGTTCGACCAGCTGATCGATCACTGGGCCGAGCTCACCGGGCAGCCAGCGGCCTTGTTTGTCCACCGTGGCATCGGTACGCCAGCCGTCGCACAGAGAAATGCGCCCGCCCTGGCTTTCGAAGACTTTGCCAGTAACGTGGGATGAGGCACTGCTGCCCAGCCACACTACCAGGGGCGCTACATTGTCCGGTGCCCATGCGTCAAAGCTTCCGTCGCTCGGGGCTTTGACGGTCTCGGGCATCGCGCTTTCGGTCATGGCGGTGCGTGCGGCCGGAGCCAATGCGTTGGCGGTGACGCCGTAGCGGGCCAACTCCACGGCTTGCACCAGCGTGAGTGCGGCAATACCGGCTTTGGCCGCCGCGTAGTTGGACTGGCCCACGGAGCCCTGCAAGCCCGCGCCCGAGCTGGTGTTGATGATGCGCGCATCAGGTCGCTGGCCGGCTTTACTCAGGTCGCGCCAGTGGCGGCCTAAAGTGTTAGCGAGGCAAAAATGGCCTTTGAGGTGCACGCGCATGACCTGGTCCCAGTCGTCCTCGCTCAGACTGACGAACATGCGGTCGCGCAAGATGCCGGCGTTGTTGACGAGAACATGCGCCGCACCAAACGCCTGCAAGGTCTGCCCTACGATCGTTTGCGCACCTTGCATGCTGGTGATGTCATCGCTATTGGCCAGCGCCTGGCCGCCTAGCGCGCTGATTTCTTGCGCCACAGATTGCGCCGCGTCCTGCCGTATGTCGTTGACCAGCACCTGCGCGCCTTCAGCGGCAAAAGCCAAGGCATAGGAGCGCCCTAGCCCACTGCCGGCGCCGGTGATAATGACAGAGCGTTGTTCGCAAAGCCGCATGGTTTTAGAGTCTTTCCAAAATGGTCACATTGGCTTGGCCGCCGCCTTCGCACATCGTTTGCAGGCCGTAGCGGCCGCCGGTGCGTTCTAGCTCGTGCAGCAAGGTCGTCATCAGCTTTGCGCCCGATGCGCCCAAGGGGTGGCCCAGCGCCAAGGCGCCGCCATTGACGTTGGTGCGCGCGTGGTCGTAGCCGGTCTCGTGCAGCCAAGCCATGACCACCGATGCAAAGGCCTCGTTGATTTCCACCAGATCCATGTCCTGCATCTTCATGCCGGATTTTTTCAAGGCATGGGCGGTAGCGACTATCGGTGCGGTGAGGTGCCAAATGGGGTCGTCGGCACGCACGCTAAGGTGCGCAATGCGCGCGCGGGGCTTCAGTTTGTAGCGTTGCAGCGCAGCTTCGGACACAATCAATAGCGCGCTGGCCGCGTCGCAGGTGCTGCTGGAGACGGCGGCGGTGATCTTGGGATAGGTCGGGTCCACGGGCGCCAAAGTAGCCAGTTTTTCTAAGCTACTAGCGCGCGCGGTTTCGTCCATGCAAAAGTCGCCAAAGGGCAGGATTTCACGGTCAAAGCGGCCCTCTGCCATTGCGCGCAGGGCCCGGTCGTTGCTTTCTTTGGCGAACACTTCCATGGCCTCGCGAGACAAATTCCAATGGTCAGCGATGCGCTGGGCCGCATAAAACTGGTTGACCGGCGCATTGCCAAAGCGCGCCTGCCAGCCGATGCTCTCGGCAAAAGGGGTACTAAAGCCCAGCGGCTGGCCTGCCAACATGGCCGAGCCGATGGGAATGCTGCTCATGGTTTGAACGCCGCCGGCTAGCACCACGTCTTGCGTACCGCTCATGACGGCCTGGGCAGCAAAGTGCACCGCTTGCTGAGAGGATCCGCACTGGCGGTCTACGGTGGTGCCAGGCACGCTCAGAGGCATGCCAGCGGCCAGCCAGGAGGTGCGGGCGATGTCGCCGGCCAGCGCGCCAATGGTGTCCACGCAGCCAAAGATCACATCGTCGTAGTCGGCTGGCGGAATGTCGTTGCGTTCGACTAGTGCCTTGATCACATGGGCGCCCAAATCGGCGCCGTGTACATGGGCCAGCGAGCCCCGCCGCTTGCCGGTGGGCGTGCGCAAGGCATCGACGATATAGGCTTGGGGCATATGAAACTTCGGTTAGGCGGGTTGGAAAAAAGCCACTGGAGGCGCGGGCGCTTCGAGTAATGCGCTGCACAGACGGGCCTGGTGGTAGGCACGATCGCCCCAAGCTGAGTCCAGCGCCCAGGCGCGCTTCATGAACATTTGCAGGTCTACCTCCCAGGTGTAGCCCATGGCGCCGTGTACCTGAATGCCCTTGCGTGCGGCCAGCAACGCGGCCTCGCCGCAGACCAGTTTGGCGTGTGAAACCAGTGCGGCCAGATCCGGCTCACCGTGTTCTAGCGCATACACCGCACGGTACAGCACGGGCTTGGCAAATTCGATTTTGGTCACCACATCGGCCAAGTGGTGTTTGACGGCTTGGAAGGAGCCAATGGGTTTACCAAACTGCGTGCGCTGGGCAGCGTAGTCCACCGACACGTTCAGCATGCGTTGGGCCAGGCCGATCAATTGGCCGGCCACGCACAAAGCGCCGCGCTCTTGGGCCTGGTCCCACAGGGTTTGCCCCGGTGTCCCAGCGGCAACCAACGTGACGGAGCTCGGTGTCCACTGCACTGCGCCCAGGCGGCGCGAGGCGTCGATGCTGCGGTGCTGCGTGACGGTGACGGCGTCACGCGCTACGGCGTGCAGCTCAAGTCCTTGGGGCGTGGAGTGGGACAGCAACAGCAAGTCGGCCAAATGGGCGTCGGCCACCAGCGGATTGATCGGGTGGCCCAGCGCAATGCGGCAACTGCCATCGGCAACACGGGGCAGCCAAGTGCTGCGCAAAGGGTGCCCCTGGGGCAAAGCGCATAGCAGACCAGCGGCGAGGTAGGCGGTATCGGCCAGCGAATCAGAGATGGCGAAGTAACCCAACTCCTGGGTCATGAGCGCCCAAGCCACATCGCCCATGCCCAGGCCGCCTTCGGCTTCGGGGACCGACAGGGCCGTGAGGCCCTGGGCGGCGATTTTGCTGCGCATCTCGGGCGATCGACCCGAGTCGGTTTCCCAAATTTCGCGCAGCATTTCGGGTGCCGCTTCGGTCATGAGAAAGCGGCTCACCGCATCGCGTAAAACTAGTTCGTCTTTGCTGAAGGTGAAGTCCATGGTGGCGTCCCCGATCAGTTTTTAGGCAGACCAAGCAAGCGCTCGGCGATGATGTTGCGTTGGATTTCGTTGCTGCCGGCGTAGATCGGACCGGCTTGCGCAAACAAAAATCCTTCCAGCCAGTCCTGCACCAGTGGGTCGTCGCACAGTTCGGCGCGGGCGCCCAAAATGCGCATGGCTGTTTCGTGCAGCAACAAGTCCAACTCGGACCAAAAAATCTTGTTCGTACTCGATTCGGCGCCGATCTTGGCACCGCCTTGCAGCCGCCCCACGGTGTGATAGGAGGCCAGTGTGTAGGCCTGCGCTGCCATCCAGGCACGCATGACGGCGTCGCGGATCGAGGGGTCGTGGGCCAGCGCGTCGCGGTGACTGCTGTAGAGGGCAATTAATTTGTCGGCGGTGCGCTGGTAGCGTGCGGGCGAGCGCAGCAGCAAAGCGCGCTCGAAACCGGCGGTGGCCATGGCCACACCCCATCCCTGGCCCTCGGTGCCTAGACGGTTTTGGACGGGTACCTGCACATTGTCAAAAAAAATCTCGGCAAAGGCTTCTTTGCCATTGAGCGCACGGATCGGGCGGATGGTGATGCCCGGCGCATCGAGCGGCACCAGCAAATAGCTCAGGCCATGGTGGCGGCTGGACTGCGTATCGCTGCGAAACAGGCCAAACAACCAGTTGGCAAACACCGCGCGGGTAGACCAGGTTTTTTGACCATTGAGCACATAGTGCTCGCCGGTGGCATTGAGCTGGGCACGGCTGCTTATGTTGGCCATGTCAGAGCCTGCGTTGGGCTCACTCCAACCTTGAGCCCACATATCTTCGCAGCGGGCCATGCGCGGCAAAAAGCGTTCTTTTTGGGCTGTGGTGCCAAATTCCATGAGCGTAGGACCGAGCAACAAAATGCCGTTTTGGTTGACGCGTAGCGGACAGTCGGCGCGCGCGTACTCTTCTTCGAAAATCAGCCACTCGACGAGGTCGCTGCCGCGCCCGCCCAGTTCTTTGGGCCAGGTGACGCTGCTCCAGCCGCCATGGGCCAAGCGCGCCTCCCATTGGCGGTGTTGTTCAAATCCTTCCCGGGTGTCATAGCTCGCCAGCGGGCTGTGCGGCGCGTTCGCTTGGAGCCATGCCCGTACTTCGGCACGAAAAGCGTTCTGTTCAGAGGTATAGCTGAGCTGCATGGAGGTCTCCTGGCCGATCAGAACTTGGCGTCCCGCTTTTGCACAAAGGCGGCCCGGGTCTCGGCCGAATCGGGGCTCATATAGGCTTGTAGGGTAAAGCCTTGCTCCCAGCGGTATTTCGCTTCGAGGTCGCCGTCCTCGATGCCGGTAAGGGCCTCTTTGGCAATGCGAATCATGGCGGGGCTCTTGGCGGCAATTTTGGCGGCGATATTCATGGCTGTCTCACGCAACTGCTCCGGCGCGACCACGCGTTCTATGGCACCCAAGCGCAGCGCTTCGGCCGCGCCAATCATCTCACCCGTGAAAAACAGGTAGCGGGTTTTTTGCACACCAAACATGCGCTGCATGTGGGCGGCGCCACCCATGGCGCCGCGGTCTACCTCCGGTAGGCCAAAGCTGGCGTTGTCGGCGGCAATAACGATGTCCGCTGCGCCGCACATGCCAATGCCACCGCCGAGCACAAAACCGTGCACCGCCACAATGACCGGCACTGGGTTGAGGTGTATGGCTTTGAACGTGGCGTAGTTGCCCGCGTTGACGTGAACGATCAGGCTTTGGTCGGCCGCTAGTTCTTTGATGTCCACGCCCGCGCAAAAACCCCGGCCTTGCGATCGGATGACGATCACCCGAACATCGGCGCGTTGACCCAAGGCCTCGATTTGCGCCGCGAGGCCGTACCACCCCACGCTATTGAGGGCGTTGACCGGCGGCGCGTCAATGACGACTTCGGCCACGCCGTCAGCATGGACTGTGGAAGAAAAAGGTGTGGACATGGTGTCGTAGGTTTAGGGGTGGTGCGGCGCAGCGGCCGGAAAAATCGCGGCGCGCCGGGCATGGGCTAGGGACATGATGCCTGCAATCACTTGCTCGCACGATGGCAAATCGCCAATCAAGGCGGCCACTTGGCCCGAAGACATCACGCCCTGGGCCGGCGCGCCATCGACCATGGAGCGCTGCAGCAGCATGGGTGCACTGGCCGCCATTACGGTTTGGGCGGCGCTGGTGGCGTCTTGGCGCAGGCCTTGCCAAAGAACGCTAAATGCGTGGCCTAGAGTCATACCGGTGTGGGCTTTCCACTGCAAAGCCAGGCGCAGCGCCAGAGCCAGACGCTGCCAGGGCGGTGCGCGCTCGAGCATGCTGAGGTATTCATTGGGAATCATGCGCTGGGGCATCCCGTCGACGAGGTAGGAAATTTGAATTTTTTCCGGGTCGCGGGCCTGTAGGTAGCGCTCCAGCGTCGCGGTGGGTACGCCCGAATCGCTGGTCATCAAAAACCGCGTGCCCATAGCAATGCCTTGGGCGCCAAAGGCCAGAGCCGCCACCAGGCCGCGTCCGTCATAAAACCCGCCGGCCGCTACCACTGGCACCGACACCGCATCGACCACCTGGGGCAGCAGCACCGTCGTGGGGACCGCGCCAGTGTGGCCCCCACCTTCACCGCCTTGGACGGTGACCACATTGGCGCCCATCTCCACGGCTTTTTGCGCATGCTTGAGTGCGCCCACTGTGGGCATGCAAACGATTCCGGCATCACGCAAGCGGCCAATCGTTTTTTTGTCCGGGCCGCGTCCATAGCTTACGGCGCGCACCTTGTGCTTGACGGCGAGGTCTAGCAGTTGCTGCGCATTAGGCTGGAACATATGAAAGTTCAGGCCAAAAGGGCGGTCTTGGGTCAGCGTTTTGACGCGCACAATCTCGGCTTCGATCTGGTCGGCGTCGATAGTGGCGCCCGCTAAAAATCCAAAGCCCCCAGCATTTGTAGTGGCTGCGACCAAACTGGAGCCGGCCACCCAGCCCATGGCCGTTTGGATGACGGGGTATTTGCAGCCGAGCAGCGCGCACAGGGGGGTATCAAAAGCGATGGAGTTACTCACGCAGAGCCATTCTTTTTGTTGGCTTGCACCATAGATTTGGCATCGTGCCCGCCCAAATGGCCAGCGCCCAGCACCTGGCTGTGCGCATGGGCGAAGTGGTGGTGGCCAAAGGCAATGTCCATTGAGGTGCGCAGGCCTTGCAGCTCTTCGATGCGGTTGATCACGGTCTTGGTTAGTGCCAGGCCCAAACGCGGTTGTTTGGCTATGCGTGCAGCTATTTCATAGGTCGTGGTTTGTAGGTCTTCGCGCGGCACCACGCGGTTGACCATGCCCATCATGTACGCACGATCGGCGGCCATACGCTCGCCCAAAAACAAAAACTCCTTAGCGATGCGCGGGTTCAGCTCATGCACATGCGCAAAATACTCGACACCGGGGATGCCCATGCGCACCACCGGATCCTGAAAAAATGCGTCATCGCTGGCGACGATCATGTCGCACACCCAGGCCAGCATGAGGCCGCCGGCGATGCAGGCGCCATGCACCATGGCAATCGTCGGTTTTGGCAGGTCGTGCCAGCGCCGGCACATGCCCAGGTAGACCTCTTGTTCGCGCACAAAAAGCTGCTCTGCGCCGGGTTTGTTGGTATGGTCCCACCACAGGCTTTGGCGCTCAAAAGGCTTGTTGATGTCCCGCCCCGGCGTGCCGATGTCGTGGCCGGCGCTGAAATGTTTGCCAGCACCACGCAGCACAATTACCTTGACCTGGTCGTCATCGACGGCGCGGCGAAAGCCTGCGTCCAACGCGTAGGTCATTTGCGAGTTTTGCGCGTTGTGAAAGTCTGGCCGGTTCATGGTCAGGGTGGCAATGCCGTCCTTGGCCTCGTAGAGCACGGGCTCCTGAGTCTCATATTGGGCGGTGTCGGGGCGTTGGACAAACTGGTCGCCGGGGTCAGTGCTGTTCATGGTCTGTCCTATCCGAGTGCGCCGGCGCGCAGGTTGTGGGGGTCTAGTTGCTGCAATAGTTCCAATTGCGTAGGGGTCGGGTCCGATACGGTGTCGATCTGCGCGGGCAAGTGCAGCGCAAAACCAGTAGCCTCTTGCACTTGGGCGACGCTTACGCCCGGTTGCAGCGCGCGCAAGGCGATTTGGTGGTCCGGGCCGCTGAAGTCCAGTACCGCCAGGTTGCTAAAGATCCAGCGAATGTCGATGTCCGCTGCGCTCCAGCCACGCGCCATACGCATAGGGTTGTAGCCGGCCGAGGCCACCATGTCGACTTCGCCGCCCACAAACACTTTGCTGCTGTGGTTGGGAACAAAAAACGAGTTGGCGTGGTTAATGGAGTTACCCGGAAAGCCGCGCACACCCAGCATCATGGATTTGGGCTTGGCGTAGTCCGCCCCGATCATCGATATATTGGCCTGGCCGAAGCGGTCAATTTGCGTCGGTCCAACCATCGCGTGGCGCTTGCCGCTCCATACGTTGTCAAAGATGCGGGTAAATCCCATCCATGTCTCCCGCTGGGGCAGGTAGCTGCCGCGCGGGCCCAGTGGCACCGGCGTGCTGACCAGCCAGGCCTCGGAGTCGGTCATCATCAGATCGAGGTTGAGAGAGCGCATGCATAGCGAGGCGGCCAGGCGCGGGACGATGCCGATGCCGGTGGCCAGCACTTCGCCGTCGTGCGCCCAGGCCCGCGCAGCGGCGCAAATAACACGGTCGACCAAGGTGAATTCTTGCATCGGGGCGATCCTCAAAATACCGGCAGCGGCAGCTTGCGCAACGCCGTCAGACCGCCTACGCGCTGCAGGTACTCGTCGGCGTCGCAGTGCACATAGCGCTGCATATAGGTGGCCCAACCCTCGGGGTCTTTGGCGCTGGCGGCGTATTCTTTGAAATGCGCGGCATCCAATCCGTAAAGCGGCGCACACGCGCTGGGGTGTGCGCCACCCGGAATATGCACCACACCGGTGGTTTGGGCGCGTTCCCAAAATACATAGCGCGCCTCTTCGCCTTGGGCGAAGTAGTTGCTGTCGACGACTTCGTCACAGCTGACATAGGTCTTGGCGGCAGCGCGGGCATACAGCGCGTCCATGTACAGGTCCGGACCTTTGATTTGGCAGACGCCGCGGGCATCGGCCCGGTCGGCGTGCAACAAGGCCACGTCAAGTGTTAATGCCGGCATGGCCACCCATTGGCGTTCATCGTAGGGAGAATTGACCAGAGCGATCCCGGGGTTGCGTTGAAGCACATCGGTACCCAAGCCGATGCGCGTAGGAATAAAAGGGATGCGCATGCCTGCCGCTTGCAGGCCTAGCATCAGCATGCCTTCGTCAATCTCCATCACTTCCAGTGCACCGCTTTGGCGGGCAATACGAAAGTAAGGCTCGAGGGGAATAAAGTCCAAAGACACAAAGGCAAACACCAGCTTCTTGACCTTAGCCGCGGCGCAGAGCATGCCCACATCGGCGCCGCCGTAGCTCACGATGGTCAGGTCGCGCAAATTGCTGCGCAATATCTCGCGCACTAGGGCCATGGGCTTACGCCTAGGGCCCCAGCCTCCGATGCCGATGGTCATGCCGTCGCGCAACGTGGCCACGACATCGCGGGCCTGCATCAGTTTGTTGGTAGCGGCCATGCGCGCTCAGTCTTTGGCCGGAGCTGCTTGGCCGATGCTGAAGTCGTGACCCCATAGGCTGACGCGGGTGAACTCGTGCGCTATGTGTGCCTGCCAATCGTGTACCGCGCCGCCACAGCCATATTCGATGTCAAAGTTGGAAGGGCAACGCATGTAAAAGGAGATCATCTTGTCATTGCTGTGCTGGCCTAGGGTGGCCGTTTGGGTGACTTTGTGGCTGAGCATGCGGTCCAGTGCCCGACCTACCTCAGGCACGTCGGGCACCTCGACCATGATGTGCACACAACCGCTTTCTACGGGAAAGCCGGCAATGGCCAAACTATGGTGGCGGCCGTTATTGCAGTGATAAAAATAAATAGGCAAGGTCGGCCCGGCGTCACCCGCTGGTTTGAAATTGAACATATCCGACAAGCCAAAGCCCATCACTTCGGTGATGAACTGGTGGGTTTGTGCAAACGACTCGGCTGGCAGCACGGTGTGCCCCATGCCGATGTTGTCGGTGACAAAGCGCTGCACCCCCACGGGCGAATTGAAGTGCGCAAAGTCGGACTGAAAGCCCCAAATGACCTCATGACAGTTGCCCGAAGGGTCGCTAAAGCGCAGCAAGCCATTGGCTTTGCGCAGCGCACACAGGGCCGCGTCGCCTCGCTCAAATGGCACTTTATGTTGCTCCAAGGTCGTGATGGTTTGCTCGAAGGCTGCTAGGTTGGCCACTTCCCAGCCGGAGCAGACATAGCAATCGCGTGCGCCGGGTTGTACGGCGATGCGAAATTGGCGCTCGTCCATGCGCAGGTACAGGCTGCCGTCTGGCGCCGTCTCGCTCATCATGCCCAGCACCTCGTGGGCGTAGCTGGTCCAGCGGGCCAAATCTGTCGATTGGGCTACCACATAAGCGAGTCCGGAGATATTCATCATGGGCATGTCCCAGGCCCTGCACACGAGGGGGCCATCAGTTACCGATTGTGGGCGTGCAGAGTGATGGAGAACATCGTCCGTTGGGACTAACGGGCCGATGCCCTTGCCAGGACTTGCCCCGGCTTTAGGCGACGGGGTAGTCGGTGTAACCGGCGGCGCCCGGTGTGTACAAGGTTTTGCGGTCAAAACGGGCCAAGGGCAGACCCTGGCGCAGGCGGCGTACCAGGTCAGGGTTGCCCACAAAGTGCCGCGCAAAAGACAAGGCTGCGCCGGGGTACTGCGCGAGCGCTGGCATGCAGGTGTCTGGTCCAAAGCCGTCGTTCAAGATCAGCCGCCCGGGCAGCGCTTGCGCTGCCATATCAAAAGCGTCTATCTCCGGCGAAGGGGAGCGCATCACATGCACATAGGCCAGGCACAGCGGCGCGGCCAGACGGAGCAACGTGGCGTGGGTGGCGGCGGAGTTTTCGTCCGAGGTGTCGTTAAACGTATTGCCCGGGTTGATGCGCAAGCCCACCCGGTCGATGCCGATGGCCGCGCCCATTGCTTGCAGGCACTCCAGGGCAAAGCGGGACCGCGCTAGGGCATTTCCGCCATAGGTGTCGGTACGCAGATTGGTGCCAGAGCATAAGAACTGCATGGGCAGGTAGCCGCTGGTGCAGTGCAACTCGACGGCGTCAAAACCTGCGGCGCGGGCGCGCCCTGCAGCTGCACCGTGTTCGGCAATCACCGCCTGCACCTCGGTGGTGCTGAGCGCTTCGGGCAGGTCATAGGCTTGCATGCCGCTGCTGTCGGTAAACACCTCGCCTTGCGCCCGCAGGGCCGAGGGCGCCACGCTAGGGCTGCCCGCACCTTTGATATGCACGCTACCAATGCGTCCGCCGTGCATGATTTGCAAGGCGATCAGGCCACCCCGCCCGTGTACCGCCGCGCATACCGGTTTCCAAGCCTGCACATGGGCTTCATTGGCGATGCCCGGTTGGCGGCAATAGGCCTGCCCCTGGGCGCTGGGCCAGGTGCCCTCGGCGACCACCAGGCCGGCGTCGCCACGCTGGCCGTAGTACCTCGCCATAAGCTCATTTGCGCAGCCGTCGGGATCGGCACGATTGCGCGTCATGGGCGCCATGACGATGCGGTTTTGCATATGCAGTGCGCCTAACTGCAGTGGGCTAAACAGCGTGTCCATCTCAGCGGACCCGGATCTTGGGCGTGGGCGTACCCCGGCGCATGGTGCGCAGGAATTGCTCCAGCGGCGCAGGCGCTGCCACTTGGGGGAGGCTGTCTTTGTCCTGGCGCTCGGCCCAAAACTCATTCCAGCTGGGAAACAGATCGTGAAAAGTACCGTGGTAGGGCTGGCGCCCAGGCCAGCGCATTTTCATATCGCCCAAGGGCGGTTTGTTCAGGTCGGTGGCGTACCAGTAGCAAGGCAAGCGGCGGCGGAAAAACCACTTACCGTCCACGCGCTCATAGTCGTCCCAGTACAGCATTTGCATGATGACCCACTCGGCGCCGCATTCGTGCTCGTTTTTGGAATACACCAGACCGGTGGCATGGTGCGCGTCCACCAACTCGATGATGTGCTGCCCCAGATGGTGTGAGGTGCCGGTGAATTGGTCGCGCAAGGTGTCGGTTTGCCAGGCTTTGAAATGTTCGCGCCCGACTTTGTCCCGACCGACCCGGATGTCGGGGGCGAACAGGTTGACATGCGCGTCCATGTCGCGCATGTCCAGTGACAGTGCGTACTTACCCGCCAGCTGGCGGATGGCATCCAGTGACTCCAAACGGTCGATGCGCTCTTCCAGTGTTGCCGGCCAGGCGGGGGTAGGCAGGGTCACAGCGCCGTGGTGAGTACCGCCGAGCGGCCACCGTCGACGGGCAGGGCAGCGCCGGTGACGTAGCTGGACTCGTCGCTGGCCAAAAACAAAATCGCATTGGCCAGTTCACGCGGCTGACCGACGCGGCCCATGGGAATCAATTTTTCGGTGCTTTGGCGCGCGCCGGCGTCCGACAGCATGCCGGCGGTCGCGGGAGTTTCCACCACGGCGGGAACCACCACGTTTACCCGTATGCCGCTGCTGGCCCCTTCGGCCGCCGCTGCACGGCTGAAGTTAATGATGGCCGCCTTGGCCGCCGAGTAGCCGGCCATGGAGTGCGTGCCTAAAAGCCCGCAAATCGAAGACAAGTTGATGATGGAGCCGCCCTTGGCTTTCATCAGCTTCATGGCTGCGCGCGTTCCCCAAAAAGTGCCGTCCACCGAGGTGGCGAAGTTGCTGTGCCAGTCGGCGGTGCTGGTGGCGTCAATGGTGCCCCAGCTGTAGGCCATGGCATTGTTGACCAAAATGTCCAGGCCACCGAGCTCGGCTGCTGTTGTTTCGATGGCGCCGGTCAGCGCAGCCTCGTCAGAGACATCTACCTGCATGGCGCGCGCTGAGCCGCCTGCAGCCTCGATGCGCGCAACCACTTGTTCCAAAGGCTCCATGCGGCGCCCGCAGACGACCACCTGCGCGCCTTCCTCGGCAAAACGCAGCGCAGTGGCTTCGCCAATGCCGCTCCCCCCGCCCGTGATGAAGGCTACTTTGTTGTGCAATCGACCATGTGCCATGGGGCTCTCCCGAATTAAAGAAAGGCGCTGCCGCCGTTCACGGCCAGGTTCTGGCCCGTGATGAAGCGGCTTTCGTCGCTGGCCAAAAACAAGGCCACATCGGCAATGTCTTCCGGCTCGGCCATGCGGCCCATGGGCACGCCTTTGATGATCGCGTCGGTCCACTCCTGGGGGATGCTTTGCATCATCGGCGTGTTGGTCGGTCCGGGCACCAGCGTGTTAACGCGGATGCCCTGGGTGGCCAGTTCTTTAGCCATGCTGCGCGTCAGGCCCATCAGGGCCGCTTTGGACGCGCAGTAATGCGCCGGGCCGTCGCCTGAAACAGCGGCGGTGCTGGCAATGTTGATGACCACGCCGTGGGTGCCCTTTTTTTGCATTGCGCGTACGGCTTCGCGTGCACAGTAAAAAGCACCGGTCAGGTTCACGCCGATGACGCGCTCCCAAGTGGCGTCAGGGATATCGGCAAATGCGTCGACCGACCCCACGCCGGCGTTATTGACCAGCACGTCCACGCTGCCTAATTTGTCCATGACCTCCGCGACCAAGGCGGCCACTTCGGCGCTGTTGGCGATATTGACTTTGCGGGCGATGCTCTTGCCACCTAGGCCAGCCAGCGTTTCTTGCGCCGCCTCCAGGTTGACGTCCAGCGCCACCACGGTGGCGCCCTCGGCTGCAAAACGGCGCGCGATAGCACGACCCATGCCTTGTCCGGCGCCTGTGACCAGCGCTACTTTGTTCTTCAATCGCATACGTACTCCTGTGTCATGGCGAAAGGCCTGCAACTCTAGGGTGAAGCATAGGCACCGGGAGGTCGGCCTCAATCGTCCAAAAAGACTATGGCCATATGGGCTTCGTTTAGCCTCGATTGCGCGGTCGGTACAGTCAACCAAACGGCGATTACAGTTGGCAGCATGACCGGCTACCTAGGGCGCGGCTGACGCAGTTCGCTAGTTGCTGCTTTGCAAGAAGATGCGCCACAGGCCGGCCAGCTCGGCCTCGGGGCTTGTGCCTGAGATCGTGTCCAGCAAGGCCAGCGCTTCCTCACGCTTGTCCGCACGCGCCAACACATAAGCTTTGCGCAGCTTGGCCAACTCGGGCTGGCGTAAGCCTGGCTTGGCCAAGGCTCTATCCACCATGGCTAAGGCATGGGCATGGTTGCCTAAAAAGGACAGACTCAGGGCGGCGTTGACCAGTAAGTTGGGTTCTTTGGCCGCTTCCATGCGGGCGTCCAGGCTGGACAGGGCCGCCTCATCCTCTTGGCGCATGCGGGTGACCTTGGCCAGCATTTGGTCCAAGCGGATCAGCTCACTGGCTGGGATGGTGGAATCATTGCGATCTACCGCAGAGAGGATGTCGAAGGCTTCACCGGCGTAGCCTGTGGCTAGGGTCAGTTGGGCTTGCTCCAAAAGTTCGGCAGTTTTGATGGGCGACTTCGTGGCGCGCAGCAAGCGGTTGCTGTCTATCTCTAAAACATCAGGGAAGTCGTTGCGTGCCAAAACGCGGTAGATCAGCTCCTTCCAAATTTCCGGTTTGGGGTAGTAGCGGGCAATGATCTTGGCCGTTTTGAGGTAATTGGCGTCGTCTTTGTTTTGCTGGTAGGCGCTGGCCAGCATACGCAGTTGCGCGTCGGTGGGCGTGCGCTTGGCGGCGATGATTGCAGAGACTTGCTTGTCAAGCAGCGCGGCAGCGCTGGGGTATTGCTTTGCGAGGTACAGCGCTTGGATTTGCACGTCGGCAATGCCGGCGTTGGTGCCACCTTGCGCTAGGTAGCGCTCGGCCCAAGCAGCAGACTTCGTATAGGCCTTGGCGCGGTAGTGCGTCAACACCAGGTTTTCTAAAATTGCCAAACGATCGGCATCACCGCCGCGCTCGCTGGCCAAAGCCGCTTCCAATGTTTTCGCCGCGCCGGCTTGGTCATCTGTGGAAATCAGCACCATGGCTCGCATGCGCTCGGTATAAAAACGTTCCAGCGGGTTGAGGGCGCCTATTTTTTCAACTTCGGCAATTTGTCCTAAGGCTTGAGCGTATTCCTTTAGGCCATTGAACTCTTGGGCTTTGTTGAGCAACTTGCCCACGTCAGGGCGCACTGCTTCGTCGGCAGAAAGTGCTGCATTTCCGAAAAGCAGCGCAAAGGAGAGCAATGCCATGCGCAAGGCTGCGCTAATTGGGGGTGAAATTTGCAAAATGTATACTCAAAAAAGAGCTGCGACTTCTCCAAGTCGGCGCTTTAGTATTAAAAAACGCTGCTGGCCTTGTAGGCAATACAGGGCCCAGCAGCGATTTTTACACGGTGAATGTGTGCCCATGGCTCCAAGCGGAGCGGGGGCACAGGGCTCCCAATTACCAGCGATAGTTGAAGTTCACGCCGACGGTGCGGGGGTCACTCCAGTAACCGACTTGGTAGAAGCCGCTTAGGTCCATTTGCGCGACGAGTTGGCGTTCATCGAACATATTTTTGACCCAAATCGAGACGCTGCCGGTGCCGGGCCCGCCGACATTCAGGTCAGAAAGAAGCAGGCGTGCATTGACAGTGGTCAAAGCAGGCAAGGCGGCTTCCGCAGCCGAGTTTTGGAGCGCAGCGTTTGGTGCCATCGGATCGATCTGGGCAGCATAGTTGTAGCGTGAGGAAACGTAGCGCAAATCTACAATTGCGCGTAATGTTCCTAGGCTGTTCGAATCCAATAGAACATCAGCACCGAGGTTGAGCGTATTTTGGGGTGCCCCCGGCATGACGGTGTTGGACGCGGCGTCAACCGCTAGGCCGGTTGGTCCAAAGGTGTTGTATTGGTCCAAAGCTGCATCCAGGTAGCCATAACTCGCATAGACGCGTGAGCCCGTGGTGGGCCTAAATTGCGCCTCGATTTCCAAGCCCTTGGTTGTGGCCTGTCCGGCATTGACCATAGTTGGTGCTGTTGCCCCTGGGGGCAATAAGCTCATTTGCATGTCCGTGATCTTGGTTAAAAATCCGGTAACATTTAACTGCGCTTTTCCGCCCATCAGGCCCATTTTGGTGCCAATTTCGTAACTGGTGGAGCGCTCCGGCAGAAATGCGTTGGTAGGGCCGCCAACTTTGGCTGTAGTTGCCGCTTCTGCCGCGAAGCCGCCAGCCTTAAATCCGCTAGCAACGCGTGCGAACACGTTCGTATCAGCGTCAATTTTGTAAACCAGGGCCACGTTCGGTGTCACGGCCGAGAAAGTGTCCTCGGCGCTTAGGTCACATGCGGGGAAGGAGGTGAAGCCCGCTGCACATGAAACCTGATCAAAATTAGCATTGGACTTGTAGCGCCAGGCGCGCATATCCTTCTTTTCAGAGGTCCAGCGCAATCCCCCGGTCAGGGTCGTTTGCTTGCTTACATCGTAGTCCAACTGACCAAAAACAGCCTGCGCATTGCTGCCAACGCTGAAGTTCACAAGGTTGTATCCAGGCGCATAGGTGGAAAAATTAAAGAACCCGCCACTCTGTTTGGAATACGTGGTTCCGCTGTCGTTAAACAGGTAGATTCCTGCAACATATCTCAATGCATCTTTATTGCCGGTTAATTGCAACTCGTGCGAGGTGGTTGTGTAATCGGTGTCGCGTTGACCGGTGAAAACATTGAGCGACGTCATGTCGTAGTCGCCCCGATCACCATAGTTCATGGAGCGTTTACCGTAGATGTACTTCACGTTGTTATTGGCATCGAGTTTTTGGCTTACGCTGAAAGTATTTCCAGTCAAATCTAAACGCTGATACAAGTCACTAACGTTCGAGCTCAGCGCTGTGGGGTAGGCAGGGTTGGCCAATGGTTTAAGTTGCGAACCAAGACCTCCCTGGGATACTGGGGTTAATTGGAAATAGCTGTAGTAATTAGCTGCTTGAACTGCTGGTGAATATCCAGCCAGATAACCTGTAGACGAAATTAACGAGCCAACGGCTGAACCTTCATTGATGTTCGTACGGTCGTAGGAGTAGTCGACAACGGTATCTTTGCTGGGTTCGAAGCGCACAGCCAAACGCTGCCCTTGGCGGTTTTTGTCGCCGAAGGACTGGCCCTTGTCATTGGTAATAAAGCCGTTTTGTTTTTCATTGCGCGCGGCAATGCTTATGCTGAGCATGTCTACTTTGGGCAGGTCGACAGAGACGCGTTCAATGTGGCGTCCATAGTCGCCAATTTCCACGCCAATGTTGCCCATAAAGGTGCCCGAGGGGCGGCGGGTCACAAAATTAATGGCGCCTGCTTGGGTGTTGCGACCAAACAAGGTGCCTTGGGGTCCGCGCAGTACCTCCAGGCGATCAATGTCTACAAGGTCGGTCAAGATACCTTGGTTTTTGCCAACGAACACACCGTCTACATAAATGCCTACCGAAGGATCTTGCCAAATAGATGGTTGACCAGAGGACATGCCGCGCATACCGACCGCACCAATCAGTCCGGACACGGGCGCCGGCGCCATATTCAAATTAGGTACTGCACCGCGCAGGCTAGCGGCGCCTTCCATGCCACGCTGCTCCATGTCAGCGCCGGTGATGGTGGTAATTGACAAGGGGATATCTTGCAGGCGCTCAGCGCGGCGCTGGGCGGTTACTACGACCTCTTCCAATGCGGCCTGGGCCCATAGGCTGGGCGTAAAGGCGACTGCGACAGCCAAGGGTACGGCCCGCATATCGAGGCGAATTTTCTGTACTTTTTTCATTAATGTCTCCTAAAAAATAGTTATGCAGCCCTGCTGATGTTCGCAATGTAGGCGCCGCTCAAGGGCTGGACATCGTCCAATTGGACGAGGGTGTTGCAAAAAGTGAAATGTGGTTTTTCTCTATTCGATTCTCCATCTGCATCAAAGCATGGTGGGTGATTCACTGCTGGGCCCGAGCCAAATCGGCTTCAATATTGCGCGCTGCGCGGGCAAAAATAAATATGGCTGGAATGTTGAGGGCCAGGACGCAAGCCATGGCCCAGCGCACGGAGTCAGGTCCGTGTTGCACCGAAAACACGTCGCTGAGCACACCGGCAATAGTGGGGCCCAGGCCTACGCCGATCAAATTGAGCAAAACCACCAGTACCGACATGGACACCCCCCGCATGCGGACCTGCACCAGGCTTTGGGTGAGGGCGTAAGTAGGCCCGTTCAGGCCGGCCACGCCAGCGGCAAAAAGCGCCAGTGCCACGGCCACACCTGCCACCGAGGGCAGCAGGCAGACGGCAGCGCCAAAGACCGCGATCCAGGCGGCACCCGCCGCCATCAATTGCGGTTGCCGGCGCATGGACTGCGCGCCCAGGCGGTCTGCAAAGCGTCCGAAGTACACGGTGCCAATGGCGCCAAAACCACCCATGCACAGCGAGGTCATGATGCCCATCTCGGGCAAGGAGAGTTGGTGGGTGCGCATCAACAAGGAGCCTATCCAGCTCATCATGGCTGAGGAGGTGGATGTCACCAGGATACTGCCTAGAATCACCATCCGCAGTGAGGGCTGACCCAGCATAAAACGCAGCGACTCGGCCAGGCTGGGTGCGGTTTGCTCAGGCTCGGCATGGGCCTGTTCGGCGGCCCCGCGGGCCGGTTCTTGCACCGTAAACCACAGCAGCGCCGCCAGCAGCAGACCGGGAACGGCGGCCACAAAAAAGCCAGTGCGCCAGCCATAGTTGGCGGCAATAAAGCCCCCACCCATAAAGCCCAACAGCATGCCCAGGGGCACGCCGGCATAAAAAGTAGCCACTGCACCAGCGCGTTTTTCGCGGCTGGCCAGGTCGGAGATGATGGAGACGGAGCAGGGTTGACCGCCTGCGTCCATGGCGCCTATGCCGATGCGCGCGGCAATGAGCCCCACGAAGCTGCCTGCGCCGCCGGCCAAAAATACAAAACCGCTCCACAGCACCAAAAGCGCCGCCAGCAAATTGCGCCGGTTCACCCGGTCAGCCAGCCAGCCCAGAGGAACGCCGGCGATGGCAAATGCTGCTGCATAGCTTAGGCCGGAGACCATTCCCAGCTGCGAGTCGCTCAGGCCAAACTCCTGTTTAATGGGCTCAATCACGATAACCATCATGGCCCGATCGAAGAACTGCACGGTGGCAATCAGCGTGAGTACGATCAAGGGCCAATTACGTTTCAACATAGCTGCTCCAATCCTGGCGGTATATGGGAGCCAGTCTAGGAAGCGCGCCGGCAGCACTCATCGTCCATGCGGACGATGGGCAGGACCATGGCGGCTAAGGGTTTACGTGTATGCGCAGTGCCTGCGCGATGCGTTCAGTAGGTCGCCCGACCGCCCGAAATATCAAACACGCCGCCGGTTGTGAACGAGCAGTCCTCCGAGGCCAGCCAGGCGACCATGGCCGCCACCTCATGTACCTGCAAAAAGCGGCCCATGGGCATTTTGGAGAGCATGTAGTCGATTTGCTGCTGCGTCATTTGGTCAAAGATGTCCGTCTTGGCAGCGCCCGGGGTGATAGCGTTGACCAGCACGTTTTTTTGCGCCAATTCTTTGCCCAGCGATTTAGTGAGCCCGATCAGACCGGCTTTGGATGCACTGTAGTGCGAGGCGTTCGGGTTGCCTTCCTTGCCGGCCACCGAGGCGATATTGATGATCCGGCCCCAGCCACCCGCCAGCATATGCGGCACTACGGCTCGGCAGGTCAGATAAGGTGCAATCAAGTTGACCTCTATGACTTGGCGCCAAATGGAGGGATCGAGTTCCCAGGTCAGGCCGTTGCCACCGGTAATGCCAGCGTTATTGACCAAGATGTCAATGCGGCCCCAGCGCGCGGCGAGGGCGTTGGCCTCGCGTTGAACGCTCACATCGTCGCTGATGTCCAGCACTTGCCCGCTCAATTGCTTACCGGGGTGCGCTGCTTGCAGCGCTGTCACGCTCGTGGCCAATTTGCTCGCGTCCATGTCCCAAAGCGCCACATGGGCGCCCGAGGCTAGCAGCCGCTCGGCTACGGCATAGCCGATGCCGCGTGCGCCTCCGGTGACGATGGCATGGCGATTTTTCAGGTCAATCTGGTTCATGGTGTTGCGGCTTCGAAACGATCTTTAGGCCTACATACGAGGTTGAAAAGTCATTCTAAGACCGGGTTTGCTTACCAAATTGGGGTATTCAACCCCGTGTTAATGTGATAGCGCGTCGATGATGAACAACAAGAGATGACAAAAGAGCTGGCTGTTATCGTGGCATTCCTGCTGTCCAGCGCCACGCATTGGATTACCGGAATCAACTTGACCGTTGATGGCGGAAGCAGCATAAACATGGTGCCTGTTTAGCAGCGACGCCGATTTGGTTGGCTCCTCAACCTGGGCTCGAACCAGGGACCTACGGATTAACAGAAAACTAGATTGCTGAAAAATCTATATAAATCAATGACTTATATCGATAAAAATGGACCGTGTAATAAATCGTGTAATACTTAATTTTGTTGCATTATGTAACAAACTGGTTTTTTGCCCTATCTTCACTCAGCCTAAATTGAAAAATCAAGTGGGCGAGGGTGATTTCACTTGGGTCTGATTGACTGTGTCGCCCGGCACTGGTTCAACACCGAAACAAGTTTTGCAGCGTCGACCGACTTCCTCACCGTGCAAGGTGGCTGGAAATCAATGATCGTATCGGGTTAGCAACCGACCCGTGAAGTCTTTAAGCCGTCAACTGGGGCGCAAAGGCGTCTACAAGCTTCTGGCCGCTTGACAGAAAAATTTCAGCGATCAATGTGGCGCTAGGCAATGG
>Ga0214919_10000424_pt1 | contig 72080 bp, 73 predicted proteins | sample LL1503_MetaG_FD_177994 | JGI IMG/M metagenome (GOLD analysis project Ga0214919, IMG submission 177994) | Freshwater microbial communities from Lake Lanier, Atlanta, Georgia, United States - LL-1503 | ecosystem: Environmental > Aquatic > Freshwater > Lake | place: USA: Georgia | collected... | reverse complement strand
GGAATAAGTAATCAACCTTTTACGGCTGTGCCTTATGCTCTATATTCTGCTAGTTCTGGAACAAATGGTGCAGCAGGACCACAAGGACCAATTGGATTAACTGGTGAACAGGGTGCAGCAGGACCACAAGGGCCAATTGGATTAACTGGTGCACAAGGTGTAGCAGGTCCACAAGGGCCAATTGGATTAACTGGTACACAAGGTGCAGCAGGACCACAAGGACCAATTGGATTAACTGGTCCACAGGGTGCAGAAGGCCCTCAAGGAATCCAGGGAGTTTCTGGGTTAAGTACTATTGGTGCTATTAGTAGTATAGCAAATTTAAATGGTGCCTCAATAACTGCTGGCGAATTAAACTTAGCTCCAGCAGATGAAAATAATGGAGGTGTTGTAACAACTGCTGACCAAACATTTTCAGGGACTAAAACTTTTACCGATACAGTTACTACAAACACTATTAATACAACTACATTAACTGCAACAAGTGTTACATCGCCTTTTTATGCATCTATACCGCAAGTTTTAGTTTCTGGTTCAGACATAATTTGGGATCCTATTAATGGATTAAATGCATCTGTAACATTAGACCAAAACAGTACTTTAAGTTTCTCTAACACACCAAGTGCTGGTACTTATGGAACTTTAGTGATCAAACAAGATGCTACTGGCGGAAGAACAATCACATTGCCTTCACTAATTAATAAAGTTTTGGGATCAGCTTCTAGTACAACTATTGCTTTATCAACAGCTGCAGGTGCTCAAGATATTTTAAATTTTTATTATGATGGAACAAATTGTTATTGGAATATAGGCCAAGGATATGGTCAAGCAGCAACTGCTCCTGCAACAGATCTTGCATCAGGTGTTTCAGGAACTTTATCAGTGACTAATGGTGGAACAGGTTCATCAACTCAAAACTTTGTTGATTTAACGACAGCACAAACTGTTGCAGGTGCTAAATCATTTACATCAGAAGTAACCGCTAGTTCCTTTATCAAATCAGGAGGTACTGCTACAGAATTTTTAATGGCTGATGGTTCTACTTCTAATGGTAGTTCCACATCTGTAGGTGCTATTAGTACTTCATCAACAGCAAATGGTGCTTCTATTACTGCAGGCGAATTAAACCTTGCTCCAGCCGATGAAAATAATGGGGGTGTAGTGACTACTGGTAATCAATTATTCGCAGGTAACAAGGCTTTTAACTCTGATCTAAATGTTAATGGAGTAACTATTGGTAAGGGTGCTGGGCCTGGAAACTACAATACTGCACTTGGTACGGGCGCGTTAAGAGGCAATATAGGATCTAATAATACAGCCGTTGGGTCAGAGTCTCTGTATGCTGCTGCTGGTATGTCAGGTAATGACAACACGTCTGTGGGTTCATCTGCACTTTATTATAACCAGTCGGGTAGTTCAAATACGGCCATTGGATATCAGTCCTTATTTTATAATGAAAACTCAAATAATACAGCTATTGGAAATCGGACTTTGGTCGCTAATGTTAGTGGAAGTGGAAATACAGCTTTAGGAAATGGAGCAAATGTAGGCTCAGATAATTTGACAAATGCTACGGCAATTGGTAATGGAGCAACCGTTTATTCTAACGACACTATCCAATTAGGAAATTCATCAGTAACTAACGTAAATACAAGCGGTGCAATCACTGGAGCTTCTTTCATAAAATCAGGTGGTTCTGCTACCGAATTTTTAAAAGCGGATGGTTCAATTGATAATACAAGTTATTTAACTTCAGCAGGAACTGCAACAAACGTTTCTGGAGTTGTTGCTGTTGCAAATGGAGGAACGGGATCTACAACTCAAAACTTTGTTGATTTAACAACAAATCAATCAATTAGTGGTGTTAAAACATTTGAAACTGGTTTAAATGGAAATGCACTAATTACTGGATTTGGTTTTGAATCATATAGAATTCAAAACGGGAATGGATTCTTTTCAGGGTATAATACAGATGGTACTTTAAGAACTGGATACCTACAATTTAATAATGGTAATGATGTTACTTTAAGAGCAGAACAGAATAATGCACTAAATTTAGGTTCAGCTGGTCAAAATACCTTAGTGCTTGGAGCCGATCAAAAAGCGACTTTAAATGGAGCAATGGATATTAATGGCAATGCAAAAATTAATGGAAATACAAATGTTTCTGGCAACACTAACATTAGTGGTAACACAAGTTCAAATGGTTTAGTTACAGGATACAATTCCGAAGGATTTAGACTTCAAAATGGAAATGGTTACCTTACAGGACATAGTACAGATGGATCTACAAGAACTGGATACCTTCAATTTAATAATGGTAGTGATGTTACTTTAAGAGCAGAACAATCAAATGCTCTTAACCTGGGTTCAGCTGGTCAAAATACCTTAGTACTTGGAGCCGATCAAAAAGCGACTTTAAATGGAGCGATGGAAATTAATGGCAATGCGAAAATTAATGGAAATACAAACGTTTCTGGCAATACTAACATTATAGGTAATACAAGTTCAAATGGATTAATAACTGGATTTGGTTTAGAAGCATATAGAATTCAAAACGGAAATGGTTTCTTTTCAGGGTATAATACTGACGGCACTTCAAGAACTGGATACCTTCAATTTAATAATGGTAATGATGTTACTTTAAGAGCAGAACAATCAAATGCTCTAAACTTAGGCTCAGCGGGTCAAAATACACTTGTGCTTGGGGCAGATCAAAATGCAACGTTTACAGGAAATGTTACAGCAAATTCGTTTGTAAAAACCGGAGGAACTTCTTCACAATTTTTAAAAGCAGACGGATCTGTAGATAACGCAAGTTATTTAACAACCTCAGGAACTGCGACAAATGTTTCTGGAGTTGTTGCTATTGCAAATGGAGGAACAGGCTCTACGACTCAAAACTTTGTGGATTTAACTACAGCACAAACAGTTGCAGGGAATAAAACATTTAGTTCAGATATAAATGTAAATAGTTTAACAATTGGCCATGGTGGCTCTAATGTTTTTTATAATAATGCATTTGGTTTTCAAGCACTTAATGATAATAGCACCGGTAATTATAACAATTCATTTGGTTTTCAAGCACTTGCTTTCAACACCACTGGGAGTCAGAATAGTGCATTTGGTCAAGTTGCATTATATAAAAACGAAGATGGAAGTTATAATACTGCTATGGGTTTAAATGCGCTAAATCAAAATAGAAATGGTTCTGAAAACACCGCATTCGGGCATAGTGCTTTACTTTCAAATACGACTGGTTCAAATAATACTGCCTTAGGTTTTCAAGCAAATGTAGCTTCAAGTAATTTAAGTAATGCCACTGCCATTGGTAATGGTGCTATAGTTAATTCTAGCAACACCATTCAATTAGGAAATACAGCTGTTACTAATGTCAACACCTCCGGTTCTATTACAGCAAATGCAGCAGTAAGCTCAGAAATTACGGCAAACCTTACTATCAATAATGCCAATTCCGAACTTTACAAAGGATTAGTATTGATTTGTAACCCTTCAAGTCCTATAACAATTACATTTAATAGTGATTTACCTGTTGGATTTAACTGTATGGTACTACAAAAAAGTGCTGATGCAAATAAAATAAATCTTGCAGCTGGTTCTGGTGCAGTATTGAAAAACAGAAATAATTATACCGCAACTGCAGGAAATTATGCAATTGCTACTATCGTTAATATCGGCGGTGGAATTATTGTTACCGCTGGAGACATGCAATAAATATATAAATTTAATACTAATAACATATCCAATAAATCAATACTAAAATGAAAAAAACAACTTTAATTACGTTTCTATTTCTAGCTTTCACTTTTCAAAGTCATGCAAATAATTTAATTGTGGGAACACCAGTAATTAGTGGAAACACGCTTACTTTTACTATTAAATGGGACAATAGTTGGTACGTTACAACAGGACCATCAAATTGGGATGCTGTTTGGATTTTCGTAAAAAGACAAACTTGTATAAGTGGTGCTTCAAGTCCATGGATACATGCTCAATTAGCAACAAGTGGACAATCAGTAACAGGTACAGTTCTTCAAGTGGATACTGTTTCTGATAATGCGGGTGTCTTCGTAAGAAGAATCTCAGCTGGAATTGGTAATATTACTCAAGAAACAATTACATTAACATTGGATGCTCCTGTGGGTGCAGATAATATTGGTGTATATGGAATGGAAATGGTAAATGTACCAACTGGTAATTTCTTTATTGGGGATGGTAATTATAATAATTATCAAGTTTTTGGTGATGCTAATAACCAGCCATTACAAATTACAAGTTCAACTACCAGTTTGACTAATGCTCAATATGGTAATCAACAACAATTAGGATCGTCAGTTACTTTACCAAGTACCTATCCTTTTGGTTACAATAGTTTTTATTGTATGAAATATGAAATTACTTGTGCTCAGTACGTATCTTTCCTTAATACTTTGTCTTATGATCAGCAACTACATAAACAACAAGATATGAACTGGAATACTACTCCACCAACTTCTCCTGTAGGTACAGGTTTTATGTGTATTTGGGGTTATAGAATAGAAATTAAAACACCAGCTGTTTCTACAACTTCTTTAACTCCTGCTGTTTATGCATGTGATGCAAATGACAATGGAGTATATGATGAAGATTGTGATGGTTTAGGTTTACCTGTTGCCTTAAGACAAGAGCATTGGTTAAGCTATTTAGAGTGGTCAGCTTTGAGACCTATGTCAGAATTTGAATATGAAAAAGCTTGTAGAGGTCCACTCGATCCAGTTAAAGGTGAATATTCCTGGGGAAGCATCGATATTGCACAAATGCAATATACTGGTGCGGATTGGGGTTGTTCCACAGATATTCAAACTTATTTTGCATTAGGTCTTTGTAATTATTATACGTCTAGAATGTATAGAGCAGGAAGTTCAGCTAATGCAAATACAGATAGAGTTCATGCTGGCGCAACTTATTATGGTATTCTTGATATGACAGGAAGTACTATGGAGCGTTGCGTAGGTGGTTGGGGTTATGATTATTCAACTTTTACAACTGCTAATGGAGATGGAAATATAAATAATGATGGTACATGTGGAAATGCAATATGGAATAATATGCAATATTGGAATAGAGGCGGTTCTGCTGTAAACTTCAATGCAGGTCAAACTTCTAATAGAAATTATGGCAACGATGCAAGTTATGGTTCGGCTCAAGCTGGTAGAGGAGTTAGATCTAATTAATCCTATTTAAGTGATAAAAAAAATAATTATATTAGTTTTAATTTGTTTGGGGCAAAACTCATTTGGACAAATTGTGCTTCCTTCTATGCGTGGGATATTCAATTCTAAAAAAACTACTACCATGTATTCAGGTGGTAAAGGATTTGGTTCATTTCAGCAAAGTTTGTTTCAAAACGTTTGTGCACCACTTCAAGTTGAATCCATTTTCTATGGCGGAATAGGTTATGGAGATCAACAGCATGTAATTGTCCAAAATACTTGTACTCCTATATCCGTGGAATCTATTTTCTATGGAGGAATCGGATATGGCGATCAACAGAAGGTCATAGTGCAGTTTGCTTGTGCTGAACCTGCAATTGAGTCTATTTTCTTCGGAGGCAAAGGTTACGGAGACCAACAAAAATCTGTTATTCAAAGTTTTTGTTCAGCCCCTTCAGTTGAATCAATATTTATTGGTGGTACTGGTTATGGTTTTCAAAAACAATCTGTTATTCAAAATGCTTGTTACTAATATTATTATGAGAAAATATATTTACCTTATTCTATTGCTAACGGTTTGTATTTCTCACGCACAACACGGTTTTTTTCGTGCACATAATAATTATGTGGCACCCGCAACAACATCAACACATTCAAATGCATTAGATTTCGATGGAATTGATGATTATGTTGAGAACAATTCTTTAATCATTAATCCTTCTTTAGGCTTTACAATAGAGGGTTGGATGAAGATAAATGATTTAGGATTTAGCGCAATGGCAACTCAAACTATTAATAATTATCCTGCGCCTTTTGACATGTACGTATCAAACGGTTCCAGCAAAATCGGTTTTTTAGTTGGTCAAGGCAATGTAACTGGTAATGTTACAAGCAATACATCATTAACAGTTGGTGATTGGACACATTTAGCATTTGTTTATAATCCATCAACATCTAAAATAGAAATTTATATTAATGGGGTTCAGGACGTGATTAGTGATGCTTCTCCTCCGGGTAATGTAGCTGGTTCAAAATTTATTATAGGTAATCGGTATGATAATTATACAGGACTTAATGGAACTTTAGACGATGTTAGAATATGGAATATAGCCCGAACTCAATCTGAAATCCAGTCCAATATGAATACAGAATTGGCTGGAACTGAAACAGGCTTAGTAGCATATTATCCCTTCAATCAAGGTGTTGCCGCAGGAGACAATACAGCTATAGTTTCGGTAATAGATAAAACGTCCAATGCTCTAAACGGTACCTTAACTAATTTTGCTAAAACTGGTACAACCAGTAATTTTGTGGTTGGGAAAGTGAATACAAATAATAATGGATCAACACCATCACAGCCATCTTCAGTCTTAACTGGCGGACTTGTACTAAATTTAGATGCAGCAAATTTAACAAGTTATTCGGGAACTGGTTCTACATGGACAGATATAAGTGGTGCATCAAATAATATGAGTTTATTTAATGGCGCAAGCTTTGATTCGAGTAATCAAAACAGCATTCTTTTTGACGGAGTTAATAATTACGTTGGTAAAAATACTGCTATAAATACAGGACAAGATTTTACAGTTTCTGTCTGGATGTACGCTACACTATTGGGTAATACTCGTACAAGTTTAGTTGCAAATAGTTATAATTATTCTAGTGGAAATGGATGGTTTTTTTGTACCGACGCTGGTGGAACTAATAATTCATTTTTTCTATCGATAGGAAACGATTATCCAGTTAAAGTTTCCAGTTCCAATAGTATTTCATTAAATACCTGGAATTACTTAACTGCCGTAGTTAAAAGCGGCGGGCGATACATAGATTTGTATAAAAATGGAATATTAATTTCGGGAGATACTACAGATCTTGGAGCTAGTACAATCAATTATAACTATGCTAATTTTAGTATTGGATTTCGAGACCCAGCGGGCACTACAGATCCTTTTCATGGCAATATTGGTTCTACCCAAATATACAATCGGATACTTACAGCAGACGAAGTTTTACAAAATTTTAATACCACAAAGTTAAGGTTCGGCTTATAACTATAAAAATATTTAAAATTTAGTCAATACAACAATCAACTAAAAAAGTCGCTAAATCCTATAAAAGATTTAAACTATATAACAGCCGTAATAGGAGAGAAGTATCATATTAAAATATACTAAATTTCTTCAAAACTAATTGTAAATATATATTTTACCACCAATACTTCTTTAGATAATTATAATCTTTCGAATGGAATTTGTGTATATTCTTTATTCAAAAAAAATAAAATCACCAGAAATTGGGAGTTTATAAAGTAGAAACGTCACTATTTATTCTATGCAACTCTATTTTCTCAGGAGCATGAAGGACTAATGGGAATTGTTCAATTTTTACGGAACTACTATCTAAACCAAATCCTTTTTCTTCAGACAAACTGAATTTTTTCATTAAAAAATAGGTATTCATAACAATCTTTTCAAAGAATGTTAAATCACTATCATTTGAAAGAAATTTTTCAGAAAGAACAAATTTAAAGTCGCCAAGTATATTGTTTTTATTTAACGATTCATATCTACTAGTGATATCAACTTCTCCACGATCAACCATGTCTTTTATAACTTGTTTAAACATTAAATTGATTTTTGTTGGCTCTCTAAACCCAAGATAAAAATCAATTCTATAGATATCTTCCTTTATGATTTCAATAACTTTGTATTCTTTTTTGTAAGGTTCGCTCAAAATATTGACATGTATAAACCAATACAAATCGGCACGTTTCGGTCTTTTTTGAAGAATGGAATACATTACTTTTTCTTCTATTTCATCACTTCTGTTGCAGTTAGTCATATAAACTAAATGTGTTGCATATTTAGGTATTGATAAATCAACACTCAATTCTGCAAGTACTTTTTTGTAATCTTCTATTTTAACGATTTTAGTGTAATTTTTACTAATTTGTTTTGCCAAATACCACGTTGCCATGATAGCAATTAATCCAACTGCTATTATTAAAGTTACAAAACCACCATGAAGAAATTTTACAATATTAGCATACAAAAAACTAAATTCAATGGTTAAATAAATTAGTATAAGAGGAACAATTAAATATAGTTTTACTCTTTTGATTATCAAATAAAAGTTGAGTAAAATGGTTGTCATAATCATACATAAAATGATTGCTAAACCATATGCGTGTTCCATATTTGAAGATTCTCTGAAATAAAGAACAATTCCTATACAACCTAATAAAAGCAACCAGTTTATAGATGGAATATACAATTGACCCTTTAAATCTGAAGGGTATTTTATTTTTACTTTTGGCCAAAAATTCAAGCGCATAGCTTCATTAATTAGCGTAAACGACCCACTAATCAAAGCTTGAGAAGCAATAACTGCTGCCAAGGTAGCAATGACAATTCCTATAGGTTGAAACCAATTTGCCATTATCAAATAAAAAGGATTACCAGCTGTTCCACCAAGCTGTTTTAATGTTTTTCCTTCCTGTGAAATTAAATAGGCACCTTGTCCAAAATAGTTTAACAAGAGCATTGATTTAACAAAAATCCAACTTACTCTAATGTTTTTTCTTCCACAGTGGCCCATATCAGAATATAAAGCTTCAGCTCCAGTTGTACATAGAAATACAGCACCAAGAACAAAAAAGCCTTCAGGATGAATATTCAATAATTCATAGGCATAATAGGGGTTAATAGCACTAAATACAGAGAAATCTTTTAGTATTTGAATAGAGCCTAAAACGCCCAACATAGTAAACCAAATCAACATCATTGGTGCAAAAAACTTACCTACTAACTTAGACCCAAATTGTTGTATAGTAAACAATACTATCAGGATGCTAATTACAATAGGTATTGTATTTATTTCTGGATTGAAAAGTCTTAATCCTTCAACAGCTGAAGAAACAGATATAGGGGGAGTTATAACTCCATCAGCGAGCAGTGCACTTCCTCCAATTATTGCAGGTACAATTAACCATTTTATTTTGGTTCTTTTAACCAAGGCAAACAAAGCAAATATTCCACCTTCACCATGGTTATCAGCACTAAGGGTGATAAGTACATATTTTAAAGTTGTTTGAAGTGTAAGTGTCCAAAAGATACAAGATATACCTCCTAAAACGATATCTCTTGAAATGGCATGAACACCAAGTATGGCTTTCATAACATATAATGGAGAAGTACCAATATCACCGTAAATTATTCCTAATGTAACAAGTAATCCACCGGTGGTAAGTTTGCTGTGAAGCTGATGATTATGAGCGCTCATGAAATTTTATTAAACGATGCAAATTTATACCTTTTTCAAACAACTGAATATTTTATGCCAATTATTTTTAATAGAAAAAAAGATTGTTCTAAGATTTCAACTAAATGTGAATTAGAATGAACAAATTTCTATATTAGCTCATAATCTAATGATTTCAGATGAAAAATTTATTTAGACAAATTACGATTTATATGTTTTTTGGTTTTAGTAATCTAATAGCTCAAGAATATAAGTATGTAAAAATCGATACTTTATTGAAAGAAAAAATAAGTATTAGAGCTATTATTGTTGATTCTGATAAACTTTGGTATGCTGGAGATAACGGTCAAGTTGGCTTTATAGATATTCGAACAACATTCAATAGTAATAAGCAAATAGTAAAGGATAATTTAAAATTAGAATTTAGAAGTATTGCGAAAACTTCAAAAAATATTTTTTTAAATAATATAGGAAGTCCAGCTTATGTATTTAAAATAAATAAAAGAAGTCTAAAGGAAGAAATAGTTTATACAGAAACTAATGAAAAAACTTTCTACGACAGTATGCAATTCTGGAATGAGCAAGAAGGTATTGCTATTGGTGACCCAACAGAAGATTGCTTTTCTATTCTTTTAACTCGTGATGGAGGTAATTCTTGGAATAAATTATCATGTGAAAGTTTACCAAAATTAGTAGAAGGTGAAGCTGCTTTTGCAGCAAGTAATACTAACATCGTTGTTAAAGGGAATAATACTTGGGTAGTTTCTGGAGGTAAAAAAGCTAGAGTGTTTTTTTCTTCAGATAAAGGACATACTTGGAATGTTTATGATACACCAATAGTTCAAGGAAAAGATACGACAGGTATTTTTTCAGCAGATTTTTATAACCATAACATTGGAATTATTGCTGGTGGCGATTATGAATTGCCTGAACAAAATTTTCAAAACAAGGCTATTACTACTAATGGTGGAAAAACCTGGGAGCTACTTGCTGAAAATTCAGGATTTGGCTATGCCTCTTGTATTCAATTTATACCTAACTCAAACGGAAAAGGAATAGTTTCTGTAGGTTTAACTGGGTTATACTATTCCTCTGATGGAGGTAGCACTTGGAAACAATTATTATCAGATCCTACATTATATACGATACGCTTTTTAAATCAAGTTACTGCTTTTGCTGCAGGAAAGAATAAAATTATCAAAATAGAATTCAAAAAATAAGAGAGAAAAGCAATCTTGTTTTTATTTTACTAATTTTTTATCGCGATATTGTTGTAGTAATTTTTTATTGAAGTTTTCTTCTGCTTTTTTAAGTTTTAAAATCTTAATAGGTGAAATAACCCCTTTTATACTTGTTATAAATTTCTTTTTTGCTTTGTATAATTCATCTTCAGTACTTTCCATTTGTGCTAAAATAGTAACAGCTTCTTTTTCGGATAAATTTTCAAAAGCATTATCATCTAATCGGTCAAGATAGTTTTTTAGTTTTTCTCTTCTAATTTCATGTTGCTTTTCTTCAAAAGCATTAAATAAAGGCCAAAATTTTGTTGCCTCCTCCGGATTTAAATTTAGTTCGTTAGTGATAAAGGCAACTTTCATTGCTTTTACTTGTTCCTTTTTTCTTTTTAATACTTTCCCGTTTTGAGCAAAAACGCTAAAAGATAATAGCAATAAAAGTATTGTTGTGATATTAATTTTTTTCATAATATTAATTTATAATGTATTGTTCTAAATTAGAATTTGTTGATAAAATGGTTTCTAAATCTTCGTCTTGTAGATTAAATTCAATTTTCATTTTTACTAAATCTTCTTTGTCTAACAAATCAACAATTTCATCTTCGGAAATTGAGGAATCATAAGCAATGTAGTTTTCTATTGTTGTGGCATCTAACTCTTGATTTTTTATTGAATACTTTAAATATAAAGGAATGGATAACATTACAATCACTATAGCCGCAGCCACAAAATACCAAGTTTTTGTAATATTAAATATTGAAATAACTTTAGGTTCATGTTTAGGTATTTGTGCTAATATCTTTTCTGAAAATGTATCAAAATAACCATCGGGAATTGTAAATCCAGATGTGATTTTGGGTTCATTATCTAATTTAAAATCATTCATAATTATTTGACAAGTTTTAAAATAAAAGGTTTAATTGGTTATCATATATTCTTCAATTTTTTTTACAGCATGATGATAAGATGCTTTTAATGCTCCAACAGATGTTCCTAAAACATCCGACATATCTTTATATTTTATTTCTTCATAATATTTCATTTTAAAGACCAATTGTTGTTTTTCTGGAAGTATAGCAATGGCTTTTTGCAGTTTTAATTGAATTTCGTTTCCATCAAAATAAGTATCCGCTTTTAAGTTGTCTACAATTTTACTCTGTAATGCTTCACTTGTAGTTCCGTTTCGTTTAGCTTTGTTATTAATAAAAGTGATGGCTTCGTTAGTAGCAATCCTGTACATCCAAGAGAAAAGTTTGCTTTCACCTTTAAAGTCTTTTAAATATTGAAAAACCTTAACAAAAGTATTTTGTAACACATCATTCGCATCATCATGATTTAAAACTATATTTCTTATCTGATTGTATAAAGGTCTTTGATAATTGCGCAAGAGTTTTTGAAACGCTTGATTTTGCGTTTTCGGATTTAATAATTCCCGTATAAAATCCTTTTCTTCTTGCAAATCTATAGTTTAGCTTTTGGAATAAATATAAATGAAAAGGTTTAATCTTTAATAAAAAATTATGGAGTTTCTGTTGGAATATTATCCGATGGAACAGTTTCTACTGCTGATTGAGCAATTTCAGCTTTTGGAAAAACAGGAATATAAATTTCTGTAATCCATTTAGAGGGTTGTTTTATATCGTCAATAGTTTTAACATATACTTCGCTATAATTTCCTGCAAAATTCTCTTTAAAACCATTAGCAGTAATATATTTTTTTGCTTTTGACCATGCTTCTTGTGTGTGTGAATAATCACCAACTAAAGTTGTTTTTAAACATGTAAAAGGAATTATTTCACCAGAAATTACATCACTTTCTGGTGAAACGAATATTTGTTTTTGGGTTGGAACACATACAGAAAATGTTACAAAATCATTAGTAATGTCATAACGATTGTATAGTACGAATGGTTTTCCTGTCATTGGTAATTTGTTCTTTTTAAAGAAATGAACCATTCTTGTCATAATAATTTTAATGTTTTTTGACACACTTTTCACTTTGCAAGAAACAGTTTGTTGCAAACAAAATCCAGAATTTCTTTGCACAACTCCATTCACATTTATGGAATAGGTTTTCATTTGATAGTTTAGTGTTTTGTCTAAATTCGATAAACTTTTTTCACAAACATCATTTAGAACGGATGAAATACCTCCTTGAAAAAAGATAGCGATTTTGGTAAAAACATCCATTTTACCTTTATTATAAACAGTAACTTTTGTTCCTCCTATAGTATCTTTCAATTTCCAAGAAACTAAAGCAAAAGTTCCATTAAATTTTACTTTTTGTGAAATACTATCATTTTCTTTTACAAAAACAGTTTTTACTGTTCCATCGTTTGATCCGTTTTCCCAAGAGCAATAAGCTCCTGAACCCATTGTTTTTGATGGATAATTAAATTTAATTCCTTCATCATTCTCCATCCAAGAACCAAAACTTTCCCAGTTTTTTAAATCATTTAAATAATCAAATACAGAGATTTTCTGTGCTTTAATAACTTTTGATCTTGATACTTTGAAGTCTCCTTTTTGAGTAGCTACGTATACAGTAACACCCATAAATGCTAACAATAAAAGCAAGAATATATATTTTAGAATTTGCATAAACTATCTTGATAAAGAGTAACAAAGTTAAGAATTTATTGGATGTAAAATAATCAGTGTTTCATTGTTACTTTTATCACAAAAAGCAGTAGAATAAAAAATAAAAAAGCAATCAAAACTTTATAACTTCCTTTGTATACTTTTTGATGAAGTGATTTGTCTCTTCCATAGGCAAAATACATTGCAATTACAAACCCTATAAAAAACAAAGCGGCGAATATCCATTGACCAGTTGTGAACATTTATTTTAAATTTTCAACAAATTTACTCAAATGTATGCTAAAGTTGTATTTTGCATCATCAATTAATTTATAATATTATGCAAAAACAACTTAACGCAGTAAAAGAATTTCACACCTCATTCGGACTCGGTGTAAGCCACGAAATGAAAGCTCATTTGGGTGAACAAAAAAATGTACTTCGTTTTAATTTAATGAAGGAAGAAAACGAAGAATATCTAGAAGCAGTTCAAAATAATGATTTAATAGAAATTGCTGATGCACTTGGTGATATGCTGTATATTCTTTGCGGAACTATTTTGGAACATGGATTGCAACACAAAATAGAAGAAGTTTTTGATGAAATTCAACGTAGTAATATGAGTAAACTTGGTGAAGATGGAAAACCTATTTATCGAGAAGATGGCAAAGTAATGAAAGGGCCAAATTATTTTAAACCAAGTTTCGAAGCCATACTAAAATAATAAATCCTCCATTTGGAGGATTTATTATGAACTATATTTTTACTGACCAACCAAAAGTATCTTCAGTTAGTTTGTATTGTATTTTGGTTAATTTATCTTTTAATTGAATGGCAAAAGAGTTTTCAATTTTTGGTAACTCATAATAATCTCCCTTGAATTGAAATCCTACAATAGGACTAACAACAGCAGCTGTTCCTGCACCAAATATTTCTTTAAGACTTCCGTCTTTAGCAGCATTAACTATTTCATCAACTAAAACCGTACGTTCAACAATTTCAATATCATCTCGTTTAGCTATTGCAATTAGACTTTTTCTGGTCACACCATCTAAAATTCTTTCGCTAACTGGTGCAGTGTATAATGTATCATTAATTCTAAAGAAAACATTCATAGTTCCAGCTTCTTCCAATTTCGTGTGTGTTGCATCATCAGTCCATATAATTTGCTGGAAACCTTTTTCTTGAGCCAATTTTTGTGGGTAAAATTGAGCAGAATAATTTCCTGCAGCTTTTGCGGCACCAATTCCTCCATTTGCAGCACGACTATAATGTTCAGCTATAATTACTTTCACTTCACCCGAGTAATAAGAACGAGCAGGAGAAAGTATTATCATAAAACGATATTGTGAAGATGGTTGGGCAATTACACCTGAGCCTATAGCAATCATAAAAGGTCTTATGTAAAGTGTATTTCCTAATCCTTTTTTAACCCAATTTCTATCTAAATCAACTATAGTTTTTAAACCACCAATAAAAATTTCTTCAGGAACTTCTGGCATTGCCATTCTAACTGCAGATTTATTAAATCGCTCTAAATTTTGATCAGGTCTAAAAAGCCAAACATCATCATTTTCATCTTTGTAAGCTTTCATTCCTTCAAAAATAGCTTGGCCATAGTGAAATACTTTTGCTGATGGATCAATCAAAAAAGGCTCATATGGTTTAATAATAGGCTTATTCCATTTCCCTTCTCTGAAATCACAAATCAACATATGGTCTGTAAATGTATTTCCGAAGGCTAAGTTTTCGAAATCAACTTCATTAATTTTAGTAGAAGAAGCTCTAACTATATCGATTTCGTTTGTTGTTTTTAACATCATTAACAATAAGTTTAGTTTAGAAAAAATACGTATAAATTTGGTAATTAGTTAGTTATAGATATTTTCTAAAAATTATAATTGAGTTGGTAGATTTTGTAAAACTAATAAAAATATGTTTGAATTATGCAATCAATAAAAATAATATATGCTTTTTAGAAAATTAATAATTTTAAGTCCTTTTTTTGTGCTAATTATTAATATCTATAAAATATATTGTCAATTTGACTTATTAAACTGTTAATCTTTTTTACTTTTGCAATTATTAAATTTTATGTTATGAAAAAAATAAATGCTTTACTAATTTTAACCTTATTATTAATTGGATTTAATTCGATAGCCCAAAAAAATGCAAAGATAAAATCTTTTAGTAGTAATGATTATGCTTTGTTTGGTGAAAAATTTAAAGTTTCCAAGATTTTAAACCAAAGAGAAATGTTAAAAAAATATAAATCACTAAAAAAAGGAGATACAATAACGGTTCAATTTCAATCGAACATTAAATCGGTTTGTAAAAAGAAAGGTTGTTGGATGAAAATGCAATTAGCTAGTGATAATGATTCTTTTGTGAAGTTTAAAGATTATTCATTTTTTGTTCCACTAAATGCAGATGACAGTCAAGCTATAGTTAATGGGAAAGCATTTGTAGATGTTGTTTCTGTAGATGAATTAAAGCATTATGCAAAAGACGGCGGAAAATCAACATCAGAAATTGCTAAAATTACCAAACCTGAAATAACATATTCCTTTTTAGCATCGGGTGTTTATATCAAAAAATAACTAAAATGAAGAAATCACTTTTGGCTATTTTTTGCTTAGTATTGTTTTCTTGTCAAAAAAAAGTTGATAAAATAGCAACTAATCAATGCTCAATTAAGAAAGAGAAGAAATTAGAAATGTATCAAATGTCTGAAATGGCAACTTTAATGGAACAGATGTATGTTGATAATCAAAGATTGAAAGAACGTATTCAAAAAGGTGATACGATAGGTCAATTTCCACAACATTTTTTGGAAATTCATAAAGCTGTCATGACTGATGAAACAGATAATGATGCTTTTTTTAAAGAAAACGCAGCTAAATTTATCAAAGCTCAAGAACTGATATATAAAGACCCAAAAAACGCTATAAAACATTTTAATACTGGAGTTGATGCATGCATTCAATGTCACCAACAAAAATGTGGCGGACCCATCCCGAGAATAAAAAAACTTTATATTAAAGAGTAATATTGAAAAGAGAAATTATTCAAACAAATGATGGTTCAACCACAATACATTTGCCAGAATGGAATGAAAGTTATCATTCTAAGCACGGTGCCATACAAGAAGCATATCATGTTTTCATAAAAAATGGACTTTCCCTTTTTCAAGGAAAGACCATTGCTATTTTAGAAATTGGATTTGGAACTGGGTTGAATGCTTTTATTACTCATTTAGAAGCAAACAAGAATAATCAAATTATAGATTATGTTGGAGTAGAAGCATATCCAGTAGCTATTGAGGAAGCATTGAAAATGAATTTTGCAAATGAAATTGACACTACAAAAGCCACTTTTTTCAATCAAATGCATGAATGTGAATGGGAGATTAAAAATACTATTTCTAGAAATTTCACTTTAATAAAACGAAAACAATTTTTTCAAGATATAAATGATATAGAAAGTTTTGATTTAATTTATTTTGACGCTTTTGGCTACAGAGTGCAACCAGAATTATGGTCTGAAGAAATCTTTTTAAAGATGTATAAAGCTTTGAAATTAAATGGTGTTTTGGTTACTTACGCTTGTAGAACTTCCATAAAAAACGCTATGTTATTAGCAGGATTTTCTGTTGAAAAATTACCTGGTGCACCTGGAAAGAGAGAGATGTTACGAGCTACTAAAGGAATTTAAAAATGATTATTCAAACTTATTAAAGAAAGCCCTGGAAATAGATAATATATTTAAACTATTTATTGATAAAATACTATTGAAGCCTAAAAGGCTTCTTTTATTATTATTTCATTGATTAAAAATCCTATTAAAATAGAGCTTGAATTTTATTTTATCGATAAAGAATGATTAAACCATTATTTTTTATTATTTTTTGTCAAATTTAAACATGGAGTTGTAAAACATCTCCTTATTTTTTTTGCAGTGGACTAATAATTTGTACGTTTTGAAAAGCAATTGCTCCTCTAACAACTCCAGAAATTGTATTTCTTAAAGCATCAATGATATGAATTTTCAATTCATTTTTTGGAAAAATTAAACTAACTTCTCTTGCTGGTTTTGGTTCAACAAAATGCTTCAGTTTTAATTTGTCTTTATCGTTTAAGTTCAAAGTATGAAGATAGGGAAGAAGTGTTGTTCCTAATCCTTCATCGGCCAATTTTATTAATGTTTCAAAACTTCCGCTTTCTATTTGAAAATGATTTTTCTCGTTTTGACTTTGATTTTTGCATAAATTCAATATACCATCTCTAAAACAATGTCCATCTTGTAATAATAGAATTTCATCAATATTTAAATCATTTATTTCAATTTCAGATTTATGAAAAGTATTGTGATTTTCTGGAATATAGGCCACAAAAGGTTCAAAATAAAGAACTATTTCTTTTATCTTTTCTTCTTCTAATGGTGTTGACGCAATGGCAGCATCAAGATGTCCATTTTTTAATTTTTCGATAATATCATTAGTATTCAACTCTTCGATAATGAGTTTTACTTTTGGATATTTTTTGATAAAATTATTCAGGAACATCGGTAAAAGTGTAGGCATAATAGTTGGAATTATGCCTAATCGAAATTCACCACCAATAAACCCTTTTTGTTGGTCAACTATATCTTGAATCCTATCGGCTTCGTTTACAATATTTTTTGATTGATTTACAATTTTTTGACCTATTTCAGTAAGTTGGATAGGTTTTTTGGTTCTATCAAAAATTTGAATATCTAACTCTTCTTCAATTTTTTGAATTTGCATACTCAACGTTGGTTGAGTTACGAAACATTTCTCTGCCGCTAATGTAAAGTTCTTGTGTTCAGCTACAGCTAAAACATATTTTAATTGTGTGATAGTCATTCTATAGTAATATTTTATGCAAATATAAAAACTATAGTTATTACTTATGATTAAATATTTGTGAAATTTCTATTAACTCATATTTATTATTCCAAAATACAGTGGAAGTCCAAGTGTTATATTAAAAGGGAAAGTAACCGCTAATGCCATTGGTAGATATAATCCCGGATTTGCTTTTGGTACTGCGATTTTCATTGCAGCTGGAACCGCAATATAGGAAGCACTTGCAGCTAAAACAGCAAATATAAATCGGTCACCAACTTCACTGGTAATAAATTGACTAGTATAGGCAACTACACAACCATTAATAAAAGGAATTAATATAGCAAATACCGTTGTGAACCATCCATTTTTTATGAATTCGGATAGTTTTTTTCCACTTGTCATTCCCATGTCTAATAGAAAAATTACTAGAAAACCTTTGAATAGATCTGTTGTAAATGGTTTGATTCCATTAGCTTGATTATCGCTTGCTAACATACCAATTATTAAACTTCCAATAATTAAAAAAACGCTACCATTTGTAAATGAATGTTTCACAATGTGTGATAACTGAATGGTATTATTCTTTTTAAACCAAGAAATTAGCATTACACCAATAATGATTGCTGGTGCTTCCATCATAGCCATTATGGCTACCATATGTCCATTGAAGGTTAATTTTTGTAGTTCTAAAAAAGTTACTGCCGTTACAAAAGTTACTGCACTCACTGAGCCATAGGATGCTGCAATAGCGCCAGCATTATCAACGCCTAATTTTTTCTTTAGAATAAAAAAGGTGTAAACAGGAATAGCCATTGATATAAAAACTCCAAAAATTATAGACCAAAATATTTCCATAGTGAATGAACTATGAGCCAATTCTTGTCCGCCTTTGAAACCTATTGAAAACAAAAGGTAAAGCGATATGAATTTAGAAGATTGTGCTGGGATTTCTAAATCACTTTTAAATTGAACAGCGAGTATTCCAAGAATAAAAAATAGTAAAGCTGGACTAGTTAAATTCTCAAACAGTAAATCTAAATTCATAACGAATTATTTTGGGTTAGTGTTTCAATTTCTTTTAATGTTTCTTTATCAAAATCTGCTTCTTGAGCTCTGTATAATCTATCGTTTAGGCTAATGCCAATTCCAGTTTCGGGAAATTTTTCGGCAATGATAATTTCTAATCCAGCTTCATCAAGTTGGTGCATTGCTGAGTATAAATTTTGAGCTGCTTCATCTAAATTTTGAGTTTTTGATAAAAAAATTATTTTTTCTGAAGTTACACTTACTTCATTAGAAAAAACAAGAAAACCAACAGCTTGATTTTTATATTTTTCAAAATCAGAAAGGATATTTTCTGAAACCATAAATGGTGTTCTTGGAGAATAATGTTTGCTCAACATTCCTGGAGCTTCAGGTGATGCTGCGGCTTTAGTTTTCACACCAATTTTACCAATACATTTTTGAATAGTTTCTTTTGATATAGCACCAACTCTATATAAAATTGGTTCATCATTTTCAAAACCTATAATAGTAGATTCAATTCCTTTTTCACAATTTCCACCATCAAGAATAAACGGAATTTTATTGCCCAATTGCTTTTGAACATGTGCTACACTTGTTGGACTAATATATCCAAATGGGTTGGCACTTGGAGCGGCTAATGGAAAATCAATTTCTTCTAAAAGAGATAAAGCTACTGGATGTGAAGGAACACGAACGCCAACGGTTTCCTTTCCTGCAGTAACTATACTTGGTATAGTTTCTTTTTTTGGCAAAACTAATGTTAAAGCACCAGGCCAAAAATATTTTGCTAAAAGCCATGCTTTAGGAGGAATATTTGTAGCAACATTTAGTAAATCTTCAATAGATTTAATATGAACTATTAACGGATTGAATAAAGGTCTTTGTTTGATTTCAAATATTTGTTTTACAGCATTTTCATCAAACGCATTGGCTGCTAATCCATAAACTGTTTCTGTTGGTATAGCAACTACATTTCCTTGTTCTAATAGAATGGCAGCTTTTAAAATATTATCTTTCATTACTTATGGATTACAACGATCACAATACATTGGGTCTTCTACTTTCTTATCATTAGGATACATTTTCTCCTGTTCAAACTGACATTTTTGACATTGATAAATATGTGATTTTGTTGAATTTGTTGGTGAACCACACCATTCGCATGGCAAACCTGATTTAATGTTTACCACTCCAAAACCCGGAGTATTGCATTGAGGACAACAAGATTTTATTTTTTCTACTAACTTTTGAGTAGCTTTTTTAATAACCTTCATACGTGTTGGATTATACATAGCACGCATGTCGGTTTCTGCAACAACTTGGGAATTATTAGCCGAAAGCTTTTGATAACTCTCTTCCAATAATTCCCATGATTGGATTCCTTTCACTACAGTAGTAACTTCTTTTTCAGCAATTTTTAATAGTACTGCGTGTTCTGGGAATCCAACGTTTTTTACTAAATCAACCAAATTTTGAAAACATTCTATAGTTGTTGCATTAAAGTTAGTATCGAGACTTAACTCTCGAACTAGTATTTCTAAATTATTTTTTTTATCTATAAAAATTAAAAATTCATCATCGGCATGTGCCATAAAAATAGTCGGATGTGGACCGAATGAACCTTCGCTTGCAATGCCTAAATCACAATTGGTTTGTTCCATCGCCAACAGACATTTTTGTCTAACAGTTTCTATAGCATTTCCTTTTCTTTCTATTTCTCCACTAAAAGTTCCTAAAACATCGGTATCAAAATCATCAGGTACAAAACATTTCACACCAAGATTTTTTTCGAGCAAAGGAGCAATGACTGTTTCCTTTTTGTGCTTTGTGGCAATGACTAATTTTCTTCCTTCGAAAATCTTCAATGTTTTTAACTTAAATTAATTCTATACTGATATTACTTTTAATATTCAGTTTCATTCCTTTCTTTTCAGCTTCTTCCATTAGTTTTAGAATTTCTTCTCGAGTTGTTGTCAACTCTGAAATTCTTTTTTTTGATTTATCTATATCTTCATTAAACCTAACATAATCGCTAAAAGAATTAAGACTATGAAAATTGATTTTATTTGTAATCAAAGTCATTAATACAGTTTTTGCTTCTTCAGCCGAAAACACACCGTTAACTAATTTAAATTCATTCATATATAGAAATCAAAGTGTAATTGTACATGAAACAGCAATTGATTCGTCTTTGTTCACAAGATATTCTCTAGCTTGTGATAATTCGCCTTGAAGAAATTTTATTTTCCTCTCTCTCATTTTTACATCTTCTTCGTTATGAGAACTTATAATCTTATCTTCATGAAATTTTATTCTCATTTCAAACATTTGAGTTATCATATTCAATGTTTCTAATTTGCTAAATTCACCAGATACTAGTTGTACAGTCATATTTTCTATTTTTATTGTCCTTGTCCTAATGAGAAAGCCATTTTGCCATCAAACTGATATAAATTTTCGGTTTTGATAGTGTCAACTTCATTCTGAATGCATTGTTGAAGTAGGATGATTATTTCTTCTTTATTTATTGTTTTTCCTTCTTCAGTTTTAAATCTACATCTCCAGTGATCGGTGCAAAAGGTTTGTGAAAACCCTTCAGGCCAAACTTTAATTCCACGATTGGTAATCATATTTAGCTTTAAGTTTGAAGTGCCTATTTTGTTCATTTTTGCAGCTAATTCATTGGCGTCTGTTCCATTCCAGTGTACAAAAACGTCGTGACCTATAAGTTCTTTTTTAGCTTGTGGTCTCTTTTTATATTTTGGTAAGTTTAACGCTTGTCCATTTTCGTAATTAACTGCTGCTAGAGTTTTTGGCTTTTGACCTAAATTGGCAATTACAGCTTGTGCAAATTCTTTGGTTCCTACTTTTTGAGTGCTAACACCTTCTTTGAAAATATCATAGGTATGAATACCATCTTCTAGTGTTTTCAACCAAGCATTGTGAACTTTAGTTGCAATAGTATTTTGTCCCAAATGATTAAGCATCATCACTGCACCTTGCAATAATCCCGATGGGTTTGCCATATTTTGTCCTGCTCTTCTTGGTGCAGAACCGTGAATAGCTTCAAACATTGAACACTCTTCTCCAATATTTGCAGAACCTGCTAATCCAACAGAACCTGCAATTTGAGCAGCAATATCAGAAAGCACATCTCCATATAAATTCAAGGTAACAATTACATCAAATGCTTCTGGAGTATCGCTCATTTTAGCCGCACCGATATCAATAATCCAGTGTTCATTCTCTATTTCTGGATATTCAGCTGCAATCTCATCAAACACTTGGTGGAATAAACCATCAGTTTGTTTCATGATGTTGTCCTTAGTGAAACAAGTCACTTTTTTTCTGCCATATTGTTTGGCAAATTCAAAAGCATAACGAACAATCTTCTCGCAACCTGGACGACTGATTATTTTTAAACATTGAATAACTTCATCGGTTTGTTGGTGCTCAATTCCAGCATATAAATCTTCTTCATTTTCTCTGATGATAACAATATCCATTTTTGGATGTTTTGTTTCCACAAAAGGATGCAAACTCATACAAGGTCTAACATTAGAATACAATCCCAGAAACTTTCTTGTAGTTACATTCAAACTTTTATAACCGCCACCTTGAGGAGTAGTAATAGGAGCTTTTAGAAAAACTTTATTCTTTATGATAGTATCCCAACTTTCTTTAGCAATACCAGAAGTGTTTCCAGATAGATATACTTTTTCACCAACTTCAATTTCATCATACTCTAGTTGTGCACCAGCAGCTTTGATGATTTCCAAAGTAGCATCCATAATTTCTGGACCAATTCCGTCACCTTTTGCGATAGTTATTCTTTGCATAATTTTTGTTTTGGTTATTTTACGTTGCAAATGTATAATTGATTGTTTATATATTTTTATTTATATTTGTTATGAATTACATTAAATATATTTATGCATTATACATTACATCAACTTCAGATATTCTTAAAAATAGTAGAAACTAAGAGTATCACTAAAGCAGCAGAAGAGTTGAATTTAACCCAGCCAGCTGTTTCTATTCAGTTACGAAAACTGCAAGACCAGTTTGATATTCCGCTGACAGAAGTAATAGGTAGACAATTGTATATCACTCATTTTGGGGCTGATATTGCAATTACAGCCCAACGAGTTTTAGACGAAGTAGCTACTATAACCTATAAGTCCATGACATTTAAAGGAATGCTATCAGGAAAATTGACCATATCTGTCGTGTCGACTGGGAAGTATGTGATGCCTTATTTCTTATCTGATTTTTTAAATCAAAATAAAGGCATTGACCTTGAAATGGATGTGACCAACAAATCTAAAGTGGTGAAAAGTTTGGAAAACAATGAAGTAGATTTTGCTTTGGTTTCCATTTTGCCTGATGATTTGCAGTTGCAATCAGAGATTTTATTGGATAACAAATTATATTTAATAGGAAACCAAAACGTTGTCTCTCAAATTCAAAATAACAATATAGCTTTGTTTGATGAGTATCCCTTAATTTACCGTGAAGAAGGTTCCGCTACACGATTGGTTATGGAAAATTATCTAAACAGAAATGGTTTCCAATCTGTCAAAAAAATGCAGCTCACTTCAAACGAAGCGGTGAAACAAGCTGTAATATCTGGAATGGGTTGTTCTATTATGCCTATTATAGGTTTGAAAAACGAACTCGAAAACGGCAATTTAAAAATTATACCTATGAAAGGCTTCCCCATAAAATCTAACTGGTACTTAGTTTGGCTAAAAAACAAATCGTTAAGTCCAGTTGCCGAAGCCTATTTAAAGTATATAAAAGAGGAAAAAGCGAATTTGAAAAACAGTTGTTTTTCGTGGATTGATAATTACTAAAGTTTAAAAAAATAATGTAAATTCGTCTCAACATAAATCAACCATAAATGCCTGATTTTTACAAAAAAATATTAGACAATAACAAGAAATGGGTAGAAAGCCAATTGGCTATTGACCCAGAATATTTTAAAGACTTATCCAAAGGACAAAACCCACCATTGCTTTGGATTGGTTGTTCAGACAGTAGAGTGCCAGCTAACGAAATAATAGGAGCAAAACCTGGAGAGGTATTTGTGCATAGAAATATTGCTAACATGGTAATTCATTCTGATATGAACATGTTGAGCGTGTTAGATTATGCAGTCAATGTCTTAAAAGTTAAACATGTTATTGTTTGTGGACATTATGGTTGTGGTGGTGTCAAAGCAGCTATGGGCAATGATTCAATTGGCATTATTGACAACTGGATTCGTCATATCAAAGATGTATATCGTTTGCACAGTACATATCTTGATTCAATTATCGATGAAGAAACTCGATTTAATGCATTTGTAGAAATTAATGTAAAAGAGCAAGTCTTTGATTTAGCCAAGACCTCCATTGTACAATCGGCTTGGCGCAATAATCAAGAGCTATATCTACATGGTTGGTCTTATGGTCTTAACTCTGGTTATGTTACTGATTTGAATGTGACTATAAGTTCAGATGTCGATTTAGATCAAGTCTATCAATTGAAATTCTAATACAAAAGCCGCTTTACAGCGGCTTTTTTAATCCTCAATATTTTCATTAAAGGCAGACGGAAGCATTGTTGGAATGAACTTTATCAATATAGGCAACAATAGACTGCCACCTGGTAACAAGAAAATTGTCAATGAAGGTACTGTTTTACAAATGTCAAGGAGTTGCTTTTTAACCTTCTTCTTTTCCTCTTTATCCAAATCTTTATGCGTTGATTTGGCCAACAGGTGCATCAACTCTTTACTTTGGGTTAACTCTTTCAAAAGCCTACTTTTATTTCTGTTTATCAGTAAAGCAACACTCTCAGTGGTTTGTTCATAGAAATGTTTTACGGGATTAGAATAATTGAAATAAGGAATTTCATTTTTGTAGGACACAATAAAATCATTGATAAAATTAATACTATCTAATACAAACACATCAGTAACATCAATCATTTCGCCAAGTTTATATAAAAAATACCGCTCTTCGTTTTCTACTCTCTCATCACTCCATAAACTGATTCCTGCCAAGTCAATCACATAATATTTTTCTAAATCATTTTGCAAAAAACTAAAATCTAAGGTTTCAATAGTATTGCTATTAGTAGGCGAAAATTTATTATAACGAACCGAAGATTCAAATAGTTTTAACAGCAAATCATCATGTTGTGATGTTACGGTTTTTGATTTTAAAGAAAGTGATATGATACTGATAACAATGTCTTCTATTTTGGTAGAATACTTCTCTGGCAGACTACCTTTTTCTAAATGTTGTTTGAATGCCAATACATCTATGAAAAGTAAGGCATTTGTGATAACATGCGAGAAGTTTTTACTGAACAAATCTTCATTCGTTTGCACTCTATCGTGTATAAATTTTTCTAGTTTGTTTGAGAGAGAACTTGATTCCATCACTTTCTTGAGTGGGTTAAAACCCCTTGGAATCATAGTGTTGTAAAAAGCAACAGCCTCGTTAATAAAATTACTATAGTCATTGTCTTGTTTCACCAACCGATACATTTGAAACAACGTATTTAGCATGCCAAGTTTAGAAATCTCTTCTGGAAGGCGGTCTTTGGTTACTATATCGTTTGGCGTATCAAAACTGATGATGTGTCCATAAATAAAGCCAGTAGCTCTGGTTTGGATATAAAAATCCAGATCACTTTTAGGAAAAAGGTGAGGCAAATCCTTTTGTTCTACAAAGAATTTGTCTATCCAGCCGTGAGCTGATGGGTTTATCATTGGAGCAAACTATTTTATAATACCTGCACAAGCTACTCTTGATCCTGCTGCACCAGTAGGTTGTGTGGTCATATCATCTGGTTTTTCATGAACAATAAGTCCTTTACCGGTTATGTCTTTTGTAGCATCACCGCATCCTATACACCATTCATCAGTTTTGAATAAAATAGTGCCGTTTCCAAATTCATCAGTAGTAAAATTACCAATATCACCTTTATGATATTCAGAAGAACCCCATTTACCGTGTTTTTTAAATGTCGGGTTCCAGTGTCCTCCAGCAGATGTAGCATCTGTAGATGAACAATCAGCTTTTTCATGTATATGAATAGCGTGTATCCCAGGTTTAAGTCCTTGGATTTTTGCTCTCAGCGTTACAATACCATTCTTCTCTGTAAAGTCACCAGAGCCTGTAACCTTACTTCCGCTTTTAGACTCTAGCGTGAAACTCAATTTTTTAGTATTACTTGTATCATTACTATTACTTTTGCAACTATAAATAATGGCACCTAAAGTAAAAACGAATAGAAAAATAGTCTTTTTCATAATTTTATAAATTTTAGTCTAAAGTTACTAAAAAAATGCTCTTAATTGTAATTAATATTCTAAATTTTATTTGCTTTTTTCACCTACAAAATAATCAGATTGAGATTTGAATAATACGTTAAAAGTAGTTAAACTTCCATATATCCTAGTAATGTATTGTTGCAACTCAACTTTTTCTATTTCTTCTAGGTTACTCGAATTGATTTTCTGTTCCATTACACGTAGTCTGTCGCGCAACATAACTATTTTGTGAAAGAACACATCAATAGGCACATCTTTTCCTAGAATACCAACTTGTCCTGGTACTAATTTCATATTACCACCTTTCCATTTATCGCCTATAGCTACTGGTTCTGCTATACCATTCCATTTTTTTAGGATAGATAATAAGCTTTGTTCTACGTCATAAAAACTAACGGTGTCTACTTCGTTTTCTGCAACTTCTATGACTTCAAATTCGCTGTTTATTGTTATGGTTTCTAATCCAATATCAATAAAGGTTACCCAATATTCTGTATTAGATACATTAGTAACTACACCCTTACCATACTCTTTATGATTTATTCTTGAACCTATTCCTAGCAGTTTCATAATTTGTTTTGTTTTTGTTTATAGGCAACTAAAATAGTAATTTTGACAAAAACTACAACTTTAAATAATTTAAACTATTGGTTGTAATTAGTTTTTTAATATTTAATTTATAATAAGTTTAAAAACTAAGTTGCCTATGTCTAACTATAAAGAATTTACTAATCATCTTTTTTTAATTACGAATTTTTTAACTTTTATCTTAAAAAAACTAAGAAAAATATATTTTTTTATAAAAATTCATTAAATTATATAATTAACATTTTTAACGTTTTTTTATTTGTAAATCACTATATTAAAATGTTAATTTTACACTTTTATTAAACTTTAGTCAATTAATAGAAAATATTTAAAATTTAAAAAGCAGGGTTTTTAATAAAAAATGTCTTACTGATAATATTATTAATAAAAAAATAATGAAAACATATTTTAATTTAGAAAAAAAATATTCTGTTAAATACTTTATAATTGCTACTATTATAATTTCAATATCAGTTTGCTTTATTGTTAATAATCTTTATAAGATCAAGCAAGAAGAGGAAAATTTGATTAGTGCTTCATCTTTTAAATGTAATTACGATATCAAAAGATTAGAGGGTTATAAATTTATTAAACCATTAATGTTTATCGATGATGAATGCGAATCTGAAAATCTTAATGATTTAAAACAACAAGTGACATCCATAGTTGATAAATATAAAATATCTGGAGATTTGAATAATGCATCTGTATATGTCAGAGAATTTAAATCTAATACATGGACAACAATCAATGATGGTCTAAAGTATGATCCTGGATCAATTTTTAAAGTTCCTGTAATGATTGCAATATTAAAAATGAATGAACTTAATCCTGGTTTTTTGAACAAGACTATAATGTACTCAAAAAATATTAATGATGGTAAAAATGTTGCCTACGATGATAAATCAATTGTTCTAGGGAATACATACACTATCAGAGAGTTGTTAACTTATATGATTAAATATTCAGACAATAAAGCAACTATATTATTAGAAAATCAAATGGACTCAAGAATCTTGCAGAAGCTTTTTAAAGATGTTGGATTAGAAGTTCCTAATATTTATGCTAGTCAATATCAATTTACTCCTAAAGAATATTCTTATTTTATGAGAGCAATTTATAACGCGGCTTATCTTACTTCAGAGGATTCTGAATTTGCAGCTGAATTACTAAGTCAAACAAACTTCAAGGATGGAATTCTTAAAGGTTTACCTTCTAATACAAATGTTGCTCACAAATTTGGAGAATCTGGTAATCAAATTGAAAAGCAATTGCATGAATCGGCTTTAGTTTACTTACATAACAAAACTTATTTGTTAACTATAATGACAAGAGGAAAGGAAAATTCAAAATTATCACAGGTTCTTGCTGAAATATCACAAACAGTTTATAATTTTATGAAGAATGATGAAATTTCCATGATGTAGTATTTTTGTTGAATTAGGATTTAAAATAAGAAAAACTATCCTAAGGATAGTTTTTCTTATTAATCAATTAAATTCATTTACTAAGAAACATCTACTGTTGTGGCATCAGCAATCTTTTTATAAGTTCCGTTTATAAGTTTCTCACGAATAGCATCAAAAGCATTAAGGGTTTCGTCTATATCTGATAATGAGTGTGAAGCAGTTGGAATCATTCTCAACAAGATAATTCCTTTTGGAATTACAGGATAAACTACTATAGAGAGGAAAATACCATAGTTTTCCCGAAGATCATTAACCATTACCATAGCTTCTGGTATAGAGCCTTCAAGATATACTGGAGTTACACAAGTATTAGTATCGCCAATATTAAATCCTTTCGTTTTTAGTCCGTTTTGTAAAGCGTTAACGTTTTCCCAAAGTTTGTCTTTTAATCCAGGATTATCTCTCAATAATTGTAATCTTTTTAAAGCACCAACGGTTTGAATCATTGGCAATGCTTTAGCAAACATTTGTGAGCGTAAATTGTATTTTAAATAATCGATAATGTCTTTGTCAGCAGCCAAAAAAGCACCAATACTTGCCATAGACTTTGCGAAAGTAGAAAAGTAAACATCTATATCGTCTTGACAACCTTGCTCTTCACCAGCTCCAGCACCTGTTTTTCCTAAAGTTCCAAAGCCATGAGCATCATCAACTAAAAGTCGAAAATTGTATTTCTTTTTCATTGCCACAATTTCTTTCAACTTCCCTTGTTGACCGCGCATTCCAAAAACACCTTCGGTAATAAAAAGAATTCCACCGCCTGTTTCAGAAGCCATTTTTGTGGCACGTTGCAGGTTTTTCTCCATGCTTTCAATATCGTTATGACGATAAGTAAAACGTTTTCCCATGTGAAGGCGTACACCATCAATAATACAAGCATGGGCATCTACATCATATACAATAATATCGTTTTTAGTAACTAATGCGTCGATACAAGACATAATACCTTGGTAACCAAAGTTTAGTAAGTATGCGGATTCTTTCATTACGAAAGCAGCTAATTCTTTTTCTAATTGTTCATGAGCATCTGTATGACCACTCATCATTCGAGCACCCATTGGATAAGCTGCACCATATTTTGTAGCAGCATCTGTATCAGCTTGGCGAACTTCTGGATGATTAGCAAGGCCTAAGTAGTCATTTAAACTCCAGTTCAAAATATCTTTTCCGTGAAATTGCATTCTTGGACCAAGTTCTCCTTCTAGTTTGGGAAAAACATAATAACCTTCAGCCTGAGAAGCCCATTTTCCTAGTGGACCTTTATTGTTTTGTATTCTTTCGAATAAATCTTTTACCATGGTAAACTATAATTAACAAACGTTGCAAAAGTAATTATAAAATACTAAATTTAACGAAATATTTTTTCAACTTCTTTAATTAGATTTACAAAAAAAATATTTCTTTTTATGCAAAAGAATAGTATAGAGTATATCATTTTTAATAAACAAAATGGCAGAAGTTAAAAAGGAACTTAAATTAGCAGTACTTATTGATGCTGACAATGTTCCATATAGTAATATCAAAGGAATGTTAGAGGAGATTGCTAAGTATGGAACTCCAACCACCAAAAGAATTTATGCCGATTGGACAAAGCCTAATGCCAATGGATGGAAATCTGTTTTGCTAGAGCATGCTATTACACCCATTCAACAATATAGTTATACCACCGGTAAAAACTCCTCTGATTCTGCATTAATTATTGATGCAATGGATTTGTTATATTCTGATAAAGTTGATGGTTTTTGTATCGTTTCTAGTGATTCTGATTTTACTAGATTGGCAATAAGATTGAGAGAATCAGGAATGAAAGTCATTGGGATAGGAGAGAAGAAGACACCAAATGCTTTTATAGTGTCATGTGATAGGTTTATTTATATTGAAGTTCTTGAGGGTAATGTGAAAAAGAAAACAACAAAACCAACTTCAACAACAGATTCTAAAAAATCAGTTGAAAAAGAAGTTAATAATAAAATTGACATTACAACTATTGAACTCATCGAAGCAACCCTTGATGCTATTGGCGATGAAGATGGTTGGGCCTTTCTTGGTGATGTTGGTAATTTAATTGTTAAAAAGAAACCAGAATTTGACCCTAGAAATTATGGTTTTACTAAATTAACACCTATGTTAAAATCGCTAAAAGATATTATCGAAATTGATGAAAGAGAGTCGGATAAAAAAGGTATAAAACATGTTTTTGTTAGATTAAAATTAAGTTAAAACTATTTTTTATGCAATTAGTGTTCGCTTCTACTAATATCAACAAAATCAAAGAAATACAACTCTTACTTCCTTCTACAATTCAAGTAGTAAGTTTGAAGGATATAGGTTGTTTTGAAGAAATTCCAGAAACTGCTGATACAATAGAAGGCAATGCTATTTTGAAAGCCAATTATATTACAGAAAAATATGGAATACATTGCTTTGCTGATGATTCTGGATTGGAAGTGGATGCTTTAAATGGAGAACCCGGAGTTTACTCAGCCAGATATGCTGGAGAACCCAAGAGTGATGATAATAATATGGATAAATTATTATTAAATCTAAGAGATAAAACGAATAAAAAAGCCAATTTTAAAACTGTTATTTGTTTAAATATTAATGATGAACAGCATCTTTTTACAGGAATTATCCATGGAAAAATAATTGATAAAAAGGTTGGGGAAAATGGTTTTGGTTATGATCCCATTTTTATAGCAGATGGCTATGATAAAACCTTTGCTGAATTGACTATGGAAGAAAAATCTAAAATTAGTCATCGTGGTTTAGCAGTAAAACAATTGGTTGATTTTTTAAAATAAAAATGGAAGATAGGAGTAGGAAGAAGCAAGTTTTTGTGTAAAATAGTAACTTCTTTTCCTTAGTATATCCCATCTTCCATTCTTCCATCTTCTTACAAAAACATAATACACTGATTATCAAAACTAAACAAATTAGTTTTTACGGCATATAAAACATACCTTTGCACCAAATTTTAAAACTTTATATGAATAAATTTGAACAATTAGGTCTGAATGAATCGTTACTGCTGGCGATCAAAGATCTAGGATTTGAGAATCCGTCAGAAGTACAAGAAAAAGCGATTCCAGTTCTATTGGAACAAAACACAGACTTGGTTGCGTTAGCGCAAACAGGAACAGGTAAAACGGCCGCTTTTGGTTTTCCGCTTATTCAAAAAATCGATGCTGAAAATAGAAATACACAGGCATTAATTTTATCACCAACGCGTGAGCTATGCTTACAAATCACCAACGAGATTAAACAATACTCAAAATATGTAAAAGGTTTACATACAGTGGCAGTTTATGGTGGTGCAAGCATTACGGAACAAGCCAGAGATGTAAAACGTGGAGCACAAATTATTGTCGCTACACCGGGAAGAATGCAAGACATGATTAATCGTGGGCTTGTGAACATTAAAAACATTAACTTCTGTATTCTTGACGAAGCAGATGAGATGTTAAACATGGGATTTTATGAGGATATCGTTTCGATATTGTCAGATACTCCAGATGATAAAAACACATGGTTGTTTTCAGCTACGATGCCTGCTGAGGTAGCCAGAATTGCAAAAAAATTCATGCACGATCCTGCAGAAGTTACTGTGGGTAGTAAAAACTCTGGTTCTGCAACTGTTTCTCACGAGTTTTACTGTGTAAATGCGAGAGATCGTTACGAAGCTTTAAAACGTTTAGCAGATGCCAACCCTGATATTTTTTCGGTAGTATTTTGTAGAACCAAAAGAGACACACAAGCCGTTGCCGAAAAACTAATTGAGGACGGATACAACGCAGCTGCTTTACACGGTGATTTATCCCAAGCGCAAAGAGATGGAGTAATGAAGTCGTTTAGAGGTCGCCAAATCCAAATGCTAGTAGCTACAGACGTAGCCGCTCGTGGAATTGACGTTGATAACATTACCCACGTTGTAAACTATCAATTGCCAGACGAAATAGAAACCTACAACCACCGTTCAGGTCGTACCGGTCGTGCAGGGAAATTAGGGACTTCTATCGTAATCATCACCAAAAGTGAGATTCGTAAGATTTCGTCTATAGAAAGAATTATCCAGCAAAAATTTCAAGAAAAAACGATTCCTTCTGGAATGGAAATTTGTGAAATTCAATTGTTGCACTTAGCTAATAAAATTAAAGATACCGAAGTTGATCACGAAATAGATAATTATCTTCCTGCCATCAACGAAGTACTTGATGGGTTAACTAAAGAAGAATTAATCAAAAAAATGGTTTCGGTTGAATTCAATAGATTTATCAATTACTACAAAAAGAAACGGGATTTATCAGGAGAAAAAGGTAGCGAAAGAAGCGAAAGAAGTTCTGAATCAAGAGAAATTAGAGCAGGTGACCCAGTACGTTATTTTGTAAATATTGGTTCTAGAGATGATTTTGATTGGATGCAATTAAAAGATTTCTTGAAAGAAACTCTTGATTTAGGTAAAGATGATGTTTTTAAAGTAGATGTAAAAGAAGGTTTTTCATTCTTTAATACTGATGGAGAGCATACTGACAAAGTAATGTCTATGCTCAACGGTTTTGATCTTAATGGAAGAAGAATCAACGTTGAAATTTCTAAAAACGATGGTGGAAGCCGTGAAAGACGTGATCACAATGGAAGAAGTGGTGGCGGAGATCGTAGGAGTTCTGGCGGATTTGGGGGAAGAAGTTCAGCACCAAGAAGCGGTGGTGGAAGTTTTGGACCAAGAAAAGAAGGAGGTTTTAGAAGTGATAGAAATTCAGCACCAAGAGAAGGCGGTTACAGGAGTGATAGAAATGTAACTTCAAAAAGAGAACCTGGTTCATTTCAAAGAGAAGAAAGAGCACCAAGGCGTTCTGAAGGAAATGGAGAAAAACCTGCTGGACGTTCTTTTGAAGCTGCAAAAAACAGAAGACCAAGAAAAAGTTAACCCTAAAAGTTAATTTTGTTCTAATTCTGAATATAAACCGTAAAATATCTTAAAAGAGTTTCATACTTTTAAACCATCAAAAATGGCTATGAGATATTTTACGGTTTTCTTTTTATTTATATTTCTCCTAAATGCAACTGCACAAGATAAAATAATTGTTCAAAAAGTTACTGGAACTATTATTAATGACAATACTTTGTTACCAGTAGCCAATGCAAATGTTATTAATATCAATAAAGTAAAAGGCATAGTAACTAATTCCAAAGGCTTTTTTGAATTAGAAGTTAGTGTTAGCGATACGCTACATATTTCTATTTTAGGATATCAATCACTTCGAATTAGGGTAACAAACGATTGGTTAAAAAACGGAACAGCTAAAATACAGTTGACAGAAAAAGCTATTGCGCTCGAAGAAGTTATTGTTAAAAAATATGATTTAACAGGGTATTTAGAAATAGATTCAAAACTTATTCCTGACAAAGATAACTATCGTTATAGTATTTCTGGATTGCCCGCCGCTTATGAAGCTGGGGAGAGTTCCCCAAACGCCTTTACAAGGGTTTTAGGTTCTATTTTCAATCCAGCTGATATGCTTTATAATTTTTTTGGAAAAAAACCAACAGAACTCAAAAGGTTGAAATCTATGAAAAAGGATGACACCGTTAGAAATCTATTGGAATCTAAGTTTGATAGAGAAACAATTTCAGTATTACTAGGTGTTGATAAAAAAGAAATTGCTGAAATTTTGCAACGTTGTAATTACTCTGAATCTTTTATACAAACCGCCAACGATTTGCAAATCATGGACGCCATCAGCGAATGCTACGAACAATATAAGGTTTTGAAGAAAAATTAAAACCCTTCGAAAACTCCTAAACCAAATAACGCAAAATCATATTTAACTGGGTCTGTAGAGTCCATTTTTCGCAGGGCAATGTCAAGTTCAGCAAGAGCTTTGCCATCATTTTGTTTTCTTGTAAGTAATCCTAGTTTGCGTGCCACATTTCCTGAGTGAACGTCTAATGGACAAGATAGTTTAGCGGGACTAATATCCCATATTCCAAAATCTACACCTTTATTGTCTTTACGACATAACCACCTAAGATTCATATTAATTCTTTTTGCAACACTACCTTTCATTGGATCAGCGACATGTTTTCTGGTTCGCTGTGGATGTTCAATCTCAAAGAAAATTTTATTTAGCGCATGTATGGCTGGTTGCAATGAAAACTCTGTTTGGTGATTAATAAAAATTGATTCTAATCCACCATGATTAGAATATATATGTTTTAATGCTGTTATAAAGTATTTAAAGTCTTCACCATTAAAAGTACGATGTACAAATGATTCAAGTCGTTCGAGATGATGTTCTTGGTGTGACATAACAAAATCATAAGGCGAATCTCCTAGTAAATCCATCATCAGATGACCGTTTTTAGTAATCATTTTACGATTACCCCAAGCAATAGAAGATGCAAGAAAGCTAGCTATTTCAATATCTTGTTTTATAGAATAACGATGTGGCACACTAATTGGGTCTAGTTCAATAAAGTCAACTGTATTGAATTCTTTTACCTTTTCATCTAAAAATTCTTTAAGCTCAGATTTATTCATTTGGAATTATTTTTTGAGAGTAAAAACCATCACCTAAATTAGTACCACGCATTTGCGGAAAGATATTAAAATTAGTTTCAAAATAGTTCAATTGTTCTTCGTTTACGCAAGGCAATTTTCCATTGCCAGTTATCCAAAAGAAAATAGGTTTATTAGGAGAGTAACACTTCATATTGCCTATGATTAGCAATAAATATTTTTCATTTAGCTTTGAATTTGGTTCTGGTATAAGACAGTTTCTCAAATTAAATGTATTATTAGTTGCCAAAGATTTATTATTGGTTAGGTTACTAAAAGACATAGGAACAAATATCAAAATTGCAACTAAGGTTAAGCTAATACTAAGAAATCCTAAAATAACTTTCTTATTATTTAAAAGTGAGGCAAGTAATAATAATACAAAAAAAATGGTAAAATAAACATAAAAACGATACTGAGGCGAACTATAAACAAGCAGTGCTAATAGTAAAATAAAAACAAAGTAAATACTCTTAACATTTTGTTTTTTATATTTTTTTAAGATAACAAAAGGTGAAATAATTACAATAAATAAAGTAGCTATTCCGATAATGCTGTCTATTTCATTGCTGAAAAAATATTTTTTTAATATTTCTATTATCGATGCATTTTCAAGAGTGCCAAAAGGGATATAAAACGAATGCATCATGTCTTGGCTGAAAAAAAACGACATGATCTCTTTGGGCACTGCATAATTTATTTCAGGTAAAGCAATAAATGTCAATGGAAAAAGAGGATAACCTGTCAGTATGCTATTTTTCAATAACAATGTGATTAACGTAACTCCACCAATAATGCTATAACTAGCCAATCTGTTTTTAAGCTCTTTATAATTTTTAAACAACAATAGCAGAGGAAGCAATAAAAGAACAATAGTGGTAATCTTGATATAGACCAGAAATACTGATATTGCACTAATTATAATAAAATCTTCTCTTTCTAAATAAAGACTAAATAATATAATTCCAAAAACATAAACTGGAAAATCAGGAGAGGGTGCACTGATGAATTGAAATAGAAAAACATAGGATAGTGGCAATAATCCAAATACTAAATCCAAACGATTATTAGATAAGAAATAGGAGTGAAGCTTTTGAAAAGCCCAATAATTTACTACTATAAAACAGCAACCATTCAAATCATTAAATCGATTATAGAGAAAAGAAAAACTGTAGACACTTTGTGCAATATGCCACCCACTAGTTTGACCAAAAAACAAATGAAGATTTGCTAAACCGGGGACAAAGCCATATTCACTCAACCATTTTATAGTTTGAATGTAGTAGGTTTCATTATCTATAATGAATGGTAATGTGGCACTTTCTGACAATATTAAAACACTACTTAGGATAAATAGTAATTTTATTGGAAACAAAAAATCAATAAACTGAATTTTAACTTTTCTGAAAATTAAAAAAAAATGTTCTTTATTCTTATTTATTATTACAAATGAAAAAACTAATAGTATAAAGTTGAACACAAGATTTAAAGGTCCAAATAGGGCAAAAAAACTAGCTGATATTGTAATAGAAAATAATCCCAAGATGGAAGTTATAACAATATCTTTTACTTGTAATCGAAATAACTTTATGAAACCTATTCCAAAAGCAATAGCAGTAAAGAGGATGTAGAGCCAACTAAGGAGAATTAGCATCATAAAATCAAACTATTAAACCATCTTTCATAACTAATTTTCTATCAGCCATATTCGCTAATTCTTCGTTATGGGTAACAATTACAAAGGTTTGTCCAAATTCTTCTCTTAGTTTAAAGAATAATTGATGCAAATTTTCTGCCGAAGTAGTATCTAAGTTTCCTGAAGGCTCATCAGCAAAAATAACAGCAGGTTTGTTAATCAATGCTCGGGCTACAGCTACGCGTTGTTGTTCACCACCCGAGAGCTCATTGGGCTTATGATGACTTCTTTGTGTAAGACCTAGATAATCCAATAATCGTTTGGCTTCAATTTCCGTTTCTATTCTTTCTTTTCCAGCAATATAGGCAGGAATACAAACGTTTTCTAAAGCAGTAAATTCGGGTAGTAGTTGGTGAAATTGAAAGATGAATCCTAAATGTAAGTTTCTGAATTTAGACAGCGCTTTATCTTTCATATTCAATAAGTTTTCTCCATTTATCTCAAAAACTGTATCATTTGATTTTTTTGGATTATCGAGTGTCCCAAGAATTTGCAACAATGAAGTTTTTCCTGCACCAGAAGCACCAACAATAGATACAATTTCTCCTTTTTGAATATGCAAATTTACACCTTTTAACACATGTAAAGTGTTGTAATATTTATGAATGTTTTTGGCTGTAATCATTGATCGAATTTTTCACAAAGTAACAAAGTATTTTCTTTTATTACTTCATATCATTTTTTTTTATGATCGAATAAATAATAAAGTTTTATCAATAAAATTTATTTGTTTAATAATTAACTACATTTGTTAAACAAAAATATTAATTCTTATGAACAAATCTATTGAAAAAGAATTATTTGAAATGATAGGTGACAATCATCAAATGACTTCTGCAGAAACACCATTGCGTCCAGACGCTTTTATTAAGACTGACGAGCAAAAGATGAATGCCATCGAAAAACATTTTCATGCCATCATGGAGGAAATGGGTTTAGATATGACTGATGATAGCTTGAAAGGAACACCACATAGAGTTTCAAAAATGTTTATAAAAGAAATATTTTCTGGATTAAATCCTGCTAATAAACCAAAAATTTCTGTTTTTGACAATTCGTATCATTATGATAAAATGTTAGTAGAAGCTGATATAAGTTTCAATTCTACTTGTGAACATCATTTTTTACCTATTATTGGTAAAGCCCATATTGGCTATGTTTCTAGTGGAAAAGTTATTGGACTGTCTAAATTAAATAGAATTGTAGATTACTATTCAAGAAGACCACAAGTGCAAGAACGTTTGATTATGCAAATCTTCAACGAGTTGAAAACAGTTTTAGAAACTGACAATGTTTTAGTAGTTATGGAAGCAAAACATTTATGTGTATCAAGTAGAGGGATTCAAGATGAAAGCAGTTATACATCAACCATTCAATATGGAGGAATTTTTAATGAAAAAGAAAATAGAAATGACTTCTTTAGTTTAATAAGGAAAGAAAAATAAATCTAGTTTTCATTATAAATTTTAGGAGAAAGTCTTGAGTAATTATTTATTAGAGACTTTCTCCTTTTTAAATAAGAAGCCAAAGCCGCAACTTTTCAGGAGTTTTTTTTCAAATGCCCAAAAGAATGTGAACTGCCCAAAGATAAATCCGAAACTCACCAATAATAATTGGTAGACTGGAAATATTAATAAAATGTATAAAGGAAAATAAACCCAGTTCGAAACCATTCCTTTTTCAACACCTACAATAAAAAGAATTGGTTTTGATAGGTAGGCAGCGGTAGAACCCGTAATAGCAAAAACAACGATTATGACAAATACTTGCCAATTCGATTTGATATTCCAACGTTCTTTAAAACTTGCCATTATAAATATTTATACAAATATAGTAGTTTATGGATAAGGGACAAATCCACCAAGTTTTTGATTGTTAGTTATTTGGAAGTAAACCAAATAATTAAAAATCAAATAATTCACTTCATAGCCATAATGGATATTTCTATCATAATTAATCTGCATTTCATACAAATCGCTACTATATAGTTCTGATTGATTAACTCTGCTATTCCATTCGGAAACCCAAAAAAGATTTTTGTTTTCTAAATAAGACACACTATAAAATCCCCTAGGTTTAGATTTAGAAGCTAACCAATTGCTAAATCCAGAATCAATAATAATTACTTCATATTCCAAACTATCATTGGCAATTCTGACTGTATCAGAAACTGTTTTTATAGTTTGATTTTTATCGTTATTTAATACCGTTTTTGTATTACTACAAGAAATAATAGCAACGATTGACATAAATAGAATCAATATATATTTCATATATCCTCTGTTAGTTTGCCATAAAGTTACTAAAAAGGTCTTGCTGTATTTTAATTTTAACATATAAAAAAACCACGCTAAAAAACGTGGTTCAATTACAATATAAATTTTTACTTAAATTTTATCTGTTTTCAACAAACTTATAATTTGTTCTGCTAATTCTGTGCCAATTCTATCTTGTGCTTCTAATGTTGCCGCACCAATATGAGGAGTCAAAGAAATTTTTGTATGCATAAGAATTTGAATTTCTGGAGTTGGTTCATTTTCAAAAACGTCCAATCCAGCAAATAATATTTTATCAGCATCTAAAGCTAAAATTAAGGCTGCTTCATCAATCACACCACCACGAGCACAATTTACAATTCCAACACCATTTTTCATCAACTGAAATTCTTCATTACCTATGACATAACCTTCTTGCGCTGGAACATGAAGTGTAATAAAATCTGAATGTTTAATAACATCTTCCAAAGGTTCAGTTTCAAACTCTACATTGATGAATTGACCGTTATAGAAATCTACTTTAACTTCAGCTTTGTCTACAAATTTATCAGCTGCAATCACTTTCATTCCTAGACCTAAAGCCATTTTAGCAACGGCTTGTCCGATACGACCAAAACCAATTATTCCTAGTGTTTTTCCACGTAATTCAATACCATTGGCATACGCTTTTTTTAAACCATCAAAGTTAGTATCACCTTCAAGAGGCATATTTCTATTAGAATCTTGCAAGAAGCGAACACCAGTAAACAAATGAGCAAATACCAATTCTGCAACACTTTCAGAGGATGATGCAGGCGTGTTAATTACATGTTTTCCATTGGAACGCGCATATTCTACATCAATGTTGTCCATTCCAACACCACCACGACCTATGATTTTTAATCCTGGGCAGGCATCAATGATGTCTTTACGAACTTTAGTAGCACTTCTAACTAAAAGTACTGCTACGTCGTTGCTATTTATAAAATTGGCTACTTGTTCTTGAGCAACTTTGGTAGTAATTACTTCAAAACCACCTTTTTGTAAAGCGTCAATCCCGCTTTGTGAAATTCCATCATTGGCTAATACTTTCATCTTTTTTATATTTAAATCTTTTCTATATTTTTACTCGCAAACAACTTTTTCTAATTGTTTCATAACATCCACTAGTACTTGAACACTTTCTAAAGGCAACGCATTGTACATAGAAGCACGGTATCCACCAACAGATCGATGTCCTGGTAATCCAGAAATTCCAGCTTCTTTCCACATTGCATCAAAAACAGGAGCATGACTTTCATCGTTTAATAAGAAAGTGGCATTCATTGTGCTTCTATCTTCAATTGCTGCAGTTCCTTTGAATAAAGGATTTCTATCGATTTCACTATACAACAAATTAGCTTTTGCTTCATTAATTTTTTCAATACCAGCAATTCCTCCATGGTTTTTCAACCATTGCAATGTTAAAAGACAAGTATAAACAGCAAAGACAGAAGGTGTATTATACATACTTTCAGCTTTTATGTGTTTTTCATAATCTAAAATACTGGGGATAATTCTACCTGATTTGCCTAAAATTTCTTCTTTAACTACAACAAGTGTAGCTCCAGCGGCACCCATATTTTTCTGTGCACCTGCATAAATCAAATCAAATTTTGAAAAATCTAAAGCTCTTGAAAAAATATCAGAACTCATATCACAAACTACAGGAATATTTGTAATTGGAAATGATTTCATTTGTGTCCCAAAAATGGTATTATTACTTGTGCAGTGAAAATAATCTGCATCAGCAGGAATGACATAATTTGTTGGAATATGATTATAATTTTGTTCTTTTGAGGAAGCTACTACATCCGTATGACCAAAAAGTTTAGCTTCTTTAATAGCGTTATTAGCCCAAGTTCCAGTATCTAAATAAGCAGCTTTTCCATTAATTTTCATTAAATTAGAAGGAACCATCAAAAATTCTAAACTTGCGCCACCTTGCAAAAATAATGCTTGATAACCTTTACCTTCCAATCCTAAAAGCTCTAAAACCAAAGCTCTTGCTTCATCCATCACCGCAACAAAATCTTTACTTCTGTGCGATATCTCTAAAATAGATAATCCAGAATTATTAAAATCTAAAACGGCTTGCGCTCCTTTTTCAAACACTTCTTGAGGAAGTATACATGGTCCAGCGCTATAATTATGTTTTTTCATCTTTGTAAATATCAAAAAATTAAGTCGCAAATTTCGGGAATAGGGTTGGAAATACTCATTTGTAGATATCAATATTAAATCGATGTTATCAACGAAAACGTTTTAGTTTATAACATTAGTTGTACACTATCAATCAAATAGACAACAAGAATTCTATTGTATCCAAATTATCGGCGTAATCCCATAATAGTGGTTGCTGTGTTTGTCCAAAGGGAATACTATTTTCTATATAGCATGAAGACACAACACATTGTATTTGTTCAGCGTCGTTTACTAGTTTTTTTTTAATTTCTTCAATTTTATCATAATATTCAAAGAAGATTGAAGAAATGGGAGAGGCGTAACTACTGTCTTCTTTCAAGGTTAGAAATTCATTATCCAATAATTTGAAATTACTCATCAAGAAAACGGCTTTGTTATAGTCATAGTTATTTGAATATTTTTCATAAAAAATGACGTCTTTGAATTCATAAATTGATTCAAAAAAAAGCTGAAAATCATAATTTTTAGGCACAAATAGTTTAGAGACATTGCGACATCCTAAACCAAAATAACGAAAAATATCTTCACCAAGCTTAACTAAATCTTCGCGGGTTTCATTTCCAGTTAAAATGGCAACTGAATTCCTGTTTTTTCGAATAATACTTGGTTTATCTTTAAAATAATATTCAAAATAACGCGCTGTATTATTACTCCCTGTTGCAATAATAGCATCAAAATTCTCCAGTTTTCCGTCAGTAAAAGTGATGAAACCTTCTATTTCAGGATTAATAGCAGTTAAATAGTTAGCTAAAAATTTTATTAAATGTTGATCATTAGAAGAAGTTTTAACTAAAACCTTGTGACCCGTAATCAAAACAGATAAAAAATCATGAAAGCCTACTAATGGAATATTTCCTGCTAGTATTAGACTAACAGTTTTTGACTTAACTTCGGAAAAGTCATATTTTTTTAACCATTGATTTAAATTATCTTCTTGTAATGCTTTTGCCCATGATTCAATGGCATAATGTACATGTTCTGGGGTAAACCATCCGTTATGTGATTGTGATAAATTAATTAAATTGACAAAATCATCAAAAAACAAGTCATTTTGAATTACTGTTTCGTCTTTGGTGTTTTTATTTGAAGAAAATTGACTTAAAAACTTCCCTAATTCAACAAAACATTTTTTTTTCTCAATTTGTAACATTTGTTTACTTGTTTATGAATGGTTTAGATTGTAATTTTGTCAAAATTAATTAAAAATTAGCTATGGCAATCATTATAACTGACGAATGTATTAACTGTGGTGCATGTGAACCGGAATGCCCAAATACCGCTATTTACGAAGGTGCTGATGACTGGAGATACAAAGATGGGACTAAACTTAGAGGTAAAGTAATTTTACCCGATGGAATCGAAATAGATTCAGATGCAGCACAAACTCCAATTTCTGACGATATTTATTATATTGTACCAGGAAAATGTACTGAATGTAAAGGTTTTCACGATGAGCCACAATGTGCGGCAGTATGCCCAGTCGATTGTTGTGTTCCTGATGATAATCATGTCGAGAGTGAAGAAATACTTTTAAATAGACAATCTTTTTTACATAATGAATAAAAAAACTTCACTAATTATAAATATGCCCCAAAAAGTTAAACACTATTTGGGGCATTTTTTTGTATTACATTTTTTATAATTTAAAATTTATTTACTTCAGAAGGGCTTTGCAACTTGGTTATAATACCCTATATTTGCACACTTTTTTATAATAAATATAACAATGAAAGCAGGAATTGTAGGATTGCCAAATGTTGGAAAATCAACTTTATTTAATTGTTTATCAAATGCCAAAGCGCAAAGTGCCAACTTTCCGTTTTGTACTATTGAACCTAATATTGGAGTTGTAAACGTTCCAGACCTAAGAATTAACCGTTTAGAAGAATTGGTGAAACCAGAGCGTGTTCAAATGGCAACAGTTGATATTGTTGATATTGCAGGATTGGTTAAAGGGGCAAGTAAAGGAGAAGGATTAGGCAATCAATTCCTAGCTAATATAAGAGAATGTAACGCCATTATACATGTTTTGCGTTGCTTTGATAATGATAATATTGTACATGTTGATGGTAATGTAAATCCTATCAGAGATAAAGAAACTATTGATATTGAGTTGCAATTAAAAGACTTAGAAACCGTTGAAAAACGTTTAGAAAAAGTTAACCGTGCTGCTAAAACAGGAAATAAAGAAGCACAAGTTGAAAAAGCACTTTTGGATAGAATTCGTGAAAATTTATTACAAGCTAAATCAGCTAGAACAGTTGAACCTCAAAATCAAGATGAAGTGGAATTAATGGAAGATTTTCAATTAATTACCAGTAAACCCGTTTTATATGTTTGTAATGTAGATGAAAATTCAGCGGTAAATGGGAATAAATATGTAGATCAAGTTCGTGAATTAGTAAAAGATGAAGATGCCGAAGTGATTATTCTTTCAGTTGGAGCAGAGGCAGATATTACGGAATTAGAAAGCTACGAAGAGCGTCAAGTTTTTCTTGAAGATATGGGATTAACTGAACCGGGTTCGGCAGTTTTAATTCGTGCTGCTTATAAATTATTGAAATTACAAACCTATTTCACTGCGGGAGTTAAAGAAGTTCGTGCATGGACTATAAAAATTGGTGATACAGCACCAAAGGCAGCTGGAGTAATTCATACTGATTTCGAAAAAGGATTCATTCGGGCAGAGGTTATTGCGTATGAAGAGTTTTCAAATTACGGTTCTGAAGCCAAAGTAAAAGAAGCAGGGAAACTAAGAGTAGAAGGGAAAGAATACATCGTTAAAGACGGTGATGTGATGCATTTCCGTTTTAATGTTTAGTATTTTGAAGATATAAAAAGAGTATAGTAATAGATAAGCCGCAAAAGTAATTTTGCGGTTTTTTTAATTTAAAAGATTCTGATTTAACCAAGAAAAGAGAAAAACTCTCAAATTTTAACCTCTTTTTCTTTTATAAATTGTCAAAAACATTCTTAATAACTTTGATAAATAACATTTAAAAATATATTTGATTTCAACTATATTAGCACAAAATCGATAGTTTCAAAATGCTAGAACAAAATCAATATACCGAAGATAATATCCGTTCACTCGACTGGAAAGAACATATCCGAATGCGTCCCGGAATGTACATTGGGAAACTGGGTGACGGTTCTTCTCCCGATGATGGTATTTATATTTTGCTAAAAGAAACAATTGACAACTGTATTGATGAATTTGTCATGGGTGCAGGAAAAGTAATTGAAGTCACTATCAAAGACAAAATGGTTACTGTTCGTGATTATGGTCGTGGAATTCCTCTTGGTAAAGTGGTGGATGTCGTTTCCAAAATGAATACTGGTGGTAAGTATGACTCCAAAGCTTTTAAAAAATCAGTTGGATTAAATGGTGTTGGTACCAAAGCGGTAAATGCTTTATCCAATTATTTCCGTGTTGAATCTGTTCGTGATAATCAACAAAAAGCAGCTGAATTCTCTGCAGGAAATCTAACTATTGAAGAAGATTTAGTTGAATCTACCAAGCGAAGAGGTACCAAAGTCTCTTTCGTTGCCGATGAAACCATTTTCAAAAATTACAAATACAGAAACGAGTATATTATTAAAATGCTCAAAAATTACTGTTACTTAAATCGTGGATTGACGATTTATTATAATGGTGAAAAATATATATCAGAATTTGGATTAAAAGATTTACTAGAAGAAACCATTTCTGAAGAGGATATGCAATATCCAGTGATACATCTTGAAGGTGATGATATAGAAATTGCTTTGACACATAGCAAATCTCAATATTCAGAGGAATATCATTCGTTTGTGAATGGTCAAAATACGACTCAAGGCGGAACACATTTAGGAGCATTTAGAGAGGCAATTGTAAAGACCATAAAAGAGTTTTACAATAAACCTTTTGAAGCTTCAGACATAAGAAAATCTATTGTTTCTGCTATTGCTGTTAAGGTAGAAGAACCTGTTTTTGAAAGTCAAACCAAAACTAAATTAGGTTCTACCGATATTGGACCAAACGGTCCTTCAGTACGAACGTTTGTAAATGATTTTATCAAAACCAAACTCGATAATTTTTTACATAAAAACCCAGAAGTTGCTGATTTACTGCTTCGCAAAATTCTTCAAGCTGAGCGCGAACGAAAAGAGTTATCTGGAATTCGAAAATTAGCCAAAGACAGAGCCAAAAAAGCCAGTTTGCACAATAAAAAACTACGAGATTGTAGAGTTCATTTGACTGATGCTAAAAACCCTCGAAGTCTAGAAAGCACTCTTTTCATTACCGAAGGAGATTCGGCTTCGGGTTCTATTACTAAATCTCGTGATGTGAATACACAAGCGGTATTTAGTTTGCGTGGAAAGCCATTGAATTCCTATGGTATGACCAAGAAAATTGTGTATGAGAATGAAGAATTCAATTTACTGCAAGCTGCTTTGGATATTGAAGAAGATATGGGAGATTTACGTTACAATAATATTGTAATAGCCACTGATGCCGATGTGGATGGAATGCACATTCGATTGCTTTTGATTACTTTCTTTCTACAATTTTTTCCAGAGTTGATAAAAGACGGACACTTGTATATTTTGCAAACGCCATTATTCCGTGTGCGAAATAAAAAAGAAACCATTTATTGTTACAGCGAAGAAGAACGAGTAAATGCCATAGAAAAATTAAAACCAAAACCTGAAATCACTCGATTTAAAGGATTAGGAGAAATTTCACCCGATGAGTTTAAGAATTTCATTGGCGAAAGCATTCGATTAGATCCAGTAATGTTAGATAAAGCAACCTCTATCGAGACATTGTTAGAATTTTACATGGGTAAAAATACTCCTGATAGACAAACGTTCATTATCAATAATTTGAAAGTGGAATTGGATGTGGTGGAGAAAAGTTAATTTATATGAACACGAAAACCATCATACTAGTTCTAATTGTTTTTATCTTTAGTTTTTCAACTACTTTTTTTATTATCAAAAGTAATGATCATAAGGAGTGTATTATTGTGCAAAAAAATCTAAAGATGCAAACGGCAATTTAATAGAATCACAAAAACATATTTGTAAAGAAAAATATTCTTTTTAAAATATAAAAGATACTGAAATAAATTCAGCATAAATGAAAGACGAAGAAGACAATAGCATCCCAAACGAAGACGAGAACAACGAAGAGTTGAACGAGTCAACAAATGAAGATTCAATAGCAGATGGTTTTGAAGACATCAAATCATCGGGTGTAAATCATTTCTATGAAAATGACGAAAATCCAGAAGATACCATTACCAAAGTCACAGGAATGTACAAAGATTGGTTTTTGGACTACGCTTCCTATGTAATTCTCGAACGTGCCGTTCCTGCTATTGAGGATGGTTTTAAACCGGTGCAACGTCGTATCATGCATTCCATGAAAGAATTGGATGATGGACGTTACAATAAAGTAGCCAATATAGTTGGACACACTATGCAATACCATCCACACGGGGATGCGAGTATTGGAGATGCCATGGTTCAAATTGGTCAGAAAGATTTGATTATCGATATGCAAGGAAACTGGGGAAACATTCTCACAGGCGATAGTGCTGCAGCTTCACGATACATTGAAGCTCGTATTTCAAAGTTTGGTCACGATATTTTGTATTCTCCAAAAATAACTGAATGGGGAATGTCCTATGATGGTCGTCGAGCAGAACCTATAAATCTTCCAGTAAAATTTCCATTATTATTAGCGCAAGGAGCAGAAGGAATTGCAGTAGGGTTGTCAACCAAAGTTTTACCACATAATTTTGTTGAATTAATAGATTCTTCCATCAAAATATTGAAAGGAAAGCCATTTACACTTTTCCCAGATTTCCCAACAGCAGGTATTGCCGATGTTTCCAATTACAACGATGGTGTGCGTGGCGGACGTGTACGTGTGCGTGCCAAAATAGCACAATTAGACAAACAGACTTTAGTTATTACCCAAATTCCATTTTCAACCAATACTTCAACTCTAATTGATAGTATACTGAAAGCTAATGAAAAAGGAAAAATAAAAGTAAAAAAAATAGAAGACAACACAGCTGCCGAAGTGGAAATTTTAATTCATCTTCCGCCCGGTGTTTCTCCTGATAAAACTATTGACGCTTTGTATGCGTTTACCGCTTGTGAAACTTCGGTTGCGCCATTGGGTTGTGTGATTGAAAACCACAAACCATTGTTTATTGGTGTTTCAGATATGTTGAAAATTTCAACACATAGAACAGTTGATTTGCTCAAACGCGAATTGGAAATTCAGTTAGATGAATTAGAAAACAAATGGCATTTCTCGACTTTGGAAAAAATCTTCATACGTGAAGAAATGTATATCGATTTCAAATTGTATTCTGATAGAGAAACGCTTTACGTTTATATGTACGAGGGTTTTAAACCGTTTTCTAAATCATTTGTTCGAGAAATTAATGACGACGATTTACAAAAATTAACACAAATTCCAATGATACGTATCACGCGTTTCGACTCCGATAAAGCGGATGATGCTATTGCTAAGTTGGAAGCTGAAATGGAACAAGTAAAGCATCATCTAGATCATATCATTGATTTTGCCATTGACTTTTTCCAAACCTTAAAAGACAAATATGGAAAAGGAAAAGAACGTCAAACAGAACTTCGTAGTTTTGATAATATTGAAGCTACAAAAGTAGCTTTGCGTAACACAAAATTATATGTCAACCGTGAAGAAGGTTTCTTTGGAACGGGTTTGAAGAAAGATGAATATGTTGCAGATTGTTCTGATATTGATGATATTATTGTTTTCCTTAGAGACGGTAAAATAATGATTGCAAAAGTCGATGATAAAAAATTCGTAGGAAAAGATATTATCCATATTGCTGTTTTTGATAAAAATGACAAGCGTACCATTTACAATATGATGTATCGTGATGGAAAAAATGGTTCTACATTTATCAAGAGATTTAATGTTTCAGGAGTTACTCGTGATAAATTTTATGATTTAACACAAGAAAAAGCGGGTTCACAAGTGTTGTATTTTTCTGCTAATCCAAATGGTGAAGCGGAAGTCGTTACTATATTATTACGACAAGTGGGAAGCATAAAGAAACTAAAATGGGATTTAGATTTTACCTATATAGCGATTAAAGGAAGAGCTTCAAGAGGAAATACAGTTACTAAATATCCCATCAAGAAAATAGAACTTAAAGAAAAAGGAATATCCACCTTGCGTCCAAGAAAGGTTTGGTTTGACGATACAGTACAACGACTAAATGTAGATGGAAGAGGGGAGTTGTTAGGTGAATTCAGACCGAACGATAGGTTGTTACTCATCAATCAATCAGGAAAACTTAAAACAATTATCCCTGAACTAACAACTCATTTTGATGAAGATATTGTGGTTATGGAGAAATGGAACCCAAAGAAACCTATTTCTGCTATTTATTTTGATGGTGAAAAAGAGCGTTATTTTATTAAACGCTTTTTGGTAGAAAATGAAAACAAAGAAGAAACCTTCATTACAGAGCATGAAAAGTCGCAACTTGAAATTGTTTCAACAGATTGGCGCCCTGTGGCCGAAATTATTTTTTCTAAAGTAAAAGGAATTCAAAAAGATACAATCACAGTTGATTTGGAACAATTCATATCTGTAAAAGGTATCAAAGCAATAGGAAACCAATTGACAGTCGATAAATTAAAACAAGTAAATTTATTAGAGTCATTACCTTTTGAAGAACTAGAAGAAGTGCAACTAGAAGAAATGGAAGTCAGTGATGAAACTGTTGTTTCAGATGATATTCAAACAGAAACTGACGATGACGGTCAGATAACCTTAAGTTTAGAATAAAAAATACTCCCAATTCTTGGGAGTATTTTTTTAGTCAGTTACATCAGAATCCTTTAGTTTTTTATCTACAATTTTGTTGTTATGCAATTTTACTATATTTCTGGTTTTCTTCATTCTCAGATTCAAGAATTCTACAAACAAGGAGAAGAAAATGGAGAAGTATAAATAGCCTTTTGGAATACTTGTAACTTCAACATCATTGCCAAATCGGAAATGCGCCAAATGAGAACCTTCTGCTAAAAGCATCACTCCAATAAGTATTAAGAACGATAAACCCAAAATTTGAATTGTTGGATGTTCGTTAACGAATTTAGAAACTGGTCCGGCAAAAATCATCATAATAATTATAGAAATAACTACCGATAAAATCATAATGAGTAAGGCGCCTTCGTAACCAAAACCTCCAGCCCCTGGCTCTTTCATGCTTACCATTCCTACTGCGGTTAAAATGCTATCAAACGAAAAAACAATATTTAACAAGGCAATTTGAACAATCGCTTGTGACAAACTATTGCTCGCTTTCCCAGTAGTTCCTTCTTCATCACCTTCTAGTTTATGGTGAATTTCGGACACTGATTTATACAAAAGAAATAATCCCCCACCAAAAATAATCAAACTTTGTCCTGTAACATGAGCTTCAAAAAATCCCCATTCAATAGAAAATAGGGTATCTTGTAAACTTAAAACCCAAGTGATTCCGAACAATAAAATTATTCTGAATAACATTGCTAAAAGCAAACCTATTCTCCTGGCTTTAGGTTGGTCTTCAGCTTTTAATTTTCCTGAAACTATCGAAAGAAAAACAATGTTGTCAATGCCAAGGATAATTTCTAAAAAAGTTAATGTCAGTAACGCAATTAAAGCATTTGGTGTAAATAAAATATCCATCATTATAGGTTATAGTTTAGCTATTAAACGTAGTTATTATTTTTTTGTTACAACGCCACGTTGTTTTTTGGCATCTCCCACAAACGAATATTCAAAAGTATAACTATTCTTGTCAGTTGTCAAAATTGTCATGCTAATTGCTTTTTGTTCATTCATGGTTTTGGGATGTAGTTTTTGCAATATAAATTCGCAATCGTTTACCCATCGAACAGAAGCCGTATCTGTTTTTCCATTAAACGTTTCTATTTGCAAGTTTTCAGTTCTAATGAAAGTTGACGTTTGTTTTTTACCTTGAATTTCTTGTGTAAATTCAAATGTGCCAGTTTTGAAATCTTGACATTTCCGTTCTTTATTAGAACAAGAAATAAGGAATATCGAGAGTAGGAGTAGTGTTGTTTTCATTATTTCATTTCTTTAGTTAGTTACTGTTATTCATGATTAAAAAATGCGTCTGTTACACTTTTAATTCCTTTAAATAGAAAATATACTGCTAAAAAACAAAGAAAAACGCCAACAGCTAAAACCAAATAATGCCAAACATTTTGCTTATTGATAAAAGCATTATAAATCACACTTGGGCCAATAAACATAAGAGGCAGAGCGTAAAGCATAAATTTAATTCCTTTTTCTAGTAGTTCTTTTTTACCAAACATTTTTATATAATTATCAATTATCAATTATCAATTATCAATTATCAATTATCAATTATCAATTAGTATAACTATCCACTGCTTTTCTAACGCTTCCGTGTTTTAATAAAAGTGCCGAAGCTTCTTCATAGCTAACAGGAATTTCAGACATAATCATTTTAACACCACGATCAACAAGTTTGTTATTGCTCAGTTGCATATCGACCATTTTGTTGCCTTTCACTTTGCCGAGTTGTATCATGGTAGCAGTTGAAATCATGTTTAACACCAACTTTTGAGCTGTTCCAGCTTTCATTCTCGAACTTCCGGTTACAAATTCTGGTCCTACAACGACTACTACAGGAAATTGTGCTGTTAATGCTAACGGACTTCCTTCATTACATGTTATGCAACCTGTGATAATATTATTCTCATTACATTTTTCCAAACCACCAATGACATAAGGCGTTGTTCCCGATGCAGCAATACCTATCACAATATCGTTTTCTGAAATGTTATTTTCTTGTAAATCTATCCAAGCTTGAGTTGCGTTATCTTCGGCATTTTCAACAGCACGTCGAATGGCTTTGTCTCCACCTGCAATAATTCCATTAACTAAATCAAAAGGTACACCAAAAGTAGGCGGACATTCCGAAGCATCCACAATTCCCAATCGACCAGAAGTTCCTGCACCAATATAGTATAAGCGTCCACCGAGTTTCATTTTCTCAACTACTTTAGTAACCAAAGCTTCAATTTGTGGTAATGATTTTTCCACAGCATGTGGAACGGTTTTGTCTTCGTTATTGATATTGGATAACAACTCAATAACCGACATTTTTTCTAAATGTTCGTAGTGTGAGGATTGTTCAGTTGTTTTGGTGAAGTTCATTTTAATGCTCTAAAATATAAAATTATATTATATATGATTTGATCTAAATTTATACAAAATATGCCAACAAAATCCCTAAAATAATTACCGAAATCTTGGCAATATTAAACTTATGACCTTCGCTACTTTCAAAGATAATTGTTGAAGAAATATGAAACAGAATTCCGATGACGATGGCGGTAATTTGAGTGTAATATTGATTTAGAATAGGGAAGTTGTCAGAAACAAATGTTCCTAAAGGTGTCATAATGGCAAAAGAAACCATGAACAAAAACAAAGCGTTTTTATTCAACTGAGCGTTAAGAAAAAATGTCGTTAAGATAATGGCGATGGGTAAGTGGTGAATGGCAATTCCGTAGGCCAAATCGTGGTGTCGTCCCACAGGAAAACCTTCTAGAAATGCATGAATACACAAACTAATAAACAATAGCCATGGCATTTGTATCAATTTATCATGACCGTGAACGTGACCGTGTTCGGCTCCTTTAGAGAAAAACTCTAATATGATTTGAAATAAAATCCCAAGCATAATAAAAATCCCAACAGAGAGATTATGACTTTCATAAACATCTGGTAACAAATGCATCACCGTTATCGATAGTAAAAACGAACCACTGAAAGCTAATAAAAGCTTAAGAATATTTTTCTTTTTAGGTTTAATAAATAATGCAATTGCATAGCCCAAAATAACTGATAATAAAGGAAGTATGTAATTCATTTATTTGAATATCATTATTAATCTTTCACTAGTATTTTTATGAAATTTCTTTAGCTTGTAGTCTCCAAAAGTATCCAATAAATATATTCCAGCTTCATCCATCATGGATTGAAAATCTTCTAAATTATACGCTCTCACTTTTTCGGTAAAATGAAATTTCTTTCCTTCGGTTTCAAAATCAATTTCTTTAGTAACAAAACCATCTAAAAGATAGCGTTTAATATAAAATGTGATACCATCAACTTCCTTAATTTCATTTGGAATTAGATTTTCAAGAACTGTATAAATATTCATAAAGTCGATTACCGCGAAACCGTATTCCGAAAGACTTTCTTTGATGGAAATAAGCGTTTTTATATTGTCTTCTTCCTTTTCGAAGTAGCCAAAACTGGTGAACAAATTAAAAATAGCATCAAACTTATCTTGAAAAGGTTCGCGTTTATCGTGCACTACAAAGTGTAAAGTTTCATTAGCATTTTTATTGGCTTCTACTATGCTGTTTTCAGATAAATCGGCACCGATGACGTTAAATCCTAATTGATTTAAATAAATTGAGTGACGACCTTTTCCACAAGCTAAATCAAGGACTTTGGCTTTTTCGGGCAAGTTTAAATAATGAGTAAGATTATCCATGAAGATTTGCGCTTCACGATAGTTTCTGTCCTTATATAAAATGTGGTAGTATGGAGTGTCAAACCAAGAGGTATACCAATTATTTGAATTGGGATTTAGAATTTGGGATTTAGGATTTGTTATATCTGACATTTAATATTTTAAATGAATTCTTAAAACGCAAAATTAATGTATTTTTACCGATGTATTTCAAATTTAAAGTTTGAATTAAAATTGACATGGAAAATTTTAAAATGGTAGCCAAAACTTTTTTTGGTTTTGAAGAAATATTAGGTAAAGAATTACAACAATTAGGAGCTCAAGATGTTGAAATTGGTACTCGTGCTGTAAGTTTCAAAGGCGACAAAGGTTTTATGTATAAAGCCAATTTGTCACTACGTACAGCTTTGAAAGTTCTAAAACCGATTTATTATTTCCGTGCTACAAATGATTTAAACTTATATAAAGGAATACAAGGCATCGATTGGAGTAACTATCTTAATGGTAATCAAACTTTTGTTATTGATACTACCATTCACTCAGACAATTTTAAGCACTCACAATTTGTTTCACAAAAAGCCAAAGACGCTATCGTTGACCAGTTTAGAGATAAAACAGGACAACGCCCATCTATTGATAAAGATTTTCCCGATTTGCGAATAAATATTCATATTGATAGAGACCAAGTTTCGGTTGCACTTGACACTTCTGGCACTTCATTGCATCAAAGAGGTTACAGAACCGCAACAAATATTGCTCCTATAAACGAAGTATTGGCAGCAGGAATGTTATTGCTTTCGGGTTGGGATGGAAGTTCAGATTTTCTAGATCCAATGTGTGGTTCGGGAACTATTTTGGCAGAAGCTGCTATGATTGCGTGTAACATTCCGGCCAATATTAACAGAAAAGAATTTGCTTTTGAGAAATGGAACGATTGGGACAACGATTTGTTTGACCAAATTATCGATGCGTTAATGAAACGTACCAAAGAGTTTCATTATACTATCGTTGGCTACGACAAAGCACCAAGTGCTGTTCAGAAAGCCAAAGACAATATACAAAATGCTAATCTTGATGAATACGTAACCATCTCACAAGCTAATTTCTTTGAGACCAAAAAGGAAATTGCTGGTCCATTGCACATGGTATTTAATCCACCATATGGCGAGCGTTTAGATATTGAATTAGAACGTTTTTACAGAGAAATAGGAGATACGTTAAAGAACAACTATTCCAATACAAATGCGTGGTTTATTACAGGTAATCTTGAAGCTTTGAAATTTGTTGGACTACGTCCTTCGAGGAAAATTAAGCTTTTCAACGGAAGTCTGGAAGCACGATTGGTAAAATATGAAATGTATGAAGGTAGCAAGAGAACTAAGTTTCAAACAACAGAAGAAGAGTAAATTACTTTTTGTTTTCTAATTCAATAGCTTTAATAATGGTTGTCACATTATCCGCTTCAATTCGTTTGGCTTTGATGACCTTGTTTTTATCTAAAATATAAATTACTGGAGTAGAATAAACATCATATTTCTCAATGGCATTATTGTAATGTGCTCCGTCATATACGTTTATCCAAGGAAGTTTATGCTCTGCTATATATTTTAGGTATTTTTCGCCTTCGTGTTGCATATAAACACTATATACTTTTACATCTTTCTTTTCTTTTAGTAAGTCATTGTATACGTCTAAAAGTTTAGGAATTTCTTTTTGGCAATGACCGCAATCCACATCCCAAAAAACGAGTATTGTATAATCTGCCTTGACATCGCTTAACTTAACCCACATTTTATTGACTTCATTCACATGGTCGTAAAAAACTTTGGTCATTTCTTCACTATTCTTTGCATTCTCAAATCCCATAGTTTTCATTTTATCATAATCTTCCGCTTTAATCATAAATAAATCTTGAGCAGTTGCACCAACCAATAGTGGTTTTAGTTTGTCAGCACGTTTAATTATTTTTTTTACTACCTCTTCATCATCATAAATTCCAAAAGCTTTTCCGGTTTTAAAATAGTTGTCGGACATGTGAACAAAAACTTTATCAAACCCCATTATTTTTGAAGTCTCATATGTATAAGTAAAATGGGCTAATAATAATTTATTGATTAAACTTCCTTGAACCGTTTTATTCATCATTCTATCAATTTCTATAGCAACTGAGTCAGGATGAGTTACCACCACATTGTCAAAATATTTCTTAAGTTTATTAATAAAGAATGGATTTCTGATCGTGCCGTCATCATTAAAATCAACATTATCCCAATAATGTTTTTTATAAAAATTATATACAGCTAGGCTATCTGGTCTCCCATTTGAAGCTTTAGGGATATCAATCAATTTTTTTTCTGTTTTGATATTTAAAACATCAGCAATATAAGAACCTTTATTTTGAATGATGAACTTTTCTTCATAATCTACAATCTTTTGCTCAAATGTTTTTTGCTTTTCAGCTAGTGCCAAGGTGTCTTTTTTTGTTTTAAGTTCGGTTTTTGACTTTAAATCTTGAAAGTCTTTATTTTGTTGACTTATATATTTCAAGTAATTAAAAAATTCATTTTCTCTATTTGAATTGACTACTTTAACATTGTTTAAAATATCAACTCCATATTCACTATTTATTTCTAAATTCTGGGTACTTTCATCAATAAAAAAATCAAATACAATAGATTTTCCTTGACTTACAAGAGAATAAATACCTTTATCAAGTTTGTTTTTGCCTTTAAAAACTATTTCACCATTTTTAATAGTAGTACAAGTATCTTTAATTAATGTTTTATCAAATTGGTAGAAGGTCAGATAAGCTAAAGTATCTTTACAGTTTTTTAAATTTATAGTAATATCATAACCTGATTGAGCATTAGCAAAAAATGAAGAGCAACTTAAAATTAAGATTATAAATATTTTTTTCATAGTTTTTCTATTGTAAATTTTAAAAATCAAAAATAATGTATTTTTAAAATAAATAATAGCTGAAATTTTTAAAGTTTACTTAAAAATAACAAATACCTAGTTTATGTATTTTATTTATTTGTACTACTTTTGAAAATATTAATCAAAATTAAAATCGCGAAGTGTCAAATAATACCAAAGCTTTACTTTACAATTTAGTTTGTTTTGCAACTATTTTTATATTATTACGCTTTCTATTGGGAGTTTATACTGGTTTATATAGTTTTTGGTTACCAGTAACAGCTTTTGTAGTGAGTACTATTTTAGCACCAAAATTTCAAGCGGTAAAAACAAGTGAGGGTGATAAAATTTTCATGAAATGGATGTTTGTTAAAGGAATTAAGAAATTTTAATTCTTCTTATCCTTTTTTGATATTTCCACTTTTTTAACTTTTGCTTTTACAGTTGTTTTATATAATGGAATGAAATAGGAAATAGTATAATTAAAACCTACACCATAATCTCCATTATAGGTTCTGTTAAATCCTGGTATATATAAATTGTCAAAATTATTTGGAAGTTTTTGTGATAACATCCTATTAAGTCTAAAACTAAAACCTACGAAAACATTATTAAAAACTTTAGCTTTAATACCAGCTACTACTTCAACCCATTGGGCTGTTAACCCATCATAATTAACACCTGAAACTATTAATGGACTTTCTCCAAAATAAGGATTAGGATTGTATACCGTATAATTGTTCAAAGTTTGACTAAAACTACTTACACCATATCGTAACCCAACTGAAATGATATTTTCCATGTTAAGCCAGTTTTCATAAGTGTTATAATCAAAGCCAACTTTTAAGTAAGTTCCTTTGGTAGTAAAATTCAATTGATTCTCATCAACTGTTTTGTTTTCGTTTCCTATTTCAGCTGCCAAAAAATGTCTTCGTGTTAATCGATAATCACCAACAAGTTCTAATCCGCGATAGTCTGTTTCATAAAAAGAACGCGATAGTTTGTATAAATCAACCCCAACTCGCAATCCGTATCTTTCTTTTTTAACTGGAATACTATCTTTTTTCTTGGTGACTGTCTCTTGTGCATTGCCAATGAAACATACCAATACCAATCCAATACTAAAAGTAAATTTTGATATGTGTTTCATTTTCATTGTCAATATTAGTAGTTCGTATGTTAATGTCTTGTATCCAAAGTAAATCAGGTGAAGCAGCGTCAGTTAATAGAACTCCATCTGTAGTATTCAAATCGAAAGTAGTTTTATAACCACAAGCTCTCGAAACATATATATTTTGGTGAACATAATTAAATTCTAGAAAGTCTTCGTTTGGAATAAGTGAAGAAATAGAACTATTTGTTATTAAACTATATTTTGTTGAAGTTGTTGTTATGTTTAAAGGCAATTCTATTTTGCTTACTCCACTATACGTTTTCAAAGGAACACTTTGTCCAACTCCAGTAACTTTGAGACTTGAAACATTTTTTGTGTTAGCAGGATTGGCTATATCATAAAATTCTATTATCAATCGTGGTGTGGTATCTTCGCTGCAAATATCATCTTTCTCACAACTCGAGAAGAAAAATGCAACAAATAGTAATAGTAATATTTTTTTCATATTTATTTTAGTAATTAGTGATTAGTAAAAAGTGATTAGCAAAGTCTATTTAATTGACACTTTTCACTATTTACTTATCTAAGTTCCAAAAGTACAACATTTTCTACATGATGCGTTTGCGGAAACATGTCTACAGGTCGCACTCGAGTAACTTTATATTTTTCATCCATCAAGGCTAAATCTCTGGCTTGTGTTGCTGAGTTACAGCTTACATAAACCACTTTTTGTGGTGCGATTTTAATTATTTGTTCAACTACGTCTTTGTGCATACCATCTCTTGGTGGATCAGTAATGATAACATCGGGTTGTCCATGTTGTGAAATAAAGTCATCATTAAAAACGTTTTTCATATCACCAACATAGAACTCACAATTAGAGATGTTATTGCGGCTTGCATTTTCCTTAGCATCTTCAATCGCTTCGGGAACGGCTTCTACACCAATGACTTTTTTGGCTTTTTTAGAAACAAATTGCGCAATAGTTCCAGTACCCGTATATAAATCATAAACGACTTCATTACCTGTTAAACCTGCAAATTCTCGAGTAATTTTGTAGAGTTCAAACGCTTGGTCAGAGTTGGTTTGGTAAAACGATTTGGCATTAATACTAAAATGCAATCCTTCCATTTCTTCCAAAATATACTCTCTACCTTTGAAGAGTTTGATGTCTTGGTCATAGAGCGTGTCATTCGCTTTGCTATTGATTACGTATTGAAGCGAGGTAATCTGTGGAAACGATGCGTGAATATAATCCAACAACAACTCACGCTTTTTTTTATCTTCCTGAAAGAACTGTATAAGCACCATGATTTCTCCTGTTGATGCCGTTCTAATCATTAGCGTACGCAATAATCCTTCGTGATTACGGGCATTGAAAAACGTCATATTATTATGAACCGCAAATTCGCGAATTGCATTACGAATTTCATTCGATGGATCTTCCTGCAAGTGGCATTTTTCGATGTCTAAAATCTTATCCCACATTCTCGGAATATGGAAACCCAATGCTGGTTTTTTGCTCAATGATTGGTCTTCTGATTGAATTTCTCTTTCGGATAACCATCGCGTGTCTGAAAAACCAAACTCCATTTTGTTTCTATAAAAAAACTGCTTAGCGGAACCTAAGATTGGTTCAAATGTTGGCAATTCTATTTTTCCAATCCGTTTCAGGTTATTATATACCTCTTGGTTTTTATAAAATAATTGTTTGTCATAGTTCATGTTTTGCCATTTGCACCCACCACATGCACCAAAATGTTGACAAACAGGTTCAGATCTATCGGTAGAATACTCATGGAACTTGATGGCTTTGCCTTCGTAATACGATTTTCTTTTCTTGAAAGTTTGCACATCTACCACATCGCCTGGAACGACATTGGGTATAAAAATTACTTGACCTTCGGGTGCTTTAGCTACCGATACGCCTTTGGCACCAGCATCAAGAATGATTATATTTTCAAATATGACTTTGTTGGTTACTTTTCTTCCCATGAGGCAAAAATAAACTATTGATTAAAACTTGATAGCTATTTAATAAAAAAATATAAATTTATAGAAAATTACTAATGATGAAAACCCACCTCGCTCTTCTTCGCGGCATCAACGTTTCTGGTCATAAAATGATTAATATGGTGGCTTTAAAAAAAGCCCTTGAAAGTATAGGGTTTACTAATGTGGTTACTTATATCCAATCGGGGAATGTGTTTGTGAATACTGAGGAGGAAAATCGAGCCAAAGTTGGTTTTATGATTAAACAGGAAATCTTCAAAGAATTTGGACATGATGTGCCCGTGATTGTTATTGGTCAAGAGGATTTGCAAGCGTGTTTAGACAGAAATGAGTTTTTGAATGACGAAGGTGTCGATTTGAAGAAATTATATGTTTCCTTTATTACTTCCGAGTTGCCAGAGAATATGATAACCCAACTCAACTTGAACTTTATCAAACCCGATGAAATTCAACTGGATGGCAAAAGAATTTATTTGAAATATGATGTTTCTCCCGCCAAAACTAGGTTGGACAACAAATGGATAGAGAAGAGTATGAATGTGGTTTCTACTACCAGAAACTGGAATACAGTGAATAAGTTGTTGGAAATGTTCAAAGCCGTTTAACATTGTTTAAATTTGTTGTAAAGGAATAAAACAACTTTATACCAATACCATGAGTGCAACAACCACTTTTAAAAGTAGTATTTCAGGATTAGAATTTCCAAAACGTGAAAAAGTATTAGGAATATCAATTCGCTCTTCAATAGTAGCTTTGATTAAAAATGAGCATCCTAATTTTGACAAGGACAGTAGCATTGCCAAAAGCGAACTCAATATTTACAGAGAAAAATACATTTCACAATTTTTGAAATCTGAAGCAGGTGAGTTGTCTGTTTTGCACAAAAAAATCATCAAGTCATTGTCAGAGGATAAATCGTTTGTATCAAAAGTGGAAGATGAAATTGACAATAGAACTTTTGGGCAAAAAGTTGCCGATGGAGTGGCTGATTTTGGTGGAAGTTGGAAGTTTATTATTTTGTTTTTTATATTTATTCTCGTTTGGATTGCATCGAATGTATTTTTGCTTTTAAACAAAGGATTTGACCCTTATCCATTTATTTTGTTGAACTTGATTTTGTCGTGTCTTGCCGCATTGCAAGCGCCAGTTATCATGATGAGCCAAAATCGTCAGGAGGAAAAAGATAGAGAACGTGCTAAGAAAGACTACATGATTAACTTAAAATCGGAACTCGAAATCAGAATGTTAGACGAAAAATTAGATCATCTAATTATGCATCAACAGCAAGAACTCATTGAAATACAAAAAGTTCAAATCGAAATGATGAATGACATTTTAGAGAGAATAAAGAAATAGTTTATGTTTTAAAGATCTTAAAAGGTTTAACAATCTTAAATTTTTAAACTCTTAAACTTTTTATACTTTTACCGAAATTATGGATGATTTCTCTCCAAAAAGAAGGAATTGATATTACAGAATTTAAAATAAAAAAAATGTCAGTTTTAGAAAAATTAACTTCTCCTGATGCCATTGCATTAGAAGATAAATATGGAGCACACAATTACCATCCATTACCATTTGTATTAAATAGAGGCGAAGGTGTTTATGTTTGGGATGTTGAAGGTAAAATGTATTATGATTTTCTTTCGGCCTATTCTGCGGTCAACCAAGGTCATTGTCATCCAAAGATAGTTGGCGCTATGATAGAACAAGCACAAACGTTGACACTCACGTCACGTGCTTTTTACAACGATAAATTAGGAGTTTACGAAGAGTACGTCACCAAGTATTTTGGTTTTGATAAAGTGTTGCCTATGAATACAGGAGCCGAAGCTGTGGAAACCGCTTTAAAGCTTTGTAGAAAATGGGCTTATGAAATGAAAGGCATTCCCGAAAATGAAGCTCAAATTATTGTGTGCGATGGCAATTTTCATGGAAGAACCACTACAATTATTTCATTTTCTAATGATGAAAATGCCCGTAAAAACTTTGGTCCCTATACAGCTGGATTTATAAAAATAGCTTACGATGATATTGAGGCTTTAGAAAAAGCAATTACATCTTCCAATAATATTGCAGGTTTCTTAGTAGAACCTATTCAAGGTGAAGCAGGAGTTTTTATGCCAAGTGAAGATTATCTGGCGAAAGCTAAGGCATTGTGTTTTGCTAATAATGTTTTGTTTATAGCAGACGAAGTGCAAACAGGCATTGCAAGAACGGGTTCTTTATTAGCCGTTTGTGGTAATTGTACTTGTGAAAATAAATGTGAACAACAAGCCAGTTATGTAACACCCGATATTTTGATTTTAGGAAAAGCCATTTCTGGCGGTGCTTATCCTGTATCGGCGGTTTTAGCTAATGATGCCATTATGAATGTGATTAGACCAGGACAACATGGTTCCACTTTTGGAGGAAATCCAATTGCAGCTGCAGTAGCCATGGCCGCTTTGGATGTTGTAACCGATGAAAATTTAGCTCAAAACGCAAGACGACTTGGAAAAATATTTAGAACTGAAATTGGGAGATATATTGAGACTTCCACTATAGCTACATTAGTTCGAGGAAAAGGATTGTTGAATGCAGTGGTAATTAACGATACAGAAGAAAGCGATACGGCATGGAATATCTGTATGAAATTAGCAGAAAATGGTTTGTTAGCCAAGCCAACTCACGGAAACATAATTCGTTTTGCGCCGCCATTGGTAATGACAGAAGCGCAATTATTAGATTGTGTTGCTATAATTATTTCCACTTTGAAAGAATTTGAAAAGTAAAATTTTAAATTATCCACCATGAAAAAATTGGTTTTGCCTATTATGTTAGTAGCTATTGTAGTTGGATTATATGAACAAACCAAAGACAAACCAAATATTTATATATTAATAATCACCATCATTGCTTTTATGTATGGCATGATGCAATTGAGTGCTAAAACATTGCATCATAATAATCATGATATCGAAGAGGAAGAAAATATAGAAAAGGAAGAAGATGTTAAATAAAGGAGATAAAGTTTCTGTGCTAGACGATGCAATTGATGGAATTGTTGTTGACATAAAAGGAAGTGAAGTTACAATTGAAACTTCAGATGGTTTTAACTTAATTTTTAAAAGTAATCAGCTAATTAGAAATGAAGGTTCTATGAGCTTTAATTTTAACAAGAATCAAATTATTAGTGAAAAGGAAGTAGCTAAACCTAACTATAGTAACAAAGAGAAGAAATCTAAAAAAGAAAACCCAATTCCAGAGTTTGATTTACATATCGAAAAATTAGTTAAAAGTTATAAAGCGATGAGTAACTATGAAATATTAACGTTGCAATCAGAAACAGCTAAAAAACATATAGAGTTTGCAATTAGAAACAGGATTCCTAAAATTGTTTTCATTCATGGTGTAGGTGATGGTGTTTTAAAATCTGAAATCGATTTTATGTTAGGCAGATATGATAATATAACTTTTCAAGATGCTAATTATCAAAAATATGGATTAGGAGCCACGGAAATCTATTTCAAACAAAACATAAAATAATCGCACATTTGATTTAGCCTTTTTTGTTTTTTATGGTTTTCAACACTTTGACTTTACTCAAGTCTTTAAAAAATCAAACAGAACTATTACAAGTTTTCTGAGTAGTTTTTCTCGGTAAACAAACCTAAAATATCCTATAAATTTGGTGTTTTATTAAAAAAAAAGCAGTAAATTAGTAACTTAGCAAAAAGTATAAATTAAAGATGAAAGTTGAACAAAGTGGTCCTATTACCATCATCAAGAATACCCAATGCAGTACTGAAGAGTTTTATCAAAAGCTACAGCATGAATACAATAGTTTTAAAACTCAAAATTTAATAATTGATTTATCGCATGATAAAGCTATAACAATAAAGGATATTAATTTATTCTTAGAAATAGTAAAATCTCATTCCAAATTAAAAAAATCATTAGTATTCGTAACTGATGTTATTAATTTTAATGATGTTCCAGAAAGAATAACAGTTGTCCCTACTATACTAGAAGCCCATGATATTATAGAAATGGAAGAAATAGAACGTGATTTAGGATTTTAATTAAAAATGAAATTAACAATCTTAGGCTGTTATGCAGCTACACCCAGAACCATTACTAATCCGACGGCTCAAGTATTAGTAATTCGAAACAGAATGTTTTTAATCGACTGTGGCGAAGGAACACAAGTTCAGTTGCGAAAAAATAAACTCAAGTTTTCAAAAATCAATCATATTTTCATCTCTCACTTACATGGTGACCATTTCTATGGATTAGTAGGTTTGATTTCGACTTTTATGTTACTAAATCGCCAAACAGATTTACATGTTTATGGACCAAAAGGAATTAAAGAGATTATATTACTTCAATTGCGCTATTCTAATTCGTTTACAGGTTATAATTTATATTTTCATGAATTAACCTCTACTGAAAGCAAAATTATTTATGAAGATGAAAAAGTATTGGTAAAAACCATTCCATTAAAACACAGAATTTATACTAATGGATTTTTGTTTCAAGAAAAAATTGGTGATAGAAAATTAAATATAGATGCTGTTCAACAATATAAAATTGACACTTGCTATTTTCAAAAAATTAAAAATGGGAAAGATATTATTCTTGATAATGGAACTTTTATTCCTAATAATGAACTAACATTTGATCCTATTCCCGTAAAAAGTTATGCTTTTTGTAGTGATACTAAATACGATGAAACAATTATTCCACTGATAAAAGATGTGGATGTCCTTTATCATGAAACAACTTTTTTAGAAACAGAAGCAGACAAAGCTGAAAAAACTATGCATAGTACAGCAAAAGAAGCTGCACTAATAGCAATGAAATCAAATGCAAAACAATTGATCTTAGGACATTATAGTACTCGATATGCTACTATTGAATTGTTTAAAGAAGAAGCATCAACTATTTTTCAAAATGTCTTATTAGCTGAAGATGGGAAAACCTTTGACTTTGATTAAAGAATTATCTAATTAATCTAATTAGCTTTGTATTTAAATACTACACATTTATATGAAAGATTTAGGCAATTATAGAAAATCCTACGATAAAAGTGAACTTCTTGAAACCAATATTCCAGAAGATCCAATCAACCTATTTAATAAATGGTTCTATGAAACCGAGGATTTTGGTGGGGTAGAAGAGGTAAATGCTATGACCGTTGCTACAATAGGACTTGATGGATTTCCTAAGAGTAGGGTAGTGCTATTAAAAAAATTTGATGAGAACGGTTTTATTTTCTATACCAATTATAATTCGGAAAAAGGAAAAGCAATTAGCAACAATCCAAATATTTGTTTATCATTCTTTTGGCATAGCATGGAAAGACAAGTTATCATAAAGGGTATTGCAGAAAAAACAGATGAAATAGTTTCAGATAATTATTTTGATTCAAGGCCACATGGCAGTAAACTTGGAGCTATAGTATCGCATCAAAGTGAAATTATTCCTTCAAGAATGTTTTTAGAAAATAAATTGAAAGAGTTAGAACAAGAATGTAAAGGAAAAGAAATACCAAGACCCAAAAACTGGGGAGGATTTTTGGTTAGACCTATTGAAGTTGAGTTTTGGCAAGGAAGACCTAATAGATTACATGATAGAATTCGTTTTCAATTACAAGATAATTTCAGCTGGAAAATAGATAGATTATCACCTTAAAATTATTATTATTTTTTATTACTGTACAATTACTCATTGAGTGTTTTTATTTAAATCCTAATCTAGATTTAAGTTTAAGAAATAATAATGCAATAGAATAGGCATCTTCGGAAACTGATTTTTTTTCACTTAAAGGAATTTTATAGTAATTACTAATCTCTTGTAATGAAAAGGATTTATTAGTGACATCTAGCAGTTTTTGATGCATTATTTCGATATCTAAAGCTTCGTTTTTAAGTTTACCACATTCCATTTTTTCTAGTACCTCATTTATCATTTCAATGTCAAAATGAATTCTGTGACCTATTAAAAATGAATTTCCAATAAATTCTATTAAAGCGGTTATAGCTTGTGGTTCTGCTAGTTTAGGCAAATTACTTTCAATCAAAAATTCATTAGACAAACTATTTTCATGAAGGTATTTGTATTGTAGAATAACTACTTCAAATGTATCACCGATTTTAATAACATCATTTACTATTCCAATTGATCCAAAAGATAAAATGACATCCTTTTTTGGATTTAATCCTGTAGTTTCTGTATTTAAAACCACATATCTATTGGGTTTAGTTTCAAACTTGGCCAGATACAATTTCCAAAATTCAGGATATTCTCTATTAATATTTTTAATCCAATTTAACATATTATGAAAATTGTGTTAATTGAAATTTATCTTTAATTAAATCTTCTAAATCTTTTATGGGTTGTAAAGCATTTTTTAATCTTTCCTTATCTACTTTGGTAAGTTCATCAATAGTAATAAAATCTCCAGAATTATCATTTTTTAAACCTTCTAATGTTCTAAACTTTGAAAGGATTAAAAAAGCATCAGCACAATTTAAATAGATTTCTGAAAATTTTGGATCAACAATAGCTAATTGTTTAAAGCGTAAATAAGTATTATTGATACTTCGTAAATTATGACTAATAGCAAAAAGACGAGCACCATCTACAAGAGACATTATTGCTTTGTTTTTAATGTCAAATTTCCCTTTATTTTTTGCTTCTTCTTCAAGATTAAATTTTTTAAAGAAATTTAAAGGAGGACTTTTTCTAAGTGCATCATTTCCTAAGTAGTCAAAAAACAATGGATTGTTTGATATATTATTATGTATTACATCAGTTATAGCATCTTCAATTTTTCCTTCACCAAAAGAAATTTCGTAATCAAAAAAGATACTGCTAATATTGTTATTTTTTTCACCTGGATTCCTCATCCAATTATTATATTGTTTTGTCCATTCTGTTAGTGATTTACACCAATGTAAATTAGTAGCCATATGATCATTCGGACAAAATTTATAACCTATTTTTTCTAATATTGATGTGGCTCTTTTACTCAATTTTAAAAAGTAATCTTTAACCTCTCTATATTTCTCAGTTGCTACATCTTCAAAAATTAAAATACTATCCTGATCGGTTAATAAAAGCTGTTCTTTTCTACCTTGGCTACCTATACTTAACCAAGCAAATCGGGCAGGAGGTGATCCTAAATCTAGTATAGCTAATTCAACAGACCTTTTTACAATTGCAGTTATTATTTCACCTGAAATATTATAAATATGAGGTAAAGGAATGTTTTTGGCTATAGAAGATTGAATTAAATTAGTTAGTTTTTCTCTAACATGTTTTAATTCATTTGAAGAAAGAGCACGTTTTATTTCTTTGATTAAAACCCCAGGATTGTTTGCTTGAGCAACTATTAAATCATTTTCAGAGATAATACCTTTAACCTCCGATTTATCAGAGCCATTAGTTGTTACACATAAATGACTAACGTTATATTTTAACAATAATAATTGGGCTTCAGCAACAGAAACATTTTCAGGCACAGTAATTACTGGGGAGGACATTATTTTGTCAATCGAAGTTGTGATGGGAAATCTACCGTTTGCTATTTTTGTTCTAAAATCTGAATCAGTAACTATTCCAATTGGATAATTTTGTTCAATTATAATTGCACTATCAATAAGATTTTCTGTCATTAATTGTGCCGTGTCTTTCACGATTGTTGACCCACTTACTTTTAAAGGTATTTTATTGTAGGCTAAGGACTGAAAGTATTGATTTTCATTCGATTTGTTTTCAGTATAAACATTGTCAGTTAATAACTTTCCGCGATTTTCTTTGTCAAAAGGGTTTTGAGTATTGGTTGCAAAACTTTCTAATAAGAAATCAAGTACTTGGGGATTCTCTGCAACAAAAGGCTTAAAAACACTAATTGGAATTGCATATACAAGACTATCTTCACGTGCTTTAGCAGTCATCATATAATTGTTTTTAGCAAAAAATGGGCGCAAACCAAAAACATCACCAGCATAACATTTATTCAATAACGTTTCCTCAGCATCAGCAATTACAGAAAGATTAATTACTCCAGATGCCACTACATAAAAACTATCATGCAGTTTGTCACCAATTTGAAATAATACTTTATGCTTGTCTAAGTTTACAACTCCAATACTAGTAGCAACTTGAGTAAGCTGATTTTCATTTAAATAATTAAATGGAGAATATTCTTTTAAAAAATTTGCAATATTTTTAGCAATTGAATTACTCATGATTTTATTTTAGCCCCAATAAATTTTATAAACAAAAATAAGAAAGGTTATCCGAAAAAAGGGTAGTTGTTAAAAACATTTGATAACTATATTAAGTTATTATTATTGTATTATTTAATAAAATCTATTTTACATAATATAAATTATAGTTTATTAAATATACAATAGAGTATATTTAGATTTATATTTTAAAACATTGATTAACTGTAATATATTAATCATCATCTATATTAATTATTAATAATTAATTTCTCTAAATATTTTCCCTATTGTTACAATTAATTTAGTTTTATAATCTTCAATTAACCATTCGCGATAATTTTTACTTGTTTTACCTAAACAGCTTACAAATCTTAAAACACGACTTTCTATATCATCTGATAGCAACTTTGAAAGCATTTTAGCTTCATTAAATTCCTCAGAATTTTCCAAACACATTACAGCATGTTGTTGTATTGATTTTTCAAGAACTTCTTTTGAACGCCTATTTTGTGCAATTACTTTCTTGAATTCATCTTCAATGTCCATGTTTATTTCTTGAGATTTTGAAAATTTAATTCTTATAACATCTGGCATTTTGTATTTGAAATTATATTCAATTTCGGTGTCATCTCTTAGACTTTCTAAATAATATTCAGGTGATTTAAAAATATGTTGCCAATCTACTGGTTCATTCCACAATCCAAATCGTAATGCATTATTTCCTAAATCTATTACTGTAAAATTATCTTTAAGAGCTAGTTTCCTAGAACCTCTTCCAATCATCTGAAAATACAGAGTCAATGATTTGGTAGCTCTATTTAAAATAATACTTTCTACGGTTGGCTCATCAAATCCTGTAGTCAAAATTCCAACTGAAGTTAATATAGCGTCAGGTGTTTTCTTAAACCATTGTAAAATATCTTTTCTGTCATCTGCTGAAGTGTTGTTATCTAAATGCCTAATGGTATAACCGGCTTCTCTGAAGGTATCATAAACATATATTGAAGTATTGATTCCATTGTTAAATATCAATGTTTTCTTGCCCAATGATTTTTCTGTGTATGCATGCAATAATTTTTCTTGCATTACCATATTCATGTACAAATCATCCGAAGATTTGATGGTATAATCTCCATTAATACCTACTTTTAAAGAAGTTAATCCTACATCATAACTGTAAGTTATAGCTTTTGCTAAAAAACCTTTGTCTATGAGAGATTGAATTGTGTCACCAACTATAAGTTCATCATAATTTTGATGCATTGGTAATTTAATATTCGAGCTTAATGGCGTGGCAGTAACACCAAGAATAAATGCTTTTTTAAATTGGCTAAATAACTTGCGAAAGGAATTATAATGTGCTTCATCAATGATGACTAAACCAACGTTATCAATCCTCAATTTCTCATCATTCAAACGATTTTTAAGGGTTTCTACCATTGCTACAAAACAAAAATATTCTTCTTGATCAGGCAATTCTTTTATTTTACTGTTAATGATTTTATTCTTAACTTCAAATCCTTTTAGCATTTTTGAAGTCTGTTTGCAGAGCTCAATACGATGAGTTAATACAACTACTTTTTTGTTATATTGTTTTAAATAACGTCTAACTATTTCAGAAAAAATAACCGTTTTCCCTCCACCTGTTGGTAATTGATATAATAAATGATAGTCACTGGGAGCATTGTCTAATCGTTCAAAAATTTTATCGATATCCCCTTTTTGGTAGCCATAAAGTTCCTTCTTTTCTTCAATTTCGATATTAAAATCTTTTTGGGACATGACAAATTTTTACAATTTTGCAAAAATACATCTAAAAAAATCTTACCACCAAAATTAAGTGGTTTATTTACAATAAATTAATATTCAAGTCTTTCTAAAATGGCACTAAATTCATAACTATTCAACCAATTTTGATTAATTGATTCTTCAGTTAGAGCCACTACCCTACTTTTAAAATCATTCAAGATTCCGTTTTCAATTAGAAAACTAATAGCTTGCTGAAATGAAGTTAGCATACTCTTAAAAAATAATTCTTGTTTAATGAACTTTTCGGAAGAAAATGCTTGAGCAATTTCAATGTTATATAACATTATATCTGCAATAATAAAAACATCAACCCCAAGGGAAATGTAATGTTTTATAAATTTTTGAGCAATAGAACGTCTCATTTTTGGTCTTTTTCCTTTACTAGGAAAATATTCGTTAGATATTTTATATTTAGCTTCTTGAATTAGTTTGTTTTCATTTGGATTGAAAGCAAAATCGTAATATACTTTCACGTCTTTAAACTTTTCATATAATTCAACCAATTGTTCTTCAAGCTGGTCTTTACTCAGTTCACTTAGGTATTTTTTTAAATTCCGTTTACTCATCCTATAAAATTATTTTGTAAAAGTAAATTACTTTATGTTTGTTATCTATACAAATCAATGTTATTACTTATTTTTGCTAAATATAAAGACAAATTTATGCTTCGATTTTTTAAAATTATTGCTTTGCTAGAAGGAATTTCATTATTGTTATTGTTTTTCTTCGCCATGCCTTTAAAATATTTCTTCAATAATCCAGATTATATAAGACCCGTTGGCATGTCTCATGGATTATTGTTTACAGGATATATTATTTTAGCATTCATGCTAAAAATTGAGAATAACTGGAGTTATAAAAAGTTTGGAATTGTAGCTTTGGCCTCTATTATTCCTTTTGGAACATTTTATATTGAAAAAAAATATTTACGAAATGCATAAACTAGTTGATAGAATATTTAGTTGGAGTTATCCTATATTTAAAAAATGGCATTTAGGTGAAACCCTTTCAGCTTATTTAAGTTTGACCATAAACATTATTGTTTTGGCCTTTTTATCCTATATCATCTACATCATTTTTAGATATTTATTGGTTAAAAGCATGATACTTTTAGCTAAAAAAACTAAAACAAAATTCGATGATTTATTAGTATCAAACAAAACTGCGAAGTACATCGCACATTTAATTCCTTTACTTTTTATTTATAAATGTGTTCCAATACTACTTGAAAATTTTGTCTATTGGGAGTCAGTTTTTGGTAAATTAGTTGGGATTTACATAGTACTTTTAAGTTTGTGGATTTTCAAAACTATTTTAAATGCCTTTAGAGATCATTTAAAATCAAACCCATCTTTTAGCGACAAGCCCATTGACAGTTACATTCAGGTAATCATGATTGTGCTTTGGCTTTTTGCTTTCATATTTATTATTTCAAAAATATTTGACATTAGTACTGGAGCAATGCTTGGAACTTTTGGTGCAATTTCTGCTGTAATAATATTAATCTTTAGAGACACAATACTTGGATTTGTTGCTAGCGTTCAAGTTTCCTTAAATGATATGGTTAGTATTGGTGATTGGATAACATTTGACAAATTTGGCGCAGATGGCGAGGTAATCGAAATCAACTTAGCCACTGTAAAAGTTAGAAATTTTGATAACACAACCACAACAATACCAACTTACAGTATGATTTCTGATTCTTTTAGAAATTGGCGTGGTATGCTGAATTCAGATGGAAGACGCATAAAAAGACATATTTTAATTAAAGCTAAAAGCATCAGATTTTTAGCAGAAAGCGAACTGCAAGAATTAAAAAAAATCCAATTAGTTGAACATTATATAGAGTTGCGTCAAACCGAAATTGATAAATTCAATGTTACGCATAATGTTGATAAATCCTTATTAATCAATGGCCGAAACTTGACTAATTTTGGACTTTTCAGAAAATATATAACACAGTATTTACATCAATATCCTGGTTTAAATAAGGATATGATTTTACTTTGTCGTCAATTGCAGCCAACTTCTCAAGGTATTCCATTAGAGATTTATACATTTTCAAATGATAAACGATTTGAAAACTATGAATACATCATGGCAGATATTTTTGATCATGTTTTTGCATCTATACCCTATTTTGATTTAGAAATTTATGAAATGCTTTCAGGCAAGAGCGAATTGGAAGACTAATCGGTTAAACGATCTTTAATATATTCTATTTGGACCTTGCCATGAGGTTTTGGTTTTCCATCTGTGCCTAAGCTAACCATTGTTATAGTTGCTATACTTATAATTATTTCTCTAGTCATCATATTTCTTACTTGACAAGTCAAAGTTAGAGATGATTTTCCAAATTTCACAACATCTATCCCTATCTCTACGATATCACCCTGTCTAGCCGAACTTCTAAAATTAATTTCAGACATGTGTTTCGTAACAATCTTTGGGTTTTCTAGCTGAATTATAGAATACAACGCTAATTCTTCATCAATCCAAGCTAATAATCTACCACCAAATAATGTGCTATTTGGGTTTAAGTCTTCTGGTTTTACCCATTTTCTAGTATGAAATCTCATTTATATATAATTATTTATAAATATAGTAAAAAGTGTATTAAATTAATTTTCAATATTATGTATAAAAGTTGAATATTAAAATGAAATATATATATTTGCAACTAAAATATAATTATATTTAAATAAAAATTTAGAGTTATGAAGAAAAGCCTACTACTATTTTTCGCCCTTTTTGCATTTTTTACTAGTAATGCACAAAAAGTTGTTGATACAACACAAGTTCTTGATAGTTACAACAAATGGTCAATTGAATTTGATTTAGGACAAAGTAAAGGAGCAAAACCTTACTCAGAAGGATATTTTGCAAGTGATCCTGATAAATTTTTAGGTGGATTCCAATTAAACCACTATGGAATAGGAGTAAGATATATGTTTAGTCCTAAATTTGGTATTAAATCTCGTTTCTCTTATGATGATATTAAGAATTTAAGTGGTTCTGAAAGTTTACCGTTTAAATTACAACACTTACAATTATCTTTTGAAGGTGTAGTTAATGCCATCAGATTGTTTGAAATTCAATATGACG